>PVMS01107405.1_pt1 | contig 12904 bp, 11 predicted proteins | sample 1853461 | NCBI WGS metagenome assembly PVMS01 (sample SAMN08582032, study PRJNA380276) | Marine sediment metagenome, whole genome shotgun sequencing project. | isolation source: ocean sediment barecode stripped | collected 2017 | reverse complement strand
CATCGCGATCTCAGCGATGAGGGCGTCGACATAGTCACCATGCTCCAGGTTCCCATCCACGGACTCGTCGACAATCGCGAAATCGCAGTACGGGCAACGCCTACGGCAGAAGGGGACATGGACGTATGCCGACTTCCATCCGGAGGCAAGGTCGGCGAGTACTGGACTGTCTGGCCGGTACTCGGACACTGATCAGTCCTCGCCGATCTTGAGCGCCGCCACGAAAGCTTCCTGTGGCACTTCGACGCTTCCGACCATCTTCATACGCTTCTTGCCCTCCTTCTGGCGTTCAAGCAGTTTGCGCTTCCGCGTGATGTCACCGCCGTAGCACTTCGCGGTGACATCCTTGCGCTGTGCTTTGACCGTCTCGCGCGCGATGATGCGCGACCCGATCGCTGCCTGGATCGGGACATCGAACAACTGCCGAGGGATAAGCTCGCGCAACTTCTTGACCATCGCTCGACCGTACTCGTACGCCCTGTCCTTGTGGACAATCGCTGAGAAGGCGTCGACGGATTGTGCATTGAGCAGGATGTCGACCTTCACGAGATCGGAGGGACGGTACTCGAATGGTTCGTAGTCCAACGATGCGTAGCCACGGGTGCGTGACTTCAACATGTCGAAGAAGTCGAAGACAATCTCGGCGAGCGGCATCTTGTAGTGCAACTCGACCCGTTCGGTGCTGAGGTAGTTCATCTCGCCCATCTCGCCTCGTTTGGACTGGACGAGTTCCATTACCGTTCCGATGTATTCAGACGGCGTGATGATCAGCACCTTCACATACGGTTCCTCGATCGACGCGATGGAGCCGGAGTCAGGCAGATCCTGCGGGCTCTGAACAACTTGTCGGGTGCCGTCGGTGAGGTTTGCGACGTACTGAACCGAAGGCGCCGTGGCGACGAGGTCGAGGTCGTACTCACGCTCGAGGCGCTCACGCACGATCTCCATGTGCAGGAGTCCAAGGAACCCGACGCGGAATCCGAATCCGAGTGCACGACTCGTCTCAGCCGAATACAGAAGCGAGGAATCGTTGAGACGGAGCTTGTCGAGCGCTTCGCGGAGTCGTTCAAAATCGTCACCGTCGGTCGGGAAGAGACCAGAAAAGACCATCGGCTTCGGCTCGGCATATCCCGCAAGGGCTTCGGTAGCCGGCGCTGCTGCATGGGTAACAGTGTCACCGACACGAATCACGTCGATATCCTTGACCCCGGTGATGAGGTACCCAACCTCACCGGTGGACAGACGTCCTGTCTGCTCCATGGCTGGCCTTCGAATACCCACTTCGTCCGCATCGAGATCGACCCCTGGCGCCATGAGACGGATGCGATCACCCTCTGCCAATTCGCCGTCGACCACACGCACAAGGGCTACAACACCGCGATAGCTGTCGTAGTAGGAGTCGAAGACGAGGGCTCGCAGCGGACCGGACGGCTTGCCTTCGGGTTCCGGAAGACGTTCGACGATGATCTCGAGCAGTTCATCAATACCGACGCCCGACTTGGCTGAGACCTGCACAACCTCCTCGGTTGTACCGCCAAGGATGCTGACAAGCTCTTCGGCAACCCGCTCTGGCTCGGCGGCAGGCAGATCAATCTTATTGACGATGGGGATTATTTCGAGGCCGCTCTCAATGGCGAGGTACGCGTTGGCGAGCGTCTGTGCCTCCACGCCCTGGGCTGCATCGACAAGCAACAGTGCGCCCTCGCAGGCTTCAAGGGATCTGGAGACCTCGTATGAGAAGTCGACGTGTCCAGGAGTGTCGATGATATTGAACTCGCGATGCACGCCGTCGTCGCCGTGATAGTCGATCCGCACAGCATTCGCCTTGATGGTGATGCCACGCTCGCGTTCGAGATCCATCTCATCTAGGAGTTGCTCGCGCATGTCGCGCTCCGATATCGCCCCGGTCCGTTCCAACAGGCGGTCGGCCAATGTGGACTTGCCGTGGTCGATATGGGCGATGATGCTGAAGTTGCGGATGCGCGATTGATCCATGGAATCTCCGGCGGGAACAAACTGAGTGTACCGTTGTCCTGTTGTGGTGCTATCCTCGCAACGATTCCCACCCACCTCGTGAGGTTCTTTTCGTTATGGCCAATATCCAATCCAAAATCAAGCGCAATCGGCAGAACATCCGTCTCAATGAGCGGAACACTGCCATTCGTTCAGAGCTCAAGACTCGTATGACTCAGGCGGTTGCTGCCGCCGAAGCTGGCGACGCCGCAAAGGCTGAGGAACTCCTTTCGGTCGCGCAGAAGCGCATCGATATGGCGGTCTCCAAGGGTGTCCTGCACAAGAAGACGGCTTCGCGTCGCAAGTCACGCCTCACAGCTCAGGTGCGCTCGCTTCTCGCGTAGCCACCATGACTGAAGTCGAAGGCACCCTCCTTACTCCTGCAGCTCTTCAGAAGCTGCAGGACGAACTCGAACATCTCACGACCACGGGTCGCGACGAGGTCGTCGCGCGCATTGCCGAAGCACGGTCACACGGCGATCTCAAGGAGAACTCCGAGTATGACACCGCAAAGAATGATCAGGGTCTGATGGAGGCCAGGATTCGCCAACTCAAACACATCATCGACAACGCGGAAGTACTTGAGGCCGAGGACACGGATGTCGTTTCGATTGGCTCTGTCACCACGGTGATCGACGATGATGGCGACGAGATGGAATTCTTCATTGCTGCATCGGAGAACAAGGTGCCAGGACTTCATCTCGCGTCACCCTCGAGCCCGCTGGGTGCCGCTCTCCTTGGCGCAAAGCCAGGTGACGACGTCGACTACGAGGCCCCCGGCGGCACGTTCACCTACCACGTAAAGGCAATCCGTCCCTACGAGGGCTGATAGCTGGTTGCCTGAGAGGCGGCTTACGCCATCCAACGGCACATCGCGACAGTGAGCCGTTCGAGCGTCACTCTGTGGGTTGCCTCTGGTTGGGTTTTGAGCGTGAGGTCAGCCTTCGCAAGGGCCCTTACAGAGCTCGCGAGACTCTCAGCTGACGATCGATTCTTCGACTGCCACACCTTTTTCGTCGCATACGAAGTTGGGTTGGACCCTGACCATTCTGCGAAGGTGTCGTAGTCAGGAGCAACGGCAGCAAGCGACCGTTTGCGCACGACGCCCTCAAGGTACGACAGCAGGATCAGCGGGTGTTGATGCTGGAGGAAATCAGAAAGCCTCCTGAGCGCCTCGCCCTGGTTGCCTGACATGATCGCGTCACCGAGAAACCACATGGGTTCGTCCGGCCGGTTCGTGAACCGTGACTTCACATCCTCTGCGGAGATCGTCGACCCGCCAACCTCAAGCTGATCGAGAGCCCTGGCCATTGCCGATGTGTTTGAGCCCCAGTGATTGAGCATCTCTGAACGGGCAGCAGAGTCGATGCGGAGGCCCCTGGACTTCGCCTCTTCCGTCAGCCACGATGCTGCATCTCTCTCGTTGAAGGCCTTGATCGTTTGGGTGCCACCCGATGCTTTGACAGCGTCACGGATTCTCGCCGGGAGAGCTCCGGATGAGACGAACACCGCGACCGCCTGGTCGACGTCTGCGTGAGCGAGCAGCTCAGCAATGGTGTCCGCCTCTGCTTTGAGAAGTTGGTTCGCATCGGCGATGAGAACACCAGTCATGCCACCGAAGAGCGAACCAGACTGCAGCGCTGGGATGATGGCATGCACGGCATCTCGCATCGCTCCTCCATCGTCTGAGGAACCTGTCCCCTTCTGGGGTACATCTACACGAGTTGCGTCCTCGACGCCTGCGTCGCTGAGAATCGACGCAGCCTTGTGGAGCATGCGTTCACGTTCGGATGGACCAGCGTTCTTCGGTCCTGTTACTGCGTACCAAGCCATGGGTCACAAAGTTAGCCTCGCCCAGCGACATGCGGCCGTGTCATGGTGCCGAGCCGAGGCCGACGGTGATGTCGCCTTCGAGATAGGTGTGACGGACAGTTGCACCGGCGTCGGTGAGCACCGCAACGACATCAGGATGTGGATGGCCGTACCGGTTCTCGCCATACGAAAGCACCGCCAGCGAATCAACCGTGTCGCGGAGCCAGTCGAGGTCAGTCGTGCGTGACCCGTGATGGGGTACGACGAGCACGTCGGGACGAATCGACGGCACGTCATTTTGTGCAACCGCCTCGATGTCTCCACCGAGGAACACCGTCCGCCCCGCGGACACGAGCAGGCTCACCGAGCCATCGTTCTCTGCCTGGTACCTCCTGATCGGTCCGAGCACTTCGATCTCAAACGATCCGATGAATCGGTCACGACCCCGCGACACACGCACGATGGGGATCCCAGCCGACTCTGCCGCTGAAATCGCATCCCCGAGGAGTCCAGACTCGTCGGCGAATTTCGGAACCCACAACTCGGATACACGGCCAGAGGCGAGGATTTCGATGACGCCGCCAACATGATCGAGATCTCCGTGTGTCACAACTACCAGGTCGAGACGACTGACTCCATTGCGCCGAAGCGCCCGGTCGAGCGTTCGGGGGTCCGGACCGCCGTCAACAAGGACAGTACGCCCGGAGGGGTCCTGAAGGAGGATCGCATCTCCCTGTCCGACGTCGAGGACCACAAGCGTCGGTTCAGTGGGCCACATGGCCTGTGCATTGACGATCACCAGCGCAGCGATGGCCACTGCAGCGATCCCGATGGGCCGCGTGGGCCTCCAGGCCGCTGCGCCGGCCACCAACACCGACAACGACGTGCCGACCCATCCAAGCTGTGGACCGCCCGCGGCCGTTCCGGCTACCCAGAGAATCACATCCGCTCCGACATTCACGAGTGGCGCGAGGAATGTGAGGACGAGGGCGATTGCTCCGCCAGCCGTTGTGATCGCGACGATCGGCCCAACGATGAGGTTCGCCAGCGGAGCAGCGAGCGGCACGGACCCGAATACAACGAGGATGACCGGCGCCACAAACACCTGCGCTCCCATCGTTGCCATGAGCGGCAAGAAGAGCCATGCGGGCTTCCGTCCCTTGGCCGAGGCGACTCCGATGAGAACTCCCGCGGTGGCAGCCACCGAGAGCTGAAATCCCACAGAGAACGCCAGATGACCGGAGGCGAGCAGGAGAACGGTTACCGCAGTACCGAGTGCCATCCACGGATCGAACGGGATACCGACGAGACCACCGAGCAACGGGACCGCAGCCATGACCGAGGCGCGTATCACCGACGGCTCCCACCGTGTTACAACCGCAAATATGGCAAGCCCAACCATCCCCCCAACGGCCCTCGGAATGGGTCTGACTGAGATCGGGGCGGTGACGAACCACCATGCGATGAGGAACATTGCGACGTTCGATCCGGACACGGCTATGAAGTGGGCGAGTCCTGCGCGTCTCAGGTCCTCTTCGGCGCCGGCGGTCAGCAGATCGGTGTCACCCATGAGAAGGCCACGCACCAATCCGTCGCCTGACGCCGAACCGTCGTACACACGGGTGACCCGTCCTCTGATGGCGTTGCCAACTTGCACGATCGGATTCCGAGGCAACCGGACACCGATCGTCTCATCAACCATCATCGTGCCACCAACGATCTCGTCGCGCACGCGCGATACCCGTTGCCGAATGTCTCCGACGATGGTGACAGTCGCTCCGACCGGTACAGCGGGGTCAAGGCCAACGATCGCAAGACGCGGCCCATGCCAGGGCGCACCATCGACAGCCAGCGGCTCTCCCACAGCCCTCGCATAGCTAGATCCGCTCGCCTCCTCGGCGATCACCACCACAAGTTCCACTCGACCGTCAGGAACCCATGCTCTGCCAATCGTGTCCAACCGTTCGGCAGCTGCAAGGCCTGACACGATGCCAAGCACCAAGAAGACCACACCGATACCGACGACCAACCGCCGAACGCCAACGGCCACGACCACCAACAGGACAGCGACCATCACACCGATACCCAGCGAGGTGAATCCGATCACGACACCGCACCACGTCGTTGTACCTGCCAGCAGGCACCACCGGCCGGGAACGGAGACCTCGACGTTCACGGATAGGTAATCGAATCTCTCATCTGAGCAAGCTTTGCCTCACCTATCCCTGGCACATCGAGGAGACCCTCAACAGTCTGGAACGGCCCTCGCTCGGTGCGTTGTGCAACGATGCGCGCCGCGAGCACGGGCCCTACGCCGGGGAGAGCCTCGAGCTGGCTCGCCGTTGCCATGTTCAGATCGATGCCTTGCTCAGCTTGCGCGCCGTTGCCACTCAGACTGGCGTCCTTGTCGGGAACAACGATCCGCTCCCCCGCCCTGACATCGGCGGCGAGATTGATCGAGGCGAGATCTGCTCCGCGAAGCGCCCCTCCTGCTGCCAATACCGCGTCGGCGACGATCGCGTCTGAGGGGAGCTCAACAACTCCTGGTGAAGCAACCGCCCCAGAGACATGCACGCGGATGGCAGTGGTGGTGGCATCTTTGGAGGCCACCACTTGAGACGACGACGGCGCGGCCACCTCGTCCCCCAGACCGAACCACACCACACCACCGATGACGATGAGCACCGCTACGCCGGTGACCGTCACTGCGAGATTCGATGGATCGCGCGCCATGGCTTCCCGAACCGCCGCGCGTGAACAACGTATCAGGCCTGCCGATACGACACAACGGGTCCGTTAGAAGAACAGTCGAATAACTGCGTCGATCTGTTCGAGTTCCTCGAGTTGGTTCTCTGCCCACTTCAGCAGCGAGTCGCCATACAGCAACGTCACGGCAGCGAGCAGGTTGATACCCGAATGCATGGCTATTGCAAGCGAGAGGTCGCCGCGCCTCAGCGCGACCCACCCAAGAGCGACGCCAAGGAGGAAGAGTCCGGGGATCACTGCGATGGCGTTCGGATCAAGAAGGTGAACAGCTGAGAAGATGGCTGCAGAAACCAAGATGGCTGGCCAGCGGCTCAGGGACCGCCGAAGGATGGACAGCAGCATGCCTCGGAAGATCACCTCTTCGATCAACGGCGCAGCTACCGCAACGACGGCAAGGACGAGCAGCTGTTCGGGCAACGTCTCGGTCGATTCGGCAATGTCTGCAACACTCTGAGATGGCGGGCCGTCAGGCCAGAGCCAGATGATGATCGGCGCCGTCACAAGGGCAATGGCGATTTGCAGGCCCATGCCTGCAAACACGCCCCACCAATCCGATCCGTTGACGACCAGTCCGGTGTCGGCCGCAATGGAGCCAGTACCCCTGGTGCGTGACAGGAACCACACCATTACGAAGCTCGCCAACGCCTGCGCGCCAAAGACAGCGGCGAAAGGGATCGGTTTCAGTGGATCCACTCCGGCGGCAACAATGCCTGCAGCGACGAACACCGACACGATCGCACCGCTGAAGAACACGACGATGACGTCCCGATACCGCCAATTCGCCTCCGGCAGATACTCCGTCGACGGAGTCGTGTCGGTCACGTCCACTCCTGATCCGGACGTTCCGACGTCCCATACGCTGCCGCTTCGAATCCGATCGCTCGATACGCGACCTTGTGGTCGAGTCCGATCATCCGGTTCCTGAGGTAGTCGCTCGCGTATCGAACGAGGAAGCCGACCCTCCCCTCCCTGCGCCACTGCCCGACGTGCACCAGCTCGTGGAGCAGGAGAACGGGAAGCTCCCCAGCAATCACCGACTCGTACCGATTCTGCATCACAAAGATGTGGTCCCCAAGCGTCATGGCCGCTACTCCGGAGCCCAGCAGCGTCGCCATCCAAGGCGGCATCGCGTGGATCGTTACCGCGGAGACATCGAGGTCGCCGGTGTCAAGACCAGCGCTCAACGCAGCATCAATTGCCTGCGCGCTCATACCACCAGGCTGACGACATTGGGAAGCCGCGCAATGACCTTGCGCGGCTGCGCTCCACCGGTGTGAGCCTTCACGCGCTCGGAAGCGAGGGCAAGGGCAACAGCTTCATCTTCGGTGATGGCGATCGGAACTTCGATCCGATCACGAACTTTGCCATTCACCTGAACGACCATCGTTGCGGTGTCTTCTGCTATCAGCGACTTGTCGCACAGCGGCCAGTCAGCGGTCACGACAGAACCGTCCCTCCCCATCCGCGACCATAGCTCTTCGGCTATGTGTGGAGCGAGCGGTGATAGGAGTCGGGGGAAGACGTCAGCAACATCGGACGGGACCTTCTCCAGGGCAACGAGGGCGTTGTTCAGCTCGAATAGGCGGGCCACGGCCGTGTTGAAGTGCAGGTTGTCCATGTCGTGACCGACAGCCTCGATCGTCCGATGGAGAAGCACCTGGAGCTCATCTTCCGCGGGTTCATCGGCGACGAGGATGTCGCCCGTATCCTCATCGACGAAGTTCCGCCAGAGACGCTGGAGGAACCGATGCACGCCAACGATGTCCTTCGTCGACCACGGCCTTGATGTGTCGAGCGGTCCCATGAACATCTCGTAGAGGCGAAGGGCATCGACCCCGTATTCCTCGAAGATGTCATCCGGGTTGACCGAGTTCTTCAGCGACTTGCCCATCTTTCCGTATTGGCGCTCTACGACGTCGCCTTCGAACGTGTAGACGCCGTCGTCCTCGACGACTTCGTCCGCGGGCACGTACATGCCCCGACTGTCCTGGAACGCGTCCGCAAGGATGTACCCCTGATTGAAGAGTTTTCCGAAGGGTTCTTTGGTGCCGACATGGCCAAGATCGTTCAGGACCTTGTGCCAGAATCTGGCGTACAGCAGATGCAGCACCGCGTGCTCGACACCGCCGACGTATAGATCAACACCGGAGTCGCCCATCCAGTATCGCTCCATTTCAGGATCGACCAGTTGGGCAGAACCGCTCGGATCCAAGTATCTGAGGTAGTACCAGCACGATCCGGCCCACTGTGGCATGGTGTTGAGTTCACGCGTGTAGATGACACCATCGATCTCGACCTGCTTCCAGTCATCGGACGCATTGGAGAGTGTTGGGGTCGGCTCTGCGTGCTCATCGTCAGATGCGTGGGGCCGATAGTCATCCACCTCAGGTAGCCGCAGCGGCAACTCATCGTCTGGGACTGGGACGAGCTCTCCATCGGGTCCGTGAAGGATAGGGATCGGCTCACCCCAGTATCGCTGCCGGGAGAACAGCCAGTCACGCAACTTGTAGGTGACCATCCCCTTGCCGGCACCGTTCGTTTCGAGCCACTGGATGATCCGCTGTTTCGCCGCATCAATCTCGAGTCCGTCAAGAAAGCCTGAGTTGATTGCCGGACCTGAACCTGTATACGCATCACCGTCGAAATCTGGTGGTGGCTGGACAGTGCGGACGATCGGCAGGTCGAACGCCTCAGCGAACTCCCAGTCCCGTTCGTCCTGTCCAGGAACCGCCATGATCGCGCCTGTTCCGTATCCCATGAGGACGTAGTCGGCAATGAAGATGGGGACGTTCTCGCCGTTGAGCGGGTTGACAGCAAACGCTCCGGTGAAGACCCCGGTCTTCTCCCTGTCCTCCGCCTGCCGCTCAATGTCTGTTTTGCGAGACGCTGCAAGCCGGTAGGCCGTCACCGCGTCGCGGGGTGTATCGATGCCCAATGTCCAGACGGGTATCGTCCCATCAGGCCAGACATCCGCCGCGATTTCGTCAACCAGCGGGTGTTCCGGCGCCATAACCATGTAGGTCGCTCCGAACACCGTGTCAGGCCTTGTCGTGAATACACGCATCTGTGCGTGGCCCTTGATGTCAAAGATAATCTCAGCGCCATCGGAGCGACCGATCCAATTGCGCTGCATTGTCTTGACGGACGTCGGCCAGTCGACGAGTTCAAGTTCGTCGATCAACCGGTCCGCATACGCCGTGATGCGAAGCATCCACTGACGTAGCGGGCGCTTGAATACGGGATGGTTACCGCGGTCGGAGCGACCGTCGACAGTCACCTCTTCGTTGGCAAGGACCGTTCCGAGTGCGGGGCACCAGTTGACGGGAACCTCATCGATGTAGGCGAGGCGCTGGCTGTCGAGATACTCTCGACGATCCCGCTCGGGCAGGTTCTGCCACATCACGCCGTCTGCAGCCCTGAGCCCTGACTCGAGCTCTTCGACGAGCTCGGCCATAGGTCGTGCCTTCTGCTGGTTTGTGTCGAACCACGAGTCGAAGAGCTGCAGAAAGATCCACTGCGTCCAGCGGTAGTACTCGGGGTCCGTGGTCGCGACTTTGCGATCCCAGTCGTAAGAAAACCCGAAAGCCTTGAGCTGTCGGGTGTACGTCTCAATGTTCTTGTCGGTGGTAATTCGTGGATGAACGCCTGTCTCAACGGCGTACTGCTCTGCGGGAAGACCGAAGGAGTCGAAGCCCATCGGATGCAGCACATTTGCGCCTCGCATTCGGTGGAATCGGGCGAAGATATCGGTCCCGATGTACCCAAGTGGGTGCCCAACGTGGAGCCCGGCGCCGGAGGGATACGGAAACATGTCAAGGAAGTACTTCTTCGGCTTCGACTCGTCGAAGTCAGGATCGCCAGGATTCGGGACGCGATACATCCCCTGGTCAGCCCATACCTGCTGCCAGCGAGTCTCGATCTCCCTGAAATCGTACGACGCCATGGCTCTCCTTGTGAACGCGCAAGCGTAGCGGACTCCAACGAACCGCTGGTTACCGGCTGATGTCGGGATCGTCCTGGATGGCCCGGGTGCGGATCGTGTGGGCAGAATCGCCTGAGAGGATGCCTCCGCGGCCGAAGAGCCTGCCGGATTGCCAGTTGGAGAGCCCCAATTCCGGCTTGTCCAGTGCGTACTGGCCATCAACCCACCGAGTGAATCCGTTCCCGACGAACGGTGCATCGATCCTCGCAAAGAAGTCTGTGTGCGCATCCGGATCGTCCGATATGAGCGATACCGCGAACCGTGGGCTGTACCGATTGAACCACTCGACCGCCTGGTCAACAGAGTCGACAACGGCAAGTGTGATCTCCGGCGACTCCTCCCACTCCCACTCTTCACCGAGTCGGTCCTCCGCAATGGGCTCCGCACGGGGTTCAACGATCTCGCCAGCGGCACGCGATATACGAGCGGTTGTCTCTAACCACGCAGTGGGAACGTCACCAACCGATGCCTCAAGAACATGGAGCTTGGAGTTCACGCCTCGACGCGAGCCAGCCCTTTCAAGGGCGTCAAGCGCAACGGGAATCAGATCTTCTGCGCGCGACGCAGGGATACACAGCGTGTTAAGCGTATTGCAGACCTTGCGATCGAGCGAGTGATACACCGCCGCAGCCAAGTCGTCGGCGTCAGCATCTTCGCCAGCGACGATCCATGCACCGCCCGTTCCGTGAAGGCTGACAGCGTTTCCGGCTTGCCGAGCAACTTCTCCCAAACGGGTGGTTGCTTCACCCGAGCCACGAGCGACCGCAAGCGCAAGCCGAGGATCGGCCATCATTGCGAGGCCAGCGGCGTGCGAAGGACTCGCGACGAGCGACGCGGCACCTATGGGGAGGCCAGCCTCTGCAAGGGCAGGTGCAAGGGCGTGAAGTACGATTGCTTCAGCCGTGCCCAAGGCGTCTGATCCGATGCGGAAGACGACGGTGTTTCCGCCTCGCAAGACTCCGGTCGCGTCCGCGAAGACGTTCGGGCGACCTTCGAATACGAATCCGATGACACCGAGCCCGTCCGCAACGAGCTCGATCCGCCAGTTCTCGTGCGGTACCGTGCCGACTACCCTGCCCCGGCCGGAGGGCGTTTGCGCCCATCCACGAAGTCCGTCGATCATGCCTCGTCGCATCGCGTCGTCGAGAATGAGGCGAGTAGCGCTCCGTCCGCGCTCACGCGCCGAATCAACGTCTCTGTTGTTTGCCTCGGCGATGGGAGCGAAGGTTGCGTCGTCCGCAAGGGCGTCAGCGAAAGCCTCGTAGAACCGAGTGATCTGGTCATCAGAAACGGAACCCATTGCCGTGAATGCTTCATCGGCGGCCGCCACAGCATCGGACGCCACAGCTGTTGAAGCGGCATCGATGTGGAGAAGCTCTCCCGAGTGTTGGACGACAATCAGTGAATCGCCAGGCGTGAACGCTTCGGCAAGCTGTTCTGTGACCCTGGTGACATTCGTACCGCCCCATGGAATCGGCATGCCGGTCGTGAGAGAAGTCAGCTGCTCGGACATTGGTCAGTAGGTGAGTACAGCGTGGAGCGGATCCATGAAAGTGCTCCGTCCACCGAGGAAGGAGAGTTCGAGCAGCATCGTGGCGCCCACCACAATACCGCCGGCCTTCTCGATGAGCACCTTGCTAGCAGCGAGGGTGCCTCCGGTGGCGAGAACATCGTCAACGATCAGGACATTCGCGTCGTCAGGGAAGGCGTCTGCATGGATCTCAAGGGTGTCGGTTCCGTACTCGAGGTCGTACGTCACCGAGACCGTGTTGCGCGGCAGCTTTCCGGGCTTCCGGACGAGCCCTACTCCTGAGCCGATCCGTTCCGCGATCGATCCGGCCAGGAGGAACCCTCGTGACTCGATGCCCACGACGATATCCACGCCGGACGACAGAAAGGGTTCCGCCATCTCATCGACGGCCTGGAGGAACGCCACCGGGTTCGCGAGAAGCGGCGTGATGTCCTTGAACACGATCCCGGGCTCAGGGAAATCGGGCACGTCAACGATGTACTCGTAGAGATCAACCATGGCCCCGATGCTAGCCCCATTCCCGCGAACCAGGGTCCTAGACCGGACCGAGTCCGGTCTAGGGCCCAAAGAATGGGCCCCATCCCTGTTTGGAGCTAGCTGGAGTTACTCGGAGTCTGTCGATTCGACGACGCGTTCGTCGACATCCTTCATGCCCAGCCCGATAAGTGCGAACAACACACCGATCAGGATCGCCAAGCCCGCCACGCCAAACGCGACGACTGACGTAAACAGTGACGCCTGCAGGTACGCGGCATTGGCCGCGACCGTCCGCATTGGGTCGTCCCTGTCCAGCTCTGAGT
>PVMS01016060.1_pt1 | contig 12905 bp, 23 predicted proteins | sample 1853461 | NCBI WGS metagenome assembly PVMS01 (sample SAMN08582032, study PRJNA380276) | Marine sediment metagenome, whole genome shotgun sequencing project. | isolation source: ocean sediment barecode stripped | collected 2017 | reverse complement strand
GCCATACCGGGTACCATTACGCCGCACACCAAGTTTAAGGCCGAGGTGTATGTATTGAGCAAGGAAGAAGGTGGTCGTCACACGCCGTTTTTTAGTGGTTATCGGCCGCAGTTTTATTTTCGCACCACCGATGTAACCGGCGTATTGACGTTGCCCGAGGGAGTGGAGATGGTGATGCCCGGGGACAATGTGGCCATAGAGGCGGAGTTGATCACCCCGATTGCGATGGAAAAAGAAGTACGGTTTGCCGTACGCGAAGGTGGGCGCACCGTTGGCGCCGGCGTGATCAGCGCAATTATTGAATAACGGAAGATTACGATCATGATTACCAATACCAATACCAAAATCAGAATCAGGCTCAAGGCTTACGATCATAAACTGCTTGATCGGTCTGCATCCGATATTGTTGACACCGCTACAAAAACCGGCGCTAAGGTCGTTGGGCCGATTCCGTTGCCTACTCGTATCAGCAAATACACGGTGCTGCGATCTCCGCATATTGACAAAAAATCGCGGGAGCAGTTTGAAATCAGAACGCACAAACGGCTCATGGATATCATGGGGCCCACCCAACAGACAGTGGATGCCCTCATGAAGCTGGATCTGTCACCGGGAGTCGATGTGGAGATAAAGCTTTAGCCCAGATCTAAAATAGGGATTCAGGTTATAAAAGCTAAAGATGAGCTGATTATCTATCCTGTATCCCTAATTTTTTAACCGTTATGCCGATAAGAATGAACTAATTTATTAACGGAAGTGCAATCCGATTAGAATGACGAACAAAAGGTTAGATCAATGTGTAAAGGATTAATGGGGAAAAAGCTGGGAATGTCCGGATTGTTCTTGCCCGACGGCCGATATGTGCCCGTTACGGTGATTGAAGCCGGCCCGTGCGTCGTTACGCAGATAAAGACGGAAGAAACAGATGGGTATAATGCCCTACAGTTGGGATTTGGCGACAAAAAGGAAACTCGCGTCAACAAACCGTTAAAGGGGCATTTTGACAAAAGCGCATCAGGTGCTTTTAATTATGTTAAAGAATTTGCGGTCGCGGACCCGAGCGAGTACAGTCTGGGCCAGCAAGTTACGCTTGAAATGTTTAAAGTTGGCGAGCATGTGGATGTTATCGGGGTCACGAAAGGACGTGGATTTTCAGGCGTAATTAAACGACACGGATTTCATGGCGGACGTAAAACTCATGGAAGTCACAGCCATCGCATTCCGGGGTCCATCGGTTGCAGCGCGTGGCCATCAAAAGTCATCAAAGGAAAAAAATTACCAGGCCGCTATGGAAATGAACGTAAAACCGTCCGAAACCTGGAAGTTATCGACATCCGACCTGAAGACAATATCATTTTGATTAAAGGTGCCGTGCCCGGTGCGAAGTCGGGACTGGTCACCATTAATAAGCTTAAATTTCAACAAGACAAGGCATCATAAAATATTATGGTCAAGAGCAGAATTTCGATTGATTCTGCCCCAAACCTTTAGATGGGGAAAGCTATGCCGGCTGTAGATGTTAAAAATATAAAGGGGAAAAAAGTTACAAGCATTGATCTGGTCGAAAACATCTTCAATGTTCCCGTAAAGTCCAGCGTGCTACATGAGGTCGTAACCATGCAACTCGCCAATCGACGGGCCGGAACCGCTTCGGTCAAGCATCGCAGTGATGTGAAAGGCAGCACTCGTAAACTGTTTCGCCAAAAAGGTACGGGCAGGGCGCGCCGCGGCGATATTAAGGCTCCTCTATTGAGGGGTGGCGGCGTTGTGTTTGGACCGGATGGGCGCAGATATGCCTTCAAGGTGCCTAAAAAGGTCAGTAAGCTGGCGCTGAAAATGGCTTTAAGCAGCAAACTGCAGGCCAATGAACTCATCGTGCTCGACAAATTTGAGCTGAAGCAAATTAAAACCAAGGATTTTGTCGAGCTCTTAACCGGCTTAAATCTGACCAATGCACTCATTGTCACCGCAGAAAAAAATGAAAACTTGGAACTTTCGTCCAGGAATGTACCCGACATCAAAGTACTTCGAGGTGAGGGTCTAAATGTCTATGACATCCTTAAATACAAAACATTGATATTGTTGGAGCCGGTAATCAAGAATATTGAGGGGAGGCTGGTCGCATGATGCAATTTGAGATAATCAAACGACCCTTGAATACCGAGAAAACCAATATTCAGAAAGAAGTGGCGAATCAGGTGACATTTGAAGTCGACCGACGAGCCAATCGTATTGAAATAAAAAGGGCAATTGAAACCGCCTTTAAAGTCAAAGTAGCCGGTGTTCAGACCATGCAGATTAAAGGCAAAACCAAACGTAGAGGTCGATTTGTCGGTAAACGCCGGGACTGGAAAAAAGCGATCGTCACATTGATGCCGGGCGAGCGCATCGATTTTTTTGAAGGAGCATAGTATTAGGAGCACACAATGGCCATCAAGAAGGTAAAACCTACATCGCCGGGCAGGCGTTTTCAAACGTATTCTTCATTTGAAGAGATTACCCGTACAACACCGGAAAAGCGGTTATTAAAGCCTATTCGAAAATCCGGTGGACGAAATGCCAACGGACGCATTACCATCAGACACCGGGGCGGTGGGCACAGGCGGCATTACAGGATTATCGACTTTAAACGGGATAAAACCGGTATTCCGGCTAAAGTTGCCGCCATTGAATATGACCCGAATCGATCTGCTCGGATAGCCTTGTTACATTACGCCGACGGGGAAAAGCGTTATATATTGGCACCTCTCGGGCTTAAGCTCGAAGACATGGTGGAAGCCGGATCCAATGCGGATATCAAGCCCGGCAATAACTTGCCGCTGAGCCACATTCCTCTGGGTACCCAAATCCATAATATTGAGTTGCGTTTGGGCAAGGGCGGTCAAATTGTTCGAAGTGCGGGTGCCTATGCGCAGTTGATGGCAAAAGAAGCCCCTTACGCACTGGTTAAACTGCCCTCCGGCGAGGTACGGATGGTTCTTTTAAAATGCTCAGCTACTATTGGCCAAATCGGTAATGTTGGGCATGAAAATAAGTCTTTAGGCAAAGCCGGCCGCAAACGCTGGCTTGGACGCCGCCCCAAAGTTCGGGGTGTGGCCATGAACCCAGTTGACCATCCAATGGGCGGTGGTGAAGGAAGGTCCTCGGGCGGCCGGCACCCCTGCAGCCCGTGGGGATTGCCCACCAAGGGCTTTAAGACCCGCAGCAAACGGAAAAGCGACCGTCTGATTGTAAAAAAACGTAAATAGCAATCGTTATGGGTTATCTGTTATTCGTTATTGTTTGTTGCTGATTCTATGAGCGCTGCATGTATTTAATAACTAATAACCATTAACTAATAACTAAAAAATGGAGTAACTATGCCACGATCGCTAAAAAAAGGCCCCTATATTAGTGAAAAGTTATTAAAAAAAGTTACGGAAGCTCAGGGCGCACGCAGCAGCCAGGTCATTAAAACCTGGTCCCGACGTTCTACCATTGTGCCGGAGATGGTCGGTGTCACCTTGGCTGTCCACAATGGCAGAAAATTTATTCCGGTGTTTATAAGTGAAAACATGGTGGGTCATAAATTAGGGGAATTTTCACCGACGCGGACCTTTTATGGCCACACCAGCGGGAAGAAGTCTCGTTTAATTTAACAAGCCAATTGACATAAGGGTTTTTAAAGATGGAAGTTAAAGCTTCTGCAAAGTATATACGAATTTCGCCCCGCAAAGTCCATAAAGTATTAGGGGCGGTCAAAGGCAAACCGGTTGAGACCGCGTTGAATACCCTTAAATTCATGCCTCAAAAGGCAGCGGGGATTTTGGAAAAAGTTATCCGATCTGCTGTGGCCAATGCCGATCAAAATCCGGATGTTGATATTGATTTGTTGGTCGTGCGCAATATTGTTGCAGATCAGGGTCCCGTGCTGAAACGCTGGCGGGCCAGAGCACGGGGTCGGGCAACGCGGATTTTGAAGCGAACCAGCCACATTACCGTCATATTAGACGAGGAATCTTCGGTTTAAAAAGGAGGTAAAAGCTTGGGCCAGAAAGTAAATCCAATTGGATTGAGATTAGGAATCGTCAAAACGTGGGACTCCCGTTGGTTCGGTGGTAAGAATTACGCCGAGTATATACTAGAAGACTACAAATTGCGGAAGTTTATCAAAGACAAACTATACCATGCAGGCGTGTCCCGGATTGAAATCGAGCGATCCTCCAAGCGCGTACGTTTACGGATTTATACCGCCAGGCCGGGAATTGTCATCGGTAAAAAAGGTGCCGAAATATCGCAGTTAAAAAAAGACATCGAAAAGATAACGGACCGTGAAATTTCAATCGATATCCAGGAGGTTCGAAAGCCGGAGATCGATGCCCAATTGGTAGCAGAAAATGTGGCTTTGCAAATTACACGACGAGTCGCATTTCGTCGCGCCATGAAGCGTGGCGTCTCGTCCGCTATGCGCTTCGGTGCCTTGGGTGTTAAAATAATTTGCTCCGGACGCCTTGGTGGTGCGGAGATGGCCCGAACCGAATGGTATCATGAGGGACGGGTTCCCTTGCATACGCTTAGAGCTGATATCGATTACGGCTTTATTGATGCGCGTACAACTTACGGCGTTATTGGTGTGAAGGTCTTTATTTTTAAAGGCGAGATATTGAAAAAGGATGAAGTTGAAATCGAAAGTTAGTTATCTGTTATTAGTTATTTGTTATCGGTGAAATTGAAGCTGTATCCACTCAAGTATTTCGAATAACTAATAACAAATAACTTAGAACAGCGGAGTTGTGAAAGATGCTAAGCCCGAAAAAAGTAAAATACCGAAAACAGCAAAAAGGCAGAATGAAGGGTGTTGCCCGCCGGGGGTGTAGTCTGAATTTTGGGGAATTCGGTCTGCAAGCTACCGATTGCGGTAGCGTGACGGCCAAGCAGATTGAAGCAGCACGAATCGCTATGACGCGGCATATAAAAAGAGGGGGCCGGATTTGGATTCGGATTTTTCCTGACAAGCCGTTTACAAAAAAACCCGCTGAAGTCAGAATGGGTAAAGGAAAAGGTGCCCCGGAGGGATGGGTGGCCGTTATTCGCCCTGGCAGAATCCTATATGAAATGCAAGGTGTCAATAAAGAAGAAGCCATAGAAGCATTTCGTCTGGCTGCCCATAAACTGTCGGTTAAAACACGATTTATTGAGAGGGGTGTGGCCTAATGAAAGCCAGTGAAATTAAAGAGATGAGTCTTGAAGAGATGCAGCGTAAGATAGACGATCTCAAAGAAGAACTATTTAATTTCTGCTTTCAGCACGAAATCGGCCAGCTCGAAAATCCTACAAGGATGAAGCAGACCAAAAGAGATATTGCTCGAATCAATACGATCATTCGTGAGATTGGGGTAAAAAGCAAGACTGCTGAAGAATAATTGATGCTATGAAAAAACAAGGAATGAGAAGACAAATGGTCGGTACCGTCGTTAGTAACAAGATGGATAAAACCGTGGTCGTCAAGGTTGAGCGGCTGGTCAAAAGTAAACTTTATCATAAGTATATTCGGCGACGTGCTAAATTTGCCGCCCATGATGAAGGCAATGCGTGTCAGATTGGTGATAAGGTGGTGATCACCGAGTCCAGACCACTCAGCCGATCCAAAAGATGGCGGGTGAACAAAATCGTCGAAAAAGCGGTTTGATGAGTGGAACCTGGTGCCCTGCACCCGGTTCTACACGCAACGACCTGGGCACTGTCGTGTCATGTATTTTCCCGCCTGGGGCGGGAAAAATCCAAGCCGCCCGCTCGGCGGGTGGTCGCTGATTCTAAGGGAATGATAAAATGATCCAGTCAGAGACGAGGTTAACCGTAGCAGATAATTCAGGGGCCAAAGTATTATATTGCATAAAGGTTCTCGGCGGTTCCCGCAGACGATATGCCAGTGTCGGTGATATCATCGTGGTTGCCGTTAAAGAAGCGTTGCCGAATGCCAAGGTCAAAAAAGGTGAGGTGTTGAAGGCAGTAGTGGTACGAACAAAGAAGGAAATTCGCAGGCCGGATGGTTCCTATATACGGTTTGATGACAATTCGGCCGTCCTTGTGACCGCATCCCGGGAACCCATCGGTACTCGAATTTTCGGTCCTGTGGCAAGAGAGCTACGGGCCAAACGATTTATGAAAATTATATCATTGGCGCCTGAGGTTTTATAATTGAATATTTCCAATTGAATATTGAATATTTAAGGTCCGCCTCCGACGGATCATTTATAAAAATGCGATTATAAAAATGACGGAGCGACGCGACATCCACAAATATTCAATTGTCAATATTCAATAGTCAATTTCGGCTTGTCCGGGTTAGGGAAACAGGAAATGCTCCAAAAAAAGATACTGATAAAAAAAGACGATAAGATCAAGGTAATTGCCGGCAAGGACAAAGGCAAAATCGGCAAAGTCCTTAAAGTTGACAGAAAAAAGAACCGGCTGCTGGTTGAAAAGATCAATCTTACCAAACGTCACGCCAAACCAAGTGCAAAAAACAGACAGGGGGGTATTGTTGAGGGCGAGGCCCCAGTCGTGATTTCCAACGTAATGATCATGTGCAATAAGTGCGTAAGCCCCACGCGAATTAAAATACATCACCTGGAAGACGGGAAAAAGATACGCCTTTGCGTAAAATGCGGCGAAGCAATAGATACATAAGACAAGGTGACGGAGGAAGGCAATGTCACAGTTAAAAACAGTTTACGGAAAAGAGATCGTGCCCAAGCTAATGGAAACCTTCAAGTATAAGAGTATTATGCAGGTTCCCAGGTTGGGGAAAATTGTCCTAAACATGGGTCTGGGCGAAGCCATCCATAATATAAAGTTGCTGGATTCCGCGGCAGAAGAGCTGATGATCATCTCTGGGCAAAAGCCGGTAGTGACCCGTGCAAAAAAGTCCATTGCTGCCTTTAAGCTTAGAGAGGGGATGCCGATCGGGTGTATGGTTACTTTGCGTCGTCAACACATGTACGATTTTTATTACAAGCTGGTCAATATTGCACTGGCGCGCGTCAGGGATTTTCGCGGTGTTTCCGGCAAAGCCTTTGACGGCCGGGGCAATTATTCTCTGGGAATTAAGGAACATATCATTTTCCCGGAGATTGATTACGATAAGATTGATAAGATTAAAGGTCTTAATATTAGCATTGTTACCACTGCTCAAACAGACGAAGAGGGCAAACAACTGCTGGGTCTGTTGGGCATGCCGTTTAGAAATTAGGGAGGGAGATTTGGCGAAAAAAGCGCTTAGAATAAAAGCGATGCGAAAGCCCAAATTCAAAGTTAGGCAATACAATCGATGTCCCATCTGTGGGCGCCCCAGGGCATATCTAAGAAAGTTTGGTCTTTGCCGTATTTGCTTTCGGGTATTCGCATCCCAGGGCAAGCTTCCCGGAGTTGTAAAATCTAGCTGGTAGCTAATAACTGGCCCCTGGCTATTGGCTTCTTGCTCCTGGCTGAGCCAGAGAAAAGCAGCAAGGAACAAATGAGCAGTGACCAGCAGCCAGCGACCAGAAGCCAGATACCAGTAACGAGGAGCCAGGAGCAAGAAGCAAGATATCGGATAAGAGGAGAAAATAATGGCGGTAAGCGATCCAATAGCCGACATGTTGACCCGGGTTAGAAATGGTGTCAAAGCCAAGTTTAACAGTGTGGATGTGCCGGGATCAAAACTTAAAACAGAGTTGGCCAAGATATTGAAGGACGAAGGTTTTATCAAGAATTATAAATTCCTTAAAGATGGCAAGCAGGGCATTTTGAGGATTTATCTCAAATACGGTCCGGGGCAGTCTGTTGTGGTTTACGGCCTCAAACGGATCAGCAAACCCAGTCGCAGGGTTTATGTGAGAAGCAAAGATATCAAGTCCGTCTATAATGGTATGGGGATTTCTATTTTATCAACATCCAGGGGTATCATGACGGACAAAAAGGCCCGGCAGGAAAACGTCGGAGGTGAGATCCTGTGCAATATATGGTAGATTTAGTTGCAGGCTGTAAGCAAAATTAAACCAGTCAAGAATGATTTCTTGTTTTTACTTGTTTTTTTGTGCCTGCTGAAGAGGGGATGTTAAATATGTCGCGAGTAGGTAAGAAGCCGATTCCAATTCCGGAAAAGACCAAAATTTCATATGAGAACAGGGTTTTAACCGTTCAAGGTGCAAAAGGCACCTTAACGCGATCGATCCACCCCGCTGTGGATTTGAAAATAGAAGAGGGTGTTTTGAATGTGGTCGCGTTGGAAGATAAACGGACCAGTCGGGCTTTACAGGGGCTCACCCGAAGCCTGTTGGCCAACATGATCGTCGGTGTTAACGATGGATTTGAGCGCTTATTGTTAATAAATGGTATCGGCTATCGGGCCGAACTGAAAGGTAAAACCATCATTTTAAACGTTGGATTCTCCAATCCGGTTGAATTCGACCTGCCGGAGGGCATTTCCGCATCCATTGAACGGAACACCACCATCAAATTATCCGGCATCGATAAAGAAAAACTAGGTCTAACCGCTGCTGCCATTCGGAAAATAAGGCCTCCGGAACCTTACAAGGGCAAAGGCATAAAATACGCAGGCGAGCATATCCGCAGAAAAGCCGGTAAAGCCGGGGTTACAGCCCAGTAAAAAAGGGTATGAAAAATGGGAACGATGAATTTAAGAACACAGGCGCGGTTAAAACGAAAAAAAAGAATTCGCAAAAAGATGGTGGGTACCGGGAACCGACCTCGACTGTGTGTGTTTCGAAGCACCAAGCACATTTATGCACAGGTCATTGATGATTCTCTCGGTCAAACCCTTGCTGCAGCATCGAGTATGGAAAAAACAGTTCGAGAGAATTCTGAATCAAAAAATAAGGTGACTGCAGCCAATACTGTGGGAAAAATTATCGGCCAACGCGCATTGGAAAAGGGAGTCAAAAAAATCGTATTTGACCGCAACGGCTTTCTGTACCACGGCAGGATCAAGGCCGTTTCAGACGGTGCCCGTGAGGCCGGCTTAAAATTTTGATTCTCGATGGCCTTAGACGGTCCAACGAGCGTTAAACTAAAAAGGAATTAACCACAAAGGTCACAAAGCACACAAAGAATTATTGCTAAAAATTGGTTTTAAAAACTTTGTGAACCTCGTGTCTTTGTGGTGATAAGTTTTTTAAGAATAAGAATAGGATAGATTGTAATTTTACGAATTTAACTTTTCTCTTTAGGTTGTGATACCAAAGGAGGCAGGCTCTTGTTCAAACAGGAAATAGAAGAAACTCAGTTAATAGACAAAGTTGTCCATATTAATCGGGTGGCGAAGGTCGTAAAAGGTGGTCGTCGTTTCAGCTTCAGTGCGATCGTTGTTGTCGGTGACGGTCAAGGATCCGTTGGTTTCGGGCTCGGCAAAGCCGGGGAAGTGCCGGAGGCTATTCGAAAGGGTATTGAAAAAGCAAAAAAAGGCATGATTGTTGTACCCTTGATTGAGGGCACCATACCCTATGAGACGATTGGCAGGTTTGGCGCCGGTAAGGTTTTACTTAAACCGGCCTCGCAAGGTACCGGCGTAATTGCCGGTGGTGCCGTACGCGCTGTTCTGGAAGCAGTCGGTGTCCAAAATATTCTAACCAAGTGTATCGGATCACATAACCCTCACAACTTGGTGAAGGCAACGATCAACGGTCTTGAGCGACTCGAGAGTCGTGAGCAGGTGGCTGCCAGGCGAGGAATTTCTGTAGAAAATCTGTAGATTCCAGCACGAAATGAGCAACATCGGGATAACGGAAAGGATAAGATAAATGGCTGGAAATGTTAAAATAACACTCGTTCGAAGCATGATTGGCAGACCCGAGCAGCATCGTAGAGTTTTACGAGGGATGGGATTAACCCGGTTAAATAAAACAGTTGAGCTTAAAGATACGCCTGAAATTCGGGGGATGATTAATAAGGTTTCGCATCTCGTTAGCACTGAGGAGAAGGTCGATGAAGCTTCATGAACTATCGCCGCCGTCAAAATCCCGCAAAGTGAGTAGACGCCTGGGCCGCGGTGTCGGAACCGGCAGCGGCAAAACTGCCGGTCGAGGTACTAAAGGGTATAACAGCCGATCCGGTGGCGGTGTCAGACCCGGGTATGAAGGCGGGCAGATGCCGATTCATCGACGTTTGCCGAAACGCGGGTTTGCTAATATTTTCAGAAAAAAAATTGCCGTCATCAATATAAGGGATTTATTAACATTGAAGAGTGGCAGTTTGGTGGATGAAGCAGCACTCTTAAAAGCGGGGCTCATTAAAGGCAAAAAAGACGGTATTAAATTACTCGCGCAGGGTGAGATCGGTGTAGCCCTCAATGTTAAGCTAAACCACGTCAGTACAAAAGCCAGAGAGAAAATTGAAGCAGCTGGCGGTAGCGTAGAGGTCGTATAATGATAGGCAGCGGGTTCCAAAATGTTTTTAAAATACCCGAGCTGAAAAAGCGCATTTTTTTCACTTTGGCTTTGCTCATCGTATACCGGATAGGTGTCCATGTTCCGGTGCCGGGTATCGATTCGGCGGCCCTGGCATCTTTCTTTGCCAGGGCGGAAGGTACCATATTTGGTATCTTTAATATGTTTTCGGGAGGCGCTTTCGAACGGTTGTCCGTTTTTGCCCTTGGTATCATGCCTTATATCAGTGCCTCCATTATATTACAGCTTTTGACTGTCGTCATTCCGCATCTTGAACAATTAAAAAAAGAAGGCGAGGCCGGGCGAAAAAAAATTACGCAATATACCCGCTATAGCACCGTTGTTTTAAGCATTATTCAGGGATTTGGTATCAGTGTAGGATTGGAAAGCATGAGTTCACCCGGTGGTGCTGCGGTGGTGTTGATACCGGGATGGGCATTTCGGCTGATGACGGTAATCACCTTAACGGCAGGTACAGCCTTCATTATGTGGCTGGGGGAGCAAATCACCGAGCGCGGAATCGGCAATGGAATTTCCCTGATCATTTTCGCCGGTATCGTTGCTCGGCTACCCACTGCTACCGGCAATACGTTTCGCCTGCTTTCGACCGGTGAAATGGGAATTTTTATCGCGTTGATGCTGGTCATTTTTATGGTGCTTGTTGTCGGGTTCATCATATTTGTCGAACAAGGACAGCGTCGAATCCCGGTTCAATATGCCAAACGTGTGGTGGGGCGAAAAATGTACGGTGGTCAGAGCACCCATCTGCCTCTGAAAATAAATACATCCGGCGTGATCCCGCCGATTTTTGCTTCATCGATCATCATGTTTCCGGCTACCATAGGCAGTTTTGTTAATATTCCCTGGATAAAAAATATTGCTGAAACAATGCGGCCGGGCAATGCGATTTATGAATTAATGTTTGTCGGATTTATTTTCTTTTTTTGTTATTTTTATACTGCCGTAACTTTTAACCCGGTTGACGTTGCCGAAAATATGAAAAAACACGGTGGATACATTCCGGGTATACGCCCCGGAAAGCGCACAGCAGATTATATAGACAAGGTATTAACTCGCATTACGCTTGGTGGGGCCATTTATGTGTCTGCTGTTTGTGTACTGCCTTCTATTTTAATAACCCGGGTTAATGTTCCATTTTATTTTGGTGGAACGGCGCTGCTTATTGTGGTCGGCGTGGCGATTGACACGGTTGCGCAAATCGAGTCACACATGCTGAGCCGACACTACGAGGGATTTCTAAAGAAAGGTTCCAGATTAAAAAGCCGGTAATCGTCTGCGCTGAAGACCGGAATTATAAACCCCGGAAACAGGAGTCGCCTGTGGCCAAAGAAGAACCGATAGTTGTCGAGGGTATTGTTCTGGAGACATTGCCCAACGCGATGTTCAAGGTCGAGTTGGAGAACAAACACCAGGTGCTTGCCCATATTTCAGGTAAGATGCGCATGCACTTTATTAAGATTCTGCCTGGAGATAAAGTCACCGTAGAGCTTTCTCCATACGACCTGACTCGCGGCAGAATAACCTACAGATCGAAATAGAACTGGGAATTGGTTATTAGGTATTGGTTTTAGTCATATCTACGAATGCCGAATGCCCAATACCTAATGCCAATCTTTAAGGGAGTATTGTTCATGAAGGTTCGAGCATCTGTAAAAAAAATTTGCCCCAAATGTAAAATCATTCGACGGAAAGGGACCGTGCGGGTGATCTGCGAGAACAAACGACACAAACAGCGGCAGGGATAAAGGAGGATAAACATTGGCAAGGATTGCAGGCGTTGACTTACCTAGAAATAAACGGGTTGAAATCGGTCTGACCTATATTTATGGAATCGGTAAAACCTCCTCCAGACAGATACTGAAGAAACTGAATATCGATCCGAATGTGAAAACCGATCAACTGTCAGATGAGGAAGTCAGTAACATCCGTAAGGTGATCGATGATGTATATAAGGTTGAAGGTGAACTGCGGACCGATGTTTCGATGAACATCAAACGGTTGATGGATCTAGGATCTTATCGAGGACTTCGTCATCGCAAATCGCTGCCGGTTCGTGGTCAGCGAACCAGCACCAATGCACGGACGCGAAAAGGACCGAAGCGGGCTGCTGTTAAAAAGAAAGTCGCCGTCAAACAGAAAAAGTAAAACGGTTAATTGTTGATGAATTCGTAAAAAGTCGAATTCATCAAGTGTTTGGTGTTTCGTGTTTGGTATGAAATATATGATGCTATATCGGCATGTTAGAATACGAAAAAAAAGGTAAAGAAAAATATAGCAAACGGCGTTGTTCATATTCAATCAACGTTTAATAATACCATTGTCACCATAACCGATACGTGAGGAAATGTTGTGGCTTGGTCAAGTGCCGGGGTTCAGGGGTTTAAAGGCTCTCGGAAAAGCACTCCTTTTGCAGCCCAGCTGGCCGCTGAAGACGCCGCCAAGAAGGCCAAAGAACATGGT
>PVMS01006165.1_pt1 | contig 12905 bp, 12 predicted proteins | sample 1853461 | NCBI WGS metagenome assembly PVMS01 (sample SAMN08582032, study PRJNA380276) | Marine sediment metagenome, whole genome shotgun sequencing project. | isolation source: ocean sediment barecode stripped | collected 2017 | reverse complement strand
GTAACCGTTCACAGTTGTCGGTTCACAGTTCACAGTTTTTTCAATGAACTATGCAACGATTGAAGCATTTTGGATATTGCTTTCAACTCTTGAATCAATTCTTTCGCATCTAAATCAGAAAATATATTAACCTCTTGTGAAATATAAACCTGTGTTCTCAGCTCCGCAGCCGATCCTTGTGCAATATTTATAAACCTTATAATTCTTCTCTACCTTCTGCTTTTGCAACCGTGAACCGATAACCGTAAACTGTGAACGGCTACAATATTTGTTTACCGACGATGATTTTTAAATCAATTAAGTCTACCGGTTTTTCACTCACGAACCTTTTAATTCTTCACATGCCTTGATCTCATCCATTACCTCTTCGGGGGTCGGAACTTCTCCACCACATTTCCCATACCACCTCACAGGACGAATCCCTTTAACACTCCTTTCAACATCTTCCACCATCTGCCCCATGCTCATTTCGATGCTTATAACAATTTTGCACGATTTTTTTGCAGCTGCATCGTATACCGCTATTCCAGGAAAAGGGAAGACGGTCTGAGGTCGAATCATGCCTACCTCAAAACCACCTGCCTTTAAATCATCGATAGCCGTTTTACATACCCGGCTCATTGTGCCGTAGCTGACCACGAGGGCTTTGTAGTCCACCTCTGTGTTATACGTATCATACCTGACCTCCTCTCTTGCCATCTGTTCATACTTTGCCTTCAAGACCAAATTGTGGGCATTGAGTTGTTCCGGATCAAGAAAAAGTGATTTGACCAGGTTTCGTTGTTCGCTCTTGCGCATCGCCATTCCGGTCGTCGCCCAATCGTCCTTGTTGATCGGTTCAGATTGAAGACGATCAGGGAATTCTACAGGTTCCATCATCTGGCCAATCAAACCGTCCCCCAGAATCATCACCGGATTTCTGTATTTTTCTGCCAGAGGAAATGCCATCATGACCATCTCAACGGCTTCCTGAACACTTGCCGGCGCCATCACCAGTAGCCTGAAGTCACCATGGCCGATTCCTTTTGTTGCCTGAAGATAATCGGCTTGGGACGGAAGGATTCCGCCAAGTCCGGGACCACCGCGCATAATATTTACAAAAACAGCCGGACATTCAGCGCCCGCGATATAGCTGATCCCTTCGCTCATCAGGCTGATACCCGGGCTTGATGATGTTGTAAAAACTCGCTCGCCACAAGCCGCAGCACCAAAAACCATATAGGAAACCGCAATTTCGCTCTCTCCCTGTAAAAAGACCCCGCCGACCTCTGGTAATCGCCGCGAAAGGTATTCTGCTACTTCGGACTGAGGCGTAATCGGGTAACCAAAATAGTTCAGGCACCCCGCCTTTATCGCTGCTTCCCCTATAGCTTCATTCCCTTTCATCAATACTTTACCCATGCTTTTCCTCCGTTGGCTCTTGATCGGTCGCATGCTCGGCGATTTTGGTGATAGTTATAGCCACATCCGGACACAGGATGCAGCAGGTTGTGCAGAAAACGCAATCGTCTGGATGTGCCTGACGAACCGGAAAATATCCCTTGGCATTGACACGTTGTGATATTTCCAAAACCTTTTTTGGACATACGATTACACACAGATTGCACCCTTTGCATCGATCAATGTCAATGGCATACCTGTACGGCATTGAGAAAACTCCTTTATTCCTTTTGTTTGGCGGCATTAGTGATTCAATGACACCGCTTTTTTCCATGGTGGAACAAGCTGCCTTTTTATGGGCAGTACCGGGCATTCAAACTGTTTTATGTCTACTTGCGGCAGAAGACCTTCTGCAACGGTTATAAATTCAAACGGCAATCGTGTCTCCTCTGATACCCGTTTAACAAAATCATATCCTCGATCAATGTGTTCAGCCGTCGTTTCATCGATTAGGTTGGCATTTCCAATGAAACCGGTTATTTTCATTCTTGATGCTTTTTCAATTTCATCCCTTATTTTCAGGCAGCCTTGAACCGTTTCCGTAAAGGGACGAAAAGGATTGATGACCTGGAGCACGTGAAGTTCCTTATCCCCTTCCAGGAAAGAATTCGCCTGAAACGAATCTGAAAGGGAGGATAGAACCGTCGCCCCGACATCGTCTCCTCCCACATCCAATATAGTAAGTCCAAACGCCTGACGGATCAACCCGGCAATCGAGGGGCTTAAGATAGGGAGATCCGCCTGCAAAAACTGATCGGGTGGCAAGATCATCTCAATACCCAATGCTGCCAGCGGCGTTTTTGCTTCCCGGGTCCTAAAATAGGGGTTTACCAGATCGAGATCCGCAATCCTCACATTTTGACCGATGCCCCTTTGGTTCACGGCGAGATTGACGGAAACCTCCGTCTTTCCACTCCCATAGTTGCCAACGATAACAACCACTCCATCGAACCGAAGGGTCAAAGGCTTCTTTAAACCATGCATTGATTATAACCATCTATTACACAAAAGGGCCTGTTGGATCCCATCTTGCACAATTTCAAATAAATAAAGGGGTCCATATATAGATTATCTCAGTTATTGTCAAGCTTTTTCCATGATCTTAAAATCATTATCAACCATACCATGTGGGTTCAACAAAAAAGAAAGTTCGGTTTTCCCTTTAGCTAAATCTTTTGATGTGTTAATTTGTGCTGGGAGGATTCATTTATACCGTGGAAATCGTTCGGACAGGTCTTGAGAATTTATCAGAAACACCACCCAAATGGCTATTCGACCAGCGGATCGGCCTTTTATGCAATCCTGCCTCGGTCGACCGGAAGCTTCGCCATGCCCGTCACCTGATCAACGAAAAATTTCCGGGTCAACTTGTTTCACTTTTTTCACCCCAGCACGGCTTTTTTGGAGAAAAACAGGACAACATGAGAGAGTCTCCTGATATGATCGATTCTGTTTTACAGATTCCTATTTTCAGCCTCTACAGTGCAACCCGGAAACCGACTCGGGAGATGTTTGATCCGATAGACACCCTCATCATTGACCTGCAGGATGCTGGATCGCGGGTCTACACCTTTATCTATACAATGTCCTATTGCTTGGAAGCGGCCAAGAAATTTGGGAAAAAAGTTCTGATTCTTGATCGACCCAATCCGATCAACGGCATCACGGTGGAAGGAAATTGTCTGTCCACTCAATTGACCTCATTTGTCGGGCGGTATCCGATCCCCATGCGTCATGGACTGACCATTGGAGAGCTATCCCTTTTGTTTAACGATCATTATCGAATCGGCTGCGACCTTGAGATAATTCCGATGAAAGGGTGGAAAAGAACCATGTACTTTCCGGAAACCGGCCTCCCCTGGATCCCCCCGTCTCCGAATCTGCCGACACCGGTATCAGCCATGGTCTATCCGGGCCAAGTTTTGCTGGAAGGGACAAATATTTCTGAAGGGAGAGGAACAACCCAACCCTTTGAACTTTTCGGCGCACCGTTTCTCGATACAGAAAAAATTCTTTCAACTCTGGACGCAAATAAAATGCCAGGGATTACCCTCAGACAAATTGCGTTTGAACCGACTTCAAACAAATGGAAGGGGATCTATTGTGAAGGGTTTCAAATCCATATCAATGATCCTGTTCAATATGTTCCGTATATAACGACACTCCGGCTGATTCAAGCCGTCCTTTTCCATCACAGGGATCGGTTTGAGTGGAAGCCCCCCCCCTATGAATACGAGTTTCACCAAATGCCGATCGACCTTATCATTGGTGATAGAGAAATCCGGGAGCGGTTAGAACGTTTGGATCAAATTGATGATATCGCCAAATCATGGAAGGGTGATCTTGATCTGTTTATAGCCCGCCGCCAAAAGTTCTGTCTTTACCCATAAAATCCTATTGGAACGTGGGTATTTGTCGATAGAAAAACGAAACGAGGATGAATGAAAAAAAACAAACCAACATGGAAACGGATGCGTTTAAAGGGAAAAAAAGTTTGGGTGGCGACCGACATTGATGGGAAATCGATTTTAGAAAACCGAAAGGTTCGAATCAAATATCAGCTGGATAAAAATTATGAATATTGGGTTTATGAAAAAGGACTCGAGGCAATAGATCCGATCCAATTGGAAACCATCGGATCGAATCGAAAACCCTGCGGAGAGAAGAATAAAATATCAAGGCCGGGTAGAGCCACCTTGAAAGATAAAGCAACGAAGGCTTCCATTTCCATTTTTACAGACGGGGCATGTTCCGGAAACCCCGGTCCCTCAGGAATCGGGGCTATCCTGTATTTTGGTGAACATGAAAAGGAAATATCGAGGCATATCGGGATCGCCACCAACAACATTGCAGAGCTTGAAGCGATTAAAACAGGATTATTGGAAATTAAAAACAGAAAACTTCCGGTTACAATTTTCACGGACAGCAGCTATGCTCACGGGGTTCTTTCCCTCGGCTGGAAAGCCAGGAAAAATATCGATCTGGTAAGGTCGATCAAAAAACTTATTTCAACGTTCAGCGAGTTGACAATTTTCAAAGTCAAAGGCCATGCAGGCCTTGAGGGGAATGAAATAGCAAATCGGCTTGCCACAAAAGCAATTTCGAAAGGGAACAATAAAAAGACCCCGCAATGATTATCCCGGGGCCTTTTTCCAACTATCGAATATTATTTTTTTTTTTATCTGACTTTAACGTTTCAACATCTTTTTTTAGCTCATCAATGTCCTGTTTAACGGCTTCCGTCTCATTCGATCCCAAGGAAACGTCTTCGGACGTATCATTTTTCTTCCAGCTGTCTTTAAGCTCATCAAAGCCGAGATAAATGGCTAACCCCCCTCCAAGCAACAGCATTACCGGGACCGCGCCGGCTAAAAGCTGCAAAAAGGGTTTCCACCACACGGACATACCGATAATACCCAGAACAACTCCTATTGCCCCACCAATTAATGTTTTCATATAAAATTGTCCTCCTTAAAAAATTGATAGAATTGACTGTAAGCTTAAAATTGACTGCAAAAAAGACTGATTGTCCAGTTCAGCGATTAACAATATCATAGAAACATTGAAAAAAGTATTGTAAATCGATCGTAATGTTAATCACAACATTTGTTATAACGCAAGTATAATTTTGTAAATGCCCTTAAAAAATATTGCAATAAAGTCCAACTTTGCTATTCTTTCTCTTTATTTTGGTCAAATACCCTAAGGATGCAAAAGATTCCTCCGATTCGATTTAGAGAGATTACGGTATTTTAGGTTTTTTCTATGTCGACAAAACCTTGTCAAAATTGCACTAAGAAGCGCCTGACCGCCCCTCTTCACCGAAGGCCATTGTTATGTTCGGCTTTTTTTAAGTCATAAAGGCTAATTTTTCAAACTAAGATCCGACAAATGATAAAAAAGATAAAGTTGAATGGAACAAACATCAAGAAAAAGATCCGGGAGCGGATCGATGCCGCGCTTCAATACACCCACAATCATTTTTTTTGCTTTCTGCCGGGGAACATCTCCTGGATAACATCATATCTCTTCAAAATTTTTTTTTCAGGGATTACCATTCATAAGAACCAGGTCTCGATCCTTCAAAACCTCCCAAAGGATGGCATTTATATCTATGCGGCCAAATATAAAAGTTATTTTGATTTTCTCTTCAGCTACATCCGGTATCAGCAGGAATCCTTGCCATTTCCCGAAATTGTATTTGATTTCAAGGTTGTCTTTTTTCAACCGGTCACCCGCATTTTTAAAATTTTTTTGGCTGTGTTGGATTCCCTCCTCCAAAACCGATCCCTGCCCGATCCATATAAAAACGGGTATTTCCACGAAGAATTGTTGAGTGGTAGATCTGCCTTTCTGACATTGGTGGAAAAAAAAGGATTCTACAGGCGGTTTGTCAAGGCCAAGAATGATCCGCTCAACTATCTGATTGAGATGCAAAAATCGATCGATCGACCCATTTTTATCATCCCCCAGCTGATATTTTTTGGAAAAAAGCCCCACCGGTCTAACCCGAGGTTATCAGATACCCTGTTCGGGACAGAAGAAAAGCCCGGAAAAATAAGACGAATTGTGACATTGTTCAAAAATCCGGGAAAGGTTTTTGTGGAAATTTCAGAACCAATGGATTTGAGGCAATTTTTAAACTCACCACAAAACCGGGAACAAACAGTAGAATATCAATCCCTTGCCTTGCGAAACAGACTTTTGGATCAAATAAATCGCCATCGACAGAGTATCACAGGGCCGATTTTAAAATCCCGTGAAGAACTCGAAGGAACTGTCCTGACAAATAATCAGCTTCAAAAGGATATGGCCCGGTATGCGAAAACACATAACATCCCTCTTTACAAAGCCCATAAAATGTCCGCTGCTTATCTCAATGAAATATCAGCCAAATATAATATAGCGATCATAAAAATTTTAGAAACCCTGATTGATTGGGTTTTAAACATAATGTTCGAAGGGGTCACCGTCAGCACCGCCATGTTGAATCGAATTAAAAACCTTTCTCAAAAAGGCCCCTTGATCTTCATTCCCTGTCACAAAAGCCACATCGACTACCTAACTTTGTCTCTTATCCTGTTTAAAAATAACATGCCGGTTCCACATATCGCGGCAGGAAAAAATTTGTCCTTCTGGCCTTTGGGACCGATATTCAGAGGCAGTGGCGCCTTCTTTATCAGAAGGTCCTTTAAAGGTGCGGTCCTTTATTCCAAAGTTTTTTCTGCCTACATTCAAATGCTCCTTAAAGAGGGATTTAACATTGAATTTTTTATTGAAGGCGGCAGAAGTCGAACCGGCAAACTGGCCCTCCCCAAATTGGGATTTCTTTCCATCCTACTCAATGCCTACAAAAATGGTGCCTGTGAGGATATGATATTTATTCCGACCTTTATCGGGTACGACAGGGTCGTAGAGGAGAGCGCATATCTCAATGAAATAGAAGGTGGGAAAAAGAATCCTGAAAGCCTTCTCCAGATGATAAAAATGAGAAAATTTCTCAAAAAAAGGTATGGGAAAATTTACATCAAATTTCATGAACCGATATCACTCAAAGAGCTCTTTCGACAAAGCGACATACATCTGAAAAAATTGTCTCCAAAAGAAACGAACAGGTTGTGTAGAAATTTAGGAAACCGGATCGTCAATTCCATTGACAGCATTTCGGTGGTCACCCCCCATGCCATTGTCGCAAGTGCCATCCTTAACTGTTCCAAAAAAAGATTTTCATACGATTATCTGATGTTTCAGGTAGAAACCTATATGACTTACCTTTCATCTCAAAATGCCCCCCTCGCAGATTCCCTTGTTTTTGACAGCACACACGCTGTTGACCATGCACTTCAATCTTATGTACAAAGAAAATTTATTGAGCTGATTCCGAGCATGAACAATGATCCATCTCCGAATAAACACTATAGAACAAAAGAAAACGGGCGGCCAAATATCGAATACTACAAAAACAACTGCGTGGCTCTATTTATCCCGGCAGCTTTTACCTCACTTGCAATCCTTAAAATCGATAAGTTTCAATTCTTGGCTTCCGACCTGCACGATAGTTATGTTTTCCTCCAAGAATTTTTTAAAAACGAATTCGCTTACAACATGGAGCGGACTGTCGAATACATGGTGCAAAAAAATATCAAGGCATTTGTTGACGACGCCGTGCTTACCCCCCACCCCACCTCGCCCGATACCTATGATCTTACGGCGGTGGGTCTTAAAAAACTGAAATTGTTTTCCAGTTTTCTTAAAACCTATTTTGAATCATACGCAGTGGTGATAGACTTTTTTAGACGACATTCCCTTGACGCGGTCCAAGCAAAAGAACGGTTGAAAAAAATTATAGCGGGAGGAAACTTAATGTATAAAAAACATAAGATCGAGCGCAAGGAATCGCTTTCGAAAATATATTATCAAAACGCGTTAGATTATTTCATTTCAAAGGGAATAAAAGGCGCTGAAGATGAAGAAAAGATTGAGTTTTATGTCAATACCATGAAAGGGTATATCAACCATTTACATTCTTAAATCGTATTAAGGAGAAGTATTATGCGTCACAAATTTGTGGCCCAGCGTGAAGACAGCTTACTTTTATTAATAGATGTTCAGCAGGCGATGCTGAAAGCTGTTCGCCAATGGGAACAAACCGTTCACCGGATAAACCAGTTGATTCAATCGGCTAATTTATTGGGTATCCCGATTCTAGTCACTGAACAATATAAAAAAGGACTCGGTGGGACCTCCGGAGAGATAACAGGAGAATTAAAGGATACGACATATTTCCAAAAGGAACACTTTAGTGCCTGTCTGGAAGATGACTTTTTAGAATTGGTGCGTAAATTTGACCGTCACCAAATTGTAGTCGCAGGGATGGAAACCCATGTATGCGTGTTGCAGACCGGGCTTGATCTTATCGGAACAGGCTACCAGTTACATCTCGTCAAAAACGCAGTGACGTCAAGGTTTAAAGAAGATCGGGAAACGGCTGTGGGTCTATTCAGAGACGCCGGGGCCGTGATTACAACAGCAGAAATCGTCATATTCCAATGGACGTGTCGTTCCAATACCGATGAATTTAGAAAGATGTTGCCTATTGTTAAGTAGTGTCCATCCATAAATGGCCCTTTTTGCCCTGTTCGGCGTTCTCCGCGGGTTTTCGGTTGCGGCGTACGGCACGTACACCTCACCGTAAACCCTTGTGCGGCCCCCGCAAAAATTTGCGGGATTTCGCCTCTGATTTTATAAGATGTACTCAACTTGATCAGGACAAAAATTGCTCATTTCTGAATTGGACACCTCTATTATTTATTTTAAAGCCGTGGATGAGGATATGATAAAAAAGGTACTTTTGTTAAGCATGCCGTTTTCCAGCGTTCGCTATCCCTCTGCAGCGCTGAGTCAACTGAAATCCCTTTTGGGGCAGGAGGGGGTGTCATGTGACGTTGGTTACTTGAATATCTTCTTTCAAGCATATATCGATCTGCCTGATGTCTATGAAGCAATTGCCGACCTCATCATGGTTGGGGAATGGGTGTTTAGTGAGGAGTTGTTTGACGAAAAGTGGGCACAATCAGACAGAAGAAGGATTGAAGCCCTTGAGGCGCCATTGCTGCCAGCTGGGTTCAGGGAAAAAGGGTTTAATGAAATGATGGGCGACCTGCGCACCATGGCAGGACCTTTTCTCAAAGAATGCATGGATAAAATCAAATGGGAAAATTATCATATTATCGGGTTTACATCGGTATTTAGTCAACATGTCTCCTCCCTAGCGCTGGCGCGTCGCATAAAAGAACGCTGGCCGGAAAAAATAATTGCGTTCGGAGGTGCAAATTGCGAGGAAGAAATGGGCCTGGCGCTGCTCAGGTTATTTCCATTTGTTGACTGGGTCTTCAATGGGGAAGGCGACCTCTCCCTTCCTCAAGCTGTTTCACAATGGTATGCGGGCAAGCCGCCAAAAGGGATTCCCGGAGTTTCTTATCGCCACGATGGACAAATTATCGAGCAGGATTCCGGCCGATCACCGGAGATGGACACCCTCCCCTATCCTGATTTCGATGACTATTTTATGGCGCTAAAGAAATGGGCACCGGCGTATTTACAATCGGTTCCCATTTCCCTCGAATTTTCACGGGGGTGCTGGTGGGGAAAAAAGTCACAGTGTACTTTTTGTGGTTTGAACTGCAAAACATTGAACTTTCGTCGGAAAAGCCCTCGTCGGGCTGAAGATGAGATTAAGACCTTGACGGCTCGATACAAGGTAGACAAAGTGATTCTTACCGATTCTATTATAGACATGAGTTTTTTCAAAACCCTTTTGCCCGCCCTAGCGGACTGGGGCGGATTGGAAGAGTTGTTTCTCGAAGCTAGGGCCAACCTCAATCGCGAGCAGGTCCACATGTTGAGATCTGCCGGTGTAAAATCGTTTCAACCGGGTATTGAGAGCCTCGACAGCGAGATACTGAAACTTATGCACAAAGGTACCACTCTTTTGCAAAACGTGCAATTTCTTAAGTGGGCTCGAGAGTTTGGTGTATATCCCACCTGGAATCTACTTTATGGGTTTCCTGGAGAAAATGCTGAAGCCTATCGACGGATGGCTTTACTTGTTCCTTCAATCGTGCATTTGTGCCCGCCGATGGATGTAAGCCCCGTATTATTGGTTCGTTTCAGTCCCCTCTTTGAACAAAGTCGGGAATGGGGGCTGAAAAATGTTAGGGCCCACGCAGGTTACCGGTCGTTCTATCCTTTCGATCAGGAAGATTTAAATGCCCTCGCCCATTTTTTCGATTATGATTTGATCAACAAGGAAAGTATCCCTTCATATATCAATCCATTGAAGCAGCAGGTCTCAATTTGGAAGCAAAGTTGGAAACACCCCAAGCCACCATTTTTGACTTTTGATCTTCAACCCGGAGGGAAGATTGTTATTTACGATTCGAGGTCGTTGGGCCAAAGCAATCGAGTGGAACTTGAAGGGGAGATAGCCAAGGTCTATCTAGCTTGCGATACAATTCAACCCTTCGACGCGTTGGTACAACAGATTGGTAAAAAGGAGGTTAAAAACAGTTCTAACTGCAATCCGCTGCGTCATCATCTTGATGAATTGGTTGCACAGCGCCTCATGCTGCAGGAGGATGACCACTATCTCAGTCTGGCCACTCGGCCTGAAAGAAAGACGGAAGTCTCTGAAGAATGGTAATGTAAAACAACCTGATGAAATTCGTTGACCACATCATGATAAGTTTCGTTTTATTTTATCTAGGATTGCATTCATTGTAACCCCTGCTTTTCCATGAATGACGACATCCGCCATGGAATCCATATCGGTCGGTGTATAATTAATAATTACCAGCTTGGCTCCCGCGCGCTTTGCCAGTACCGGCATATTGGCTGCCGGGAACACCACCAAAGACGAGCCGATGACAATAAACAGGTCGCATGCTTTACTGCACTGCTCGGATCGGTTCATCTCCTCTATCGGCATGGCCTCACCAAAGGAGATCGTAGCTGCCTTGAGCAATCCGCCGCATTTTTTGCAATGCGGGTCTTCCTCGCCATCCTCGATTCGTTTCAAAACATCGACCAGCGGCAGCCTGTCATCACATTCTAAACATTTCGCATATTTAATAGTGCCGTGCAATTCGATAATCTTTTCTTCGGAATTTCCGGCTGCATGATGTAATCCATCGATATTCTGCGTAATAACACATGAAAGTTTGCCCAGCTTTTCTAGTTCTACGAGCGCAAGGTGGGCAGGGTTAGGCTTGTAATCGGCGGATACCAGTTCTTTTCGAAATTGCCAGTTTCGTTTTCTGGCATCTTTGTCAGAAACAAAGCGCTGGATCGTAAAATCCTCCGGGTCGTATCGAGACCAAATACCATCTGGGCTGCGAAAATCCGAAATCCCAGATTCCGTACTGACACCGGCACCGGTGAAAACAGCTACTTTTTTTGCCTCCATAATCATCTGTACCACTTTTTCAACATGATCTGCCATGGAACCCTCCTCTAAAGAAAACTTTCATCTCTGCGGCGCAGAAATTCAGTGAAGTGCTCCAGTTCCGGAAGTTCGAATTTCACTTCATCCAGGCTCTCAGGAATAGGGAACCGGCCATAGGCATGACAGGCTGACACCGCTGCGTGGATATGTTCGGGGGGCGTATCCGCTGGGATTTGGTTTAAATAGACGGCACATCGACCGTCTCTGGCCATCCCATCGATATAATTTCTGACCCTCTCGACGATGGCTTCAATAGGACCCTCTTTCAACACTGTGGCATCCATACCTGCGGTTAGATAGGCATCATGCTTTTGTGCGAACGCCTTGATCCTTTTAGGACCCAGTTCAAAGAGATCGGGATCGAGGACACTGAGAAAGCCAGGACAAGCTTTAAGCTTCAACGCCATAAAGCGTTCCGGGAATCCCGGATCGCGACCCGTTGCATCTCCCCAGTTGCCCCTTGTAACCACTTTTTTACCCACAAGCTGACGAAGCCGATCCGCATAGCGGACTACAAACTCTTCCATCATTTTTAAAGTGATCAAAGGGGGTGATGCCCAGGCATCATTTCCATCCGCCAGCGCATCCGGCTGGCCGATTTCACTTCGCATGGCTTGGATAAAAGGGGCGATAACCTTGTCACAAAGAAATTCAAATAGGCGGTGGGCAAAGGCCGGGTTAGTCTCAATATCCATGATGAGATTTTCATAGCCTCTGACATTAACAGCCAGGCTGAAGGGTGCACAAAAATAGACACGGGCCGGTCGACCGGTCAACTCGATGAATTTTTTATTGACTTCATGTACCCAAGGCATCCGGCCTGATTTATATGGATCCGGGATTCGGATCTTATCCAAACTGGCCGGAGAATCAATCAAAGGCCAGGTGCGGTCAACATCTGGGATGCCGCCCGGGGGATAGACAATTTTTTGTCCCATGGCTTCGGCCTCTATATTGTATACATCCCAGGTGTTGTTGGGCGCATCGAATCCATAGTATTCAGTTACCAGCAGCTGGACCCGGGCAAAGGTATCGGCATCGGTAAAAAAACGTGTCGTGGGAACACCGGCCAAACGGGCGGAATGATCATTGCACTGAGCAGCAATGATCACGTGTTTTTTTTGAGCAGATGCGGTCATTTAACCTGTCTCCATTGTTTATGATTTCACACCTTTTTCAAAAACATATCATCTCATATCAGTATCCTGCAAATAATAAACAAATATTCATTTTACAACCTATAATATATTGTGTATATACCGGTTCGGATATTGCTACTAACCATAGGTGGAAAAATTTAAAATGAAAAAGAATGGAGGTAAAAAATGGGTTTTGATTTTAAAGGTGCTTTACCACAAAAAGTAGACATGCTGCATTCCATCCCTGAGTAAAAGCTCAAGCATGTCTACTTTTTGTGGTAACGCGCCTTTAAAATCAAAACTCATTTTTTACCTCCATTCTT
>PVMS01109119.1_pt1 | contig 12907 bp, 9 predicted proteins | sample 1853461 | NCBI WGS metagenome assembly PVMS01 (sample SAMN08582032, study PRJNA380276) | Marine sediment metagenome, whole genome shotgun sequencing project. | isolation source: ocean sediment barecode stripped | collected 2017 | reverse complement strand
GATGCTTCTCGAACCCGACGGCCCGCACGCTCGTGACCAGCGCGGCGCCGTGGAGCGCGGCGGTGCGCGCCAGGGTCAGGGTGTGACGGGCGTCGTCGACCTGGCCGTCGTAGTACTGGATTCCGCCAATCACAGCGTCGCCGCGCAGTGCGGAGAACTCCCGCCGCGCGGCGGCCCTCGTCAGATGACGGTGATGTGGCAAGACGCGACGCCCCGCCATGTGGTCGTAAAGCAGGACGCCCGCGCCAACGTAGAGTCTCTGCCAGAACCGATGGGTAAGCGGGATAAGAAAGGGAACCGGTCGCACGAGGTGTGGACACAGCTGCGTAAGCAGCAGCGCTTGTTCGCGACGGGCTTCGCGAACCAGCCCGAAGTGGAGTTGCTCGAGATAGCGAAGGCCGCCGTGGATCAACTTGCTCGACCGGCTCGACGTACCCGCGGCGAAATCGCGCTTCTCGATGAGGGCTACCGAAAGGCCCCGGGATGCGGCATCGAGCGCTGCACCGCAGCCGGTGACACCGCCACCGATGATCGCGATATCGAACGTCTCGTCGGCCAGACGTCGGATGTCTCGACTCCGCTGATCGCGATCCAAACAAGATTGATCCATCAAGCGGAAAGGCTGTCGCGAACTGGAGCGTTGCGCCAGTCCCCCGCGCGGCGTCCGACTAGGATCGCTGTAGCGCCGCGCCGTCTTTCACTTTGCTAGGCTCGATTCGCGCTTCATCACGCGGACGCCAGTGCAGGCGCTTGACGGACCCCACGAAAGGAGAGCGAAGGTGAGCAGCTCGACTTCGACCCCGCTCGAAGAGATCACGGTCGATCGCGAAAACCTCTACCTGGAGGAGGTCTTTACGGATCTCAAGATCGCGACGATTCGCCGCCTGTCGCCCGTCAAGCCCGACGGCTCCCACGATGAGGCGCGCATGACGCTATTTCAGGGGCAGACACAGCTGATGTCGCAGATGGGGCCGCTGCCCGTCAGCTGCTCGATCGAGGCCGCCAGTCTCGAGGAAGCGATGGACAAGTTTGGAGAGGCGATGGGCCAAGCGGTCGAGCGAATGATCGAAGAGGCCCGGGAGATTCAGCGACAAGAAGCGTCTCGGATCATCGTGCCAGGAGCCGCGCCCGTAGGAGGCAACATCAAGCTCAGCTGACGGGACCGAAACGCCGCGAACCGTCGCAATCCCAGGGGGGCAGATTCGTGAGCGAGGGGGCTGGTGGAAAGGACGTCGGCCTCACCCATGTGGCCTTACCCGTCACCAATCTCGACGCCAGTATCGCGTTCTACGCCAACTACGCGAAGATGCAAGTCGTGCATCGCCGTCCGCAGGTCGTCTGGCTGAGCGACAAGACCCGGCCCTTCGTGATCGTCTTGATGAAATCGCCGGACGTGGAATTTCCGTTGATGCCCTTCGCGCACCTCGGGGTCGCCTGTGCGAGTCGGGAGGAAATCGACCAGCTGTGCGAGTCGGCGCGGGAAGAACAGTGCTTAATCGTCGGTCCGATGGACTATGGGCCGCCCGTCGGGTATTGGGCATTCATCCGCGACCCGGATGGCCACACCGTCGAGTTGTCCTACGGCCAGGAGGTGGGGCTGACCGTCGGCGCCAACACGAAACCCTGAGCGAATACAAGCGCGGCCGCTAGATCAGGCGCGCTTGCGCAGGTTGGCCTGAAGAATGCGCTTGCGCAGACGGAGAGACTCCGGCGTCACCTCGAGCAGCTCGTCGTCTTCCATCCATTCGAGTGCCCACTCGATGGTGATCGGGTTTGCCGGGGTGAGTACGGTGGCCTCGTCCTTCCCCGCGGCGCGAACGTTCGTGAGCTTCTTGGGCCGAACGGCGTTCACGTTCAGATCCCGGGGTCTGCGAGTTTCGCCGATGATCTGCCCTTCGTAAACGGGAACGCCGGACCCGACGAACAACGAGGCGCGCTCCTGGATGTGGAACAGGCTGTACGGTGTGGTCTTGCCCGGCGACGTCGACACCACGGCTCCGAATCCGCGGTGTGATAGGTCGCCCGCCCAGGGTTCGTAACCACGGACCGTTCGATACAGAACACCGTCGCCCCGGGTGTCGGACAGAAACTCGTTGCGGTATCCGAACAAACCTCGACTCGGCACCGTGAATAGGAATCGAACTCGCTCGCCCCTGTGCTCCATGGAGATCATCCGCCCTTTGCGCCCCCCGAGCTTCTCCATCACGACACCGGCATAGGGCTCCGGAACTTCGATCAAAACATCCTCGACGGGCTCGCAGGTCTTGCCGTCGATCTCGCGCTGGATAATCTCCGGCCGCGAAACGCTGAATTCGAATCCCTCTCGACGTAGCGTTTCGATCAGAACCGCAATCAGCAGTTCACCGCGCCCAGCCACGATGAAGGTGTCACGCAGTTCGGAGTTCTCCAGCCGAATCGAGACATTGCTGAGAGCCTCCCGCGTAAGCCGGTCACCGACTTGTCGGCCGGTGACAAACCGACCTTCCTGACCCGAGAAAGGAGAGTTGTTGACCGAAAACCGCACCCGGACCGTGGGCGGGTCGACTTCGATGCGCTTGACGGGATCCGGTGAGTCGGGCGTGCACACGGTGTCGCCAATTTCGATCGTGTCGATTCCCGCGATGACTGCGATGTCGCCCGCATGAGCTACATCGAGCTCGACGCGCTCGAGCCCCCGGGCGCCAAATAGCTTGGTAAGTCGAAAAGACTGCGGAACTCCGGATCTCGGCACTCGCACCAGGTTGGCGCCACGCACCAGTTTGCCCCGCAGCACGCGCCCGATCACGAGACGACCGATATAATTGTCATAGCCGAGCGTGACTGCCTGGAACTGGAGCGGCGAAGCGGCATCGACGACTGGGGCGGGCGCGTACTCGAGAATCGCTTCGAGCAGGGGTCGCAGGTCCTTTCCCGGCTGATCCAAAGAACGCGTGGCCGTTCCAGCCTTTGCAGAGGTGTAGATGATCGGAAAATCCAGCTGCTCGTCGTTCGCTCCCAGACCGACGAGTAGATCGAAGACCTCGTCGGTCACCTCGTTGGCGCGCCGCTCCGGCCGATCCACCTTGTTGACGACCAGGATGGGCCGAAGGCCGTGCTCGAGAGCCTTTCCAACTACGAAGCGGGTCTGGGGCATAACACCCTCTACCGCATCCACGAGCAGCAGAACGCTGTCCACCATTCCCAGCACGCGTTCCACCTCACCACCGAAATCGGCGTGGCCGGGTGTGTCGACCAGGTGGATTCGAACTCCCTCGAAGACGATCGAGGTGTCCTTGGCAAGGATCGTGATACCTCGCTCACGCTCCAGGTCCTCGCTGTCCATCACGCGCTCCACGACTTCCTGGTTCTCGCGAAACGCACCGGTCTGGCGCAGCAGACCGTCCAGCAATGTCGTCTTTCCGTGGTCGACGTGCGCGATGATCGCGAGATTTCGAAGATCCTTGCGGGGCTGTCTCATGCGGCGCGCAAGCTAGCAGACACAGCGCCCCGAGCGAGCAGAAGGGGTGTTTGTACACCGTCGAGGAAAAGCCCCGGACGCGCTCGATAGCGGCAAGCCGAAATACAAACGATGTTCTAGATCGATTCGCTCAAGAGATTCGATTCTCTCGACGGAATCCCATGCAGATGTGACTGTCGTCACTTACCCTGTCGCGAGACTCGTGGATGATGTGCGGCTGTATGGAGCGCCTGGTCGGGGCCGATCCAGCCCGGGGGAATAGAATTGCATCGACGACTGGTGGCGCTCTGCGCCGCGCTGAGCGTCGGGCTCGCGCTCGTATCCACGCCGGTCACTGCGACGGCGGAGACTCTATTCGGTGTAGAGTCGGCAACCTTCCGTTGGGATTCCGCGACCGGCCCGGTGACTGGCTACAGGGTCTACGTCTCTACCAACGGCGGCCCGTCCCTTGTGTACGCGACCGTTTCCGGAACCGAGGTGATCGCGCACGCCGAATATGGACAGACGATTTCGGTATCCGTCGCCGCGGTCAGCGGCTCATCGGGCACACTCGTCTTGGGACCCCGTTCGGATGCCTCCGACGAGGTTCTGTTTCTCCAAGGGTCGCCACCGCCACTGCCACCGGAACCGGAACCGGCTCCGGTACCGGAGCCGGTACCGGAGCCGGTAGTGATGGGAATCCCATCCGACTTCGATGGCGACGGTCGATCCGATCTCCTGCTCCAGAACAAAGAGACGGGCCGGTTGCGGATGTGGTCGATGGAAGGAACGGAAATCGTCGAGGCTGACATCCTCGGTCCCGGACCCTCTTTGCCAGTCATTGCGATCGGCGACTTCAATGGAGATCAGACGGCCGACATCCTGTACTTCGCCGAGGATTCGGCAACTCTGATATTCCGCATCACCGGGAGTGGTACGAGCTCTCTTCCCCTGGATCCCGACTGGTACGTCGCCTCCTCTGGGGACTACGACGGCGATGGACGCACCGACCTCTTGGTGCGAAACACCGACACCTCCGAGCTGGCGATCTGGTTGCTGAACGGATCTCAACTGATCGAGGTCGTGAGTCTCTTTGATTTCGACGAATTCGTGCAATCCCGAACCGGTGACTTCGACGGTGACGGCACGGACGACCTGATCATACGGAGCTCCGCGGGCGCGGTGCTCATGATTCGGATGAGGAACGGAGCACGGGCCTGGATAACCGTCTTGCCAGAAACGGGACTCGATTGGAACATCGCGGCCGTTGGTGACCTGGACGCAGACGGGAGAGACGATCTGGTGTTTCGCCACACGGACGGAACCGTTTACGTCTGGTTGATGGATGGCTCCGAGGTCGTCAGCGACGGGCCACTGGGGTCCGCGAGCCCCGACTGGGAGATCGCCGGCCTCCTCGATCTCGACGGCGACGGCGCGGCGGATCTCGTCTGGCGCCACGTGAACGGTTCCATCGACGCGTGGCTTCTGGATGGACTGACTATCTTGTCTCAGGACGAGATCACTAAGCTCGGTTATCGCTGGACCCTGGTGAGCGCGAACTGACCGGAGCGCGAGCTGTTCACCCGCTGAATTGTCCAGTCCTTCGTATCGGAGCAGCGCGTCGAATCACGTCAGTAGGCGTTCCGCTGGCGAAAGAGCCGCCAGGCCGTCATCAAAAGGATTTGTAGGTCGAGCCAGATCGACCAGTTCTGGATGTAGTAAGTGTCGTGCGCTACGCGCTCCCGCAGACAGGTGTCGCCGCGCCAGCCGTGGAGCTGCGCCCAGCCCGCGATGCCCGCTTTGATCTTGTGGCGCAGCATGTAACCGGGGATCTGGGAACGAAATTGCTCGATGAAAATCGGCCTTTCGGGCCGCGGCCCGACGAGACTCATGTCGCCGCGCAGCACGTTCCAGATCTGAGGCAACTCGTCCAGCCCCGTCCGGCGCAAGATGGCTCCGAGAGCGGTGCGGCGTGGATCGTCTGAAGTTGTCCACACGGGACCGCTACGCGCTTCGGCGTCCCGGGTCATCGTCCGAAATTTGAACATCCGAAACACGCGCGCGTCGAGACCCATCCGCTCCTGAAAATAGAAAATCGGCCGACCATTCGAGATGCGTATCGCCAGCGCGACGGCTCCCATCAGCGGAACCAGCATTGGCAGCATCGCGATCGACAGCGAAAGATCGAACGCCCGCTTGCCCACCGCGGACCATCCCAGCAACGGACTCTCACGCAACCCGATGATCGGAAGCCCGTTGAGGTCTTCAACGGAACTCTTGAGGGTCATTACATGCAACAGATCGGGAACCAGCTTTACGCTGACCACATCGTCCTGGAGCTCCGTCAGGATTTTCTCGAGGTGATGCGATTCGTCTCTCGGCAGTGCCAAGATGACCTGATCTACCCGATCGCGGGCCAGGACTTCGCGAATGTGACCATAACCGTGGGCGACCGGAACACCGCTGACCGTGGACGGCACGTCGGCACCGTCACACGCGAGAACGAGACGAACGCGTAGGCCGGCATCCGGGTTGGCGTGAATGCGATCGATCACCTGGGCCGCGAGTTCACCTGCACCCACCACCATCAGATAGCGGAGGTTGTGGCCCCGGCGACGGAGTTGGCGAAATAACAAACGTATCGAGGCTCGGAAGGTCCAGACCGAGAGACCCGACAGCGCGAAGAACAGGCCCGTCACCGTGCGCGAGTAATAGTAACTGCGCGCGAAGAAGCTCAGCGTGACCAGGACGACGACCCCTACCGCTGTGGCACGCAGTACTTCGATCGCTTCGGCGGGGATGGAGCGCGTGCGATGCGGCTCGTAGAGTCCGTGAGCGCGGAACAGGAGAAACCATAGCGGCACGATCGCAACCAGTGCCTCGACATACGAGCGGAACTCGGGAACGCCGCTAGGCGCCTCGAATCCCGTGTGAAACCGGATCCAATAGGCCGCCAACCAAGACGAAACGACGAGGCCGAGATCTGCCGCAATCAGGAGCGTGCGGAAGATCTCGCTGTGACGGTAGAGCACGTTTCAGTCGACCTGATCGCGAAGGAGCGGATCTGCTGGTACGGATTCGGGCATTGCGAACACCGCGGCGGACCGGCCCGATGCATGTACGCGGTGGATCACCTGCAACCCGAACCGTCCAGGATCCCGAAGCTCGGGATATTCGCTGGCGTGCTCGTCGTCGATTACCAAATAGTGTACCCCCCGCTCCCTGAGATAAGCGACGAGCGGTTCCGATGCGCGCTCGGGCAGGGGCACAAAGGGAGCACCGGCATAATACGCGACCCGCAGCCTTCGGGCCCCGATGGGCCCCACAGAATGAGTCTGCTCCTTCAGCCAGCCAGCTGCAGAACGGACCGCCACCCGATTGTCGCGGCGGCGCGCAAAATCCATCGGGAGGGCACAGAGCAACACGATTCCAAGGCCCACACACGCGGCCCAGAATTGGGCACGCCGGGGCGGCGGTGTTCGCCATCCCCGCATGCGGCGGGCGGTCGTGATGATCCACCGCGCCGCGGGGATGACTCCACTCGCCGCGTATCCAAGGGTCAAAGTGAGAGGGGGAAGAACGTGTCGTCGGCTCAGGTAGCCCGCGTTCCGATGAAGCGTCTCGAACACGATCCCGTAGCTGACGACGAACGCGAGCACGAACCACGCGCGCGGCCCGGGCCGTCCGCGCAGCGCGGCGAGCCCGAATCCGAGAAAGATCAGGAGATCCAACCGATAGGTCGTGAAGATCCGGTCGAGCAGCGCCAGGATCGCGGCGCGATGGCCCGAGGTCGGCGGACTTCCGGGTGTAGCGATCGGTCTCCTGGGTGAGCCCGATCGCGGCGGCAGCTCGATACGCGTTTCGGTCTGCCTGTTGGGAGATGGCGGATCCACCGATGGCGACACGGCGCGCTCGATCGCGGCGCGATCTCTCAAGCCCAGAAATACCTGCGTTGGCTTCTTCTGGGTCAGCACCCAGTGACCGGTCTGGATTCCCACTGCGACCACGAGCGGCGCTACCACCAACAGCGCACCGCTGGCCAGGGCGGAGGACCACAGCGCGCTGGGCGCTACGCTCCAGCTCCGACGGCAGCAACAAGCCAATGCGAGCGCAATGCCGATTAGCGCGACGCCGATGCCCTCGGGCCGAACCCAGTACGCCAGGCCGGACAGCGCTCCCGCGGCGAACGCGAGCGCGGCTCGCTGCTCACGCCAGGCACGCCAGAGAACCGCGACCGCCGCCAGGAACGCCACCAGATAGAGACCGTCGCTCTGGACGTCGGAGGAATGCCGGACCGCCCACGGGTGGACCGCGAGTATCAGCGCCGCGATGTCCGCGGTGCGGCGATCGAACGCGTCGCAGACGAATCGATGGAGCAGCACCACAGACCCACAACCCGAGACGATCGAAACAGCCACTGCCGCCCACTCCCAGTCTCCAGCGACGAAGTGGGCCGCTGCCACCGCGGCCGGAAAGAGCGGGTGGTAAGAGTGTGCGATCACCTCTGCCAAGAGCCCGGCCTGCAGCTGCTGGGCGAGTTCGATGTAGGTGGGGCCATCGTTGAAGATCGCAGCCGTGCGGAGCCAGCAAATCACGCGCACCGCGCCCGCCAGGCCAACAATCACGGCCAGCGATACGAGACGTCTGCTAGGCGGATTGGATCCCGTCGCGGTCACGATCGAACCCGGATAACGTGGTGGAGTTCGAACGCCTGCATCTCGATCAGCCAGCATACGTGCAATCACCACCCGAGCAAACGGCTCGGTCGGGAGAATTCGCCCCATGATCGTGACGATTTTCCGCTCCCGCGTGCGCGAGGAAGCGCGCGCTGAGTACGGTCCTGTGGCAGAGCAGATGGAACAGCTGGCCTCGTCGATGCCCGGATTCGTTTCGTTCAAGAGCTTTGCCGCTGATGATGGAGAGCGAGTCTCGATCATCGAATTCAGATCCGAGAAAGATCAGCGCGCGTGGCGCGAACACGCCGAGCATCGGATTGCTCAAGCAGCCGGCCGCGATCGATTCTACTCCGCGTACAAGATTCAGGTCTGTACCCCAATGCGCACCCGAGAGTTCGAACGCAAAGACTCCTGACCTATTTCGCACCGCACTCGACTCGGCCTCTGCTCATACCAGCGGAAATTTCCGGATCCACGCGAATATCGACCCGACTCAGAGGATCGATGCAGTCTGCGCCCTAAGGATGGTGCGTAGATCACCCGAAAAGTCCAATGCGGTCACACGTTTCGCGAGCGAGAACTCGGATCCGCAGGACCGCTCAGCTGTCTCAAAGAGCCAGAAGTTTCCGGTCGAGGTGGAGCATGATTCGTTTCGCAATGAGAGTCTCGCGGTGTCAGTCGCTGATCGCGCTCTTCGTTTGTACTTCGATGATGAGCGGTTGTGTTTCGACCACGCCACACGATCCGCTCGAAGACGGCGCCTCGGCATACCGCAGTGGCCGAACTTCGGACGCCGAGCTGATCTGGCTCGACGCACTGGCGGAATCCGAAGCCTACGGCGAGGAAGACCCCCGGCTGGCGCAAAGCCTATTCGTCCTCGCGAACCTTGCGATTCATCAACAGCGTTTCGAAGAAGCCAGACCACTCCTCGAGCGATGGATGGGGATCCTCGAGCGGAGACACGAGCTTGGCAGCCCTCACTTCGCCGATGGCGTCGAGGCCCTCGCGGGTGTCCACATGGTTGAGGGAAACTTCGAACGCGCCTCTGAGCTCTATCAGCGGGCCCTCGAGATCCGCGAGAACGATACGAACGAAGACAACATCGCCCTCGCCGAGAATCTCGAGCAGTTGGCCAACGCCTATGAAGCGCAGGGCCGATCGGACGAGGCGACCCTCCTCTACGAGCGCGCGATCGTAATCCGCGAAGAGGTGCTGGGCGCATACGATCTGAGCCTGGCAGACAGCCTGAACAACTTTGCGGTGGTGGTTCACGAACGCGGCGACTACCGCACGGCCGAGAAACTCTACCTGCGCGCACTCGAGATCCTGGAAGTCGAGACCGGTTGGGAAGATCTGCTGTCGGCAAAGATTCTGACCAATGCCGGTTCGCTCTATCGGGTAATCGGGCAGTACGACGAGGCGCTGCGCTTGCTGGAGCCGGCACGGGAGTTCCGAGAGGCCAATCTCGGCGAACTTCACATCGAAACAGCGGTTACGATCAACGAGATTGCGGCGGTCTGGGCCCAGCAGCGCCGTCTCGAGGATTCTCTCGCACTGCACAAGAAGGCGCTCGAGATCCGACAGAATGCTTACGGCTTCGAAAGTCTCAGTGTCGCATCCACACTCAACAACCTGGCGCTCGTTCACAAGTACATGCGAGACTTCGAAGAGGCACAGAGTCACTTCGAGCAGGCGCTACAAATTCGATTGAAGCTGTTGGGTCCGCGCCATCGCAAAGTGGCGGTGATCTACAACAACCTGGGTGTGCTCCACAAGCAGCGAGGCGAATTGGCGGAAGCCGGGGCGTCGCACCGAGAAGCACTGGAGATCCAGCGAGAAGTCATGCAACCGCTCCACCCCGAGATCAGCATGACGCTTCACAACCTCGGAGATGTGCTGCTTACCGACCAGAAGCTCGAGGAGGCCGGCGCAGCGCTCGACAGAGCGCTGGCGCTCAAAGAGATCGCCTTTGGCGTAGATCACCGGCACGTCGCAGACACGCTGTCCGTACTCGGCGCCCTTCACTTGGCGCGTAACGAGTATTCAGCGGCCAACACGACGCTCGAGCGCGCGTTGAAGATCTGGAATCAGTCCCCACCGGACGACGATCTCACCCTGGCCGAGACGCTCGGCAACCTGGCGCTGCTCCGGCAGGTGCAGGGCCGTCATGCGGAGGCGATCGAGCTCTACGAGAGAGCCATTCCAGTCTTCGAACAGCAGCTCGGCACTCACAACGCAAGCGCTTCTCGAGCTCGCTACAACCTGGCCGCCAGCTGGGCAGCACAGCGCAACTACAGCATGGCGATCACCCTTTATCAGCGAATGCTCTCGATCGCCGAAGAACGGGGCCACGATCATCCGGCGGTTGCTGAGGCACTCGTCGGTCTGGCGGCGATCCATCTCGAACTCGGTCAGTACGATCAGGCGCAGCAGAATTACGAACGCGCGATTGGCATCCTCGAACAGACGGAGCCGCCCGAGGTCCGCGCGCTCGCTTTCAGCCTGGGCGGTCTCGCGCAGTGCCTGATCCAGCAGGGTCATCTCGCAGAGGCCGAGCCCCACTACGTGCGGGCGATCGCGATGCTCGACGGTCAGGGCCGATCGAACACGCGCGAGCTCGGCGCGTTGCTTGGAAACCTCGCTTCCGTCCACAGCGCGATGGGCCGATTCGAGAGTGCGGTGCCGCTCTACGAGCGCTCTCTAACCGTTCTTACCGATGCCTACGGGCCGCAGCACGAGGTCGTTGCGCGCATCCGCTACAAGCTGGCAGTCGCCTACCAGCAGCTGGGAAGAACGAATGACGCCGAGGCCCACCATCGGGCTGTCCTGTCGATCCGCGAGGAGGCACTCGGTGAGAACGACCCCACCCTGGCCGAAAGCCTCGACAGCCTCGGCGTGCTGCTGCTCGAACGCGCAGAATACGTCCGGGCGGAATCGCTGTTCCGGAGATCAGTGGCGATCCAAGAGCAGAGCGAAGCTCCTGACCCACTCATCCTCGGTCGCAGTCTTCATCATCTCGGCCACGTCTTTCACCGACAGAGCTCGCACGAAAACGCGCGGATCCAGTACGAACGAGCGATGCCCCTACTTCGAGCCGGTGCGGGCCGGGACGGCGCAGAGTACGGACTGTTCCTCCGCGATCTCGGCCAGGTGTATGCAGCCCAGAAGAATTTCCGCGACGCCGAACGCACAATGGCCCAGTCGGTATCGATACTCGAGAGCGAACTCGGCGCGAGCGATCTGATCGTGCTCGAAACCCGCACGCGCTACGAGACAATCCGCCGAGCTCTCGAATCAGGCCCCGCCTCGGGAATCTAGTTACCGCGAGATCACGTCGCGGATCAGAAACTGGGCCACAGCGCTCGCGACGTACTCGTACCCTTCGGGTCTGTAGTGGCAGTGATCGTAGAAAAGGTTCTCGCCGTCACGCAGGAACTTCTCGCGCAGCGTGGGGAGCAGATCGAAATGTGCAACGCCGAGCTCCTTCATGTGTAGCTCGAAGTTCCGCTGGGGTTTGTCCATCAGAAACTCGCTTTGCACCTGGAGGCGGACCGGAAACAAGAAAACGGCTAGCCGAAACCCCTCGTCTCTGCTTACTTGTTTCATGATTTCAAGTGTCGGCATGACCTTCCGCCAGTAGTCGTCGGTCCATGCATACCCCCAGTCGCGAATGCGCCTGGCGATCATTCGATGAAAAGCCTCCTGGCTCTTCCGCCAGTTATGCGATTTGTGAGGATCGTCTTTCACCAGGGAGAATTCGGCCAGGTACTCCTTGCCCGCCCGCTCAGTCGTCTCCTTATCCCACGGGTCGGATTCCTCGTATACATACTGGTCGCGTAACACGTCGAGCCGCCAAGATGCCAACCGTACGAAGTGGCTCCAGCTGATCATCGAAGGGAGCTTCCTGACCTCGAGTACCGGCGAATGATACGCGTCGTTGAGATAGAGACCGACGAGGACGACGTCGGGCTCGACCGACAGCCCCGTTTCCATCAGGATCGCGAGCTCGTTCTGAAGGTCGATCGCACCCACTCCGGCGTTGATGACCTGGATGTTCTGATTTTCGAAGTTCGGTGGGGGCATCTCGTTCAGGATGCGCTCGACAACGGCGGGGTAGGCCTGATCCACCGCAACGAAGTCCGCCAGCGTGATGCTGTCGCCAAGCGCGAGGATGCGGTAGTCACGATCGGTCTTGTCACCAATCTCGTCGTACCGGTACCCGAGCGAGTTCGTCGTGATCTCGACCTCGATCTTGGACAAACGATGGGGCCTGACGACGCCGCTCACCCCTCGGCGCAGGCGGCGCCCCGTGGGTGTATGGAAATAGAAGCCCCAGTCTGGAAAATCTCGGGAGACGATCTTTCCGTCCTCGATCGTGACTCTTTTACTGTCCTTCGGCAGATCAGCGGCCTTCTCCATATTCGAGAGATTCTCGATGACCACGCTCGGAGGCGCGTCGAAGAACAGTCGGCAGGCCGCCTCGATCAGAAAGGCGCACAGAGCGAAGCTCAGCAGAGAAACGGAAAAATTGATGAGATGCGCTCGCTTCACCATCGTCTTACTCTAGGTAGCCGAGCGCCTTCAGGCCCTCGATCTCCTGCTGATTCGGCGCACGCACAGCGCGCGGATCCACGACCACCTCGCGCTCGGAGCGTAAGTTCCGCCAGCGCGCTTCGAGCTTCTGTGCCACGTTTCGCTTCTGCTCGTAGAGATTGTTCGACTCGCTGGGATCCTCCGCCAGGTCATACAGCTCGTGATTCCCCCCCGAGTCGTGGATGTACTTGTAGGGCCAGTC
>PVMS01068880.1_pt1 | contig 12908 bp, 13 predicted proteins | sample 1853461 | NCBI WGS metagenome assembly PVMS01 (sample SAMN08582032, study PRJNA380276) | Marine sediment metagenome, whole genome shotgun sequencing project. | isolation source: ocean sediment barecode stripped | collected 2017 | reverse complement strand
GAGGCGTAAAAAAGTCACAGTCAAAGCCATCCCACTCCTCTGGAAAGTTATTTATTTTCCATGGAATGATTTTTTCAGGCCTTAGGATATTTTTATTTTTAGGATTAAATGCAGCTTTAACAATTTTCATTTTTCTTTTATCAAACTGCATTAATTCTTTTAAAAGTATTGTTATATCATTTGAGAAGATCCACTCTTCCGATTTCAGCAGAAGAGGGGGGAAATCCATACTGGTTAAGGCATATTTAAAAGGTCCCTTCTCTTTCCAGAACGCCTTAAATTCCTTTGAATTGGAAAGTATTGCTCTTTGTATGATTTTTTCAACAATCACAGTTCGTTATCCCAAGGTATATTAAAACAAAAAAGGGCTATACTTATATAAACCCTTTTTTCAAACGAAACCTGAATCAACAACAAAAATTCAGACGGAGTATCCTGAAAAATCAGAAGACCCCGTCCGCATTTGTTAAGATCAGGCAATCTTGCGCAGGACCTTGGATGACCATTGAGAATCATCCATTCGATTTTTAAGACTTGTACCGAGTATGGACAATGTCCCATTTGATATAGCTTTTTCTTCAGCCATCCCATAAATTTGAGCAGCTTTACTTGAATCATCAAGCAGCGAGACAGCGGTTTCAGCAAAAAACAACAGGTCATTAAATGAAGTTAAATGTTCTAAAGCTGAATCAAGAATAGTGGATAAAAGCATAGAACCAGAATCATACTGTTTTACCTGATTAAGCAGGTACCAGTAATCCTTTTGAGTCTGACAAACCCCTTTTGCAGATTCATAAAGCTCATTTGCCATCTCTTTATCATCTATCCAGGTTAAAGCTGCGCTGGCCACAGAACAATAATCATACAGATCAGTGCATTTTTCCCGCGCCTTGGCCAAAAGTTCAGATGCCTTCTCTTTGTCATCTAATTTTTTAACAGCAATGGTTGCAAGTTTTACAAAATCGGATTTTGTTTTACTATTTTTTTCAATATCAAGATAAATTTCCTGTATCCATGCCTCATCTCCCAGAGTGTCTGCAATGGCAGAGGTCAACTCATCATAATAGCTGAGACTGGAACATTTCCCAAGAAGGTCGGTATAAATAGATTTGACCCAGCCTTCATCTTTAAGATCTGAATGAATATTTTTCGCAAGTTTGGTAAAATCATTAAAATTAAGTGTCAATGATTGTGCCTGTTTATACAATTTTGCGCCATAATAGGTATCACCGGTTTTTTCTACAACATCACCTGCAAGTATTCGCATGGGAAAACTTGTCGTGCATTCAGATTCCCTTACAATAAAAGCTGCATACAAATCTTTGAATTCTTCACGCTTTTCCAATTGAAATGTAATGGCTTTTACCCACTCTTTATCATCTTTACCAATTTTCTGAATCGCCTTGGCAGTTTTAATAAAATCTGCATTGCTTTTTACTGCTGATTCAGCTTGTTTAAGCACATTGATTGCAGCATCACTATCTTTAAGATCATCGGCAAGTGCTGTGGCAAGATCCACAAGTTGAGTACAGTCTGGGTTTGTTGCAGCAGCCTTTTGATATACTGCAGATGCAAATTTTGCATCCCCGGTATTTTCAAAACCTGCTTTGGCAAGTTTAAGATATTCGGCAAACTTGGTATAAACAGATTCTGCTTTTTTATAAATTAAGAGTGTAAAATCCTTGTCATCTAATTTCTCTTTCACAGTGACAGCAAATTTAAGCAGCTCATCTCCTGATTCAATGGAGTCTGCAGCTTTTTCATAAATTTTACGGGCAAGTTTCTTATCATCAAGGTCTTTAGCAGCACCTTGTGCCAGAACATCAAAGTCATCTGCTTTTGAAGCTTTCTCCATAGCTTTTTCATAGACTTCGTGAGCTTTTTCCTTATCATCAAAAGAGTCAATAACTGCCTTGGCAAATGCCACAAAATCAGCAGCTTTTGACATTTATCAAATGCTTTATCCACAATTTCCTTGGCAAGCTCTTCATCTTTAAGGTTTTTGGAAATACTGGTGCTAAGGTCAAGAAAGTCTGAAACTTTAGTACATTTTGCAGTGGCAGCTCCCAGAATCTCTTTTGCTACGTCACCAAGATCAAGTTCATTTGCTCCAGCAGCAAGGGCTAAAAAATCATCAACCGTTCCACAAAGATTTTTCCCATTGTTTAATTGTGCAATTGCAGCATCTGAATCTTTGAGCAATTCCATGTATGCCTTGGCATATGCAATGGAATCTTCAAATGTTTCTGCCCAGTCAGCTCCCTCTTCTAAAACCTCAGCAGCAAATTCATTATCAGAAAGACCATCTATAATCTCTTTTGCAACCCCGATATACTCTTCCGGAGCATCACACTCCTCTGCTTTTTCTTCTAATTCTTCTTTAAGTCCCATGTTTTTCTCCCTCTTTTTTTTAAACCTGTTTTTAAACAATTGTCTTTATATAAAATTTATTTTAATACATATAAAATTATTTTTTTAAATCCGCAACCCTTTTTGGTATCACACATTAAAAAATACTACAAAGCTTAATTTTAAAAATTTCTTTTTTTATTCTTTCCTGCAATGACAGGGCTAATGTGTGTCAATTATCCATGCAGGCATTTTTACCTTGCGGCCGCTTGGATGCTCAAGCAACTTGCAAAGGGAGTATTTCATTTTCAATGGTTGTAATACTTTGCTGAGCCATTTTCAGATCATAACTGGTTTGCAAGTTCAACCAAAATTGTGCGATGGTATTAAAATACCTGGCCAATCTCAATGCTGTATCTACACTAACCGCCCTCTTTTGTCTGACCACACCACCTGGAGGAGAACGCAAATCAAGCAATTCAACAGCGTTATCAAGCATCTGCAACTTACAACGTTCAACTTGAGCCTTAAACGCTCTAAATTGCTTAGGATTACCTCCGTCATAAAGGGCTTGTGTATGTTTGCATTTAAAGTTCTTTATCATGGAATTTCTTATATAACGCAGCACGTTAAACGCCAAGCGTTAAATCAAAGAAAAACAACTTTGATATACGATAATTGAAAATGCGGTTCGTGTTCCAGTTGTTAAAGCGATTTCGAATGAAGTGAGGAATAACAGAGGATAGAGTTGGGTTCTCCTTCTGCTAAAAAACGGAGCTTGTCTTGCAAGTAGTCCTCTCTATAAAAATATTTTCAGTCTGGCAAAATCAAATTTTAAAATTAATTTTGTGGCTAGTAATTAAAAATTGAAGATACCAATATTATGATTGGTATTTTCAGGCAAAAATCATGACTTCGCGTTATAGTTCTCGCCTGCACCTTGAAGCTAAACCCCTAATATTTGTTTTGGAAGTCCTTACCCAATTTAATTTTTTACTCGTCAGCTTTTATACCATATATGATCGCTATTATTTTTTAACCATAAAATAAAGTTTGGCAGTAGTGTATTGGCTTTTATTGCTCAAGAAGATATCCTTCATCCAAAAATATACAGAAGGTTAATTGAACACAATTATTTTTCAAAAAGTTTATACAGATATAAAAATTTCCGGTTTAAATTTTTATTAAATTTTTTATCACTTTCATGGAATTGCCATAAAGATGAACTGAATCCAAGAGCTTCGGCAAATTGCCATTGATGCATATATTTCTGACCATAAAATTTTTCAACCGCCTTTATCTCTTCATCTGAGATCCAATCGGAATCTATGGAATTTATTTTGTCCAATGTTATTTCCATTTCATTGATTTTGGACGCAGACAACACAATATTCAGAGTTTTTGGTGTTAAGGAAATTTCGGTTGATAAAGCTTTTTTCATTTTGACCGCCGATTCAAATTTTTTACCTATAAGCGTTTTAAGTTCATTGCTTGAAAAGCCTGCTTTATCTATTCTAAGCGCTGCTTCTTTAGTAATCTGATATGGGACAGGCCTGTAAGTTTCCTGCATAAATACGTTCTGCATAAAAAAAAGACTGACAAAACTTATCAGTGCTGCGATCACAGGGGTGATGATCCAGCCACTTGAGATGCCACCGACGATATGCCAATTTATACTCCTGCCCCCTCTTAGCAACCCCATACCAAAGATTGCGCCTACTATTGCCTGGGAGCTTGACACTGGTACCAGAGGAATGGTAGGCAGCCCGTAGGATCGTAAAAATGTCTCCAATGTCTGGGAAGAGAAAAGAAACAGAACAATTGAATGCGACCATACTGCCACAAGGGCAGCCACTGGAGATAAATCCATTATTCCTGAACCCACAATAGTCATAACTCGTTTTGAATAGGTAAGTACACCAACGGCAATAGCAACGCCTCCGAGACAAAATAATTGTTGGGCGGCCGAAAGGCTGAACAAGCCAAAAAAAGAGAGGTCGGAAAGCGGAGAGATCGGAATAAACACACCCATTACATTTGCAATATTATTTGCTCCCAGAGAGTACGAACCAAAAATCCCGGCAAGGAGCAGTCCATTGCGTGTATATCTATCCAACCTGAACATGTGGATTTTAAATGAAGAAATAACAGATACTATTATTTTATAGAAAAGAATGGCAATGAGTGCCGACAAAACAGGACATAATATCCAGGTTGAAACAATTCTTGCCAGAGAATTGACATCGGTTAATGAACCTGAAAAAAAATTCCATCCGATGATAGCGCCCACAATTGCCTGGGAAGTGGACACGGGAAATCGAGCCAATGTCATGAGGTATACGCTTAAGGCTGCTGAAAGAGCGACGATAAAGGCACCTCCCAACGCATTTATCGCACCCAATTCCCCAATGGTATGAGAAGCACCTGCCCCACTGACAACAGCACCCAGAATGATAAATATGCTACAGTAGATTGCAGCGGTCCGAAATTTTATCATCTTGGCACCGACAGCAGTACCGAATACATTAGATGCATCATTCGCGCCTAAAGACCATCCAAGAAAGAGCCCGCTTGATAAAAAGAATGCAAACATTTTTATTTCCTATAGAGATCTTTTGATGACAAAAATACTAAGCTCATCAGCCACGTCTTCTGCTCTGTCAGCAATTTTATCGACATGTCTGACAAAATCCCGCAACTGCATCTTCTGACTCAATTTCATCTTATTTTGACTGAATATTTTTTTTTGAAGCACTGTGGAAATCTTATCTGCTTCAGTTTCCCAGAAAGAAACCTTGTGCATGTAATTTGCAACGGAAGAGATGTCCTTAAAAAAACTTCTTGATGATTGTGCAAGGGCTTCTGATGCATTTATTACATTTCTAACAAGTTCCTTAAAGTCATCGTGGAACTTGGGATCAATCTTGATACCTTCAATGTCAAAACGATATAGGGCACCTTTAAACCGATCCAGGAGCCCATCCAAGCTTTCAAGAAGTTTAAGCACATCTCCTCTTGATTCAGGGATCAGAGTTTTACTATACAATTTTTCTTCAATGGAACGTCGGAGTGCATCACCCTTATGCTCAATCTGGGTAATCTCATGAATGGTTCTTTGAAATCTGTCCATCTTACCACTTAAGTAAATATCAACCCCAGATTTGAATAATAATCCGGCTTCACTGAACTGGTTTAAAAAATTATCTATTTCTTTTTCGATGCTGATATTTTTTTTAAAAATTTTATCCATAGTTTTATGTCCTGATATGAATGACAAGTTTAATTATTCGGCAAACAGAAAAATACATCTACTGTATGTCTCCATTACTTATATATTAACAATATTAATAATTATAAATCAAATTAATAATAATTATTTTATCCATAAATATTTATTAAATAAAGTTAAATTAAACAGATATCAGCTATATAAAAAAGAAGATATTGCTGCTCACTCAAGATGTGAATTTCCCCAAAAAAGAAAAAATAGTTGTTTTCTGGCTATCAAAAAAGCGATGGTTATGTCTATAAACGCTCTTTTATATTAAACGCTCTTCTATAATTTTTGGAAGTTGTCACCCAGTCTGAAATCTTGTCAATCACTGATTATACCATAATTACTCACCCATAATTTATTTTGAATTAAGCCAATTCATCTTCAATCAATATCCTTCAGTAATGGCCGGCAGTATCCGAAAATAGGCAAAAAAGAACCTTAAAAAAATGTTCATGGTTAAAGAAAATTAATTATGATATGGGTGTCTTTAAATTATACGGAGAGCAATTGATGAAAATACAAATAGAACCCATTGCCCAATTGTTAGAGACAGCCTATGGAATAAGTGGAACACTGACCCGCCTGGCCGGAGAAAATGAAAATTATCTGATCCATACGAATCAGAATAATCGTTTTGTACTTAAGCTGGCAGACGAACAGACCACCACGGGTATGATTGAGATCGAGCATATGGCCGTGGAATGCCTGGTTGATGCCGGCCTTGATATCAACCTGCCAAGAGTCATCCCCACAAAGGAGGGGAAGATTGAAGCCCGGTTCGTATCTGGCAAAGGAGTATTACTCCGAGGCCGTGTTCTTGAGTTTGTAAAAGGGCAGGCCTGGTGTGACTCTTTGCCAGCCGAAAAAAAACGGTTAACCGATCTTGGACAAACCATAGCCCGGATAAACAATGCCATATCGACGATTGATCATTCATCGGCTGACCGGACCCACCACTGGAATCTGGCAGAGGCTGATCAACATTGCTCGTCCATTGATTTAATCCAGAACCCGGAACGGCGGGAGATTCTCGAACAGGTCTTTCTCTGGTATGCAGCCATTGCCCGGCCCAGATTTCAATACCTGCCCAAGGGACTCATCCATGCAGATATCAACGATGACAATGTCTTGGTAACTGGAAACAAAATTGCAGGAATTCTGGATTTCGGAGACTGCCTGTATAACCCGATTATCTGTGATCTGGCCATAGCGCTTGCGTATCACACCCTGGATGAAAATGATCCGCTTGAAGCTGGCGCCGTGATTGTGGAAGCTTATCATAACATACGTCCCCTGACTTATGAAGAGATAGAGATCCTTTTTCCTTTGATCTGCACCCGGCTGGCAGTCTCGGTAATTATCTCAGCTCAGCGCCGTAAAATTGATCCAACACGGAAATCCTGGTTTGTCTCTGAAGAACGGGCCTGGAAAAAACTGATCGAATTCTCTAGAATCACTCCGGTCAAGGCCGCACAGATTTTAGCGTCTCGAACAAATCTTATAATCTATCCAGACCAAGGGGAGTCGCCTGAAGATCTGGCTCTCATAAGAAAAACCTGTATCGCCAACTCTATGTCAGTCTCCTATCCTACCCCGTTGAAAATGGTCACAGGAAAGGGGCAATACCTGTATGATTATAATGGACAGCCTTTCCTGGACCTGTATAACAATGTCTGCCATGTGGGCCATTGCCACCCTCATGTGGTAACTGCAGGCCAGGCTCAAATGGCCCGCCTGAACACCAATACCAGGTACCTTTATGACAACCTGACTCAATACGCTCAAAAACTGTGTGCCACCCTGCCGTCGGAACTGGACACCTGTTTTTTTGTTAATTCCGGCAGTGAAGCCAATGAACTGGCTCTACGAATTGCAAAGACCGTTACCGGCCATTCTGACATGCTGGTGGTGGAAAATGCCTACCACGGTCATACCCAAGCCATGATAGACATCAGCCCATACAAGTTCATGGGCAAAGGCGGTAGAGGCAGGCCTGAACCCTGGGTCCATGTGGTGCCAGTGGCAGACGGGTACAGGGGAGCTTTCAAAGGCCAGGGCAGTGAAACCGGCAAAGCCTATGGCGACCAGGTAGGTCAAATTCTGGATCAGCTTGAGCGGCCCGTGGCAGGATTTATTACCGAATCCCTGCTCTCCTGCGGGGGGCAGGTCATCCCACCGGATCATTATTTGAAAACAGCCTTTGCCTATGTGCGCCAGGCAGGCGGCCTGTGCATCTGTGACGAGGTCCAGGTTGGCTTTGGGCGAACAGGAAGTCATTTCTGGGCTTTTGAACTCCAGGGAGTGGTCCCGGATATTGTGGTCATGGGCAAACCCATTGGCAACGGCCACCCCATGTCTGCGGTTGTAACCCGCAAAGAAATTGCCGATAAATTTGCCAATGGAATGGAATTTTTTGCCACATTCGGTGGCAATCAAGTCTCCTGTGCAATTGGAACAGCTGTGCTTGAGGTGATTGAGCAAGAAAACCTGCAGGATCATGCCCAAAAAATAGGCCAGTGTCTTCTGGAGGGTATGGCACCCCTTAAAAAAAAACACAAGCTTATCGGAGATATCCGTGGTATTGGCCTGTTTATCGGTATTGAATTGGTTAAGGACCGTGATACACTTGAACCGGCTGGCCGGGAGGCCAACGAAATCGTCAATAAACTGAAGAACCAAAAAATTCTTCTGGGGACGGACGGCCCATTTGAAAATGTTATCAAGATCAAGCCCCCAATGGTCATGACAAAAAGAGATGCCCAGATGTTTATACGGATACTTGATCAGCTGCTATCCACTTTTTAACCTTTCCGAACCAGTTCTATGGGAGTATAAAAAAACAACAAGTCAGAAAAGACATGCTGGCATCAAAAAATTACAAGTTGCCAGGAGGGGATTTGCCTTTTGGACACATTTGGGTTTTGCTTACAGGTTCTGATTTGCGGAACGGGTATTGTTGTAATAAAATTTTACTTGACATGAATATTAAAAGTATTTAATATATGAATATATGTTCAATTGAAGAGGTGAAGATATGGAAATTTGTTCAGAAAAATGTATTAATGCGGCAAATGTGAAAAAGACAATCAAGTCATTTCCAGAGCAGGATACCGTTGTCGGGATTGCTGAAATATTCAAGGCGTTAAGTGATCCATCCAGGCTGAAAATTGTTTTCACCTTGTTATCCAGGGAACATTGCGTATGTGATATTGCTGTGATATGCAGCCAGAGCGAATCTGCCATCTCACATCAGCTCAGGATTTTGAGGGTATTAAAAATTGTTAAGAACAGACGTGAAGGAAAGATTGTTTATTATTCACTTGATGACGATCATGTAAGATCTCTTATCCAGATGAGTCTTGATCATTTTAACCATTAACCTAATGGATCATGATAGATTAGTTGAGTGAAGAGAACCGCAATCTTATCTGATTATTAAAAAAAGGAGACCTTTGAATAATACTTTATTAAAAAAGATGTTATTCAAAAATCTAATATTGATATGAATTTGATATATAATATTTTTAAAGAAGTCTGGGACATCTATCTTGATGTATCCATATTCATGCTGTTTGGATTTTTTGTTGCAGGATTGCTCTATATTTTTTTTAAAACCGATAAAATAAAAAAATATCTTGGAACAGGTAAAGTTAAACCAGTATTTTTAGCTGCCCTGTTTGGTATTCCCATACCCCTGTGATCATGCGGTGTCATACCTGTGGTCACAGGTTTAAAAAAACAGGGAGCAAATAATGGAGCCGCTCTATCATTTATGATTGCAACCCCTGAGTCCGGCGTGGATTCCATTGCTGTTTCCTGGGCAATGCTTGATCCTGTAATGACAGTTGTAAGACCCGTTGCCGCCTTTATAACTGCCGTTGCAACAGGAATTACAGAAAACTTTTTTGGTCAGAAAAAAAATCCGGAAACCATGGAACAGCAAGTTTGTCAAATTAAATCCTATAATTCTGAAAACACTGAACCTGTTAGCACCTGAGGTTGTTCTACACCAACGGATACAGTTGTATCCAATACAGATAAAACACTGTTCTCAAGAATGATTGCTGGAATGAAATATGCCTTTGGTGATTTACTTTCTGACATTGCCAGACCTTTTGTAATTGGTATTTTTATTGCCGGCATAATAAGTTTCTTTTTCCCTGAAGATCTGACGGTCTGGGCTAATGAACACCAATTCTTATCCATGCTGGTAATGCTTGGGGCTGGTATTCCCATGTACGTTTGCGCAACTTCTTCAACTCCTATTGCAGCTGCATTGATTCTAAAAGGGTTAAATCCCGGAGCTGCCCTGGTTTTTTTACTGGCTGGCCCTGCCACCAATGTAGCAACAATTAATGTGGTAAAAAAAATATTTAATTTCAGAACTCTGATTATTTATCTGTCCATGATTGCAGTCTGTTCCCTTGCCATGGGTTTTTTCGTTGACTGGCTGTATATGTTCATGGATATAGAAGCAAAAGCAGTTGTGGGGCAGGCATCTGAAATCATACCCTATGGCCTGCAACTGACCAGTGCAATTATTCTTGCTTATTTAATGATCTTGAACTGGATTAAAAAACCACAGGAACAGATCTCTCTTGCAGCAGCTGATAAAAATCAGGAAAGTAGAACCTCTGCAAGCTGAGAAAACCCAAAACCACCACTCTTTTTTGTTATCCAGGCAGGTTTGGATTTCAGGGTGTCTTTAAAGGCAAGAACATTTGCAACACCAACAGAGTTGGGGAAATATTCAAACATGGGTTCATCATTGGGTGAATCTCCAGAAAAAATTATGTTTTCCTTTATCTTATCAATATCTTTTTTAAATACTTCCTTGAACATGATTTTTGTCATGGAGAGTTTATCATAGTTTCCAAACCAGCCATTTACATGGATGGAACTTATTTTTGCTGTGGCACCTTCCTGCTCAAATATATCAACAATTTTATCAATCTCTATCTGAGAAAGAGCCTGCACATCTTCTGAAAAATCAATGGCAAGATCAGCTTCTCTATATGGTTGATCTGCTGAGACTTTGCACCCTGGAACCTGCTGAAGAATATTTTTTTCTATGATTGCAAGTTTTTTTTTATCCTGCAAACGCTGCTGATCTGTTTTAAAGTATCGGCGTATCATCTTTTTTGCATCTGTATCATAGGCAAAATAGAATGCTCCATTTTCACCTACAACTGCTTTGACAGACCACATTCTGGCGATATGATCACACCAGCCGGCAGGTCTTCCTGTGATAGGAATAACTTTTATACCTGCTTTATCAAGATCTTCAAGAGCCTTGAATGCACAGGCAGGAATTCTTCCTTTATGGGTGATGGTGTCATCAATATCAGTGAGCAGATATTTGATGGAAGATTTTTTATCCTGTGGAAAATCATTTACTGGTTTCATCTATTTCTCTTTTTCAATCAAACCTTTGACAAACCATCGCTGCATGAACAGCACCACAAGAATAGGAGGCAGCATGACAAGGACAGCAGCACCAAGGGCAATATTCCACTCAGGCAGATCATCAGCCTGGGGAATCAGATTTTGAAGGCCAATGACAGCTGTTGTCATTTTCGGGTTGGTTGTAATAAGCAGAGGCCAGAGATATTGATTATATCCATATACAAACTCAATAACCACAAGGGCTGCAATATTAGTCTTTGAAAGGGGAAGCAAAATTTTCATGAAAAAATGTCATGGGAGAAGCACCGTCAATTTTGGCAGCTTCGCAAAGCTCTTCTGGCACGGTTAGAAAAAACTGCCTGAATAAAAAAGTGCAGGTTGCAGAGGCAACAAGGGGAAGAATAAGCCCGGTGTAAGAGTCAAGCAGACTCCAATTTAAATTAACACTGATGTCATGCCCGCTGAACCAGGTAATAACACTGTTTAAATGTAATAAATCCCATAAGGCCTGAACAGGGGTTAAAACATTGGCAGCCATTTCATAAGTGGGAAGAATTCTGACTTCAACCGGAAGCATCAGTGTACAGAAAACAGATGCAAAAGCCACTACCCTGAATTTATAATCAAAATAGACAATGGAAAAAGCACCAATCATGGATATGGCAATTTTGCCAATGGTAATGCCCGATGCCATTAAAAAAGAATTTAAAATCTGGGTGCCAAGATCTCCCCTTGACCATGCTTCTTTAATATTAACAATAAACTGATCTCCCGGTATGAGAGGCATTGGAACTTTTGATACTTCTTCCAGCGGCAGAGTTGCAGCAATCAAAGAGTAAATAATGGGAAATCCAACAATAAAAATTCCCACGATTAAGAATGTATAGGTAAAAACATCAAGTAATGGAGTTTTTTCAACCATAATATTTATCCACTGTATTGCACCTTTTTTTCAACAAATTTAAACTGCAAAACAGTGATCACAATGATAAGAGTCATTAAAACCACAGACTGGGCAGCTGAGGATCCGAGATTAAGACCCACAAATCCGTCCTGATATACTTTGTAAACAAGGATATTTGTAGAGCCGCCAGGCCCCCCTTGCGTTACTGTATGAATAATGCCGAATGTTTCAAAAAAAGAGTAGATAATATTCATGATCGACAGAAAGAAAAATGTGGGTGATAAGAGAGGAAATGTAATGGTCCAGAATCTTCTGAAAGGTCCTGCACCATCAATGGCTGCTGCCTCAATCAATGATTTGGGAACTGCCTGCAGACCTGCCATGAAAAATACGAAATTATAGCTTACTTGCTTCCAGGCACTGGCCATAACAATCATTATCATGGCATCGCTCCCATATAAAACAGGATTCCAGTTAATACCCAGCCATTTTTTGATACCCAGAGCAACAACTCCATAGGAGGGATGAAGTAAAAAAAGCCACATAATACCTGATATTGCAGGAGCAACAGCATATGGCCAGATAAGCATGGTTCTGACCAATGCCTTTGCTTTGAGCGCCCTGTTTGCCATGGAGGCAATAAAAAGCCCCAGGGATATTGAGACGGTGGCTGTTGCAATACTGAACACAAAAGTAATTAAAATTGATTTTAAGTAAAGAGGGTCAGTAAAAAGTTCAATATAATTATAAAACCAGACAAATTGAGATCTTTGTCCAAAGGGATCACTTAAAAGAAAAGACTGGATAACCCCTTGAATAGCAGGCCAGTAAAAAAAAGTCAGAGTAATGAAAATCTGAGGTGCTATTAAAAGATAAGGTAAATATTTTGATTTGAAGAATGAACGTTTTATCATTTTCTTTATCTGGGTTTTAAAATGGTATTATCATGGGCAAAAAAGGAGCTATACAAAT
>PVMS01099696.1_pt1 | contig 12909 bp, 8 predicted proteins | sample 1853461 | NCBI WGS metagenome assembly PVMS01 (sample SAMN08582032, study PRJNA380276) | Marine sediment metagenome, whole genome shotgun sequencing project. | isolation source: ocean sediment barecode stripped | collected 2017 | reverse complement strand
TTCTCTTCTAGGTTATCCTGCTGAGAAGCGTTATGCAACAACCAGGCGAGGAGACGATATCCAAATATACCAAATAGTAATTGACTAATCGGGGCCCGTAGCTCAATCCGGTCAGAGCAGCGGACTCATAATCCGTTGGTTGCAGGTTCAAGTCCTGCCGGGCCCACAAGCGAAGCCGCTGGTCAGAGGCTTTTACTCAGCTTGGTAGGAGGTTGACGACCTCTCCCAGGACGCGCTCAGGACGCGAAATCTTGGCGGAGGCGACGTCGAGACGCTCCATTACCTCGTCGAGATCACCCTCAAACAGGTGCGTGTATGTGTCCAAAGTCACCGAAGCGTTGCGATGTCCGAGCTGCTGTTGGATCGCTTTCACGTCGGCGCCGGCGGCACGCATCAAGGATGCGCATGTGTGACGAAGGTGGTGGGGAGTGATGTCTTCAAGGTCTTCTCCAGCTCTGCCGCGAGCGGGATCCCAGACTGATCTTCGGAAGTTCGAGTAGCGGAGCGGACCGCCTTGCGGCGCAGTGAAGACCAAAGCCCCCGGATCGTCCGGGACGTTCTCCATGTGGCGGCCCAGCATCTCCGACACGAATGACGGCAGGTGGACCGTCCGCGTTTGATAAGTCTTGGTCGGTCCGAATGCCACGCGTCCTGAGATATCCGACAATGCTTCGCCGATGTCGAGCCGGCGGCGCAGCACGTCGACACGCCCACGGCGCAACGCGGCCATCTCTCCCCATCGGAGTCCGCCGTATGCGAGGACGTAAACGATGGTCGAATGCCTGCACTCGGGCATCGACTCGGCGAGCCGAGAGACCTGCTCGGTAGTGAGGTACCGGTGATCTGGTTGGGGAAGTCGGGGGAGTTCGACCCGGCGAACCGGGTTCCGGCCGATCAGACCGTCGTCGAGAGCCTGTTCCATGATGGCGGCGAGGCACTGGTGGGCTTGGCGGATGCGAGAAGGCGACAGGCCTTCGTCGACCATCGAGCGCACCCACGATCCCACCATGATGCGGTCAATGGAGCTCAAGGGGGTCACTCCGAATGTGGGAAGAATCCTCGACTCGAGGAGCGATCGGTATCCATCTCGTGTCTTATCATTGATGCGGGTCTTGGCCTCCAGCCAAGCGGTCGCGTATTCGTCTAACGAGACCTGGCCAGCTGAAGGATCTATCCACTGGCCACGGTTGACTTTCGAGAGCTGATCAGTGAGCCAACGCTCTGCATCGGCCTTGCGATCGAAGGTCCGGCTATGCCAGCGCGGTCAAGACCATGATCACGACGGCTCGGTGAGTTGCGGACGATTCAGACAGGACGCTTGACTTCAAGGGGCCCGGAGTCGTCGGGCAAGATCGAACCTCGTAGACGCAGATGAAAGTACTCCAAGGTCCGGGAAGATGAAAGAGGCGAAGCTGAGCGGCTCAGGTCGTGTCGGGCTCGAGCACGACAGCCTCCTTCCCTGACAGACGCAGACCTCCGCTACCGAATCGCCGTTCTCCCGGAGAGACCGTGGAAACACGGACCCGTCCGGGCCCGAGGTCCAACGTATGCATCTCGTCGCTGAAGTTAAGTGCGACCAGCAACTTCTCGCTACCGACGGTTCGCTCGAACACATAAACGTCGTCGTTCGATGATGGGTGAGCAAGATATGACCCCGATCGAAGGGGCTTCGACTCCTTGCGGAAGGATATGAGCCTGCGATAGAGGCTGAGGATCGATCCCGGATCCTCCAACTCTGTGGTGACATTCACAGTTTCGTGATCAGGGTTGACCGGTAGCCATGGTCGATCGGATCCAAAACCCGCATCGGAAGATTGATCCCATTGCATTGGTGTGCGACACCCGTCTCGGCTCAGATATGCGACGTTTTCGCCCCATGGGTCCCGAGCTTCTCCCTCGGCGATCACGGTTTCGGTCATCCCGATCTCGTCGCCGTAATAGAGAAACGGCGTGCCTGGAAGAGTCAGCAGCAGGACCGCGGCCAGACGTGCATTGGCAAGCCCGAGTCTCGTCGCCATCCGTATCTCGTCGTGATTGCCTAGCGTCCAGTTGGTCCATCCGCCGGCAGGAATGTGGAATAGGACTGTCTCAACCGCAGCCCTTGTGCTGGCCGCATCCCAATGTGCAGCAAAGAGATGGAAGTTGAATGGCATGTGAAACCTGTCGAGTTCTTCGCCGTAGTACGACGCCCACTCCGGGACATCGAAGATATGAATCTCACCAACGGCCAGGCGATCGCCTTCGTACTCGTCTAGAACCGAGCGAAACTCCCGATGCACCTCATGGACGTCAGGGTGACCGAGGTCGTAGAGATGAATGAAATTGTCGTACTCCCCCATGTCCTTCCAGGGTCGTTTGTAGTCATCCGGTACAGGAGGGTTATCCCTCTCCAAAGGGTCCTTCAGCATCTGATGGGCGGCATCCACCCTGAAGCCGTCGACTCCGCGGTCGAGCCAGAATCTGGCAACGTCGTACATCGCCGCTCGAACTTCGGGGTTCCTCCAGTTGAGGTCGGGCTGATGTGACAGATATGTGTGTCGGTAGTACTGACCGGTGGCTTTGTCGAACGTCCAGGCCGGTCCACTGAAAACACTCACCCAGTTCGTTGGCTCGATGCCTCCGGCACCGGGATCCCTCCACACGTACCAGTCGCGTTTGGGGTCGTCTCGCGACCTCGCCGACTCGACGAACCACGGATGTTGAATGGAGGTGTGATTAGGGAGGAAGTCGACGATCACTCGCAGACCCTTACGATGAGCTTCGGTGATCAGTCGCTCCGCAGTCTGAAGATCTCCAAACAGAGGATCGACGTCGGTGTGGTTAGAGATGTCATAGCCCCAGTCCTCCATGGGACTGGCGAAGAACGGTGACATCCACAGAGCGTCGACCCCGAGGGTTTCGGCGAGGTATTCGAGTTTCGAGATCACACCTTCCAGGTCCCCAAAGCCATCGCCATTCGAATCGGCGAAACTCAACGGGTAAACCTGATAGAAGACTGCCTCTTGCCACCATGTTTGGGTCATCGCAGACAACCGACCGAGGTTCGTCTAGGGATCGAGAGGGACCTCGCTTCGGTGACTCCCGAGCATCATGAGCAGATCCTCGCCTTCGATATCGCTCGCCCGCAAGTCCGCCACATAGGCGGTTGAGTGGAAGTGGATGACAACCCCGTGCCCCATCGCAGAACGGTACCCATCGGGTACCGCGGAAATATTGCGCACCTCGTTGTCGATGATCGAACATCGGCTCATGTCACCGCAGAAAAGTGCGCTGCCCGCCCCGCCGACGACTCGATTCCCGGTCATCGACCCAACCGACATCTCGGTGATGACGATGCCGCGTGGTGATGCTTGGGTGACGACGTTGTTGGCGAATGTCACGTGGGACACGTGCGACACGATCCCCTCGAACACTGGCCCAGCAACGTGACATCCCGACACGACGGAGCCTGGACGGGAGTCGGAGTTGATGATCTCGATGCCCTGCGGTTTCGGTGCCCGCAATCCCGACACCTCGCAGTTCGTGATCGCTACCTCCGCGTCATGCACAAAAAAACCATGCCACTGTGCTTCTGTGATCTTGATTCCGTCGAGAACCACGCCCAATGAGCTCCTGACGAAGACCCCCGAGTCGCCGCCCCTTATCGAAAGGTTGCTCAAGGTGACGTCTTGGGTGCGCATAATGGTCACCGCAGGAGATTCCGGCGGGGCAACTATCACCGTGCCGGGGCTTCCGACGAGTCGGAGCGGTTTGTCGATGACTATTGGACCCTTGAACTCGTTGGCTGCGAGGTTCAACGTCGTACCCGGTCGGGCGGCTGCGATGGCGCCTCTCAGATCACTCTCGACTTCGACAACAGTCTCCCGGCTGCATCCTGCGAGGAAGAGCATGCCGACCACGACGAGTAGCCGAATGCGAATCACTTGGCGGAGCCTCCCAACAATCCGGCTTCGAATTGCTTCTGGAACGCGAAGAATATCACCAGCGGGACGATTGCAGACATGAACACTCCGGCCGTGATGATATCGATGCCCGACCCGAATTGGCCGAGTCGGTTGCTGATGAACACCATGAGCGGCTTTTGCTCACCAGAAAATATCAAGGCGACGAGCAGGTCGTTCCAGGTCCAGGTGAACTGGAAGATCGCCAGCGCGGCTATCGCAGGTAGGCCGAGCGGCAAGACCACTCGATAGAAGATCACCCACTCACTGGCCCCATCGATCCGGGCGGCCTCCAAAAGGCTCTTGGGGAGCCCGGCGTAGAAGTTCCTCATCAGGAACACGGCAAACGGGAGTCCGAACGCAGTGTGAAACAGCCACACTGCCGGGATTCCGCTGATGCCCGCCGCACGAAAGAGCCTGAACACAGGGATCAGCGCCATCTGGAGCGGGACCATCAGCATGGCGACCACGACGAGAAACACTACTTCCCGCCCTTTGAAATCTATCCAGGCCAGGGCATAGCCTCCGGCGGCGGCGAGCATGATCGGCAACACGGTGCTCGGGATGACTATGAGGAAGGTGTTGATGACGGCATCTAAGAGAGTGTCGTTGCCGAGGAGATTCGAGTAGTTCTCGATCGTCAACTGTCCCGGGGAGGTAATGGCGTTCCACCAACCCGACTCGGCGACTTTTTCCAGCGGTCGGAAGCTGGTGACCAACAGACCGATGCCGGGAACCATCCAGAAAAGAGCCACGATGACGAGGAAGATCTGGACCGCGCTCTTGCCCAACTGGCGTCTTAGCCAGAACAATCTGCCTATATGGCCGGCTTCAAGCTTGGTGTCGGTGGTCACGAACCGCTCTCCAACCGGAAGCGCCGGATGTTGAACAAGAGTATCGGAAGGATCAGGACGAAGAGAAACACCGCGATCGCAGAGCCCATTCCCCGATTCCCGAGGCCGGTGAACGCGGTTCGCCACATCTCGAGGGCGATGACATTGGCGTCGTCTTGAACAGACCCCGGGGCAATGCCAATGATGAGGTCGAACATCTTCAGCGCGCTGATGGTCAATGCGATGAACACCACGCTGATGACCGGCTTGAGTAGCGGGACGGTGATATGTCGGAACACTTGCCATTCTGTGGCGCCGTCGACTGTGGCCGCCTCCAGCACGTCTTGAGGAAGCGAAGCCAGCCCGGCGCCAATCACCAGCAAGGCAAAACCGGCCCAGATCCAAATGCCGGCGACGATCGCGGAAATGGTTATCAGATCCTGACCGAGCCAGTCGATGCCTCCCCAGCCCTCGCGGAACGTGCTTTCCGGAATCTCGACCCGATAAAGACCCGGGTCAAGACCGGACGTATTGAATAGACCATCGGGACCGGACTGGATCGTCTCGACAGTTTCGCCCCCTGCGTCGATGATTTCAACGGTGACGTTTGGGATTCCCTTCTCGGTCGGATCGACCACCCCCTTGGTGTTGTCTTGAGCGGATGTGTCCCTCCAGACCACCCCGGTGATGGTGCCCGGGCCCGCAGGGCTAGGTGTCGACGCCTCGACAGCTTCGGGTGGGAGAGCGTCCTCGGTGAGACGCAGCAACCCAAGAAGAGCGACACCACCTTCGGGCCCAACCTCTATTACCTGTGCGATCGCGCCCCCTGTCTCCTCCTGGATCAACCCGTCATGAGATGCAGCGACACCGGGATACTCCCCCTCCGGGTTGAAGATGGCCACGGGTATGTTTGCCAGCGCGTTGAGCACTCCGGTGTCCGGGTTGGCGTCATACATGAAACGCCAGATGATTCCCGAGGACATGACTGCTATCGCTGCCGGTATGAACAGAATCAACCGAAAGGCGCTTTTCCATCTGATCTTCTCCGAGAGCACCGCGAGTGTCAGACCGACGGCGGTAACGAAAACGGGGAACACGACCACCCAAATCAGGCTGTTCCGGATGGCGATACGCATTCGATCCAGGGCAAACATTCGCCGGTAGTTGTCGAAACCGACGAACTCCTGTCCTAATTGGTCGTACAGACTTAGACGGATGGTCTCAATTGCGGGGTAAATCACCAAAGCCCCGAGAACCAGCAGTGTCGGCGCGAGAAACAGGGCGGCAACAAGCCAACTTCGCTTCCGCAACTAGAAGCCTCCCTTACCTGCTTGTTGGCGACATGGCGACTGAGGTCGCAGGTCGGGGAGGGGCTAAGCCCCTCCCCGACACTGGCGCTTCCTTCGGTCGATCAGCCGCCAAAGGCTGCTTCAGCCTCCGTCTGTAGTTGGGCGAGGATCGCATCTACGTTGCCCTGGTCGGCGAGCCACTCCTGCAGCGAGCCCCAGATGCCGGCGCCACCAGTGGCGCCGAGCGCCGCCGGGACAAGGTCCGACCCGTCGAACACGAAGAGCTCGGCGCTTGCTAGAGCGTCGGCTGCACGGCGGGTGATGTCATCGGGGTACACCGAGGTGTCCACTTTCTGATTCATTGACGAGAACCCACCCTGGGCGGCCCAGATCTCGGCCGACTCCGGCCGGGCGAGATACTCCATGAATGCCAGGGCAGCATCGGTGCCCGTGAAGGTGACGGCCACGTCTCCGCCGCCCACCACCGCCGCCGGTGAACCGTCGATGCTCGGGAAATCGAAGAAGTCGAATCCCGTGCCCGCGACGGCTGTCGTCTCACCGAGGATGACTCCTGCAACGAAGTCGCCCTCGTAGATCACCGCAGCTTCACCGGCGGTGAACACGTCGGTCACCGAATCGACGAAACCGGTTTGCAGGGCGTTGGCCGAGCCACCGTTCATGAAGTCCTCATTGAGAATGAGACCGAGAACGTCAAGGGCGTCCTTCACCGTCTGGTCCTCCCACGAGAGCTCCCCGGTGAAAAGAGCGTCGTAGTTGTCGGTGCCTGCCGTCCGGATGTACACGTTTTCGAACCAGTCGGACAGCGTCCATCCATCGGCGCCACCAACCGAGATTGCCCCAGCGCCGGCGTCGACCAGTGTCTGCGAGGCGGCAACCCAGTCGTCCCAGGTCGACGGGGGCTCGACACCCGCAGCTTCGAATGCCGCAACGTCGTACCACACGGTCGCTTTGTTGGCACCCTTGAACCACACGCCGTACAGCGTGCCGTCCACCGTGCCCAGGTCACGCCAAACCTGCGCGTAGTTGTCATCGATGAGGTCGCCAAGCGCTGAGTCGATATCGACTAAGGCGTCTCGGGCGACGAGATCGATCATCAGGCCAGGCTGTGGTAGGAATGCGATGTCCGGTGGGTCACCACCCTCGACACGAGTCGACAACACGGTGGCCCCGTCGGTGGCCACTCCCGTATAGGTGACGTCGACACCGGTGTCAGCCTCGAATTGGTCGAGTACCAACCGGAAGGACGTACCCTCGGCCGAGTCGTCGGCCCAAACCGCGAAAACCTCCAGCGACTCGCCCTCGAGATCTTCCGTAGCGTCGCCGCACGCCGCTGTTACCAGCGCCAGGACGGCGGCAACCGCCAACCAGCGCCATTGTTTGAAATGCATCATGCCTCCTTCACCGGCACGCGAAACTCGCGGCCGAATAGTTTCCGACTCTACCTTCGCCACCGATGAAAAGCGCCGAAACATGACCTTTGAGGCTGATCCCGCTATCACCGCAGAAGGACTCGAAGGTGACGCACCTCTCCGGCTCGGAGTGCATGGGCGTCGCCGCCATTTACAGAAGAGCCCTCGACGGTGAGTGTGTGCCCGTCGCTGAATTCGAACTCAAAGGCAGCGGGACAGACTCCGTCCGGTCCATAGGTGTCGCGACGACTTGGGTTGACGTAGACGCACAGACCTCTGCCCATGAACCGAAAGGCAAACGACCCGGCCGGCACGTCCAACTTGGAGGACCCGTCGGTTGGATCGGTGTATGTCGCTGTGGTTGGCTCTTCGGTGAACAACCACCCGGGTAGCAGCGGCTCCGGAGCGAACTCGAGAACCCCGTCTGTCACGCGGAACGGTCGACGCCCGACCGTTGCCAGTAGCCAGATGCCGACGAACTCTGCCGTCAACCCTGATAGACGCGGTTGATAACCCCGTCCGTGCTCGCTCTTGTCGGGATAGGCACTGGAGACAACGAACGAGGACCCCTCCAGTGGGTTCCTTCCATATATGGCGGGGTCGAGAAACGGTGCGAGAGACTGCGAAGCATCTTCCCAAAACTCGGACGCGAGCCCGCCACGCAGCATTTCGAGCAGGTATTTGTATTCCATGTGGGTGTACACCGACTCGTTCTCGAGCCACCCGGGCGGATATGCACCGACTGCCCGCCCGAGTTCGGGGTCGGCGTCACCCATCGGCCCGCTCACCTTGTACCTGCGAAGTTCGCCATCGTAGAGCGATGAGCCTCGAACGGCCTCGTAGATTTGGCGGGCGTCCTGTGGAAACTCCCGCAACCAATGGACGGCACCTTCTAGGAACGGTCCCACCGGTGAACAAGCGAATCGAGCGGGCACCACCTCGCCCGTCCCTTCGGTGAGACCCTCGGGTCGATGGACGAGGTAGGTGTGGGGGATTCCGGCGGCTGAGACCACCGCGTCACGTCCCGAGCCGAGGAAGATGTCATCGAGAAGACGGAGAGCCGTTTTGCAGAACGTCACCAACTCCTGAGTGGCGAATGAGTGATGCGAACCCGACACCCCCAGTCGCACTCCCTCGCGGTACCGCTCTTTCAGATCGTTGGATGCGCTCCAGAAGGCCACAGCAGTGAGGTGTTTCGCGGCACGCTCAGCGACCAGTGGCATCAAGGCATTCATGAAATCAGCCAACTCGGTGAACACTTCCACCGTCCCGGGTTCGAGGGAGCCAACCCAGCCCAGGAGCAGGCGGACGAGTCGCCGCAGCTCGATACTCTCCGAGAGACCGGAACCGAAAAGCCCGGGCAACCCGTTGAGCGAGTCGTTCCAGCCTGGCTTGCCGGCTTCCATTTCGATCCCAAGCCCCGAAGGGTCGAGAGTGGCTAGCCGCGTTGTTGCGAGGAGCAGGAGCTTCACCAAGAGCGTCGAACGGAGGATCTCGTTCGATTCGATGCGGGCGCGGTGCTTGTCAGTGGCTCTCGCGGCGATCCGCGCGGCTTTGTCTGCATCCCAGTGCACCGCACCTAGCTGCCTGATCTCGCCGTCTTTCCAGATGATGCGCTGTGCTCTGGGGCGGACGATGTCCGGATTGTCGAACCACGTGTATCCGTCATCGAGCAGGATCTGCGACACACGATCGGGGAACACGGACAGGTAGCTCTCGACAAGGTCGAGGGCGTAGTGCCAATGGTCGATCCAGAACCCCGCGTGGACCCCGCCGACCTCCTCGGCCGTCAGAAACTCGAAGGCGTCGGCGAGTGCCTCCGCAGGTGGCAGGGTTCCTGTGGCGTCTTCCAGCCACATCGCCAAACGACCGATCGAGAATGGGGCGTGCATCTGCATGAGAAGATCGACCCGCGCCTGAGCTACCCGCACCCACCTCTGTGTCCATTCGGCTGCGAGCTCTTCGTCGGAGACTCTGTAGGTCTGCGGAAGAACTTCGAGAGGGTTGTACCCGTCAAGCTGGATAAGGCCGAAGAACATCTTCAGGTTGGTATCTCCGACAGTGGGGAAGAACCAGGGGTCGTTTCTACGGTTCTGCGCCGTGTTTCGGTAGTGGCCAGTCCCCTCAGAGAGGTAGGTCGGTGTCAGCACGAACTGGTGATAGTCACGCTCCAGGTCTCCGTTCTGATGGGAGTAGACGTAGACAGTCTTGGGACCGTCCGTGGTGTCGAACATCAGGGGAAGACCGCCCCGGATGACGTTGTCCAAGAAGTTCTGACGGCAGTAGGCATCGAATGGCGACATCGACGAGACGGTGACACTGAGATCAGCGATGGTGTCGATGAGATGGCGGTTCTCGTCTCTCAAACTTGCTAGATCCGATCGACTGAGAGCCGCAATGAGGTCGACATCCTCGTCACGCTCGACCTGCCCGATCAGTGAGATCAACTCGGTTGCCCCGTAACCGGCCAGCCGATCATCCAGCGCGGTGAAAGCGCACGGTGTTCTCCCCTCCCGGATCTGAGTGCCCCGTAGAACTGCAGCGAATCCGCCTTGGTCGAACACGAGGGGCTGGTCGAAGGCAAACTGATCGCCGAACACGGCGGTCGGGTCGACGACCTGAAATGTTGTACCTGAAGCGGCGGACGACCAGTAGAAGTTGGCGCCCGGCACAGAGTCGATCCGCGCACTGTCGACTGCCGACTGCTTGAGGCGAAAGAGCGCGGCACCCGCCCGCTGGTCAACGACGATCATTGCTTCGATGTGTCGGGGAATCACTTTGATCCCGTGCTGATCGATCCCGTACGGAAGCACTCGAGGGGCGCCGTCGAGCCACTCGAGCCGCCGATCCTGTCCGGAGAAATCGCGAACTACGACCGAGCGAACGAGACCCGCAGCCCTCTGCCCGGGAATCGTGTGGTAGACAACTGTCACTTCGATCCCGAGTCTCTGGTTGCGGTCTTCGAGCATGAACTCCGCCGGGCTCACCCGGAGGGTCTGGCTCACGTCTGGATCCCTGATTCGCCGGAAGGGCTCATATGTGTTCGCCCCATCGATGCGAAGAAAGGTCCTGAACCCCTCGACCATTACGCGTCCGCACGCCTTGTTGAACGAGATGAACTCGAGTACTTGTCCGTCTCGATCCCTAGCACCGAGTCCGGCGATCGCCTGACCGCGACTCACCCAGAAAGCCCATGCCGGCACCCCCCAGGGCCCGGCAATACCTGGCAGGAAGTTCGAAAAGGGCTTTGCCCAGTTGTAGTTGCGAACCTCGAATCTGGAGGCTGCCGCGTCGAGACGAAACTCAGGTGCAGGTGTATTCGTCTTCATACCGGAACTCTTCTCTGCGGGTAGGACTCGAACCTACAGCCAACGGACTTTGGTCCGCCTCTTGACCAATTGCTCATCTGGGCATGTCTGAACAGCAGGATGAGGTCCGGCGGCCTGGATGTAGCAGGTCACGCACGGCCTACGGTGAACCTGCCCCAGGTTGCTTCCGGTCGCTCAGAGGAAGCGGGGCCGTCCGCATCCTGCGGCTCAGCTTGCCGGCCGTGTCCGGCCCGCTCGCCTCGCAGACGTTCACAGAAGTGGCCCACAGCACCGTTTTGATCTGGAATGGCCTGAGGTCGGGATGCTTTGAGCGGATGAGGGCGGCGATCCCCGAGATGTGGAGCGCGGCGTAGGAGTTTCCGGTACCGGCGATTGTCTTGGTGGTCGAGCCAAGCCACCTCGACACTGATTCCCCTTGCCAGGAACTCGGTCGGAGGGTTCGGGTTCCAATGAAACCGAAGCGGATCGGTGGAAGTGTTACATGTGACACTGGCCACCGACGCATACAGCGACGGATAGCTACGCCGTTGCACGTTGTTTGCGGCGGTAACCATGAAGGAGCCGCCAAAGTACGCCCGGTCACACGCATCGTGGAAGGCGAGCGCCCAGCCGCGACGGCGGGTGCCGAGCGAGAGATTGATGACATCAAAGCCCTGGTTGGTCCTCCATGAGTACCAGCTGTTCCATCTGTCGGCCTTTACTTACAAGCATGTAACTTAGTCGGCTCGCTCCCTGGATGGTGTCGATCCAGTACCCGAGTATGCGCCCAGGCAGGCCAAGGGCACCTGTCACACAGGAATCGATCCTGGAGACATCTGGCAGCGATCTCCGACGGGATTGAACACATTGACGAACATACAAACGGCGTGGGACAGATCCCGACTGACCGACTATTTCACGGCAGTCGTAGGTCTGACTTGGGTTCATCGAGCGGCGGTCTCACGGAGGCGTATCGGGTGAGCCATCTGCTGGTTCTCACTCCTTTGGCTGCACCCCACTGAGTGGGCTGTGAGCGTATGATCCGCTGGATTACCCTGGCGATCCGAGCCTCGTTGGTGCTGACTTCTGTCTGGTTCGCCTTCATGCTGCCGAGTTGGCTTGACTCCAGTTTCTACGACCTATGTCCAAGCTTCAACTGCTTCGCCAGTCTCCAGTCCTTTTGGGCTTCGTTGGCTCTCGGACTCGGTGTTGGTATCGTCCTCAACCTTTTGTTCACAATATGGACCCGCAGTCGCCTCCCATCCGCTGTAGATGACCCCTAGACGGAGGGGTACCTATTCGCCGGGTCAGGCGCCTGGAAGGCTTCAATGTTGAGTTCGTTCTCGATATGCTGCCGCCGACTCCGAACGGGGAACCGGAGCTGCCAATCAAAGCGACGGCCTTCGATCAGAGGGGGACCATCACAGCAGAATTCGTTCTCTCGGGGCTAGACGTTCCGTGAGGTCGACTGCCGTATCGTGATCTGCAAGACGGACTCTCAAGGTCCAGGACGCGCTCAGGACGCGAAACAGTGAGAATCCGTGCAAACTGGTGACAGCTCGTGCAAGGTGAAACACCTGATCAGGTAGCTGTTTTGTATGTTCTCCCAGGTAGGAGGTTTGGCTTGAAACGGACTCATAATCCGTTGGTTGCAGGTTCAAGTCCTGCCGGGCCCACAAGCAAAGTCTCTTGTCAGTGGGTTGCGTTGGGGCGATGTCGTTCCCTCGAAGGGCAAGTCGGAAGGTTCTTGTCCGTCTGAGAACTTGTCACATCAGGTTCGCAGCTGCGTCAAGCTTGCTTGGAAACGACGAACGTGTCCGAGCAGTGCAATCAAGACAATTCAAGTGGGCTGGCTTCCCGGACTTCAGCGCCAATCGATCCTCTGGACCTCGACAGGATCCTTGACGCCTTTTAGGTCGACCGACTCCGGCTTCGACACCGGGAACGGGAGCGGCCCCGAAGCGGCAAGCACATCAGCAGAAACGACGATCTCCTCACCCTGGGCTATTGCTCCGATTCTCGCGGCAACGTGGACCCCGCCACCCGAGTAGGCACCGTTGGTTCGAGTCGCCTCGGCGATGTGAAGCCCGATCCTCACGAGCGGGGCA
>PVMS01030742.1_pt1 | contig 12911 bp, 15 predicted proteins | sample 1853461 | NCBI WGS metagenome assembly PVMS01 (sample SAMN08582032, study PRJNA380276) | Marine sediment metagenome, whole genome shotgun sequencing project. | isolation source: ocean sediment barecode stripped | collected 2017 | reverse complement strand
TGAGCATCGTGACAAGCCCAACCGGCGCGACGATGAGAAACCAGGCATCCGTGGCGGCGAACACCGGCCACAGCCGGGCCAACAAAAAGAGGCCCGCCTTCACCATGGTGGCCGAGTGCAGATAGGCCGATACCGGAGTCGGTGCGGCCATGGCGTGGGGCAGCCAAAAGTGGAACGGAAACTGCGCCGATTTGGTGAAGGCGCCTCCGAGGATCAGCACGAGCATCGGCACGAGCAGCGGGGAGGATCTGATGATTTCGCCGCGTTGGAGAATCTCCGAGAGTTCGTACGTGCCGGCGATGTGTCCGAGCAGCAGCATCCCGGCAATGAGGGCAAGCCCACCGCTGCCGGTGACGATGAGGGCCATCTGCGCGCCCTGACGGGATTTCGGCAGGTGGCTCCAATAGCCGATCAAGAGAAACGAAGTGAGGCTCGTGAGTTCCCAGAATACGAGCAGCAGCAGAATGTTGTTGCTGAGGACGATGCCGACCATCGCGCCCTGGAACAGCAGCAGGTAGAAATAGAACAGGCCCAGAGGATCCTTGGAGCTCAGGTAGTAGCGCGCATACAGAATGATCAGCAGCCCCATGCCGAGAATCAGCGCGGCAAAGAAAAACCCAAGCCCATCGAGAAAGAACGAGAAGGACAAGCCGATCATGGGCAGCCACGGCACGCCCCAGGTGATGACCTCACCGCGATAGACAGCGCCCGCTTCGGACAGCAGCAATAGGAGCGCCGTTAGCGTCACGGCCCCGGTGGCGATCGCGCAGAAATTGCGCCCGAAGCGGATCGCCAGCAGCGGTATGGCTGCTCCGAGAAACGGAGTGAGCGTGACGAGGGCGAGAAGCATGTCCTACCGAATTTGTGGGAAGTTCAAACGCTTGCGGCGTCGGGCGTCGGCCAACGGTGAGAATCTATTCGTTACCGCAGCATAGTCGGCGACCCGTCGAAAGTCGCCGGAAACCGGAAAGAGGTCTCCCGATTTTGCCGCGAGAGCATTTCAAGCGACGGGCTTATCAAGCGGTGGACTTTTCAAACGATGGATTTGGGAGCGGCCGCGTTGGGCGTCTCGCCGTAGAGCCAGTCGAACTGTTCGAGCGCGTGCTCGGGCTTGCGGTGTTCCAGTGCGAAGTTGCGGGCATACCGCGCCGGCCCGCTCAGATGATAGATCCAGCCGAAACGCCGCGATTGGCGCATGACCCGCGTCGCGCGGGCCCGCCGCAAGGCTTCGTAGTGGCGGAAGGCGGTTTCAGCGTCGTCCGGCGTGGCCGCGAGAGTACCGGCGAGGCTAACCGCGTCCTCGATGGCCAGCGCCGCACCTTGCGCCAAGAAGGGCAGCACGGGATGGGCGGCGTCACCGAGAAGCGTCGTTGCGCCGGCGCTCCAGCGGCTCAATGTGGGCAGGCGATAGAGCGACCAGCGGCGCCAGGCCTCCACCCGTTCCAGCAATGATTTCGATTCCTTGCACCAGCGGGTGAATCCAGAAAGCAACGCCGCCGCGTCGGCCGATTGGTTCCACCCTTGCGCCTCGCCACCGCCATCGGTCACGGCGACGACGTTCAGGGCCTCGCCGCCGCGCACGGGGTAATGGACGAGATGGGCGCCGGCCCCGAGCCACAGGCCGACCACGGGTTCGCTGAAAGGTGCGGGCAGGTCGCGTGTGGGCACCAGGCCGCGGGAGGCCGTGGCGCGAGCGAAGCGGAGATCGGCGCCGGGAGCGATGGTCTTGCGGACTGCCGACCACAGGCCGTCGGCGCCGATAAGGCTCGATCCTTCGGCCCTCGCTCCGCTGGCGTTTTGCACTTCCACGCCGTCCCCACGTGCATCGATCCGCGCGATCTCGAAGCCGGGCCGCAGCTCAATCGGGCCGAGGCTCTTCGCCACCGCATGCAGACCGGCATGAAGGTCGGTGCGGTGGAGGGTGAGGTAAGGCGCGCCATAGCGTTGCTCGGGAATGCTGCCGAGTGGAACACTCGCGAGCCGCTTTCCTGAGAGACCGTCGAACACCCAGATGGCTTCGGGCTTGAAGGTAGCGGGCTCGATCTCCTCAAGCACGCCGAGCGAACGGAGCAGGCGCGTGGCATTGGGGCCAAGCTGGATGCCGGCCCCGCTTTCCTCGGTGAAGGCGGAGCGCTCGAGGACGCATGTCTCGATGCCGGCCCGCGCCAAGGCGATCGCTGCGGAAAGTCCGCCAATGCCGCCACCGGCGATGAGAACGGGCCGCTTCGGTTTTGTCATGAGGTGTCTTAAGCGGCGGGGGCGCCTGGCGGCGACGTTGCCACGTAGACGCAGCCCTCGGGCTCGCTCGCGGCCGCTGCGAGCGTGCCGTCATATTCGTAGAGCGTCGAGCAATAGGGGCAGATGATCTGGTTCTCGTGTCCCATATCCAGATAGACATGCGGGTGATCTTGGGGCGGCGTCGCGCCCATGCACTGGAACTCCTTGACGCCGGTCTTGATCCGGTCGACGCCTACGTCATTCACGAAGTGCGGCACGAGCGTTTGGGCCATGATGATCTGTTGCGGTCTCGTTTGGACGGGAATTTCCGGCAGCATAATCACCCTTGAGGCAAAGCGGTAGGGACAGAATGCAGAGCTTCGACTCAGACGGTGTGCGGATCGCCTATTTGGACGAGGGCGAGGGGGAGCCAATCCTTCTCATCCATGGGTTCGCCTCCAATTTGGAAGCCAATTGGATCGCCCCCAATTGGGTGCGCACGCTGACCAAAGCCGGACGGCGCGTGATTGCCTATGACAACCGGGGCCATGGCGAGAGCGAGAAGCTCTATGACCCTGAACTTTATGGCGCGCCCACCATGGCGGAGGACGCGCGGCGGCTCCTCGATCATCTGGGCATCGATCAGGCCGATGTGCTCGGCTACTCCATGGGTGCCCGCATCGGCGCATTCCTCACCTTCGCCCATTCTAAGCGCGTGCGAAGGGTGATTTTCGGCGGCCTTGGCATCAACATGGTGCGCGGCATGGTCGGCTCAGGGCCGTTGGCTCATGCGCTCGAAGTCCCTAGCGCGGGGGATGTCACCAACGCCACGGCGCGCAGCTTCAGAGTTTTCGCCGAGCAGACCCACAGCGACCTCAAGGCCTTGGCCGCTTGCATGCGGGGCCCGCGGGAGAAAGTGACCCCTGAGCAACTTGGCACCATCACCGTGCCGGCTCTGGTGGCGGTCGGCAGCAAGGACGTGATTGCCGGGTCGGGCGCGGCGCTGGCGGAGCTCATTCCGGGCGCCCAATTCCTGGACATTGGCGACCGCGATCACATGCGGGCGGTGGGCGATGCGCGGTTCAAGCAGGGGGCGCTCGACTTTTTAACCTCGGGTGCTTAGGTCCTTAATATCAGTTGCTAGACTATGCCTTCTTAGCCTGCTAGGCGGGGGCAAAGTGAGGTACACCATGCAGAATCCGGTGGTAGCGGCGAAGCCGCAAATCAAAAGCTACGACCCAGTGTGGAGCCGTGTGCGGAGCGACGCCGAGGAAATCTGCGCGGCTGAGCCCGCGCTTGGCGGTTTCGTCTATGCGTCGGTGTTGAGCCACAATCGCCTCGAGGATGCGATCTGCCATCGCCTGGCCCACCTGCTGCAACATGCCGCGCTGGACCCGGGCCTGATGCACAAGACTTTCCACGAGGTGCTGGACACGGACCCCGCGCTTGGCGATGCGTTTCGTGCCGATTTGATGGCCGTGGGCGCCCGTGACCCTGCCAGCGGCCGGCTGATCGAGCCGCTGCTCTATTTCAAGGGCTTCCACGCGCTGGAGACCTATCGCATTGGCCATTCGCTGTGGAACGCGGGCCGTAAGGATTTCGCGCTCTATCTGCAAAGCCTGACGTCGCGCTTCCTCCAGGTCGACATTCATCCGGCGGCGCGCATCGGCAAAGGCATCATGATCGATCATGCCACCGGCATCGTCATCGGCGAGACGGCGGTGGTGGGCGATAATTGCTCGATGCTGCACGGCGTTACGCTTGGCGGCTCCGGCAATGAGCAGGGCGACCGCCATCCCAAGATTGGGTCTGGCGTGATGATCGGCGCGGGCGCCACGATTCTCGGCAATATTTCGGTTGGAGATTGCGCCCGGATCGCGGCCGGTAGCGTGGTGCTTAAGGATGTGCCGCCCAAGCGCACTGTGGCTGGCGTGCCTGCCAAGGACATTGGCGAGAACATGTGCGATGAGCCGGCGCTGACGATGAACCAAGATTTCTTACGTGACGACGCAAGCCGCCATTAGGGCTGGCAGCTCAAAAGGGGGTTTTAGCGTGACGCCAGACGAGATTCTCAAGCTCGAGACCTATATGAAGAAGCTCTTCGGCTGTCCGGCACTCCAAGTCCGGCAACGGCCGCAGAAGGATGACTCCGCCGAGGTTTATATCGGTGACGAGTTCATCGGCATCCTGTTCCGCGATGACGATGACGAGGACGAAACCGCCTATCAGTTCCAGATGGCGATCCTCGACTTTGATCTTCAATAGGGCAGGCGTGCCGCTATGGCACGACCGTTAACCAGTCCTTAAGAATTCGGTAAACGACCAAATGCCTCTCGCTAGAGTGCCTCAAAAGCACGGGCGAGGGGTCCATGGTCGTTATCGTTTATCTCTACGTGATGTCGGTCGGCTTCGTCATGGCCGGCGTGCTGGCGAGCTTTGTCCAGCTCGTATCCGGCGAGCCCATGCGCTTCGGCGTTGAGCCGAAATCCATGCTGGCCTCTGTCGGTGGCGTCCTGCTGCGGGTGCTTGCAGGGCCTGCCATCCTCATGCGCAATGCCTTTCAGGGTTTGGTGGTCGAGACGCGGCCGAAGGGCTGGTTTGGCATCTCTCTGGCCGTCGCCGCGCTTTGGAGCCTGTTCTCGGGCGCGTTGCTGATCGATTTGGTTCTGACGCTCTAAGGAGCGAACCCCCAAAAAAAGAGAGCCGGTCTCTTGCGAGACCGGCTCCAGTAAAAGGCCCGGTTAGGTCGGGGGATGGGTGGGGGATCTTCACCAGGCCTTTGAGTTTGTCCCCGGGGGGTCGGGGGTCGTCATTCTTCTTAGAGACGGTTCGAAGCGGACGCTGCGGGCTGCGGCGCCAGGTGCGGCGGCAGGAGCGAGATCCACACCAGAGGATTGCGCGCCGACTGCTGCTTGACGAAGGTGTAGGGCGTATCGGCCCAGGCCTTGACGTTGCGCTGCTTGTTATCGAGGACAAAGTCGCCGGCATCGGTGCGGACTGTCAGCACGGCATGGCCTTCATTGTTTTCGTCGCGCACGACGGTGATCAGAAGCGTGCTTTCAGGCCAGCCCTTCTCGATCAGGATGCGGCGCTTGAGCAGGACATAGTCTTCGCAGTCGCCCTCGTTGATGGGATAGGTCCAAACCTCAACCTCGCCATAGAGGTCAATGTCGGCGATCGGGGCCACGGCCTTGTTGACGCTGGAGTTGACCTGCTTGAGCTCGGCGATCTTCGTCGCGTTGAGCTGAACCCGGTCGGCGAAGCGGCCGGAAGGACGGCACTCGATCTCACGCTCGCGGCAGAAATTGACGTAGCCGATGGGCGGCAAGGTATCGCCGTAGGATTGCAGGAACACCACTTTCTGCGTCTCAAGCTCAGGCTTGAGGCTGATGGCATGATTATTCGTGGCATCCGCTGGTAGCGAAGAGATAAACGTCACAAACGCCGAAGCTACTAAAAAGTGTTTCATTACACCCCCCTGTTGTTGAGTAGGAGTATGTCCGGCAGGGTTTTAGAACCCGATAAGAGATGCCGTTGGTTTAGAATAGTATTGGTAGTGGTTTTTTAGTAGGAATTACTCAAATCTGAATGGACTAGGGTTAGCTAAAAATTTAGAGGCTTTGGCGCAAAGCGCATCTACCCGCAGAGTTGTGCGATTTTTTGGCCCGTGCGGGCCGCGCCGGAGCGCGGCGCAAAGGGACGGGTAAGGTTGCCAAGACCTCAAGAAGACTCTGCGTCTTAAGTAACGGCTAAGTCTACTGGCCAAAAGGAATGGCCGGGTGTCAGCCGGTCGGCCCTGGCAGACCACCTTCGACGATGCGGAAGCGCTGGCGAGCGAGACGTATGACTTCGGCCCCACCGTTGGTCATGAAGGCGGGCGCGCCATCAGGCCAATGGAGATGAAGCTCGGAGATCTCAAACGATGCCAGAGGCTCGGTGCCGAGCCAGAAAGGCGGCTCGATGGCGGTGATCGCCCCGAGCAGGCGGTTGATTGTTTGGCCGGTATGGAACAGCGGCATCACGATGAACTCGAAGCTCGCCCGGCGGTGTGTCCGCGTAGAGGCGTGGAAGATGCCATGGCCCGTGGCGCCATCGGTCTGCACGTTCCGAACCAGGGAGGCCAGGGCGTCCCGGTCGCCGGCCGGCCACAGCTCCAAGAAGTCGACGCCCCTGAGCTCGCGGCCGAATTGCCGGCAAATCTTGGTTCCGGCCAGACGGAAGCGGAGCTCGGGCAGGCCGGTACATTCGGCGATGAATGTCTCGTGCAAGACGTTGGCGATCCGCGTCGGCTCGATCTCGAAACGGCGCGGCGCAATCCGGCCATTGCGCAAGCCATCCCAATACGCGTAAAGCTGCTTGCTTGTTGGCTGCTGCATAATCCACCCGACCCAAACCGTTACTCCAATATTCAGGGGACGCTACACGTTACGAACGCGCCCGTACGCCTTTGGCCAAACCAGGGTAAATCCTGCTCTGGCACGGTTAATTGGGCATGCCTAGGGTTTGTGAAGCAGAAGAGAGAGTGGCCAGTATCGTGGGTTTGAGAGGCCTGAGGGCGCTTGATGGCCGTTAAGCTTGTTGCGGGCGGACGAGAAGCGACCAATCCTTGAGTGGGTTCTGAAATGGCAGCAAGCGAACCGATGTTCAACGTCCCACGCGCCGTCGTGGTGTCCGCGGCGGTGATGATCGGGGTCCAGCTCGTCAGGGGGCTCCTGCCGGACGAGATCAATATCACGGTGCTGCTGACGCTCGCTTTCATTCCGGCGCGCTATAGCGGGGCGGCCGCGGAGCTGCCGGGCGGCTACATCACCGCCGTCACCTCATTCGTGACCTACATGGTGGTGCATGGCGGCTGGGCGCATCTGCTGGTGAATGTGCTGTGGATGCTGGCTTTCGGCACCGCCGTGGCGCGGCGGATCGGCGACCGCGGCTTCTACGAATTTTCGATCCTTTGCGGCATTGCCGGCGTGCTCACCCATCTGGCGCTCCATTGGGGTGCGATGGCACCCGTCGTCGGGGCGTCGGCGGCCATTTCCGGACAAATGGCCGGGGCCCTGCGATTTATCTTCTTCGCCAAGCCGCGCCCCGGCGAAAGCAGACCCGACTTCTTCAGCGTTCCCCTGGCCAGCCTTGGCACCACGTTCAGCGATCGCCGCATCGTCGCCTTCATGCTGTTCTGGCTCGTGCTCAACGTCTATTTCGGGCTGACGTCCTTTGGAATCGGCGGGTCGGAGGGCGGTGTCGCCTGGGAAGCCCATATCGGCGGCTTTGTCTGCGGGCTCCTGATCTTCGGCTTTTTCGACAAGCGCCGCCCATCGGACGATCCCGTGCGGGTCTCCTAAGTCCCGGACATTGCGGGCCTTTTGCGGGCCCCTTGCACGACGTTTCGCTCCAAGACATGATGTCGCAGCAACGGGACAGAAGTTCCCGGGCTGGAGGAAACGATAATGAACGTGGCTGCAATCCTGAAGTTGAAGGGCAGGGAGGTCCTAACGGCTCCCCCTGACACGTCCTTATTCGAGATCGCCGAGCTGCTGAGCGTAAACCGCATCGGCTGCATCGTTATCGCGGAGCAAGATGGCAAGGTCATCGGCATCGTCTCGGAGCGGGATATCGTTCGTGAAATCGCCAAGGTGGGCGCAAGCATGCTCAAGGAGCCCGTCGAGTCCTACATGACCAAGTCGGTGGTGAGCTGCCGGGAGTCGGACACGATGGACCGGCTGATGGGCGAGATGACTGCGCACCGGTTTCGTCACATGCCGGTTGTCGACCGGGGGCGCCTCGTCGGCCTGGTGTCGATTGGTGACGTGGTGAGAATGCGGATCGCCGAAGCCGAGATGGAAGCGGCGGCGATGCGGCAATACATCACCGCGGGCTGATACGGACGGATCTTGCCGTTGGTGTTCGTCGCTTTACGCGGCGAGCATCCGCACGGCACTCCTGATCTCGTCGAGCTGGGCTTCCGTGGCCTTGGCTCCGGCCGTGATCGCCTCTTCGGCGCGGTGAAAGTCGAACAGCTTAATGTTGCCGGTCTTCGGGCCGATGGTGATGTCGGGCGGGTCGCCGGCGAGACGGGACCGCGCGATGCGGTCCTGGGTGATGTTGATGGCGTCCATCATCACCGCCGACATGCCTGGTGCGCCGTTGCTTCGCCCAAAAATCTGCCGATGTAAAAGATGCACGGCGGCGCGGCCGTTGCCGCCTGGAAGATCCAATTCTTCAGGATCCGTGGGGTCGGCGATGGCCTCCTGATCGTGGATGACGCCGCCCTTGCCGAACAAATCGCTGCTGAGATTGACGGCGATGACGATGCGGGCGCCGAGCGCGCGGCAGACCGACACGGGGATCGGGTTGACGAGCGCGCCGTCGATCAGCCAGCGGCCATTGATCTGCACCGGCCGGAAGATACCCGGCAGCGCGAACGAAGCCTTCAAGGCGGTGACGAGGTTGCCCTTGTTGAGCCACACCTCATGCCCGGTGCCGAGCTCGGTGGCGACGGCCACGAACTTCCGTTCCAAGGACTCGATGGAGACATCCTTCAGGTATTTTGCCAACCGCGCGTTCAGGCGCTGTCCGGTGATGAGGCCTGAGCCCCCGAAGTTGAAGTCGAGAAAGCTGAACAGCCGGCGGCGCGTCAGCGTGGTCGCGAACTCCTCGAGTGCGTCGAGATTGCCGGTGACGTAAGAGGCGCCGGCTACGGCTCCGATGGAGGTGCCGGCGATGATGTCGGGCTCAAGGCCCGCGGCAATCAGACTGCGCAATACGCCGATATGGGCCCAGCCACGTGCGGCGCCTCCCCCAAGCGCCAAACCGATAATTGGTCGTCCCATGCCCGTCGTCCCATGTGTTGAGCCTCATGCCGGACGAATGTCCCGCAACGAAAAAATCGCAGACGGCGCTTTCAAAGGTTCCAAAGGCTGGCCGTGCGCGAGCCCCCAGATCGTTACTCAGGAGTCTTTAAGGTTCCCTTTGCGGCGTCAGCGTGGCCGTAGACGGCCTCGGGGTCGAACTGACGTTTCGCGTCCACGGGGACCAGCGTAACGGCGGCGGGATCTTCGCCGAGGGGAACCGCGCGATAGAAACAAGACTTGCGGCCGGTGTGACAGCACGCGCCGGAGCCGGTCATCTCGACCCTTAGCCAGATGACGTCCTGATCGCAGTCGGTCCGCATCTCGACGATGCGCTGGCAATTGCCACTGGTCTCGCCCTTGCGCCACAGGTTCTTTCGCGACCGCGACCAATAATGCGCCTCGCCCGTCTTGATCGACAGCGCCAGGGCCTCGGCATTCATATAGGCGAACATCAACACCTCGCCGCTCTCAGCGGAGGTGACGATGGCGGGCAGGAAACCGTGCGCGTCGAAATTCGGCGCGAAGAGCGTTCCCTCCTCAAGCTCGGTCTTGTCTTCGATCTTGGAGAACACGTCGGGTTTGGTCACCGCGATTTATTCCTTCGCGGATGTCCGCGCGTTAAAGACGGCTGCGATCGGCCGCAAGCATCATGAAGCGGGCCTGCTGCGCGGGATCTTCTTTGAAGATGCCGGTGAACTGCGTGGTGATGGTCGCCACGTCGGGCTTGCGGACACCGCGGATCGACATGCACTGATGCACCGCCTCGATCATCACCGCCACGCCCTTGGGCTTCAGCACCCGGTCGATGGTCTCGGCGATCTGGGCGGTCATGGTCTCTTGCGTCTGCAAGCGGCGGGCGAACACTTCGACCACGCGAGCAAGCTTGGAGATGCCAACCACCCGATCGGTCGGGAAGTAGGCGATATGAGCCTTGCCGATGAACGGGATCATGTGGTGCTCACAGTGCGAGTGGAGCTCGATGTTCCGCAGCATCACGATGTCGTCGTAGCCGGCCACCTCGTCGAAGGTGCGTGACAGCACGTCGATGGGGCATTCGTTATAGCCGGAGAAGAATTCGTCATAGGCGCTAGTCACGCGGCGCGGCGTCTCGCGCAGGCCCTCGCGCTCGGGGTCGTCCCCGGCATAGGCGATGAGCGTGCGGACAGCCTCTTCGGCCTTTTCGCGTGACGGGCGCGTAATTGCGGGGCCACGGCCAATTTCCATACCGGCGTATGGCGCTATGGGCTGCCGATCTTTCGTTTTGACGTCCATGTAACGAGACTTTCCTTATTTGGGCTAGCCATCTAGGGCGTGTGGCCGCCCGGCCCGTTGCTGCATATATAATGCGTGAAAGACGCCTGCAAGGCGAGCCCGCCCAGCCTAGGATGGCAAGATGACCCTGCCTGACGACATTTATAGTCAGCAACTCCTTGAGTTGGCTACGGCCATGCCCCGCACGGACAGGTTGTCCGGGCCCCAAGCGACAGCTAAAGCCCATTCCAAGCTCTGCGGGAGCCGGGTGGAGATTGACCTCGTTATGGACGGTGATGTGGTCACTGATTTTGGCCAAACCGTCCGGGCTTGCCTGCTTGGGCAGACCGCCGCCTCGGTCATGGGGCGGGAGATCGTGGGCCTCAGCGCGGCGGAACTGCGCGAAGTGGGCGACGTCATGCGCAAGATGCTGAAACAGGACGGGGCGCCGCCATCGGGCAAATGGGCCGATTTGGCGCTTTTGGAGCCGGTGCGCGACTATAAAGCGCGCCATGCCTCCACGCTTCTCGTGTTCGACGCTGTGGAGGACGCCATCGCCCAGATCGAGACGCAGCGGGCGGGCGGCGAAATTCCTGACCTCGCCGATGCCAGCCATGGCTGATAGGGGCGGCGCCATCTCCCGCTTGGGGCGAGAAATCGCCAAGGCGGTCATGCTGGCGCCGATCATGGCTTATCGCTGGACGTTCTCGGCGCTCGTTGGCGCCCATTGCCGGCATCTGCCGTCCTGCTCCGACTATGCGCGTGAGGCGATCGAGGCGAACGGTGCGTGGAAGGGCGGCTGGCTGACGCTCGCCAGGCTCTGCCGCTGCCATCCTTGGGGCAGTCACGGCTACGATCCGGTGCCGGATCTAAAGGCTGAGCGCCACCCCTTCGCCCCTTGGCGCTATGGGCGATGGCGCCTAGATAGTGACGCGGCAGCCGATTCCCGCTAAAAGCGGCGCCGCAAACCTGACCATTCCATCTTACCTGCGCTGGTACGCAGGACTGAGAGGACCGACAAAATGATTTCTCTGACATTTCCCGATGGTTCCGCGCGCGACTTCGAATCGGGTGTCACCGGGCGCGACGTAGCCGAGTCCATCGCCAAGTCCCTCGCCAAGAAGGCGGTGGCCGTGGCGCTCGATGACAAGCTTCGCGACCTCGCCGAGCCGATCGTGGCCGACGCCAAGATCCGCATCATCACGCGCGCCGATCCGGAAGCGCTTGAGCTGATCCGCCACGACGCCGCCCATGTCATGGCCGAGGCCGTGCAGGAGCTTTATCCCGGTACACAAGTCACCATCGGTCCCGTCATCGAAAACGGATTCTATTACGACTTCGCCCGTGACGAGCCGTTCACGCCCGACGATCTGCCGAAGATCGAAGCGAAGATGCGCGAGATCATCGCCCGCGACCGGCCCTTCAGTTGTGAGGTGGTCAAGCGGGAGGCGGCGCGGGATCTTTTCGACAAGAAGGGCGAAGCCTTCAAGCTTGAGCTGATCGACGCGATCCCCAAAGGCGAGGATCTCAGACTCTATTCGCAAGGTGAATGGCTCGACCTGTGCCGCGGTCCGCATATGACCTCCACGGGCAAGGTCGGGAAGGGCTTCAAGCTGTTGAAGATCGCCGGCGCCTATTGGCGTGGGGATTCCAACAACCCGATGCTTCAACGCATCTACGGCACGGCCTGGGCCAACGAAGACGACCTCAAGGCTTATCTCCATCAGCTCGAAGAGGCGGAGAAGCGCGACCACCGCCGTCTGGGCCGGGAGATGGATTTGTTCCACTTCCAAGAAGAGGCACCGGGCGCCGTGTTCTGGCATCCCAAAGGTTGGGCTCTGTTTCAGGCGCTGATCGGCTATATGCGCCGGCGCCAAGAAGGCTGGGGCTATTCGGAAGTGAACTCGCCGGACATGATGGAGCGCAAGCTGTGGGAACAGTCGGGCCATTGGGAGAAGTTCGCCGAGAATATGTATATCGCCGAGACGCCCGATGACCGGGTGTTTTGCTGCAAGCCCATGAACTGTCCGGGCCATGTGCAGATTTTCAAGAACGGCCTGAAGAGCTATCGCGATCTGCCGTTGCGTCTCGCCGAGTTCGGCAAGGTGCATCGCTACGAGCCGTCAGGCGCGCTGCACGGGCTGTTGCGTGTGCGGCACTTCACGCAGGACGACGCGCACATCTTCTGCACCGAGGATCAGATCACCGAGGAGTGCGTGAAGCTCAATGAGCAGATGCTGGCCATCTATCGCGACTTCGGCTTCGACGATGTGCGGATCAAATTTTCCGACCGGCCGGAGAATCGCGTGGGCGCGGATGCGGTGTGGGACAAAGCCGAAGCCGCGTTGAAGCGCGCGGTGGAAGCGGCGGGGCTCTCCTACGAGTTGAACCCCGGCGAGGGCGCGTTCTACGGACCGAAGCTTGAATATGTCCTGCGCGACGCCATCGGCCGCGAATGGCAGTGCGGCACGATCCAAGTCGATCTCAACATGCCGGAACGGCTCGGCGCCTTCTATATTGGCTCCGACGGCGAGAAGACCGTGCCGGTGATGATCCATCGCGCCATGTTCGGTTCGCTGGAGCGTTTCACCG
>PVMS01023882.1_pt1 | contig 12911 bp, 16 predicted proteins | sample 1853461 | NCBI WGS metagenome assembly PVMS01 (sample SAMN08582032, study PRJNA380276) | Marine sediment metagenome, whole genome shotgun sequencing project. | isolation source: ocean sediment barecode stripped | collected 2017 | reverse complement strand
TTTAACTGTAGACACCTTCGAATAAATACCGCCTTTTTACGTTATTTTTATTTTAACGATTGATTAAAGAATTATCATCTGCAGATAGTTCTATCCCTCTCGATATTCGTATTTACATTTTTTGTTTTGAAGATAATTCTAAACTTGAATATATCGACTTATCCGATTAAGTTTATCTGAATATTCCTCTCAAAAGTACCAGTAAGGTTTGCTTCTTACATTTTTATCAATTATTGCATATTATTCGTTTCTTGAGTTGCTACAACAACTCGTTTGAGACATTCTATCGAGGAGTTATAAGTGGGGAAACTTTTCAATCCACACTCTGGGCCAGCATATGGCACCCGCTCTATATCGTATCGTTTAATGATTTGTAGCAACCTCTTCTTCATAATTTCTAAAGTTTCAATGTAATCTATTGCGGTTATTTTACTGTTCTTTATTCCGGTCCATACGTCAGCCATTTTTTGATTCAATGTGCTTTCATTGATGGGTCTTATATCTCTCTCAATTTTTTTTCTGATTAACTCATCGAAGACGGTTATGCTGATGCTGGCTTTTAGATATTTATCTTCTTTTTCTAAAAATTTTTTTGTCTCATTTGAAGTGTATAAAGTGTCATTAACGTGGGATTCCACTATGTCTAAAGATTTAATTCCCCAAAAGTCCTCATTTTTTGTGCTATGAAGGTGAAGACATGATTGTATACTCTTTAATTTGATTCTATGACATATATTTTCCCAAGTCTTCATCAATGTTTCTCTGCCTCTTGAACCGATATCTAATTGTGGATCATCCACCATCCCAAAAACTGGTTCGTCAATTGATACGATTGAGATTCCTCCATATTTTCCTCTGAAACAGTTTTCATCAATAATCTGCTCGATAGCTTCTCCAAACTTTTTGATCAAGTCCGCATTCTTATTGACACATGTTGAGGCGAGGGTGTATGGTCCCGTAATACATAATCTGACCTTAAGGGTTTTACCAATTTTCTGACTAATCTCTCTCTTTTTTTGTTTTAACACGCGTACTTCCGGGATCGACGCATATCCCTTCTTTAAAGTGAGCCTATCAATCACTTCATAACCCCTCTTGGATTTCTTGATACCTTTGATTGTGTTTAGAAACATCTCATTCATATCTCGAAACTGAGGATAACTGGGAACATCTATACCAACCTTAATTTTATCAATATAATTCTGAACGACTTTATCCTCGAAATATTTTCGTTCCTTAGAGTCTTTATTTACACGTAGCAATTCCATTAGAGGATCTATATGTTGCGCTCCCTTTATGAACTTCTTAAAGTTTCCTGGAAAAGGCATACTTCCTACGTCACATGTTTTAATTATAGTCAACACTCTCCATTTTAAAGATGAACAAATAAAATAGTTACCTATATTCAAAGATAAGAAAAATAAAACATGTCTAAAAAATGGAAATAAGGGTATATAAGGACTTGCATAGTTTCAAAAATTTGTCCTTTGATTTATTCTCTGTTAGACTGTTACTTCAGCTCGTTTGAGGATGCGTTTCCAATCCTTATCAACATGTTCCTGTATGTCCTGTATTATATCAGTTCTCTTTGGGTTGAATAGATGTCTGAATCTTCCCTGTAGTTTCAAGTAATCTTCAACAGGTTTCTTTCTCTCCGGTCTCTTAACATATCTCATACTTGGTGTACTTATTCGATATTCTCCTTCTTCGCATTCCCACAGGGGGAAAAGACATGTTTCAATTGCGAGTTTGGCTACTTCAATTGTCATATCTGTTGGATATCTCCATCCTCTTGGGCATGGTGATAAGATGTGGAGAAACGCGGGGCCTTCAACTTTTAATCCCTTTTCAACCTTTAACATAAGGTCTCGCCAGTGGGAGGGTGATGCTGTTGCAACGTATGGGGCGTTGTGTGCAACCATAATTCGTGCAATTGGTTTCTTCCATTGGATTTTACCTGGAATGATACTTCCAGCTGGTGACGTCGTTGTTGATGCTGCGTGCGGGGTTCCTCCACTTCTCTGTATTCCCGTATTCATGTACGCTTCATTATCGTAGAGTACATGGAGGTAATCATGTCCTCTCTCAAAAGCTCCGCTGAGCGCTTGTAATCCTATGTCATAGGTTCCTCCATCCCCTGAAAAAGCTATTACATGTGGTTTTTTCTTAATTATTCCTTTTCTCTTATACACTTTCATCATGGATTCTATTCCGCTTGCATTTGCAGCTACATTCTCAAATGCTGTGTGTAACCAAGGAACTTTCCAGGATGTGTAGGGATAGATGGTTGTAGCTACTTCAAGACATCCAGTGGAGATAGTGATGATCGGTTTATCATCTAAGACCTTCAAGACCTGTCTGACTATAATGGAGGCTGCACATCCTGCACAGAGTCTATGTCCTGGAGCGAGAAACTCTTCTTTCTTTGCTAAATCCTTTAATTTCATTGACATATTATCTAACTCCCAAAAATTTGACGTTTTCCTTTACTTGTCCCGTTTTTATAATATCTCTTAGATCTTCGTATACTTTCTTTATGAGTTTGGGAGTAACATCTCTCCCACCTAAACCGTAAATATAGTTAACAATAAACGGTCTTTCCTTACAATCATAGAGTATTGATCTTAATTCATTAAATACTGGTCCGCCAATTGCACCATAACCTCCGCTTCTATCAAGGACAGCTACTGCTTTCACGTTTCTTAGAGCAGTTTTTAATTCATTCTCGGGGAAAGGTCTAAACGTTTTCAGTCGTATAACTCCAACTTTCATTCCTTTAGTTCTATATTCCTCGATTACAGTTCTTATTGTACCAGCTGTCGATCCTAAGCAGATGATGGATAGTTCAGCGTCTTCAAATCCATATTGTTGCAGGAGTCCATTTCCATATTTTCTTCCAGAAACTTGAGCAAATTCATCATTTACATCGCAGATAATCTGCTTTGCATTCTTTATAGCCTCTTCTTGCTGTCTTTTATGTTCGAAATAGTAATCAAATAAAGCCAATGGGCCCATCGTTATTGGATTTTCCACATCAAGTTTATACTCGATTTCTCTACCCATCACGTTAATCTTCGGAATTCTTCTCCGACCGACGAACTTAGCGACTACATTGTCGGGTAAGACAGAAACATTTTGAAGTGTATGGCTTACAATAAATCCGTCAAACATTACCATACAAGGTAATTGAACCGTCGGGTCCTCAGCTATCTTGAATGCTTGAATTACTGTATCGTACACTTCTTGCGGATTCTCCGCATAGAGTTGAATCCACGAAGAATCTCTCTCAGCCATACTATCACTATGATCTGGATGGATGTTGATTGGACCACTCAATGCTCTACTGGCAACGGTCATCACTATTGGTAACCTGTGACTTGCTGCTATGAAGACCATTTCATGCATGAGCGCTAATCCAGCTGAAGCAGTTGCCGTGCAGACTCTTCCACCAGCCGCAGCTCCTCCTATACATACTGACATTGCACTGTGTTCGCTTTCCACAGTTACAAATTCTGTTTCCACTTCACCATTCGCTACATATTCGGAGAATTTTTCCACTATTATTGTTTGCGGTGTTATCGGATAAGCGGATAGCAAGTCTACATTACATTGTTTAAAAGCATATGCTGCAGCTTCATCGCCATTTATTCCAACCATTTTCTGTTTGATATTCATCTCAATCATTCCTTAATCATCTCTATTGCGCTAACGGGGCATTCCTTTGCGCAGATTCCACATCCTTTACAATAATCATAGTTAATAGTTATTTTCTTTCCATCCCAACTAATACTGCTGTCCGGACAATATATGTGACAAAGCAGACAGCTAGTACACTTATCTAAGTCAAGAATGGGCCTGTTTGATCTCCAATCACCGGTTAAATAATCTTCAGATGATTTCCAACAGACTCCTCCTATCGGTATACTTTTCCATCCCCGTTCTACCTGCTTTTTACTCATTTAAAATTACCTCATTATATGCTCTTTTTATCACTTTAACGTTCAATTCTCCAATCTTCCCCTGAAATCTTTTCTTTGTCGCTTCCATGAGGCTCTCAAGTTTAACAATTCCTGTAGCTTTAATAGTAGCACCGAGCATCGCTGTATTCGGTATGTCCCTTCCCAAAATTTCAATGGATATGTCTGTAGCTGGAATAACCCAAATTTTTCTTCCAACGATTTTTTGTTCCTTTCGAAGCATTTCTGGACTTTTTCGCTCATTCACAATCAAGGTTCCATTTTCTGGTAATCCATCGAGCACATTAACTGTTCTTAATATCGTTGGATCTAAAACTACGACTATCTCTGGTTCATATACGCCACAATGGAGATCTATCTGTTTGTCGCTTATCCTTGTAAAAGCTCTTATTGGTGCTCCCATCCGTTCTGGTCCAAATTCGGGGAATGATTGAACATATTTTTCTTCAAGAAGAGCGGATTGAGCCATTAACAAACTTGCTGTCCATGCACCCTGTCCCCCTCTTCCATGCCATCTAATCTCATACAATGTTTATTTTATCTCCTGAGTAAATATCGCTAATTTATTGTATTTCAATAATGGGTTGGTTTAAATGTATTTATTTTATTCACATTTAATTCATATAAATTCAACATATTGCATTATTCGATTTTTATCTATTTGTGTTAGCCAAAGAATTCTCAGGGTTTGCATATTCATAGTTTTGAATTCTCTTTTCTAATCCCTCTTGAACACTGAAAAATATAGTAATCCTTATTGATCTTTTTATGTTTTAGATAAACTAGTGTTTAGATGATGAATTGAGAAGCATTTCTTCTCTAGGTTCTCTGAGTGAACTGATTATTGTGCTATTGTATAATTTTTCTCCGTAATTTTATCATTTATATAAGTACCCTGCCAGATGATTCCGGTTGGTACACCGACGCTTCCTGATCTTATAGAAGAGTAATCGGCTTTAATTTCGTACTCAGGATTCGATGAAATAGGAAAGGTTATCTCGATTATCCATCCACTACTTGTGTAGATATAGTGTTCTTTATCCATGAATTCTCCTGTTTCATCTTTTCCCCCAGACCAAGTTAGATGTATTAGTAAGTCTACTGTTTCAGGGTGATATCGTTTAATATGGTCTATCGCTACATCTCTAACCAGAAGAATATAATTTACGTTGAGACTCCACAATCCTAATATGACTATGATAATAATGGGAGTGCTCACCAAAAGATATCTTATTGTCCTATTTTTCACAAAAAGAGTGATACTTTCCTCAACCATATCTCTTCAACAGGTATATTTCTAAAGCATTTTATAATAGTATCTCTACCATTTATATTAACATGCTCACTGTCATAATCTTAATCATTCTAATAATCTGCGTTATAGCTCTCCTCCTTAAAATAAACTATAAGGCAGAGCAAAAGATCCATTGTCCCTTCTGTCAATTAGAATTCGTTGCGAATCTATTCATTTTAGGATCTTCAACACTAGTTATCTGTCCTTTCTGCCATAAATGGCTCGCTGTTACGAAATTCCAAGATAAATACATCATTCGAAGACTCTTTGCCTGAATATATGTGCTCTTTCTCACATTAAAGAACTAAATCATCAATTTTTGAATACTTACACCTAAGATTGTGAAGAAGGCGATGATTATACATATAACGATCACTGTTTGGTGTTCACTCAATCTTTTATAGTGTAGTATCAGTGTTCTTAGACTTCTAATACGTTTGGAATAAAGTAATCCATTTTCATCCATTTCAGTATCTGCTTTATCATGGATGATGTAGTTAGAGTAGAGGATGAGTAAAGAGTTGAATATAAATGGGATTAGGGATATGAGGAGGACACTCTTAACGTTCATGAGCGCTGCATACACTGCTAATGTTAAACCTATTGAGAAACTTCCGATGTTACCGATGAAGGCTTTTCCCCGATAACTTATGTATCCCAAAACTAATAAACAAAGAATTGGAACTATTGACAGCAGCACACCTCCTTCAGTTTCAGAGGCCATGGTCAATCCGATTAAAACAATTAACCCAGTTAGAGATTCTAAACCATTCAATCCACCCAGCTGATTGTAGACATTAGTTGTTACAGTTACTACTAATGGAACTAGAACTATGAAAAAGAGTTCACCTAAACGCACGACGCCTATAAGTAAAAGTGAGATTGCCGTTCTATCCGAAGGTTGTAAAACTGTGTAGGGTAGGGCAGCAAAAACAGGTAGAATCGCTTTATATCGCCATCGAAGATCTGTGATGTCATCGAAGAGACCCATGGTGCTTCCGAAAAGAACTGAAGAAGTAAGAGCAATCGCCTCTGTTTCCATAATCCCAAGAAATACAAGAATAAACCAGTAACAAACACTGACAAGGACGTAGAATATACCATAACAATTTGGAACTAAAGGCTTACCTGGTTTATGAAAATCTTTCACTTTTGGAAAAGGCACTAAAAATCTCACTCTCTCTTAAATTAAAAGAAAATACTGCCATCTTATGCTATATATCTTATTGTTTAAGAATCCTCATAATTTCCATTTATATCAATATCGTTTTTTAACTCATATCTATTTTCCTTTCTACTTCTCTTTACTCCTTCTTGGAACTCTGATTTTTTACTGATTATGCTTAGACAAAAAACATGATCTCACATTCAATTATCTTATTATTGAAGATAAAACCTATGATAATTGTACGGTTTGTTGAGCCGATGGAAAATTCATTTATTGGTTGGACCGATGCTAATCAAAATGTTTAAGCAAAAGCTCAGTAAATTCCAAGAAATATCACCAGATTTCAAGTGCAAGAATACTTTACAAGGTAAACCATGACTTGATAGCAAAATTTTATGCTTCAGCTAATTTTTTTTCTCGTAGAAAAATAATACTGAAAAATAAACATGTCGTCTCACCTAAAATTATCTAGCCAACTATATTAGGATTCTATTTATCTCATAATCAATAAACTGACTCTCAATATTTTGTCTATAAAGTTTTACTTAAATCTTCATCTAACCCATTTTTCCTCGTCTTCTATCTCATCTTTATTGTCTTCACCATCGATACACTTATAATTTAATTGAAATGTTGATTCAAAATAATCTTTTACTCATCTAGATCCTAGAAATGTAAATAAATTAATTATTACCAAGTCTAATTGAAGATAAAAGTTCGTTGCTCTTAACATAAATCTATAAACTTAGAATTGTCGAATGATATCGTCTTTCTCTAAGTACCTACTACAATAGTAACATCTTAACCTTAAAGGATCATCATTCTCCACATAGAACATTGAATCCGCTGGTTCATTACTGTTAGAAATACATGTCACATTAGCACATTTCACGATACCTTTAATCATCTTTGGGAGCCTCGGTTTCTGTTTTTCCACAACAACATAATTCCGCACAATATTTATTGTCGATCGGGGAGCTATGAGTGCAATTTTATCCAATTCTTCTGGATTCAATTCCCGTCCTTCAACTTTAACTATATCCTTCCTCCCTAGACTGTGACTTGACACATTCATCACTATGCTTACTATATTATCCTCGCGACCCATTATACCCAAAATTTTTAAAACTGATAGTGAACCTCCTGCACTGATATGGTCAATAACAGTTCCCTCCTTAATCTTTTGTACACGAAGCTCTTTTTCCTCAGCCATCATTTATACTCCTCTACATTAGTTACATGCATATCTGAATTTCAACCTTTTATAAACCGTTCCATCAATAAAAAGTCTGCTACATTAAATTGGACACATATTTAAAACATTACTATCCTTTTATTTTATAGAGAATAAATGCTGGTTTCAAAAGAAGATTTCGCTAAATATCCCTTCATAATAGGTGCTGTTGACTACGTTAAGCGCTTAGATCTTAAAACAGATGAGCTCTCTCAACCAGAATTCTCCGCAATCGTAACTCGCGCCGAAGCACGAATAGAAGAAGCCCTCCTTGATGGTATAATTAAATGGGAATCCCGACTAGGATATGAAATAGAACTCCTGTCATATCCCGTCGCTATAATCTTTGTCTCAAACATCGCAGATAATTATCTGAAGAAACGATACGCTCTAGCAGAATCCAAGAGAATACAGGCTCTCCTTAAAGAAGACGTAGATGAGAAACTTACCGAAATTGCAATCTCTATCTTCGGATGGAAAGTTAAGCGTCTCCCTCTCGAGATCTATCAACCTTTCGATTTTTCCCTCAGTTTCATCGATTATCTCAGAAATGCACCAAACTTCCACGATTTCCGGTGGAAACTCGTGAATAAACATCTTATCAACGGTGAAGTCTTTCTTCAAAAGGATGAGTTCTCACGGCTGATTAGTGAAGAAGTTCGAAAACATATTGAAAAGACAATTAATACAAGTCCTAAGGTCGAGTTAAACCCATTATTACTTCAGAGAATTGAACACATAAAACAAAGATTGAACATTCGAAAGGAACGAATACGAATTAAAGAGCAACCTCGAAACATCATCATTGCTGCATATCCCCCATGCATAAAAAATCTTTATGACTACCTCATCTCAGGTCAGCACATCTCTCACGTTGGACGCTTTACATTAACGTCTTTTCTATTAAACGCAGGAATGAAAATTGAGAAACTCATAAAACTATACACCCCCATTTCTGATTTTAATCAGAGATTGACCCGGTATCAGGTTGAACATATAGCTGGTGTAAGGGGTTCAGGTACAAAATATACTCCGCCAAGCTGCGAGACACTAAAAACTCATCGTCTATGTCCAGGTCCTGATGAGCTATGTTCTCGTATTAAACATCCCCTTGCATATTACCGAAGAAAAATCAGAATGATTAAAAAGTGAGAATCAAAAGGGAAAAAGCGATGAAAAATCCACGAGAATTCATAATACAGAAGTTCACTGAATATTATAGAGATAATGCAAATAAAATCCCTCTCCCTACTTCCTATAAAAAGAGGGAATTCGGTTTCATTCTTTCAGATAAAGGAATTATGCTACGTCATAAAGCCTTCTCAGAACCTCGATTTTTCAGAGATTTCATCAAATTGATAACACCATCTGACGTATACCATTCAGCAGCATATTACAAACATCCCAGTCGAGAGATGGGAAAAAAAGAATGGATTGGTGCAGATTTAATCTTCGACATAGACTTTGACCATATCAGTACACCCTGCACGGAAGAGCACGAATATTGGACATGTGCGCTATGTGACCAAGCTGGTGTAGGAAAACAACCTTCGGTCTGCTCACAATGTGGGGGTAGTAAATTCAAGATGGTAGTTTGGCTTTGTGAGACTTGTCTGGAAACTGCTAAATCGGAAGCTCTGAAACTCATTGAATTCCTTGTCAATGACTTTGGTTTTCTTCCTCAAGATGTTGAAGTATGTTTTTCAGGACATAGAGGATATCATATCCATGTTGAAAGAGATGAAATCAAACAGCTTGATCAAGATGCAAGAAAAGAGATTGTAGATTATGTTCAAGGTACTGGACTGAAAGTATCTCTCCATGGATTAATGCAGGTGAGTAGAAAAACGGGACAAAAAATCATAGGACCTGATTTAAACGATCCAGGTTGGAGTGGAAAGATAGCAAGAGGTGTCTATGATATTATCGTTACATACAACCTTCAACAACTCAAAGAGATAAATGGAATTAATAAAAACATAGCCTCATTAATTTTTTCACAAAGAGAAAAAATTCTTAAAGCATGGAATACTGGGACTCCTTGGGGATCAATAAAGGGTATAGGCATAAAGACTTGGGAAAAACTGGTTGAGATCAGTGTGGTTAATCAAGCAGTCAGTATTGACACTGTTGTCACGATTGACATTCATAGATTAATAAGGATGCCTTTAACCCTTCACGGAAAAACAGGGCTTAAAGTAGTAAGTATTCCATCTAAATCTTTGGAAAGATTCGATCCTCTCAGAGATGCCGTAGCGTTCAATGAAGGTACATTAAAAGTTTATATTTTAGCCGCTCACCGCTTCCGAATAGGAAAAGAGATTTATGGACCCTATGAAAGGGAAACGGTTAAGCTACCGATGGCTGCTGCAATATACTTACTCTGTAAAAGAGCCGCTCTTTTAACAGATTAAAAGATCATCTTTATAGATCTAAAAAACCCTATTTAATATAAGATACTGAAATCATCTTCCCAGTGATATGACTTATGGACTACATTATGTTTTATAAGGCTTGGAAAAAGGAGAAAGAAGATCCAAAAATTCAGCCTTTAGATAAACGCTTCTATACTGAACTAAGTATATACCTTAAAGCTTTAAAGGACGAGATTGAATTGTTGGATGATAAAACCCTTCTGGCACACCTTGCCCTTGAGAAACAAAAAAACTTAGAAAAGATCATCACTGATCTGATTCAAATAAGATACACTAAAATCTCAACTGCCCTCTTTAATGGTGAACAAATCTCATCTAACTATTTAACCTCAGAAGAAGACATTATCTGCACTAGTATTTCATTAACAATGAACCAAATCAAGAACTTTACACGAAAAACACTCAAAGGTCAAAGCCTCAATACTAAAGAATCCAAACGGACAGAGAAGTCAAAGATCCTAGTAGTTAGGTTCCTAAAAGATATACCCGCTATAGTAGGTTCGAATATGAAGACCTATGGCCCTTTTAAGATTGAAGACGTGGCTTCCCTCCCCTCTGAAAATGCGGAGAGCTTGATAAAACGTGGCGTAGCTGTTACTGTAGAGCCTCAATGAGGATATTAACTGGGATTAGAATTCATTTATTCAATCTGTCAATTGTAAACTCTCCATGAAATTTGTGAAATTCATGTTTATGCACTTGACAATAACTTCCCTCTTTATCAATAAATCCTTATAAGTAACCGTGGAATTTTTTCGTGAAAACACATATATACAAATAGAATTATCTAATATTCTCAATCGGTGACCACATTGAAGGTACCTCGAAAAATTAGGACATACTGTCCCAGATGCAACAAACATCAATCTCACGCTGTTTCCCTCTATAAGCAAGGAAAAGCTCGTAAGATGGCTGCGGGAAATAGAAGGAGTGTAATAAGGAAAAGGAAAGGTTACGGTGGACAGAGAGATCCAAGACAGAGAAAATTTTCAAAGACATCAAAGAAACAAGTCTTAATGTTAAAGTGTAGTATATGTGGTCATATAGTTGAGAGATTGGGGATAAGACTCAGAAAAATTGAGATAGTAACATAAAGGTGTGATAAATGTCTAGATGGATAGATCTAATCCCAAAACCGAGAAGTAAATTTCTCCTCGTTAAATGTCACGATTGTGGCAATGAGCAAATAGTCTTCGGTAATGCATCGACTGTTGTACGATGTAACGTTTGTGATGGAATATTAGCAGAACCAACAGGTGGAAGATCGAAGATCAAAGGAGAAATACTTGATGTCTATACATAGTACTTAAACTCTAACTAATAGGTGAATGATTGTGGAGGAAATAATTCTACCAGAACCATGGGAATTGGTCGTTGCTACGATCACTCGTGTTGTTCCTTACGGATCCTATGTGACTTTGGATGAGTACAATGATGTTGAGGGTCTTCTACACATCTCTGAACTGTCCTCAAGATGGGTAAAAAACATTAAAGACCATGTTAGAGAAGGGCAGAAAACCGTCTTAAAGGTGTTAAGAGTTGATCCCGGTAAACTACATATAGATGTTTCCCTTAGACGAGTTTCCGATATGGAGAGAAAGAAGAAACTTCTCCAATGGAAACAGGAAAATCGAGGTAAAAAACTTTTAGATACAGTCGCTGAATCAATAGGAATTAGTTCAGATGAAGCATATGAGAAGATAGGAATTCCTCTTGAGGATAATTTTGGAAGCATCTACTTGGGAATGGAACAAGCAGTGATACTAGGTGAAGATGTATTAATTAAAATCGATGTGCCCGTTAAATGGGCAACAGTTTTAACTAAACTAGTTAAACGTAAGATAAGCCTTCCCCAAGTCAAAATAGGTGGAATTCTTGAATTAAAATCAAGTAAACCCCGCGGTATCTCTCTTCTTAAGAAAGCTTTCGCCAAAGCAAAAAGCTTCAAAAAACCAAAAAATACTGAAATACAAATCTATGTTACGGGAGCACCTATGTATCGTATTGAAGTTACCGCTAACAATTACAAGGTAGCTGAGGCTTTACTCGAAAAAGCTACTAAGAGAGCGGTAAAGGTTATGGAAGATAATGGGGGAGAGGGTAAATTCATACGGAAACCTTAAGGACGTAAAAAAATGGTGAAATGGCTCCTGAGGCGATGTATGGAATGCAAAAAATACACATTACATATTGATCTATGTCCAAATTGTGGGGGAAAAGTGCGAGTTCCACATCCAGCTAAATTCTCTCTAGACGATAAATACATTAAATATAGAATTCCTAAAAGAACAGAGGCAGATTTAGCTCTCGACCTTCAAAAGGAACATAGAGTTGACTAATTATTTCAATTCTATGAACCGACATTTTTATTTCTATCCCTTGTTCTCTATTAACAAGTGAGGTTGTATCTATATGGCTGAATCTTCAAATTTAACTATAAATGATTTAGATTTCGACTTCAAAAACATTTCTACAAAAATTATTATTCTCAAAAATCTTAGATCATTAAAGATTGGAAGTATAACTATAGGCCCTTTTAAGGAAGGTATAGATGTAGAAACAAAAAACTGGATAGCATCTGAGTTAATAAAATCTCGTTATGCACACTATCGCGATGAACATTCTCTGAACAGCATCTACCTTAATAAGATACATTGGAGAGAGACTCGACTTCAAACTGGAAGGCGCATTGCATCTCTACCTGACGGAAACCTTAAGGATGTAAAAAAATGGTGAAATGGCTCCTGAGGCGATGTATGGAATGCAAAAAATACACATTACATATTGATCTATGTCCAAATTG
>PVMS01142027.1_pt1 | contig 12912 bp, 12 predicted proteins | sample 1853461 | NCBI WGS metagenome assembly PVMS01 (sample SAMN08582032, study PRJNA380276) | Marine sediment metagenome, whole genome shotgun sequencing project. | isolation source: ocean sediment barecode stripped | collected 2017 | reverse complement strand
CGGTTGTCGTCTAGCTTGGTAGGACATCAGCCTGCCACGCTGGTAGCCCGGGTTCAAATCCCGGCAACCGCACCAATTAGTTGCTAAGCTGTAAAGTTTTTCTATGAATCGATTGATATGCTTTTGAATTAACATCCTTAGTGTAGCTCGGTTGCTATCCGATTTACTATTAACATTTTTGATCATACACATATTTGTCATTAATGCGGATGATTATAACAACGATGATAAAAAATTTAAAAGATTTCACTATTGTTCCTCATATATTTTTTTGAAGAAACCTGTGTTGATGCTTGGCTTATGGTTCCTTGAGTTTTACATTTAATTTTAGTAAGTTTGAACCCTTGATTAAGTCAATTAATTATTCTATAAATCTTTATGAACACTATTGAGTATATATTATAAGAGATTCTTATGTTAGAAGAGCAATTAAGAAAAATTGAAGAAGAAGTTTGTAGCTGGGGTGATACGGTTCATTATGCTTCTGTTCCACCTATATTTAAAAAATGTAAAGGAAGCTTTCTATGGGATAATAAAGACCAACAATACTTGGACTGGCAGATGTGGTATTCTGCATGTAATTTTGGATATGGAAATAAATTCATAATAGATGCTCTCAAAAAACAATTGGATGAATTACCTCAACTTGCTTGTCAATACCTTCATGAGGATAAAATAATTCTTGCTAAAGAGATAGCAGATATTACCAACAAAACCGTTGGAATGGCAGGAAGAGTACAGTTTAATGTTGGCGGTAGTTCTGCTGTAGAAGATGCTTTAAAATTAGCACGAAATTATACAAATAAACAATTTACGTTCGCATTCTATGGAGGATATCATGGTAGAACTTTAGGAGCTACTGCTGTCACTTCATCAGCTAGATACAGAAAAAACTATGGACATTTTGGAGACAGAGCAATCTTTATTCCGTATCCTTACTGTTTCTACTGCTTCTACAAAATGAAGCCGGAAGACTGCAACCTTTATTGTGCTCAAATGTTTGAGAGATTATTTGATACTGAGTATTTCTCAATAATTGATAAACAAAAGGATCCCGAGCCCGGTATGATAATATTTGAAGCTGTTCAAGGAACAGGCGGATATGCTAAACCTCCGGAAGGGTACTTCAGAAAAATTGCTGATGTATGTAAGAAATATGGAATATTAATGATTGACGATGAAATCCAGATGGGATTCTTTAGAACTGGAAAAATGTGGGCGATTGAACATTTTGGAATAACTCCTGATATAATCGTTTTTGGTAAAGCTTTTACTAATGGGCTAAATCCTCTATCAGGTATAATCGCAAGAAAAGATCTTATGGCGCACGATATTTGGGGTGCAGGGATGACCCATTCCACTTTCAGCTCAAATACGCTTGGAACAGCTTCTGGTTTAGCTGTTATGGAACTGATTAAGAGAGAAAACTTTGAAGAAAAAGCCAACCATATCGGTGAATACTTAAGCAAACAGCTAAAAGAAATTGAAAACAAATATCCTGTTATAGGTTACGTGGATAATCTTGGAGCTGCTATAAGGGTAGAAATCACATATCCTGATGGAAGAACTCCGAACAGAGAATTATGTGGCAAGATCTTTGATACAAGTCTAAACCCAAATATTCAAGCTAGTGATGGAAAGAGATATGGATTAATCCTGGATCAAGGCGGATGGTATAAAAGTACTTTCACCATTGCTCCTAATCTCTATTCAACCGATGAAGAACTGGACCTAGGTGTAGAATTATTCGAGAAAATAATTAAAAAGTTTCCTCAGAATTAAAATGAACATATTTATCTTCGATTTTGATGGGACAATCACAAGAAAAGACACGACGGATTTAATACTTGAAATACCAAACAAGGATCAAATCTGGCAAATTGAAGAAAAATGGCAAAATGGCGAAATAACCTCCTATCAATGTATGAAGGCGCAAGCTAGATTCCTCAAAGGAATCACGAAAAAAGAAATTCATCAACACCTTAAACAACATAGTTACCTAGACAAAAAATTCTCTAAACTTGTACATTTCCTAAAGACTAACAAAATTTATACTGTGATTCTAAGCGAGGGTTATGACCTTTCTATCAAATTCTATGGTGTCCAAAAGCAGATTAAAGATATTTACTGCTCCCACCTCATAACAGACAATGGAACGTTAACCGGGAAACTCACGGTTTCAAACGAAAAGACATGGAACTACAATGAAAAATGTATAGGCTGTTGTATCTGTAAGGTGGATTTTCTACGCAAGCTAAGTACACAGTATAACATAACAAAATCGTTCGCCGTTGGCGATGGAAGATCAGATGCGTGTTTATTTAAATATGTAGATACATCTTTTAGTTTAAACTCAAAATATAAAGCAACTTATCAAGTCAAAGATTTATCTGACGTCCTTAGAATTCTAAAGAAAAACTTTAGATGTTGATATTACATGAATGAAACTAATTACGAAAAATGGTTTAATCTTTTTAGTAAACATGTTAATAACCCGAGAAGTGTAGAGATTCTTAAAGAAATAGACGTTGGTTATCTTTCCACTGTGTATTTAGTTTCAGTCGATGGAAATTATTACGCTGTGAAGATGTATAATGAAAGATACAATGGAACCAAAGTACTCCTAACAGAACAAAAACATATTATGAACGCTAGAATGTCTATACCTGAAGCTGTTCCTCAAGTTATCTTTTATTCCAGCTCTACAAAAAACGAGTTCCATAGAGAAATTCTTGTAATGGAAAAAGCGTTCGGAAGTCATCTAACTAAAGATATTTTCAACGAACAAGTTTTTGAAGAATTAATCAATGTTTTAAAGAAGCTCCACAGCTCTAAGGTAAACAGTAGACCAAATATTGATGAAATAGAAAGGATAGATAACTACAGGAAGCTCATTTTGCAGTTCTTGAAAAAAGAAGAAATTATCTCTCAAGAACGATTTTCTAATCATTTAGAAGCTTTAAGAGATTATTATCTTGAAAAGAATAAGCTTTTCAATCAAAAAACGATTATACATGGAGACCTCTGGTGGGATAATATTCTAGTTGACAAAGGTCAAATAAAAATTGTAGACTGGTTGGAGTCAAGTGAACAGGACTATTGTCGTGATCTAGCGCAGTTAAAAATTGGCATACTTAATGAGCTTTTGGATATTAATGAAAGTCAACGCTTCTTTGAAAAAATATTGAATGCTTACAAAGATAAGTTTGAAGACGAAACAATTTTTGAACGAGTAAGGTATTACTTACCCTTACTGTATCTTGAGGAAGCTTTTTACATCCCGTTCAAGTTTTTTCATTGGAAAACCATGTATGAAGAGAATGCTGAAACCTTTAGAAAAAGATTTATTGACTACTATAAAAAATCAGAATTATCATTCAAATTAAAACAATAGACCTCACTAAACCGTAGCTTGACTGTTCCGCCAATCTTACGATACGCCCAAAGAAACTTTTGAAGCACGAGCTACCGTTAGAGGGCGAAAACAAAAAAAGTACATATTCAGCTCCGAAAAAGTAAGTTCTAGCAGTTGCACCATTTTATAGCTAAATCCACATTTTTTCATGAATCCGCTGATACACGTTTTATGTTGACATTAATTTCGGTAACCTGGAGATTATTCAATGTCTTTCCAAGGAAAGTTGACTAAAAAACTATTGCAGACTTGATAATAATTTACTATTTTGGTTCTAAAACAGTTTTTATTCCCTGTAAAAAAATAGCTGCTTCAGCTCCATCAATAATCCTATGGTCAAAGGATAATGTGATGGACATTATATGCCTTTTAACGATCTCTCCATTCACTACTACAGGTTTCTCATTTATCCTTCCAACTGCTAATATAGCGCTCTGAGGCGGATTAATTATTGGTGTAAATATATCTACTCCAAACTGGCCAAGGTTTGTAATGGTAAATGTACCTCCAGTTACTTCGCTTAGTGAGAGCTTCCTTTTCTTCGCTTTTTCAATAAGCTTCTTCATACTGCGCGCGATTTCAACTAGAGATAGGCTGTCAGCATTTCTAATCACGGGTACTATTAATCCGCTCTCTAAAGCTACGGCAACTCCCATGTGAATTTTTTCGAAGATCAGTATTTTTTCTCCTTCTAGTTTAGAGTTCAAGATAAGATTTTGTTTCAAGGTATCGATTGTTGCCTTAACGATCATGTCTGTATATGAAATTCGAACATTTCTTTCTTCTTGATTTATCGTTTCACGAAGTCTTATAGCCTTTGACATGTCCACTTCCATCGTCATTGTCACTCTTAGAGTGTTCTTCTCACTATTTGACAAACGTTTAATAATTGTCTTTCTCATGCTAGTAAGTGGAATTATTCTAACAGGACCCATGCCTTGACTTTCCTTTTTCATCTCCTGCCCTTCAAAATTTGAATCTTTACTCTTCGTCATTTCTCATACCCTCTAAAGATATTAATGTGAAGAATATATAATGCCTCTTAAATACAAAAAGTAGATTGTTAGATCTTCTGAGGTAGATCGGATTATGAATATTCCTAAATCTAAATTGATTAATATGTACGAAAAAATGGTGCAGATACGCCTTTTTGAAGAAAAAATCATCAAGTTAATTGGAATAGGCCAACCGTTAGGTATGGCCCATCTCTATATTGGTGAGGAAGCTGTAGCTGTCGGTGTCTGTAGTAATTTTCTGGATGATGATTACATTGTAAGCACACACCGAGGACATGGTCACTGTATCGCGAAGGGTGTTAACATCAAATACATGATGGCCGAACTTTTTCAGAAGAAAACAGGAACCAACAAAGGTAAGGGAGGCTCAATGCACATTGCAGATTTTACAGTTGGGATGTTAGGTGCTTGCGGTATTGTCGGCGGAGGAATTCCAATCGCTACTGGATCGGGGCTTTCAATTAAGCTAAGAGAGACAAACCAGGTAGCTGCCGCCTTTTTCGGTGACGGTGCAACAAACCAAGGAACTTTCCATGAAAGCCTTAATATGGCTTCTATATGGAAGCTTCCAGTACTCTATATATGTGAGAATAACTTGTATGGAATGTTTACCCCAGCTTCTTATGCTCTCTCTGTACAAGATGTCTCTAAGAAGGCTGAAGCTTACGGGATGCCCGGAGTTACAGTGAATGGTATGGATGTGATCGACGTTTACGAGGTCACTAATCAAGCTGTGAAAAGGGCAAGGAACGGGTTGGGGCCAACCCTCATCGAATGCAAAACGTATCGATACTATGAACACTATGGGTCCTCTACGGATAGTTTCTATAGGACAAAGGAAGAGTGTGAAAAGTGGAAGCAAAGAGATCCAATTAAAAATTTCAGAATCCGACTTATCAATGATGGAGTCTTAACTGAAGATAAACTCTATGGGATCGAGGAAAAAGTTAATGCTGAGATTGAGGAAGCCGTGAAATTTGCTGAGGAAAGTCCAAATCCGAATCCTGAAGATGCTTTGGAAGATCTTTTCGTATAATGGGGGAAAGTAGAAAATGCAAAGAGAAATAACATGTAATCAAGCTATTAATGAAGCGATAGGAGAAGAGATGAAAAGGAACTCAACGGTCTTCTTAATGGGAGAAGATTTGTATGGTAATCCCACATTTGGAGGAAAACCATTAGACTTATCGCTCAAGAAAAGGGTTCTCAATACGCCTATTTCTGAACCAAGTTTTGTAGGGGCTGGATTGGGGGCAGCACTCACGGGGATGAGACCTATTGTAAAACTAATGTTTGTCGACTTTTCGCTCATGGCTTTGGATCAAATCATCAATCAAATCGCGAAGATTACGTATATGTCAGGTGGGAATGCGAAGGTTCCCTTAGTAATCTGGGCTCCTGAAGGTGCATCAGGAAGGTCAGCAGCTCAACACTCTCAAAGTTTAGAAGGAATTTTTGTAGGAACTCCTGGGTTGAAAGTTATCACCCCCTCGACACCATACGATGTTAAAGGCCTATTCAAGACAGCGATCAGAGATAACAATCCGGTGATATTCTTAACCCATAAACGCCTCAATTATTTAAAAGGACATGTTCCCGAGGAAGAGTACCTCATACCTTTTGGTCAAGGAACTATCAAGAGAAAGGGAGATGATGTTACAATAGTGTCTTGGTTGTACACTCTGAATAAATCGCTTGTTGCAGCAGAGCAGCTTAAAAATGAGGGAATTAGCGTAGAAGTGATTGATCTAAGAACCCTTGTTCCACTCGACAGTAAGCTCATTTTAGATTCTGTTAAAAAGACAGGCAGACTCGTTGTGGCTGAAGAAGAGGCTAAGAGAGGAAGTGTGGCGTCTGAAATAGCTGCATTTGTGGCTGAGGAAGGCTTTCAATACTTGAAAGCACCGATTAAGCGCGTGGCTTCAAAGAATGTGCCGATCCCATTTGCAAAGACGATGGAAGACTTTGTCCTCCCACAAGTAGGCGATATAGTCAAAGCTGTGAAGGACATTATTTGAACCATTTACTTATGATTCAAAATCCCCTGACTAAATATAAATGCGGTGAAAAAAGTGGTAACTTATGTTCATATGCCTAACATGTCTACCTTGGATTATACTATGGAATACGGAATAATCACAGAGTGGATTAAGAAGGAGGGAGAATACGTAGAGAAAGGAGAACCCTTACTTACAGTGGAGACTGAAAAAATAGTTAACGATGTTAACTCCCCTGCTTCAGGTAAAATATTAAAAATATTAGCTCCTGAAGGAGCAGAGGTGCCTGTCGGAGAGAAAATTGCATTAATAAAATGATGAGACGAGATAGATAGCTGGCGAAATAGTGTATTCAAAAATAAAATAATGCTTATTTTATCTTTTTTGACTAGTTTAATTCGATCATCTGTTAAACTTGCTTTATCACTTCATGTTTTCTTAAATAAATCTGATATATTGAATATTTATACTTAAGCTCGTATCGAGGAGTAATATATTTTTTTTAAAAAAGGGTTAAAATTATCCTTATTCAGCTTTAGAATATTACATCTCTGTAGTTGCACGAATCGTCTTTTTTTCTGTAATTCTTTTCATTTGATAAACAATGTTTATTGTATCCTTCTTTTACCTTCGGGGGTGTGTGATCTGTTTAATATTCAACAATTACATTTTTTATCATTTTAGAGAGATAGTTATCTTACATATTATTATTCGACTAACCCCTTGTATTTCAGGGTGCAATTATAGTTTTCTTAGAAAAAAAAGAGAAGGGTATGTTACCCTTAAGATACTTTTGTTACTTTGATTCTTTTTCAACTTCTTTAATTGATTCTTCTAGTAGGTCTAAGGATGTTTCAGCATGTTCTTTTGTGAGACAGAGCGGTGGACTTGTCCATGAATAGCCGTAATTGAGAACTCCTTTTTGGAACCATTTCAAAAATATTTTCATCGTGGCTTCACGATCTAATTCTCTTGAAGCTTTGTCCTTTACTACGGTAACTCCGATATTCATTCCTTTAGCTTGTACACTTCCAATCATTTCATGTTCGCTTTGAAATTCCAACAGTCTCTTCGTAATTATTTCTCCCACCTTGTCTGAATTGTTCACTAAATCAAGCTCATTCATGTAATCAATTGTTGCAATTATTGCAGAACAGACCATGGCGTTAGCTGCATATGAGTGAATTCCAGAGCCGGGAGGAAGAGCCGCTGCAATTTCTTTTCTCGTAACGATTGCGTTTCCTGGAAATCCCATAGTGAGACCTTTTGCCGTGCATAGTATATCGGGTACAACATTTTCCCAATCACACATCCACCATTTTCCTGATCTTCCCATACCGCTTGTGATTTCATCCGCGATAAGTAGGACATCATTTTCGGTGCATACTTTTCTCAGTTTAGTTAGAAATCCTTTCGGTGTGCCGTGTGCTCTTGCCCATGGTTCAAGGATTACAGCGGCGATGCTGCTTTTTCTAGCGCTAAGGCCCGCTGGTGGTTTAATTGCTTCTCCAACAAATTCTGCGCAGAATATTCCACAGTCGGGGTATTCCATCTTGAATGCGCAATTATAACAGTTACAGGAGGGTAATATTATGCTTTTAATATTCGGTCCTTGCCATGTACCGTGTTGCCCGTGATAATGTGTTGCTAGCTGAACAATAGTGTTTCTTTTTGTGAAACTTGTAGCTGCTTGTACCGCTGCTAATGTAGATTCTGTGCCTGAACCGCCTCCTATGACGACTGTATCAAATTCGGAGGGGCATATTTCTAGGAGTTTATCTGCTGCTTTATATCTTAGATCAAATGACCAGTTTGCAGTATTTACCATTCTTGAAGCGCCTTTAGATACAGCTTCGATGACTGGTGTGGGACTGTGTACATTTGCCATGTGGTAGCCTGCGGTCCAGTCTATGAAAATATTACCATCGGCATCGCGAACTGTGTCCCCTTTTGCAGATTCCCATATGAGTCTACTTACTGGAGACGCAGGATTTGATCCATATACTATCAGTGGAATGCGTGCCATAATTTTTTTATAAATTTCTTCAGATTTTGGCCCTGGCGGTGTTGTGACGATTTTTGGTGCATTAGGATATCCAAGTGTGTTCAAATCTTTTTTAACCATTGATTTTTTTCATCTCTAAGACGTGTTATACATCTATTTTTAATAAAACTTATGGTTTTTCGATGTCAAATTTCTTCTTTGTAAAATAGTTTTAATTATATAATGTACTACATTTTTTCGAATGATGTATTTTTTTTCTTGAATCATTCAAATTGTTACTGTAAGAAAGAAGAGTCTTATGATTGACACTCTTTTATTTTTGGTAAATCTTGGATAGGTCATCTTATTAGTTGCTGTGTTCTCTCATTTAGAGAATTGAACTTAAGTTTAACTTTTAATTAATTACTCTATTTTATGGAGATGACATTCTTCTTTTAAGAGATTAATTATGCTTTGTATTTCCTCTTTAATTTTAAAATGGAAGCTTTACCTACTCCGCCTCCTCTTTTTAGAAAGTTTTACGATAAACAATCTGCTTATGCTATGTATCGCGTGTCTGTCTTTTCGAAGTTTTTGACGACCTCTCTTAGCCGTTTCGGTGTTTCGAACATATTTATGGGGACATCTTTGAGAATTGACCAGGGACCGTTTCTCCCCAGTTCGGTTGCAATATGGGTCTCTTCAAAGGATTCTTCTGTGATTTTTTGAATCAGTTGACTGACCTTTGTCTCTCTTAAGTATCCTAGTGCGTGTAGATATTCATGGAGGAGGATGTTGTAGACGAACGCGTTTACGATTTGCTTTGACTGGGTTGACGCTTCAATAATGTTTAAAATGCTTCGGTTGAGTACTATGTTATTTGTACCTATGGAGTAATAGGCACCTAATTGGAGTGGGAGGTCATCTAAGTAGAGCATCATGCCTACTCTGTATTCGCCTAGAGACCGTTTAACGGTCTCTTTTACAATCTCGTAGATGTCTCCGAATCCTTTTGCGTGATCAAGGCGTACTTTATACTCTTTTTCTATCGCTCTTTCCGCTTTCTCCATTTTGTAGCCTCTAACTTATGCTTTTTTGATTGATAAAGCGTGATATAAATCTTTATGAAACAATCTTCAAAATATTAATAACGATAAATTCATAATTTTCTTTCATGTCTATTAATAAGGCTGTGATGACATCTACTTTTAAAGTGAGGTTACTGAGATGAATTCAGGCTCGGATTATGGTGATAAGTTGGATACTATCGACCTGATCATTACGGCTTTAAAGGAGCATGAGAAAATGCTCGATTCTGTTCACGCTAAACTTGAGAAGCTTGTTGATAAAGTTAATGTCAAGGAATCTGTCCGAGAACCCGTTGCAGTCAGAGGTCTGGAAAGATTTTCTGAAGGTTTGCTTTTCATCTCTTGTAAGAAATGGCGAGACTTCAAGTCTAAGTGTAAGCGTGCCAGTGTTATCACGTTTGAGATCTGTGATAATACCTTCTTTGTATGTGTGCAGTTGAAAGGGAATATCTTTCGGTATTCGGAGAAGATTCCTCAAAACACGTTTAAACTTGTCGATGAAGGGAAGCAGTATCTGGTTGAAAAATTTTATATCGAGGATGTCGAGAATCCACTGTTTTTTAATGGGACATTGAAGTGTGGATTGAAACTATTAACCAAACCGACAAAGACGAATCTAACGGATCAAGAATTTCAGATAACCATGAATTATGATTTGGACTCAGCTCTAGCCAAGGAATTCCTTTCCAAAGAACTCTCGGTTTCCAAGGAGAACATTATAGAAGGACGTATCACACTCTAGCCCAAAGCTTATTGGCAACCAACCCTTCAAGTGACTTTCTATGATAGGTAAGTGCATTGTGACCTTTATCTGTTATATGGTATCTACGAGAGTTCCCCATTCTTCTTTCTAGTACGAATTTCTTCGAGACGAGGACTGAAAGAATTTCGTGAAGTGTCTTCCAGGATAGGTTGGTTTTATACATGATCCTGGTGGGTTTAGTTACACCATTTTCGACCACCTTGAGGAGATCGAAGTATATTTCCAATCTAGATCTTCTAACCATATTTCAGATAACCACTCTCACTTTACCATCTTTTAGTATATAAGACTTATGAATTATCGGCAAGAATTCAATCTTTTTCCTTTTTTTGGAAAAAAATACTGTTTTTTACCTTATTTTGGATAAAACCTTAATTATTCGCCTATAACTGTAAAAATATCATAAATATTCCCTAATTCCGTTAGAGAAGCCTAAAATACCAATTATTCTAATAATTAATCCTAAATATAAAGGTGATAAAAACATTGAATAATAAGAGAAGAAGTGACATTGAGATTTCAGCCGATATATTAAAAGTAGCAATGAACGGTGCGAAGAAATCTCACATTGTTTATCGAGCAAATTTAAATTTCGACGTGCTCAAAAGGTACCTGAAACGCCTAAATGCGGCAGGTTTAATCAATTTCCCTTCATTTAACGGTCGCATCTTTAAGACAACATCAAAAGGCAAAGAATACATCAACCAATACGAGAATTTAAACGCCTACATACCTCGGTGAAGAAACATTGAGTACTATTAACGAGAAAGAACTCCTAATCATGGCTTATGAGGAAAATCTTGTCCGAAAATTCAAACTTGACAAAAGAAAGCTTGTCGATTTATCGAAATGGACTTAAACAATGTAATTTCGATGTCTCGTTTTAAGACAGTTTTTTAAAGTAGGTTGACAACGCTTTACTTTAATCTTTGAGTTTAGTAACGTTCACAACTATCTTCTTCGCAGTTTTTGCAGAAGCCACCACACTTAATTATACAATCTAATTTGTAAGTAGAGTCTTTGTAATCTCCTTCACTTGGTGTGTGAAATTATCTTATCAAGATTATGATTACGAATAGTGTAGGGACAAGGTATTGGAATAAGTAGTTGATTAGATTCAGGCGCTTTTGAAGCTTTATATATTCTTGTTTTTCAATAGTCTCTATGCTTTCTTGCTCGATGTATGGTTCTTTAAGATAATAGTCTATCTTACTTTTCATATCTGTTCCTGCCTTAATCTATTGAAACCATTAAAATGTGGATTAAAGGATTATGAACTCAAAATATAGATTACAAAACTATATATGGGATTAATCTGGAATTACTACTACATCTCTATGTGGGTGTTTTATTGAGTTCAACAGTTAAATCCTATCTTTCTTTAGTAAGATCTCGACTTAAAATGCTGATCTATTATGGCCTGAATGTCGTACTTGCTTTGGTCGCTTCGTCAAGCATTAATGGGAGTACCCTAGCCATTTTTGGAAAAGATCTCCTTCTTTCTCTTCTCTCGACTTTTGCCATTGTTCTCAGTGTCTACATCTATAATGATATCACTGATATGGAGATTGATAGAATCAACAAGTTAGATAGGCCCTTAGCTATAGGTGACATTTCGCGGCAGCAAGCAATTCGTCTCGTAACAATTCTTGGAATTTTCGGACTCACACTTGCATACATAGTTAACTTATCCTTCTTTTTCTTTGCGTTAACCTATGTTGTCCTCTTCTTTATCTATTCTTTTCCCTCCATTCGATTGAAGCGCATCTTTCTCGTCAATAAACTGACCGTAGCAACGGGGGTCGCCCTCACGTACATGATGGGTGGGACCGTTGCCGGCTCAATTCCTGTCCCAGTCTTTCTCATAGCAATGTATGGATTCGTTGGAGGGTTAACCTCGAGTATGTGGATTGATCTTCGTGATATTGAGGGGGATAAGAAGGATAACATTAAGAATCCTGCGATCGTCTGGAGTCCAGTCGTTACCGTTCGATTGGCCATGGCGTTAATGGGTTTGATGGGTATTACTGTGATGGTTGCCTTCTATCAATTGGGTCTGAACATCGCTTTTATCATCTTAGCGTCCTGTGGCTTCGCGGGGTGGATCTATGTATTGTATCCTCTTTTAGGACGTTGGAATGAGCCGTCCTTTGTCGATAAGACGTTACACAAGAAAATTGCCCCTTTAGGACTAATCATTCAAGCCCTTCTCATTGCCGGGATTCTTCTTTAATCGTAACAAATTAGAAGTTTTAAGGTTTAGACTCAATGAAGGATTCTGCATCTTTTCAAGTGAATGTTTTGGAGATGTTAAACGTTTTCTTGGTAAATGCAATTCGCGGGTCTTCTTTTGCTCCTTCGTACAGGGAATGAAAAATTTCTATGAGTCGTTTACAGAGATACGCGTTTTTGAATTTAAACGCGACGTAGAATTCTTGCGATAAGGGGTGCGGCATCTCAATGATCCCATTTTCGTCGTCAGATACAATAAAACAGTAAGATAGATGTTTTACCACCCGCAGGTTCAAGTCTTTTGCTGTGAATAACTTTCGAACCATTCCGAGTGAAGAGGGATTCAAGACTATTTTTAACATCTCAATATTTTCGGAAAAGTTGGCTTCAACGGATAAAGCGTAAAATTCTATGCCT
>PVMS01160638.1_pt1 | contig 12913 bp, 8 predicted proteins | sample 1853461 | NCBI WGS metagenome assembly PVMS01 (sample SAMN08582032, study PRJNA380276) | Marine sediment metagenome, whole genome shotgun sequencing project. | isolation source: ocean sediment barecode stripped | collected 2017 | reverse complement strand
TTGGCAGATCGGGTGGTTGAATTAAATCGGGCTGCAGGGGCAAATGCGCGCGCCGAAGCAGATGGGGCAGCCCAAACAGTCCTGGTAGCCGGATCGATTGGACCAACGGGACAGCTTATGGAACCCCTGGGAACTATGAGTGCTGCTCAGGCGGAACAATCCTTTGCGGACCAGGCCTGTTTGGGCTGCCCCATCTGCTTCGGCGCGCGCATTTGCCCCTGCAGCCCGATTTAATTCAACCACCCGATCTGCCAATTCATGTGTTTCCAATCGTATAGATGATCCGCCAAAGGAGTTGGTGAGAATGATCTGCGATCCGGCCTGAATGTAAGCCTGATGGATCTTCCTGACTTTGTCGGGGTGAAGAACATTCCATTCTTCGGGAGATTCTCCAGCTTCCATCCCGGCTTCCATCAGCATGGTGCCCATAGCGCCATCCAGCAGGATCGGCTTTCCGGATTGAAGCAAAGTGGAGAGTGCGTCCATGAGTCCTCCTGATGATTTGAATCCTGATTTTTCCCCAGGCCAGCTGATAAGCCGCATTCTGTCTGGTGAATTTTCCGGTTTACACCCCGAAGGGCTTCCTCCCTTATTTTTCACTGAGATGATTATCTGTCTGGGGTGTACTTCTCAGCACACCTCGATGCAGCCCACCTGGGATTCGAGGGAAACGAGCAGCTTCCCCTCCCGAAGGAGTTCATCCCTGTTTGGCCTTGCTCCCGATGGGGGTTGCCCGGCCGCAGGCATTACTGTCTGCGCCGGTGGTCTCTTACACCACCATTTCACCCTTACTCCCGAAGGAGCGGTTTGTTTCTGTGGCCCGATCCGGCAGATCTCTCCGCCCCGGACGTTATCCGGCACCGTGCTCGATGGAGTGCGGACTTTCCTCACCCCCCGAGGGGGGCGCAACCATCTGGCTGACCTGGGAAGTCCATCATAACATGAGTGATGAAATTCTAATAGGGGAGCATGTCTTCTTGACATGATAATCAACATTTTTGTTAGCAGGGAATCTTTATGAATTATTACGTATTAATAGAGATATAATTCTCACGGGCGAATTTATATTAGATTCAATTTTTCCTGAAATAGTTCACTGAATAAGGAGTTTCCATGACTGACGTCTTTATCTCCTACTCCCGGAAAGATATTGCCTTTGCCCGATTACTCCACCAAGCATTAAAAGAAAACAAGCTCGAAACCTGGATCGACTGGCAGGATATTCCCCCCAGCGCGGACTGGCTGGCGGAGGTCTATGAGGCCATCGAAGGGGCGGATGCCTTTGTGTTCGTGATCAGCGAAACCTCGCTGAACTCCGAGATCTGCGGTTTGGAAATTAACCATGCTGCCAAACACAATAAACGCCTGATCCCGATTGTGATCAAGGATGTGGATGCCGGGCAGGTCCCCAAAGAGCTAGCAGTCTTGAACTGGATCTTCTTTGAGGAAGCGGGGGAGAAATTTGCTAAAGCGATGGAGGATCTGGTTACAGCCATCACCGCGGATCAACCCTGGATAAAAACGCATACCCGTTTTGAGAATCGAGCCCTGGAGTGGGAGAAGAAAGAGGGGGACCGCGGGTTGCTGCTGCGGGGGGGGGAGACCTGACTGAAGCGGAAACCTGGCTGGCGGGCTCTGCGGGGAAAGATCCCCAGCCCACAGCACTGCAAACCCAATATATTTTGAAGAGCCGGGAAGACGCCACCCGCAGGCAAAGGCGGACCCTGCTGGGCGTCGGGGCAGCCCTGGTGGTAGCGATTGGTTTGGGGATATTGGCCTGGACCCAGCGCAACCTGGCGGTTGCGGAAGGCTACGCCCGGGCGACTGCCCAGTATGAAGCGATTGCGGAATCCGAGATGAGAGCCACTGCTGAGTCCGAGGCACTTGTCCAGCGAGACGAAGCACAGCGCCAACGCTCAATCGCAGTATCTCGACAGTTGGCTGCTCAGGGGGACACACAAATTGAAGGCCACCTGGACCTGGCACTTCTCCTGAATGTGGAAAGCTGCCGGACTACGCAAACAATAGAGTGCCGGAGTGGCCTGCTGAATGTGCTGACCTACCAACCATTTTTGGATAGAGTGCTTCATTCTGGTGCCAAGGAACCGGAATTCAACCTTGTCACTGGCTATACTTCCCCTTCTCGGGCGGCATTCAGTCCAGACAGCTCGCTTCTCGCTGCTGTCACTGGTGATAATACGATTGTGCTCTGGGATGTAATCACTGGGGAGCGTGTAGGTCAACCTTTTGATGGACATATTTCAGAGGCAACGGCACTAGCCTTCAATCACGATGGCAGCATTCTTGCCTCAGCCACTGGTTTCCAGACGGTACTGCTCTGGGATGTGGATACGGGCGAGATCATTGGTGGCCCTCTACGCGGCTCAGTAGAACGGGATCCGCAGCTCCGCATCGTGCAAGCTCTCTGGGGAATCAACAGTTTAGCCTTCTCGGCTGACGGAGAGCGGATCATTGCCGGCTGTGGGAATGAGGACATCATTGTATGGGATGTGACCACTGGCGAACGAGTTGAGGAGCACCTGGGTCAGCAGCCCCCCGGCGTGCCCCACTGGCTTCACGCCACGGCATTCAGCCCAGACACCTCCATAATGACCTCGGGGCTTGAAGACGGATCTGTTGCGTTATACAACGTGATGACAGGTCAAAGGACAGATATCAAGAGACTCTCATACGAAGGGCCAAGTCGGTTCACAGCGCTGGCCTACAGCCCGGATAACCAGATGGTTGCGGGAGCAGATCTTCGTGATGATGCGGTCATCCTCTGGGATCTGACCGCGGACAAGCAGGTAGGGAACCCGCTCGAGGGACATACAAGCGGTATCAGTACGCTGGTCTTTAGCCCCGATGGGAGTATGCTCGCCTCTGCCGGGTATGATACGACGATCATCCTCTGGGATGTGGAAAAGGCTGATGTAATTGGGAACCCTCTGACTGGTCACACCGCGAAGGTCATAGGTTTGGACTTCAGCCTTGACGGAAGGTGGCTCGCTTCACTCGACGCGCTTGGCAACACCCTGCTTTGGAACCTGGCAGGAGAAGAGGCGATGATTGCTCGAAGATTCGAGGGTGATTCCAGGGCTGACTCCATAGCCTTCGATGTTCAAAGCAATGAAGAGACTCTTGTTTCAGCTTTGTGTGGAGGCGGAGGAGAGTCGGAAGGTTGGGAGTGCGTCGTTCGCAGGTGGGATGTCGCCTCCGGCGCTGAATCAGCGGATCCAATTAAGGTGTACTGGCCTGAGGTTGTGTATCCAGAACTTAGCCCGGATGGCGCAGTCATGGTTTCGTCAGGAGATCTACGAGTTGTGTTTTGGGATACCTTGACCGGAGAGCAGATTGACGAGCCCGGTTTTGGTCGGAATCCAATGGCATTCAGTCCGGAAAGCGAGAGTCTCGCTATATGGAGGTTTCAAGATACCTTGTATTCCGGTACGAAAACCGTTTCCCTGTGGGACATATATCGTCATCAGCAGATCGGTGAGTCTCTAAGTGGCCAGCAGGATGATCTCAGAGCGCTTGTGTTCAGTCCAAACGGAAAGATACTGGCCGGCGGCAGCGAGAGCGGAGAGGTTGTGCTGTGGGATATTGGTCGAGGCGATCCTGCCCCGCAATCATTTGTTACCCGTGACGAGGGTGAGGTGTGGGACTTGGCTTTCAGCCCTGATGGACACTTGCTCGCTGCAGGCAGTGAGGGAGCTCCTGTCGGTGATGTAAGCTCTATCGAATTATGGGATGTAGCTACCGGGCAATCCCTGTGGCCAGCCGCATCTGATCAGCCTGAAGATGTAAACAGCCTTATCTTCAGCCCTGATGGCACGATGTTGGTAACGTGGTCAAAAAGCGGGTCAACTGAGGGGAATACGCTCGCTCTGTGGGATGTGGCCAGCGGTAGAATGATTGGCTGGCTGGGGAACGGAGGAGACGATCTTATATTTAGTGCTGATAGTGACACCCTGATCACAGCGAGTCGTGGTGAAATCATCTTGTGGGATATCAATTTGGATGTCTGGCAGGAGCATGCCTGCCATATAGCGAATCGCAACATGACCGCCAGTGAGTGGGAAACCTACTTGCCCGACCAGCCGTGCCGTCCCACTTGCTCTAATCTTCCCGACCTATGCACATCTAACTAAGAATCGAATTCTTAGCCGAATAAACCAAGGAGATAACAAATGACCGATGCCTTCATTTCCTACTCCCGCAAGGATATCGCTTTTGCGCGGCTGCTCCATGAAGCCCTGGTAGAAAACGGGCTTGAAACTTGGATCGACTGGCAGGATATCCCGCCCAGCGCGGACTGGCTGGTGGAGGTCTATGAGGCCATTGAAGGGGCTGATGCCTTTGTTTTTGTAATCAGTGAAACTTCGCTCAGCTCCGAGATCTGCGGTTTAGAAATTGCCCACGCCGCCAAACACAACAAACGCTTGATTCCCATCGTGATCAAGGATGTTGAGGCTGAGCAGGTTCCCAAAGAACTGGCAGTTCTGAACTGGATCTTCTTTGAGGAAGCAGGGGAGAAGTTCGCCGAAGCGATGGAGGACCTGGTCACTGCCATCACCGCAGATCAGCCCTGGATAAAAGCTCACACCCGTTTTGAGAATAAAGCCCTGGAGTGGGAGAAGAAAGAGGGGGACCGGGGATTACTGCTGCGGGGGGGAGATCTCACCGAAGCGGAGACCTGGCTGGCGGGGTCTGCGGGGAAGGATCCCCAGCCCACAGCATTACAAACCCAATATATTTTAAAGAGCCGGGAAGATTCCACCCGCCGGCAGCGGATCACCTTGGGCTCGGTGGGTGTAGGCCTATTGCTGTCAATTGGCCTGGGAATTCTGGCCTGGACACAGCGCAATGTCGCGGTTTCTGAAGGCAATGCCCGTGCCACGGCGCAGTCGGAAGCGGAGAGTGCCCAAGCCGAAGCAGAACGCCAGGCTAGATTGGCTCAAGCTGGACTATATTCAGTGGAGTCGCTCTCGCATTTGGATGATCAACTTTCGTTAGCTCTCCTGCTCAGCGTCGAAGCCATTTCTCATGCGGAAACAGTGCAGTCCTATTCCAGCTTGCTTAGCGCCTTGACCTACAATCCGAGCATTGTCCGTACTTTTCACGGTCACCAGGGTCCAGTCTCTAATGTCACTTTCAGTCCCGACGGAAAGATTATGGCTACTGCGGGATGTTCTCTGCCCGGACCATCTCGAGGGCTTATGACCTGCGAGCAGGGAGAAATTCTCCTCTGGGAAGTTGAGAGTGGAGAACTGCTGGAAATATTGGTGACCCCTCATCCTGTTTTCATTTCCAATTTGGCCTTCAGTCCGGACAGCTCATTCCTGGTATCCAGTGACTGGAATGGGAACATTGTTGTCTGGGATATGAGTGAACGTCAGCCTGTGGGTGACCCTCTCTTTGATAGATTTGGCCGGGTTTTAGATCTGACCTTCAGCCCGGATGGCAAATTCTTTGTTTCCAGTCATGAAATCCTTTCCGGGTCCACGATCGGCGGAGAACTGCGTGTTTGGGATCCCGAGACCTTGGAATTGCTCGAACTGATTCCGCGGCCTTTTACACTGCCTTATTCAAGCCTGGTCATTACCCCCGATGGGCAGTTTCTGATCGCTGCCCAGCAGAGTTCAACCAATATCACACTCTGGGATATCAAAACCTGGGAACGCGTTCTGGGGGCTTTTGAGGGGTACGAGGATGTCGTCCGGAGTATGGATCTCAGTCCCGATGGTGAAATCCTGGTTCTGGGAAATTACGATGGAAGTCTCATTCTGTGGGACATAAAGAACGATCAACCCCTTGGAGAACGGATGATCGGACATACGGACCTTGTCAATAAAGTGTCCTACAGTCCCGGTGGGGAGAGGATTATCTCGGTAAGCACCGATCAAACTATCCGCTTATGGGACCCCGCCACCCGTCAGGAATTGGGGGACCCTTTTGCCACTCTCACCGAAAATATCTCGGATGTCGCTTTTCATCCTGAGAATGGAACATTCACGACTGCCGGAGCAGAAGGAAGCGTTATTCTCTGGTCTCCAACGACGCATACTCCTATAGAACAAGTTCTTTCCTGGCATAATGATGCGGTCTGGGAGGTAGCCTTTACCTCAGACGGGGATACTTTAGTCTCAGCAAGCGCTGACCATTCGATTGGGATTTGGGATATGTCTGCTCAGCCAACCCTCACCCGGTCGCTGGGTGGGAACCTGGGGCAAATCTATAGCTTAGATTTCAGCCCTGATGATTCTTTGTTGGCTGCCGGGGGACAAACAGGGGTTAAAGTTTGGAACTGGCAGGAAGCGAAGTTGGTCATGGAAATGCCAGGTGAGCACGAGGAGCCGGTTGTTTGCCTGGACTTCAGCCCTGATGGCGAAATCCTTGCTTCGGGTGGGATGGATTCAAAAATTATCCTCTGGGATGTAAGCACTGGCGAGATGATCGGTGAGCCATTAGCAAAACACCAGAGCACAGTGAATGATTTAGCTTTCAGCCCATCGGGAGAGATCCTGGTTTCTGTAGGATGTTCCTCTGCAGATTCGCAGTATTGTGAAAGGGGTGAGATGATTATTTGGGACCTAAGCGGACAGCAAATAAGCTCTCAAACCCTGACAATACATGCCCATAATATATGGACCCTTGCCTTCAGTCCTGATGGGGAAATGATTGCTACCGGAAGTGCAGACGAGACGATCCAACTCTGGGATGCAGCTAGCGGGGAAGCTATGGGGGATCCTATCCTGGGGCATGAGACAGGAGTGACCAGCTTGGCATTTAACCCTGCCGGAGATGTCCTGGCATCGGGCGGGATTGACACAGTGATCCTTTTAACTGATCTCGCCAGCCGCCAGCGAATTGGTCCCCCGTTGGTCAGTCACCAAGCTTCAGTCAACAGCCTGACCTTCAGCCCGGATGGAAAATCCCTGGTTTCCAGCAGTCATGATTCCGACATCATCTCCTGGACGCTGGACCCCACCCTCTTGATAGAAAAAGCCTGTCAGAGAGCAGGCCGGAATTTTACACAGGCTGAATGGCAGCGCTACTTCCCGGGAGAACCGTACCGGAAAACCTGCCCCCAGTTTCCTTAGCTACCGAGCCTGGAGTTTTTCAATCTGAAACCCAGCCCGGGCTAATAACCTGGGCAGGCCCCGGATATACTTTTTGTTTTTCCCCTTTTCCGCTTCCGGCAGCTCATCCCAGGGCAGGATGCTGGGATTTGTCTTTTGATCGGGGTCTTTCTCGGGGCCGTATTTCCAGCCCTCAGCCGTTTTTTCCTGGCACCAATGCTCATGCTCCAGCTTTGCCATCAGGGTGACTTCATTGCCTTCTTCCGTTCCCGATTCGGAAAACTTGAGATTTTCCACATCCCAGTCATGCAAAGGGGCGATCCGGTACCCGGCTTCTTTTAACATCAGCGGGATCCTGTCCGCCTGCTGCCGGTTTTTTTCTTTTGTATACTCCGACAGTTCATCCCAGGGTAACAGGGCCTGATCTGGTTGTGGAGTTGTTCCAGTGGCCTGAATACCTTCCAGATAAACGGCATGCAGGTTGCGGGCCAGGACTTCATGGGTGCCTTTCTGCAGCAGTTCGGCAGTGCAGGTCTGATCCAGAAGATCAAAGATCCTTAGATTTCCAAAGGAATCTTGATCAGAATCGTCTCCCAAAAGCAGGGCCAAACCGCCGCTTTCCACCATGCGCATAACGATCGGCATATTATATTGCCGGAGCTGGTGATTTAAGCGAAGCCCGGTTTGTAAACTGAAAGTTTCATCATCCAGGCAAATATAGACAATGTCCAGGGTGCAGCCGTCGGTTGTGCTGAAAAGTTCTCCTGCCTTATCAAAATCGCCCGAGAGGATATCCATGTTGATCCCCTGATAATCCCCCAGTTTATGCAGACGGGGATTCTGGTTCTTGAGGGAATCCAGCTTCTGTTCCGCGTTGATATCAATCACAGAAAATTTTATTTTCTTCTCAGCGTTCGGATTGAATAAGTTCCAGCCCCGGGCAGCTTCAATGATCAGCCGCTGGCCCATTTTCCCCAATCCAATTACCAGCACATGAGGCGCCTGATCTGGAGATAGACCAAGCCAGGGAGGATTTCCACCCACCATTAGATGGCCCCCACGGTCAAAAATGTTAAATAATTCCAGCCGGAATTTTCTATTCTGGTTGGGAGTCAACTCTCTTTCCCGCAGCAGCCTCCAGAGTTGGGAATCGAAGACATGGATGATACAGGTCAGGCAGCCGTCTTTCCTTTGAGAGGATATTTTTTCCGCCTGGATCGCTACCTCGGCATTTTTTCCATCATCTCCCAAAACGGATATCAGGCAAGCAGCCCGGTTGATTTTGACTTTTCCCAGCAATTCGGGATCACACGCATCGCCATTTATCACTATCGCGCCGGCAGAACGAATATTCCCGATCCAATCATTTCCTTCGTCGATCTCGATCACAACTACAGGAGTTCCATCCTGGAGAAACTGATTTGCCAGCCGGAATCCTTTCCTTCCCAGGCCGCAAATAATGACATGGTCCTGCAAAAACCATAACCGGACCCGGTCAGTTTGTTGAATAAATATGGTAGTAAACGCCAGAAATGCGGTATAGGCAGTGACTGCCGGGACTAAAAAGCGGGCTATTTGCAGCTCCCAGCTGATGGGAGGGGGTACTGACCCGGAGTTGAGCGAGATTAAGCCCAGGGTGAGATAGAGATTATCAAGAACGGTTCTCCCCCCACCAGTGAGCAGCCCGTTCTTCCAAAATCCTATATAACCAAGGACCATTGCCGTTGTTCCCAGGCCGATTATGATAAACCAACTGTAATCTGACCAAAGATTTCGTAGAAATTTTCCCCTGCTCATTTTCCTCTCCATCTTAATGCTTGGTTAATAGTTGACTTGAATCACCTGTCCTATAATATTCAGCTGCCAGGGATTTCAGGAAAATTTTCATAAACCACAGTTCCCTGATTAATGCCAAGGGATGTGGGCTCTGTTGTGCCTGGTTTTCGGTTTCCAGCCTTGATCCAGACCAGGGGCATATTTTGAACTCGGGCAGCGGCAACCACATCCCCGGTACCTCCTAAACCCTGGGAATCAAGTCCGTCCCAAATGAATAAAGCCACATCACAATTTTCTAAAAGGTAGGTCCCTGCCCTTGCATAGGCTTCTTCCCGGGTTGGAGCTGGTTGAATATGGATAATTTCTTCTGCCTGATTAAAAAGGGAAAGAAATTTAGTTTTAGTCTCAGGTGTTGTAAAATCTGCTAGATAATCTGATTCCGGGAGGGGTAGAACTGCAACCAGTTTGGCTCCTTGCCGTTCGAGGATCAGTCGGACTGCCAGGCGATCGGCACCCTCCGCCAGGGACGAGATCACCCGGAAAGTGGGGTCTCCAAAAACTCTTTCGATGGTATCGAGTGCTTCGTTTATCCCGGCGGTGAGTTTATCAACCTCAGCCAGGTAACGGTGGCCAGCAATGCCAATAGAGATCATCAGTCAGGAATCCTGGTTTTCGTCATTCAGATCTGCCACTGTATATCCAATTTCGGTCAGAAGCCGGGGGATGGCCCGTACCAGATCGCGGTCTTTATCCTTTTCCTCTTCTGGTAGTTCTTCCCAGGGAACAAGCGCTGAATGCTGTTTATCAGGTTTATTTGTTTCTGGTGCGTATACCCAACCAGCTTTCAGTTTCACGTTCATCCAGCGCTCATGCTCCATTTTTGAGAGACGTTCCAAATCTTCCTCTCCCTTTGGAAACTCCGCCGGTTCATTGCTGCGGGCTGGAATCATCACATACCCAATACTTCCTAACTTTAGGGGAATATCACGAACTGCCGATCTGTTTTGTTCCTTTTCATCCTCGGGCAAATCTCCCCAGGGAAGCAGGGCACTGTGGGTTTTTTCAGCATCGTTGGTAACCAGACCATATTTATACCCAATCTCTTCCATTTGCTGGCAGAAGATTTGATGGTGGATGCTGGCTAAATTTTCTAGCAAATCTCCTTCTAATTCTACCTGCTGGACGAGGGCCAGGAACTCCTGGCCGTTGACATGCAGGTCCAACTGGCTTTCCGAAGGTAGGCTGGAGCGGGAAAACCGGGTTTTGCCAGACAACTGGCTCATGGTTAATATGGTTTCTATGGAGCGGACTCCGTGTTTATAGCTGCTAATATGCAGGAAAGCTCGCAGAACACCTTGATCAATATTTAACTTCTTGTCATGGAATAGATTCGGTTGATTAAGAAACATTATTGAGCGGAGCAGGATCGCCCGCCGGATAATGGTATGAGGATCATCTTCCCCACCCTGTGGATTGGGACCGAGCACATTAACGTACCCTTTCAACCGGCTGGCAAAATCAGGCACCTTGGCTGATCGAGCTTCTTCCTCGCTTAATCCCTGCCCAAAACCTGCCATGGTGTGGCTGGTGCCGCCGGCAAAAACAAAGATTGATCGTCCAATAGGATGAGTGATTTGTCCTTCCCGGAAGGCGCCGTCCTGCATTGGGGCCAGGAAGTAACGCAGCCATCCCAGGGCTTTATCGCCTAAAGGCGAGTCAAACTCATCCCAGAACACCAGGGGGATTTTCCCCTCCAAGACCACATCCCTGACCTGGTGGAAGGCGTCCGGCAGCTCTTGGGAAGAAATCATCTGGGAAAGGTTAAACTCCAATTTTTTGATCTTTCCGGGCGCCAGAGAGTTTGCCACCTGGGTGATTCCAAAGGATTTCCCGGATCCGGGTGCTCCAAACACACCAATGGAAAGCGGGCGTTTGGGACGATCCTGTTTAAGGTATTCATCCACCAGGGTGCAGATTGCCCTAAAACTCTCGATTTCCTGGCGGTCAACTGTTATCAGATAACCAAATTTTCCAAAAGGAACGTCAGGCAGAGCTGTTTCGATGCTTTCCAGTACGGTTTGTTCCGCCACCTGGTCGAGATCATGCTGGTGCCGATCCTGTAAAATGGTCCAAAATTTCGAATGCTGAGATGGATCAGTCTGTACCAAAGAACGGACCGGATCTTGAACCTTTACATTTGCAAGCGGGTCAGCTGTTCCTGTGATTATTTGGGCGATGCTCTGAACTGGAAAACGCACTGCAAGTTTCTCGCCGGGAGCCGGGTCTCCCTGATATCCTTCCAAATGTAATTCTCGAAGCGCGGAGAATCCTGTTTGGATTCCGCTGGGGATGTCTGGATTATCCTTTGAGATCATCAATTGATGAACCAGGCCGGCAGTTAAACAGCTGGTATAGCCAATCATGCCCCCGGGATGACCTTGAATCCAGGTGCCTTCAATTGCTTCAGGGTCAAAGAACAATCGACAATGGTTTGCTAGAGATGACTTGTTTCTATCATTGGATTTCGATTGGGAAAACAGTACGGCACCTTCTGTCCCGAACGAAACGACTATGTAGGCGCTTTGGGTTAAACTGTTGACATGGGGGTTATGAACCAATTCCCAGGCAACATCCTGGGCAGTTCTTTCCCACGACAGCCCCTGACTGATTTGAACTTCTGTTTGGCGAAGATCGTTTGCTGTTAGTACCACCAACAAACGTTCCGCGTGATTTTTATGGAGGTGCTCCCAAAGGGGTCCCTGGGCAATGGGGCTGGCTATTTTAACTACAATCCAGGGGTTCTTCCCTGCTGTGGTCAGGGCTTTAGGCCATAATTCGGGTTGATCCCGGAACCCTAAATTAGCATCATCAAGAATGATTAAATCAGCTTCATCTGGTTCATCCGCGATTTGGGAGGTCCCAGTATCCTCTGCTGGTAAATTACTACTGTCTGCCAGATCTAAACCCAAAAATCTTTCCACCCGCCAGGCTTTTCCAGTCGGGGATTTATATTGAGACCATAACGAGTATGAGTGATGATACTGAGTATCATTTGGAGAAACTCTACCAGTAGGTTTGGTAGAACTTAGAATCTTAAGTTTAGCCAATGTCTTAATTGAGCTGGCTTGTGCGACAGCCTCAACCAGGTCGGCTAAAAGAGCCGCACCTCCTGGCTGCCAATACGCTTGGGTCCAAGAGTTGCGATTCCAGGTCTGGAACGCCCCATCACCTGGTTGACCTTTGTGGGCGATGTTCCAATCAATAGTGACATCACCTGCAATTAAGATAGACCGGGGAGGAGGGGATTTTGGAGTCATGGGACTACCTCTGTTTGTTCTGAATGGATGGACAGACCTCGATTATTACCAAAAGGCCTATTACTTTTGTAATATTTGAATGACCTTATAATTATAATCGCTTCTATTGTGCAAGGGGATGGGTCAATATTGCCCTGACATATCTTCCTGGAAACCAAATCAAAAGGCAAAGAAATATGTCTCCAGAAAACGTCATCACCCAGGAATTTGATGTCTTTGTCAGTAATTCCTCAAAGGAAAAAGCCATAGCTGATGCAGTGGTTGCCACCATGAACAGGCCGGGATCCGCTGTTGGTATGCCCCGCTCTATTCGCCCATCCGATATTTAGCCATTACGGATTGGTTTGATCTGGTACGGGATCCCAATTTCTGGGGTGTTAATTTTTCGAAATCCAGGATTGACATGGAAGCCAAAGAGGCTGCCCGGGGAGAGTGAGTAACGGGAATTGCTTGTCAATCTACCCTATTCATCTTATAGTTAGTATGGAAAATTTATCATCAATAAAGGTTCAAATTATTAGATGACAGAGAATATCTTTCTCAGCTATCGAAGGGACGATTCCAGAGGGTATACGAACGCTATATATACCTTGCTGGAACTTCACTTCCCTGCTGATTCGATATTCATGGATGTCGACACACTTGTTCCAGGATCCGATTTTGTTCAATCCCTGCAAGATGCCGTAGAAAACTGTGATATTTTTCTGGCTGTGATTGGTTCCCGCTGGGAAAATATCG
>PVMS01124315.1_pt1 | contig 12913 bp, 6 predicted proteins | sample 1853461 | NCBI WGS metagenome assembly PVMS01 (sample SAMN08582032, study PRJNA380276) | Marine sediment metagenome, whole genome shotgun sequencing project. | isolation source: ocean sediment barecode stripped | collected 2017 | reverse complement strand
CTAGTCTCATAATACCACATCTGAGCCGCCCAGTTCCACTGTCTATCATGACTCCCTTCCTATTACATCAAACTAGTATCTCGAATGCCCGTATAGCCCAGATATTATTGGTTGCCTTCCTCGTCCACAGTAAGCACACAACGAAAGCCTACAAAGTCGTTGCGGATGTCTTGCGCCAGAGCATAACTACGATGGGCCGATCGGCCATAATATGGCTCAAAGTTCCAACTACCTCCCCGAACGATCTTGTAGATTGTGCCGAAATCCACATTCTCGTGCGGGCTGCCGGGATAGGGCATTGACCAATTGGTCACCCACTCAAATACATTGCCAGCCATGTCTTGGGCCCCAGTCCAGCTAGCACCGTCTGGATGACTGTTCACTTGCGAAGGACCATCTTGACACCCTGATACTTTGGCTTGCTGGCATGATGGAGAATCATTTCCCCAAGGAAATTCAGCCCTTTCTGGCCCACGGGCAGCATACTCCCAACTTTCCTCAGAGGCAAGTGACGCTCCAGCCCAATGGCAATAAGCTATCGCTCCGTACCACGACACCTCGATCACAGGGTGATCTTCATATCCTGGAACAGGATGATAACCCCCATCTTGATCCTCGATGAGACTACTGTCGTCTTCAACTTCCAACCAGGTGACATCTCCTTCGATTTGATTGCCCTGGACATTTAAGAATGCTGCGAATTGAGCATTCGTCACTTCCGTCCTATCGATCCAGAAGGCCTCTATCCTTACCTTGTGGTCCGGATACTCATCATGAAACCATTCTCGTTGGCACCGGCCTTCCCCGCGATCCCGCTCACAGTGCTGGAGGGCTGTGTCGATCTCCTCTTCAGTGGATCCTACAAGGAGTTCACCTGCAGGATTGTAGACCTTGACCATTCCATCCATAGGCCGTACCCAGGTCTCGCCGGCTGAAGACCCTTGAGGCAGCATAACAGTCGTGGCCGTTGGAGTAGGTTCGGCCGTATCAGTTGGGAGTGGCTTTTCCGTGGGCAACGGCTCTGGTATGGTTGTGGCGGTAGAGGTTGGATCATGAGTTTGAGTTGTGAGGAGTGTTGAGCCCGGCGTTTCGGTCGCACTGATCGAAGGGGGTTGTGTGGCATCTTGGACCCGAGTCGCTTCGCAGCTCATAATCAGTGCGGTCATGAACATCAGGAAACTCAAAGACACTGTCTTGTTTTTCATTTTCACTAATTCTGTCCGCCGGTCTTTGCAGAAGCTGCATGCCCGCTCACATCAATCGGCGGTGTCGAGTTTGGTCTATCAATGATTCGTGTTTATTTCAATGGTTCTCTTGCCAAAGCTCCTCAAGCAAACCCCTAAAATGAGCTCTTAGGATACCGTTCGCAAGCACAATTGTCAGCTGTAGGCTGCGCCATTAATGAAAGTCATCTGTCCGGACAACAAGGATAGGAATACGGAGTCTGTAATGGCTATTCACAGACATTTACCACGTGCGGTGTTTATCTATTTCTGATTGCCCCGCGATAGGCTCACTGTTCAATTTTTACACCTTGGAAGAATTTGGCCATAAAAGTCGACAGCTAGTTCAATCTTTGGTGGGGCATAGTTCGCTTTAATAAAGATGGACTGGCTCTCAGGCTATGGCCGATCCGGGCACTTATGCATCGGTAATTTCAATGGCCAAGGGGGATAATCAGGCATAGGCGATTCTAGCGATAGAGATGGTCGAGATAACTTTTGAAGACATCGATAACCACCGGCAGGTTCTCACGACCGAATCCAAATCTTACGTGGCTGTCACCAAACTGGAAGACGCTCGACGGAACAAGCATAATCCCCGTCTTTCGCACCAGTCGGTCGCAGAAATCAGTCGCCCCCCCAGAAATTAGAAGCCTCGGAAAGCCAACGGAACCTCCCTTAGGCCTAGACCAGCTGAGACAATCGTCATATTCGCCAAAGAAAGCATCCAGCAGATCCAGATTTCTGTACAACCTTTCCAACTGCTCTCGAATGATAATCTCCCGATTCTGAAGGGCATATATAGCCAGTATTTCGCTTGGGGCACTGGCACATATCGTCGTGTAGTCACGTAATTTTGCCATCCGCCGAAGCATCTCTTCGTCTCGCGAGGCCACCCACCCTATTCGTAACCCGGGCAATCCGTACGATTTCGAAAGTCCCGAGAGCGAATGAGCTCGTTCGTACAGATCGCAGCCCGCCGGAAGCGTTGAAACAGGCGCGATCTCAAGGTGACGGTACATTTCATCTGACAGCAAGTGTATTCCTCGATTCGCCACCAGTTCAATTAGTTTCCTGTACTCTTCTTCCGATGGAACATATCCAGTAGGATTGTGCGGGAAATTCACAACGACCAGCTTCGTATTCGGTTGGAGCAAACCCTGGAGACGGCTCAATTTAAAATCCCAACCAAGCTTCTCTTCCGGCTGCCAGAATGAGACCTCACAACCAATTGAACGAGCTATATCATAAAGCGACTGGTAACCGGGAAAGGTACATACAACATGATCGCCAGGGCCGAGTAGGGAATGCATAAGAAGGAAAATACCCTCCTCTGGAACGAGGACCAGAACGTCATCAGCCATAACTCTCTGATACTCCTTCGCTATCTCCTCGCGTAACAATGGGTGTCCAGCGCTTTCAGTGTATCCGAGTTTCAAATCCACCCAGAGATGAATTTTCTCCTTGTCAGCCAATTCAATAATTTCCAGCAGAGATAATGACTCGCAATCAGAGCTGGATAGCAGGTAGCGGGCCGAAAATTCATGTTTGGCGAAGTAACGTTCAAGTTCAAATGTTGGGATCTTCATCGGCACCTCAGAAATGTCTCCATAACGTTCCCTTAATTCTTGTAAATATATTATAACGCTCGTGAGAAGGAAACCTTATCAAACAGCACCTTCTCCCTCGATAAGGCGTCGCTGCGACCAGGGATATCCGCACTTTACGTTAGCCCCTTCGATGGCAAGCTTTGCGTGCACTTACTCCTGAATTTGTAGCCGGATCCGGCTCCTCGGGCTACAATGGAGCACCTTGCGAGAGCACAACCTCTAGACTGGGATAACGCTGGCACAACGAAGCGCATCGATATAGACAGGTCGCTCCTAAAACCTGGTAGGGATTGTATACCTCGTTGCAAGCTCTGCTTGGATTGACAAAGGCATCAAATTATTGAGAGATGGGTCGAAAATCGATTTCAATCGATCGGCCAAGAGAGCTGTCGTATTAGGACCAGATTACAGGACACGGAGGTGCAGACAGGTGACTGATGAACGTATAAGAGTATCAAAATTTGAAAAACAATTGGAGGAAACCTGGTCTCTTGTCGACGAATTGTTCGACAGTATGTCTGCCGATGATTGGCAGCGAAAACATGGCCCGGATTGGATATTTGCCGATCTGCCCTGGCATATTCAGTACATCGATCAGGACTTTGTCGTTATTCCTGCGAGAAAAGGCGGTGAACTACCGGTTGAGGAGCGTCTAAGTTTTCCAAGCACCTCGGCCTTGAATGAATGGAACGATGCCATGTTGGCATCGCGACCGGCTGACCAGAGCGTTCAACAGTCGCTGGAGATGATGCGCTCCATGCGTGCTCAATGCCGGGATCTGGTCTCTAAGATGACCGATGCCTCACTGGATGAGAAATCCTGGTTCCCCTTAGTGGCGCTCCGGGGTTGGCGGACCATTGAAACACCGGTCAATTTCTGTTTCAACCATACATTTGGACATTTCATGGAAGCGAAGATTCGGCTAAAACGTCCTACGCCTCAGCCTAGTCCTGATCTTGTGCATGCCAGGTTAGCTGGAATAATGGAGCTGATGGAAGTAGTGGTCAACAAAGAAAAGGCTGCTAAAACAAAACTCACCATCGGTATGAACTTCACCGGACCTGGTGGCGGCTCCTGGACCATTGATGTCGATAACGGTAGTGTGTCAGTGGAGGAGAGGTCACCCGGAAATCCCGATTTCGTCATGACCCAGAGTCCTGAAACGTTTGAAGCCTTTGCCGTAAATGCTGTCCATCCCTTAGTGGCACTGCTAACGGGACGAATAAAAGTCAAAGGGCTGAGAAATATCGGCCGGTTTATGAGTCTTATAACCCCTCCGTCGGTTACAGAAGTGATTGAGCCTATCTAAAATTCAACTCAGAGCGGCCTATTCGCCGTTCTCAGGTGTGTTCTATACCATGAGCCATTGGCACGATATGACCGGGTTGGTCTTGCGTAATTCTTGCCAAAATGGCCTCATGTGCTGCGTAAATGAGGAAAGATGAAACGATTAGTAGCAGTTTTCGCCCATCCTGACGATGAGAGCTTGATCGCCGGTACCATGGCCCACTATGTTCGCGATGGCGGTCACGTGGCCCTTATTTGCACGACCAAGGGAGAAGCCGGTGAGATTAGCGATGAGTCTTTGGCTTTACCAGAAAATCTAGGTTCTGTCAGGGAGAACGAGTTAAGGTGTGCATGTGATGTGATTGGCGTTCAAGAACTCCATCTGCTCGGTTATTGTGATTCCGGGATGGATGGAACGCCGGAAAATGATAAAACAACCGCCTTTATCCAGGCTGAACCCGATGATGTCAGGTTAAAACTCGTCAGATTATTTCGAAGCATCAAGCCACAAGTCGTCATAACATTTGAACCGCTCGGTTGGTACGGCCATCCCGATCATATCGCCGCCAGTCAATACGCGACCGAGTCCTACTTTCTGTCAGGCGATCCCAATGCCTTTCCCGAAGCGGGTCCAGCCTGGGAACCCAGTCGCCTGTATCACGCTGCATTCCTACGATCTGATTTCAAAGTAATTGTTGACTATTTCCAAGAACAAGGCATTGAAAACAGCGATTTTGATCTGGTTTCTTGGGATGAGCCTGACCCGTTGGAAGGTAAGATCACTCACATGTTCGACGCCAGCGAATATCTGGAGATCAAAGAGCAGGCGATGCGCTGCCACAAGACGCAGTTTGGAGAGGATAGTATTTTTCAGAAATTACCCCGGGAGATACAGCAAAAGTCCTCGGGAAGAGAATATTTCGTTCAAGTCGATCCGTCCCCAGGAAGTAATATTACATCGAACGACGACTTATTTGTCGGGATTCCCTTAGAGAAGCACCCGGCGTTTACGGGTGGGAGAAGATGATTACTTGCTCCAAATGTCATCAAATCAATCGTGCAAGCGCTTTTTTCTGCAAACAATGTGGGCAGCCCGTTTCCTGTCCGCGCTGCCATGTCATCCTGGAGGAGGCTGCTAATTATTGCGACAACTGTGGCCAGGCTTTGACCGTTGAAAGCAGGCAATACAATATCGCTTCCAATGAGAACCTTCAAAAACCTCTCGGGGTTAGGGAGATGGATGGGCAGCCAGCGCCATTAGCGACGGAAACCTCTAAGAGTACCGAGTCATCGATCACTCCAAGGAAACAGCTCGAACAGTTCGTACCTCATGAACTCATGAGCAAGCTGGAAGCGGCCAGATCCACCGGATCCATGGTGGGCGAGCGTCGAGTGGTCACGATTCTATTCTGCGACGTTAAAGGTTCGACTGCAGCGGCCGAGCACCTCGATCCGGAAGATTGGACCGAGATTATCAACGGCGCCTTCGAACACATGATTAAACCCGTATACAGATACGAGGGAACGGTTGCTCGACTAACGGGTGACGGAATATTGGCCTTTTTCGGGGCTCCCATTACACACGAGGATGATCCCCAACGCGCCGTCTTGGCCGGGCTCGATATAGTTTCAGCCATTGAATCGTACAAGGTTCAGGTCGAACGAAGATGGGGCATCGATTTCAGCGTCCGGGTGGGCATTAACACCGGCCGCGTTGTCGTAGGAGCTGTAGGCTCAGATCTCCGCATGGAGTACACGGCTATGGGTGACGCCATCAACCTGGCCGCGAGAATGGAGCAAACAGCCTCCCCGGGCACGGTCCAGGTTGCCGGTGACACATACCGGCTTGTCAGCCCGTTATTCGAATTTGAGGATCTTGGCCGAGTAGAGGTCAAAGGAAAAGCGGCGCCTGTTCCAGCTTATCGTGTACTGAAGCGAAGTGCGACCCCAGGTCGGGTACGTGGTATCGAGGGATTAGAGATCGATCTAATCGGCCGCGATCGGGAGCTGACCAGTCTGGTTTCCGCTATTGACGATGTCACGAGGGGTGTCGGTCATATTGTTTGCCTGACGGGTGAGGCTGGATTGGGCAAGAGTCGCCTCATACGCGAACTGCAGAAAACTCAAGCTGCATTACGCGTGAATGAGCTAACTTCCCCAGGATCTTCAGATAGTTCCTCGTCCGTTAACGACATGCAGACAATGGATAGAAACTTAGAACCTCAATGGTACGAAACCACGTCTCTTTCCTATGAAACCGCCCAGCCATACGCTCTTTTCCGCCGCCTGGTTCGCCGTCTCAATGGAATCAACCACAACGACCGGCCCTCAGAAGTAAGGGAGAAACTCGCCGCTCTACCCGAGTTCATACCGGAAGATCATGGAGTATCCACTCTTGAGGTTTTTGAGGCTCTCTTTGGCCTGGAGAGCGAGAATGGATCAGCGCCCTTGGAGGGCGAGGCATTCAAACAAGCCCTGTTCAAATTGATGCCATCCCTGTGGAGACTGAGATTTGAAAATCAGCCCACTATCATCGTATTTGACGACCTTCACTGGAGCGATCCAGCCTCTGTCGCCCTGCTAGTCGATCTGCTGCCCTTGATTGAAGAGATGGCCATAGTCTTCATCTGCGTCTTCAGACCTGAACGAGGGGTTCCAGGCTGGCAGATAAAGGAAAAGGCGGATGAAACCTACCATCACCATTTCACAGAGATTGTTCTCGGTCCGCTTTCAGTTCGCCAAAGTGAGGAGATGATCGATGCCCTGCTTGGCAATCCAGATCTACCAGACGACTTGCGACAGCTAATTCTGGAGCGAGCCGATGGCAATCCATTCTTCATTGAAGAGGTTGTACGGACGCTGATAGACGAAGGAGCCATCATCGCAGACGACAGTTCGAACGGGCATCCTAAGTGGCGGGTTGCCGGGGAGAGTACCGACATTCACATCCCAGACAACCTGCAAGCGTTGCTCACCGCCCGTATCGATCACCTCTCTGAAGAGGCACGCCAAACGCTGCAGCTGGCCTCAGTTATCGGTCGGAATTTCTACCGGCGTATCTTAAAGATGATTAACGAATCGAGCGAGGAGTTGGACAGTCACATCAACACCCTGCTTCGACAGGATATGATTCGCGAGTTTGCACGGGTACCTGAAATCGAATACAGGTTCCGCAACCCTCTCACTCAGGAAGCGGCTTACCGCACAATTTTACTGAAGCGGCGGCGAGAATTTCATCGTCGCGTAGGCGAAGTCATGGAAACGATCTTCGCCGAGCAACTGGAAGAACAAGCTCCTCAGCTGGCTTTCCACTTTCGCGAAGCTCAACAATATGGACGAGCCATGGTCCATTTTAGAAAAGCTGGCGACGTCGCCTACCGTCTTTTCGCCAATGAGGAAGCCTCTACTCACTACGGCGAGGCGATAGAGATGGCCCGCCTGTCCAAAGAGCCTGTTGCCTCCGATATACTGCTCCATCTTTACAGTCGCCGTGGCCGGGCTCTTGAGCATCAGGTTGCTTTTGAGGCCGCGATGGTGAACTATCAGACAATGCTTGCCCATGCTCAAGAGCAGCAGGATCAGGAGCTATCCCTGGCGGCCATGATGGCCATGGCCACTATTTTAAGTACCATGACACCCATTCAGGATGTTATTAAATCTCGCGAGCTTTCCGAAGAAGCGCTTATATTAGCCCAATCACTGGGTGACAGAGCTGCAGAAGCAAAAATCAACTGGAATTTGATGAACACCGTCGCTTTCTCTGGTGGTGACATGGAGGAGGGTCTATCGTATGGCGAAGCGTCACTAAAGATTGCCCGGGAGATGGATCTCAGGGATCAGATCGCTTATACCCTGAACAGCATGATTATGATCTATTGGAACAACAATCTTATCGCCAAAGGAATAGTTCTCATGGATGAAGTTCGCGCAATCTGGCGCGAATTGGACAATCAACCCATGCTCGCGGATTCGACCACCATGACCGGATATAGCCTCCTTATGATTGGCGATTATAAGTCAGCCTTAGAGACTTTTGAGGAGTTGGAGCGGATTAGCCAGGCGATCAACAATACCTGGAACCTCATTAGCAGCAAACTCTTTCTTGGTATGTGTTTCCTGCAAGTCGGTGAGATAGATAGGGGCGTTTCCTACGTTTACGAGGCCATCGAGATAGGTGAGCAAATAGGGCTTCACACAAATGTGTTGCTGGCCAAAGTGATGCTTGCCGGTGGCTACTCCGTCTTTGGCGAGTATGTCCATGCACAGGAGCTGGCCTTGGAAGCCTATCAGCGCAGGGACGATGTCCCCGATTTCGACCGGCCGTTGATACTCGGTCTCGTTTGCGCCGCATACGTCCGCTGCCAGGCCTTCTCGCAGGCAGAGGAGGTCCTGGAATTATTATCAGAGTATGACAGGAGCAGCGGCAGCACCTGGTTAGCATCATTCATCATTGGTGCTGAAGCTGAACTTGCTCTGGCTAAGGAGCGGCCGGAAGACGCATTAGAAAAAATCGAACCAACTATTCCCAGGCTGCAGGAATCGGGCATTCACTCAACTCTACCATATTTGCTTTTCTTAAGGGGTCAGGCACATTTGGCACTTGGTGATCACCAATCGGCGAGATCGTATTTTGAACAGGCACTCGAAGAGTCTGAAGAGACGGGCGAACGAATGTGGCGCTGGCAAATTCTACTTGCATTAGTGGACATGGTCGCAGATGGGGATATGGACGAGTTTTCAGAGGCCAACGAGTGGAGAGATAAGGCGGCGGAAACGATCGCCTTTATTGCAGATAATACTCACAATCCTGACCTTCGCAGAGAATTCCTGCTAAGACCCGGGGTCTCATCGTTTGTCGGGGCAGATATTCTCGAATGATTTGCCCCAACTGTAGCACATCCAATCGTGATGAGGCCTATTTCTGCAAGCACTGCGCTCAATTGCTTGTAGAGTATTGCCCCAATTGCCGCGTCCATCTGCCAGGAGATGCATCCTTTTGCGATCGGTGCGCCTTTCCTCTTAAGCTTGAGGTGAGATCGGGATGGCCATCACCTGTGCAGATCGGTGGCCAAATAAAAGGAGCCCTTCTCTGGCCAAGCCAACAACCTGGTGACCAGCAACCCGGTCAACTCTCGATTCAGGATGCTGGAGCAGGTGAGCCGATCAAGGGAATCCAGAAACAGGGGACAGAGTCACAAACCGCGCTTCAGAGATTCATCCCTGGTGAATTGCTGCAAAAATTAGAGACCGCACGAACGGACGGAACAATGGTTGGAGAGCGGCGGGTGGTCACCATGCTTTTCTGCGACGTCAAAGGGTCTACTGCCGCGGCTGAACAATTGGATCCGGAGGATTGGACTGAGATAATTAATGGCGCATTCGAGCATATGATCAAACCGGTTTACAAGTACGAAGGCACTGTCGCCCGCTTAATGGGTGATGCGATTTTAGCCTTCTTTGGCGCACCGATTGCCCATGAAGACGACCCGCAACGAGCGGTATTGGCTGGCCTTGATATCGTCGACGGCATAGAGCCCTATCGCCATGAGATCAAGCAGCGATGGGACATAGATGTCAACGTCCGTGTAGGTATTAACACGGGTAGAGTGGTTGTGGGCAACGTTGGTTCCGACTTGCGAACGGAATACACGGCTATGGGTGACGCAATTAACTTGGCCTCGCGCATGGAACAGACGGCCGAGCCTGGCACGCTGCAGATCGCCGAAGATACCTACAAAGTGGTAAAACACGCCTTCGAAGTCCAGGATCTGGGTGGGATCGCCGTTAAGGGGAAGGAAGAACCAGTTGCTGCCTATCGGGTTCTTGGCCGTAAATCTGTTGCCGGGCGTCGTCGCGGAATCGAGGGCATGCGAGCAAAGATGGTCGGGCGAGATGTTGAGCTCTCGGCTCTTCAAGGTGTCGTCGCTTCTGTTCAGCAGGGTGTAGGGCGTATTGTCTGCGTAATTGGCGAGGCTGGGCTGGGAAAAAGCCGCCTCATACACGAGCTAAATAATACGGCCCAAGATCTTGAAAACTCGCCGAATAGTCCCGTATGGTATGAGACTGGGTCGCTGTCATACGAAACCGGCCATCCTTATGGGCTTTTCCAGCGCCTGATTCGCCGTCTTAACGGAATTGCAGCCGCCGATTCATCGGAGACGTCTCGCCAGAAAATTGCATCCATGGTCGCTGGATTTGACGATGCTGAAGGGCGACGTGTCCAGAGGGTGATTGAGACACTATTTGACCTGGAGATGAGCGCGGCTGATCCCCCTCTGGAGGGCCAGGCTTTCAAGAGAGAGTTATTCCGGGTTATGCCTCTTATTTGGCGACAGAGATATGCGGAACAACCGGTGGTCCTGGTTCTCGAGGACTTACACTGGAGCGATCCGGTATCTGTAGAGTTGCTAATCCATTTGTTTCCGTTAACAGCGGAGATTCCCATTGTACTGATATGCGCCTTTCGGCCTGATCGGCAGAGCCCCGCCTGGCGATTAAAGACAACAGCCGACGATGAGTACCACCATCGTTATTCGGAGATCGGCCTGCGTCCCCTGTCAGATCCAGAGGTAGAAGAGCTGGTTGGCCATTTGCTAACCGGCGCTGAATTACCCGATATTATTCGCAGCAGAATCTTAGAGCGATCTGGGGGTAATCCATTCTTTGTCGAGGAAGTAATACGAAGCCTCATCGACAGCGGGGCCGTCATCGGCGAGGAAAAAGATGTTGATGGCCAGTCGCGTGTTATCTGGCGCGCTACCGGAGAAGGTGAGCTGGTCGAGATCCCCGATAATCTGCAGGCTCTTCTGGCGGCACGAATCGACCGCCTTGAGGAAGAGACACGACAAACGTTACAAATGGCCTCGGTGATCGGCCGGACTTTCTCAAGACGCGTCCTTGAGTCGATCGGAAGCAACGGGAATGTCCTGGCGATCGAACACCAGTTAAGCCTGCTATTGCAAATTGAGATGATTAGCGAGGCGGCCCGTCTGCCAGAACTTGAGTACAAGTTTAGCAACCCACTTACCCAGGAGGTTGCCTACCAGACCATCCTGATCAAACAGAGGCGCGCGTTTCATGACCGGGTTGGCCAGGCGATGGAAGCGCTCTTCCCAGATCGATTAGCTGAGATGGCTCCCCGGTTGGCTTTTCACTTTCTCGAAAGTGGAAACAAGGCCAAGGCTTGCCAGTATTACACCTTGGCTGGCGACAGCTCGTATCGTCTTTATGCACTTACCGAAGCGATTGGTCACTATACTCAGGCATTGCAGATTCTTGATCAGAGCACGGCTGCCAGTGAAGAGCTCATCCATGTTTACACAAGGCGTGGTCGGGCCATGGAACTAAGCAACGCCTATGCCGATGCCCTGGAAAATTACGCCGAGATGGAGCGAATAGCCGGCGAACGTGGAGATAATGGCCTCCGGCTGGCGGCCTTGTTAGCCCGCACGATTGTTCACACCACATTCTCACCTGTTTTCGACCCCAAAATTGGCCTGCCTTTATCCGAAGAAGCATTGGATCTGGCCCGCCAGCGGGAGGATCATGCTGCTCAAGCCAAGGTCTTATGGAGTCTTATGCTTGTTCACGCCTATGCCATGGGCGACAATGCAACAGGCGCGCGCTATGGGCAGGAAGCCCTTGACCTGGCTCGAGAACACAGTTTAAGCAACCAGCTGCCTTATATTCTAAATGACCTGGGTCGTATCATGTCCTTCAACAACCAGTTTTCAGAAGGTCTTCCTCTGATTGCAGAAGCACAGCCCCTTTTCGAACAAGCCGGAAATCTACCATTATTAAGCGACAACCGGAGCGGCTATTCGCTGGTCTCATTTTTCGCCGGCGATCTGGAGACCGCCAGGGAGGCGGCCGAGGATGCATTGGAAATTAGCCGCTCAATCAACAACCAGATCGGCATTGAGTACAATACCTGGAGTGCTAGCATGGCCTACGCCGAACAAGGAGAACTGGGCCGGGCAGCGGCCGGCCTGGAAAGTGTCATCGCCGTAACCGAGGGCATTTGGCTTCAAGCCTGGCCTTATCTGGCCTACATCTACGCCGAACTGGGAGCGACCGCTGAGACTCTTAAGCGCTATGTAGTGCGGATCGACGATGCCAATTCTAGCGGACCCTTCTTCAGAGATACCTATGCTGCACAGTTAGCCAGACTATATCTCCAGCTTGATGACCAGGAGGCGGCCGAGCGTGTTTTCCAGGAGTTTCCTCAAGAATCCGATCCAACCAGGGTCTCAGCTCTTAACGTTTGGGGCTTGCTGGCTAACAATGAACTGCTCTTCCACAGGCAAGATTTTGGGGAACTTTCTGCTATCTTGGATACGCTAATCGCTCAGATGGAAGCTGTTGGCCTGGCCTGGTTGAGGGGGGATTTACTGTTGCTTCAAGCGCGAACCTTGCTGTCGCTTGAACCGCCGCAGAGTGAAAAGGCGCAAGCGATCCTGGAGAAAGCCTACAATTACGCCAACGAAGGCGGCCATAATCGAGTGCTATGGAAGATCGCCTTTGCCCTGTCTGAATTAGTTCAAGAGCCAGAAGCCGGCGAATTACGCAATCAAGCAAGGGAGATAATTGACACAATCGCAAACGGCCTGGATGATCCCGAACTGCGCCAATCCTTCTTAAACCAGCCGCAAGTCCGATCACTCGCTGTGGCCGCCTAGCTGCAAACAGGACGGGAAGGGGCTTCGCCCACCCTCTCACACTACTGTATCTGTGGGTCCGCATCCGGTGATTCGGCCAAGCATTACGAAGTCGCATCTTCATGTTGAGTTGCTT
>PVMS01163890.1_pt1 | contig 12914 bp, 12 predicted proteins | sample 1853461 | NCBI WGS metagenome assembly PVMS01 (sample SAMN08582032, study PRJNA380276) | Marine sediment metagenome, whole genome shotgun sequencing project. | isolation source: ocean sediment barecode stripped | collected 2017 | reverse complement strand
TGATGCACCTTGACGATCGTTCCCTGCATGGGGGCGGCGACGATGCCTTCGCCGCCGCCCGCGCTGGTCTGTCTGGTGAGTTTCGGCGGCCGTCGGCGAGGTGCGGGGCGCTGACCCGGACCCGTACTCGCCATCACGCGAGACCAGCGCAGGCGGCGGCGAAGGCATCGTCGCCGCCCCCATGCAGGGAACGATCGTCAAGGTGCATCACAAGGCTGGCGATGTCGTGTCTACCGGTGATCCCGTCTGCGTGCTCGAGGCGATGAAGATGGAGAACGAGATCAGATCCCCGATCGACGGAGAGATCATCGACCTGAGAGTCCAGCCCGGAGACACCGTAGCCTCCGGCGGCATCCTGATGGTGATCAAGTAGCGGCGACCCTGGCGGGCCGCGGTATCAAGTAGCGGCGGCCCTGGCGGGCCGCGGTATCAAGTAGCGGCGACCTCACGGCCTCGCACGCGATCGCCAGTACTTGATACCGCGAGCGCCCGAGAGCCGATACCGCGAGCGCAGCGAGCTCTACCGCGAGCGCCAGCGAGCTCAGTACTTCCCGAAGACTTCGGTGAGGGTTCCGGCTACCTCACCTACCGTTGCTTCGGCTTCGAGGGCGGCTCGCATGGGGTAGAGGAGGTTGCCGCTGGTGCGGGCGGTGGTGCGGATCTCGTCGAGGGTGGCGGCTACGGCGGGGGCGTTGCGTTGCGCCTTGAATCCGGTGAGCGCTGCGACCTGGCGATCTTCGACTCCCGGCTCCACCCGCAGGATCTCCGCTTCCGATGTGTCCTCGACCGTGAAGCGATTCACCCCGACCACGATGGTCGCACCGCTCTCGACCTTCCGCGCATGTTCGTACGCGGCTTCTTCGATCTCGTTCTGCTGGAACCCCACCTCGATCGCGGCCACCGCTCCTCCCAGATCGTCGATGCGGTCGAGCAGCGCGATCGCCTCCCCCTCGAGGCGATCGGTGAGCGACTCCACGTAATAGGACCCGGCGAGAGGATCGACCACGTCGGCGACCCCGGATTCGAAGGCGAGGATCTGCTGTCCGCGCAGAGCGACCATGACGGCCTCTTCGGTGGGAAGGCCCAGCGCCTCGTCATAGGAGTTGGTGTGCAGCGACTGAGTGCCGCCGAGCACCGCGGCGAGGCCCTGATAGGCGGTGCGGACGACGTTGTTGAGGGGTTGCTGCGCCGTCAGCGTGGACCCGGCCGTCTGGGTATGGAATCGCATCCGCCACGAGGCCGGGTCCCGTGCACCGACCCTTTCTCGCATGAGCCGAGCCCACAGCCGGCGGGCCGCGCGGAACTTGGCCGCCTCTTCGAAGAGATCGTTGTGGGAGTTCCAGAAGAAGGACAGTCGCGGCGCGAATGCGTCGACATCGAGCCCGGCGCTCCGGGCCGCCTCCACGTAGGCGAGGCCGTCGGCGAGCGTGAACGCGATCTCCTGCGCGGCCGTCGAACCGGCCTCACGGATGTGGTATCCGCTGATCGAGATCGTGTTCCAGTCCGGCAACTCCACGGCACAGTACGCGAACAGATCGGTGATCAGCCGCATCGAAGGTGCGACCGGGTAGATGTACGTGCCCCTGGCGATGTACTCCTTGAGGATGTCGTTCTGTACCGTGCCGCGGATCCTCGACGGATCGACACCCTGCTCGCGAGCCACCAGCTCGTAGAGCAGCAACAAGATCGCTGCCGTCGAGTTGATCGTCATCGACGTCGTCACCTCCTCCAGGGGGATCTCCGCGAAGAGGGTCCGCATGTCGGCGATGGAATCGATCGCAACCCCCACCTTCCCGACCTCGCCCTCGGCCATGGGATCGTCCGAGTCGAGACCCATCTGGGTCGGCAGGTCGAACGCGACCGAAAGTCCCGTTTGGCCTGCGTCCAACAGCGCCCGGAACCGCCGGTTGGTCGTGACGGCATCACCGAAACCGGCGTATTGACGCATCGTCCAGAGGCGACTCGGATACATCGACGGATAGGGTCCCCGGGTGAACGGGTAGCTGCCGGGCTCACCGAGTTCGTTGCCCGGGGACCACCCCTCGAGGTCGGAGGGCTCGTAGATCGTTTTACCTTCGTCCACAGATGCACGGCCTAAACGGTCGGGATTCCTATGATTTCGCGAGGTCGATGCTACCGGTTGAGCTCGACCGTACGCAGCAGTTGGAGTTGCCCCGGTGACCATGGATCCGAACATCCACGAAGCCCACCGTCGGGATCGGCGCTACCGTCGTCTCCCTGCGGTGATCCTGCTGGCCATCATCGCCCTCGCCGGCGCAGCCTGGTTGGGTCTGTTCGGGTTCCTCGGCTCGAACGCGGCCCTGGGCACGGTCGAGGATCTCGAAACGCGCTACGTGTGCGATGTCGGCGAATTCGAGCTCGCCCTCCCCGCCGTGTCCAGCCTGTCCGAGGTCTATACCTCGGATCGGGTGCTGCTCGGGAAACTCTCGGAGCGCAACAGTCAACCGGTCGCACTCGACGACATCCCCGAGGAAGTGATCGGAGCCCTCCTGTCCGCCGAAGACAAGGGTTTCTACGAGCACGAAGGTGTCAACTTCACCGCCATCGCACGCGCCGCCGCGGCAAGGACCGGAGGAGCATCGACGATCACCCAACAGGTCGTGAAACAGAACTTCCTCAACGCCGATCGAACCATCGAGCGCAAGATCTGCGAGGCGCTCATCGCGACCGAACTCGAAGAGATCTACACCAAGGATCAGATCCTCGAGTTCTACATCAACTCGGTCTTCTTCGGATCGAACGCGTACGGGATCCAGGCCGCAGCTCAGGAGTATTTCGAGGTCCCCCTGGACGAGCTCACGGTTGCCCAGAGCGCGACGATCGTGACGATCATCCGCAACCCCACGTCTACCACCCCCGCAAGAACCCTTCAGAGTCATTGCGGGCACGGAACCGCACCATCGATCAGATGGTGCTCAACGGGTACGTGAGTCCAGCTGCGGGCGAAGCCGCCAGAACCGAGCCGTTGAGTGTCATCGCGCACCAAACGACCGAGGAACTGGCCCCGCAAGTCATGCTCGCGGTCCGCCAGGAACTCCTCCGCACCGAGGAATACGGGCTCGGGGGCACCGTCGAAGAACGGAAACGGGCCGTGTTCGGATGCCCCGCCGCCGATACGACGTGTGAGGGCGGAGGCGGTCTCGATATCGAAGTCACCGTCGACTACGCACTCCAGACCGAGGCCAACCGGATCCTGCGCGCCTGGTTCCCGCCCGAGTTCGAAGGCCCGACCGGGGCGATCGCGATGGTCGACAACACGACCGGCGCGGTCCGCGTCGTCTCGTCGGGCGTCGACTACGGCACCGACACCGAGGCGGGCGAGCGACCCTACGACCTCGCGCAGAGCGGTGCCCGAGCCGCCGGGTCCGCGTTCAAACCCTTCACCCTCGCCGCAGCCCTCGAGTCGGGCGATACCGAAGGCAATCGAGTGACGCTCAACAGCTTCTGGAACCGGGCCAGTCCGGTTGAGATCGACTGCGGGTTCCCCTGTACCCCCGATGGCGACGTCTGGACCGTGAGCAACGCCGGTGGCGACTCACCCAACAGCCTCCAGACGCTCGAGTCCGCCACCTACAACTCGGTGAACGCCGTCTACGCCCGGGTCGTCGACGCCATCGGGGCCGACCGCGTGCTCGAGATGGCCCGTCGTTTGGGGATAACGTCCGAACACCTCAAGCCCTATCCATCGATCACCCTCGGTGCGTTCGGGGTCAGCCCACTCGAGATGGCGGCGGCGTACTCGACGTTCGCCAATTACGGTCGCCAGTTGGATCCCTACCTCATCGAGCGGATCACCGACGCGAACGGGAACATCGTCTACGAGCACAACCCGGAACCCGAGCAGGTGCTGACCAAGCCGATCGCCGCTGCGGTGGTGAACACCCTCGAGCAGGTCGTCTCCAGTGGCACCGGTACGCGGGCGAACATCGACCGGCCCCAGGCAGGAAAGACCGGGACCGCGAACGAGAGTGTCGATGTCTGGTTCGTCGGCTTCATCCCGCAGTACACGACGGCTGTGTGGGTGGGCAACGCCGATCGTCCGGAGCCGCTCGAGGACATCGTCGTGTGGAACGACCTCGAAGGACGTGAGGAACCGATCAAGCGGGCGTACGGAGGGACGCTCGCCGCTCCGATCTGGAAGCAGTTCATGTTGGAGGCCACCGACGGGCTTCCGGTGCGGGGTTTCCTGCCGGATCCGCTGGGTACCGAGAGGTACTACGAGATCCCCGAGACGATCGTTCCCGACCTGCGCGGCATGAGTAGAGACGAGATGGAGACGGCGATCTACGAGGCCCATCTCGAGGTGGCCTACGTCGAGGTGGCCTCGAACAGCGGCAAGGGAAAGGTCCTCGGCTGGTCTCCGAAAACCGAGACCGAGGTCCCCCAGGGCTCGGCCGTCGAGATCAGGGTCTCATCGGGCGTCCCGCCCAAGGTCGATGTTCCCAACCTCATCGGACTCCCCATCGCGGACGTCGGTGATGCACTCTCGGGAACCGGCTTCGGCTGGACCGCGGAACCGGTTCCCGTCGTCGAACCCGAGCTGTGGGGGATCGTCGTCTCCACCAGCCCGTCTCCGGGGACGTCCGTTGCTCCCGGTTCGGTGATCACCGTGGGTGTCGGAGCGGAGCCCGAGCTGCCGCCCGAGCCCGAGCTGCCGCCCGAGCCGCCGCCCGAGCCACCGCCCGAGCCCGAGCCACCGAGCACTTGACCCGAGCCGCCGGCGGCTTCACCGCTGCGGGCATCACCGCGGGGGCCGGTAACCTCGACGGGATGGCTTCTCCCGACGTGGCACCGTTGACCCGACTCTGGCGTTATGCCCGACACCAACGCTCGCTCATCGTTCGCGCCTCGATCTGGTCGGTGCTCAACAAGACGATGGACATCGCGCCGCCCTTCCTGATCGGTATGGCCATCGACGTCGTCGTCCGGCAAGAGGATTCCTTCCTCGCCGGGCTCGGCATCACGGACCCCCGGACCCAACTCGTCGTCCTCGCCGTCGTCACCTTCGTCGTGTGGGCGTTCGAATCGCTGTTCGAGTACCTCTCCGGCGTCGATTGGCGGAACCTCGCCCAGACGATCCAGGACGAGCTTCGGGTCGAAACGTACGCCCATATCCAGCACCTCGAACTCGGGTATTTCGAAGAACGGTCCTCAGGGGACCTGATGGCCGTCCTCAACGACGACGTGAACCAATTGGAACGGTTCCTCGACATCGGAGCCAACGAGGTCATCCAGATGATCACCACCGTCGTGTTGATCGGGGCGACGTTCTTCATGATCGCTCCGTCGGTGGCATGGCTGGCGTTCCTCCCGATCCCGTTCATCGTCTGGGGATCGGTCCGCTACCAACGCCGTATCGAGCCGCGTTACACCGTGGTCCGGGATGAGGCAGCCGCCATCAACGCACTGCTGGCCAACAATCTGGGAGGTATCGCAACGATCAAAGCGTTCACCGCCGAAGGCCGCGAGGTGGCCCGGGTGGCCGAGGCCAGCGATCGCTACCGGCTCGCCAACAGCGACGCGATCCGCCTCTCGTCGGCCTTCTCTCCACTCATCCGGATCGCGATCCTGGTCGGCTTCACCGCAACCCTCGTCTGGGGCGGCTTCCTCGTGCTCGACGGCTCGCTGAACGTGGGGCTGTACTCCGTGATGGTGTTCCTCACGCAGCGCCTCCTCTGGCCGCTCACTCGCCTCGGTCAGACCTTCGATCTGTATCAGCGAGCGATGGCCTCGACCCGGCGTATCTTCACGGTCCTCGACACCGAACCGACGCTCGAGGACGGCACCGAGCCCTTCGACCCCGATCACGCTCGGGGCGAGATCGTTCTCGAGGGGATCGGATTCGCGTACGTTTCGGGCTACCCGATCCTCGACGACGTTTCGGTGGCGATACCCGCCGGTCGGACCACCGCTTTCGTCGGTCCCACCGGCTCGGGGAAGACGACGGTGATCAAGCTGATACTCCGGTTCTACGACCCCGACGCCGGATCCGTCCGTTTCGATGGCAACGATCTACGCACGATGCAACGTAAGGACCTGCGGAACGCGATCGCTCTGGTCTCCCAGGACGTCTTCTTGTTCCACGGAACCGTCCGCGACAACATCAAGTACGGTCGACCCGATGCCCCCTTCGAGGACGTGGAGTGGGCGGCACGCACGGCGGAAGCTCACGAATTCATCCTCGGACTCCCCGAAGGTTATGACACCATCGTCGGCGAGCGGGGTCAGAAGCTGTCCGGCGGTCAACGGCAGCGGCTTTCCATCGCCCGCGCGCTCCTCACCGAAAGTGCCGTGTTGATCCTGGACGAAGCCACGTCCGCCGTCGACAACGAGACGGAGGCCGCCATCCAGCGCTCGCTGGCCCGGGTCGCGCACGATCGAACGATGGTTGTGATCGCGCACCGGCTCTCCACCATCCGTCATGCCGATCGCATCCACGTCCTCGAAGGCGGCAGGATCGTCGAGAGCGGCACCCACGACGACCTCGTCGGGCACGACGGGGTCTACCGAGCGCTCTGGCAGGTCCAGACGGGGATGGCGATTCCCGAGGGCTGACACCCTTGCCGGTCCGCATTCGCCTTCTGCACCTCGACCCCTCTCCGGTGTCAACCCGGTTCACGCCGGGGCTCGGCCGGGAGTGCTCTCTTTCGCGACCTCGAGTCCAACTACTTGACGTTACTTCGTGTTATCTGATATTCCTTGGCTATGAGCATTCCACAGATCACGGCGGCGTCCGAAACAATCCCGGGGAACGATGCATGTCCTCCCACCGGCTCCGGGTGTCCCGCGCCACGTTCGGACGTCGCCGCGAGTCTCCCCTACCTCCCCCTCCGCCCGACCGTCCACCAGCGCCCCACCATCGCGCCCTCGCCGTGGCTGGACCCGATCTCGGAACTCGGCTACACCACCGACCATCCGTACGTGCGCAGGTTCTGGACCTCGGTCATCGGCCCGGGAGCGGTCGCAGATCTCCTGCGTCTCGCCGTCGCCGCACGACGCGACCGCTCCCTCCCCCGTCCCGTGCACCTCCACCTCCTCATCCGGGAGGGCCTGGCACGCTGCACCGGTGGCATCCTGTTCGTACGACCCACGGTGCCGCCGTTGTCGGCGCAACACGTCCTGCGGCTCCCACCGGCCCTGCGTCGCGAACACGCTCGCTACCGGTTCGCCGGCCCACCGTGAGGCATAGCCGACTTGCACGACGGTCCTCGCATGGGAAACTTGGTGGGTGAGTGATCCCTTCGATACTGCCGTTCAAGCGTTGGTCGACCGCACCAGGATCCTCGTGTTCACCGGTGCGGGGATCAGCACCGAGTCCGGAATCCCCGACTTCCGCGGGCCACAGGGCATCTGGACCCGCCTCGATCCCGACGAGTACACCTTCAGTCGCTACGTCTCGGATCCCGCCTTCCGTCGCGACTCGTGGGGACGTCGTTTCGATTCTCCGTTCATCGGGGCGGAACCCAACCGGGGCCATCGAGCGGTCGTCGACCTGTGGAGATCAGGCAGATCGGTGGGGTGCGTCACCCAGAACGTCGACGGCCTGCACGTGAAAGGGGGCTTGCCCGCCACCACCGTCGCCGAGCTTCATGGGAACGCCGCGCGCATCGGATGCATCTCGTGCGGCGACGAGCCGCCTCTCGCGAAGGTGCGCGAGCGATGGGGATCCGGCGAAGCCGACCCGGCTTGTCAACACTGCGGCGGGATCCTGAAGCCGCAGATCGTCTTCTTCGGCGAAGACCTGCCCCGTGAAGCGATGGACCGGGCTGCGGACATGGTGCACGAGGCCGACGCGGTCCTGGTGGTGGGCTCCACCCTGTCGGTCTACCCGGCCGCGTTCATCCCGCTCGATGTAGTCGATCGAGGGCATCCGATGGTGATCATCAATCAGGGTCGCACCGATCACGACGCTTTCGCCGCCGTCCGCGTCGACGGGCCGGCCGGCACCGTGCTCCCCGCTCTCGTCGCCGCGATCACCCACGAGCCTCTTCTTGCGGACGGGAGTGGTCACTAAGGTTCGCGGATGGACTATCGCAGCATCGTCGCGCGGGCCCGGGCTCAGATCACCGAGATCACTCCCCAGGATCTCGAACGTGCCCTCAGCCGGTACACCCTTCTCGACGTCCGTGAGCTCGTGGAGCGTCAGTCCGGTGCGATCATGCCGTCGCTGCTCATGTCCCGCGGGGTGCTCGAACGCGATGTCACCGCCCTCATCTCGGACCTCGACACCCCGATCGCCGTCTACTGCGCGGTCGGGGAACGTTCCGCACTGGCCGCCGTGGCTCTCGAAACGTTGGGCTACCGGGAGGTCGTTTCGCTCCAGGGAGGCTTCGACCGGTGGAAAGCAGAGGGGTATCGCTGGGTCGAGCCGGCGGAACCGACCCTCGACGAGCGGGTGCGCTACGACCGCCATATCCGGTTGGCCGGCATCGGAGTCGAGGGTCAGACCCGGCTGCTCGGCGCTCGGGTCGTGGTCATCGGCCTCGGTGGGCTCGGCTCCCCCGCGGCGCTCTATCTCGCGGCCGCGGGCGTAGGCACCATCGGCCTGGTCGACGACGAACGGGTCGAGGTATCGAACCTCCAGCGCCAGATACTCCACGACGTCGCATCGGTCGGTCGACCCAAGGTGGAGTCGGCGCTGGCGGCCCTCGCCGGGCTGAACCCCGGGATCAAGATCATCACCCATGCCTCCCGACTCAACGCTGCCAACGCGCTCGAGGTCCTCGGTGCCTACGACCTCATCGTCGACGGGTCCGACAACTTCCCGACGCGGTACCTCATCAACGATGCTTCTCTCCACCTGCGGATCCCGGTCGTACACGGCTCGGCGTTGCGTTTCGAAGGCTCCGTGTCCCTGTTCGATCCGTATCGGGGACCGTGCTACCGGTGCCTGTTCCCCGAGCCGCCGCCGCCCGAGCTCTCCCCTTCCTGCGGAGAGGCCGGGGTGCTGGGCGCGGTGACCGGCATCATCGGAGCGATGCAGGCGGCGGAGTCGGTGAAGTGGCTCGTCGGCGCGGGAACCCCCCTCTCGGGCCGACTCCTCGTCTACGACGCCCTCGAGGCACGGTGGACCAGCCTCGGTTTCGCGCGCGACCCGGAATGCCCGGCCTGCGGGGACGAGCAACTCCCACCACCCGTCGTCGACTACGGGCCGTCCTGCACGGTTTGAAACCTGCCTCGCACCGTCGTCAGTCCGCGGTGGACCGTTCCCGCGCCAACTCGACCAGCGTGCGCACCGCGAATCCGGTGCCGCCTTTGGTGATGTAGTGCTCGTCCTTGTCGGCACGTGCCGGACCGGCGATGTCGAGGTGGACCCACGGCCTTTCGTCGACGAACTCCTCCAACAGCAACGCCGCGGTGATCGCACCACCGTGACGACTTCCCGTGTTCTTCATGTCGGCTATCGTCGAGTCGATCAACGAGCGGTACTCCGCCTCGAGTGGCAGTCGCCACAGTTTCTCGCCGGCGAACCGCGCCGCCGCTTCGACCTGCTCGACGCTCTCATCGTCGTTGCCGATGACGGCGCCGATCTTCATCCCGAGCGCAACCTGGCTGGCTCCGGTCAGCGTCGCCACGTCCACGATCAGATCCGGCTCCTGTTCGGCGGCCAGAGCGAGCGCATCGGAGAGCACGAGGCGCCCCTCTGCGTCGGTGTTGAGCACCTCGATGGTCTTGCCGTTGTACGCCACCAGCACATCGCCCGGATGCTGCGCCGCGCCACCGGTCATGTTCTCGGTGAGCGGTGTGACCCCGAATACGCGGATCGGAAGCCGCAACCGGGCGATCGTCTGCATCGCCCCATAGACCGCGGCCGCTCCGGACATGTCCGTCTTCATCGTTTCCATGGCGCCTGCGGGTTTGATCGACAGACCTCCGGAGTCGAACACGATGCCTTTGCCGACGAGAGCGAGCGATGAGGTCGCGCCGTCCGGTTCGTAGCGGAGGATGACCATCCGCGGCCGGTTCGTCGCCCCCGACGCGACCGCGAGGAGGCCGCCGAACCCGCGTTCCCGCGCCTCGTCCTCTTCGATGATCTCGACGTCGATGTCGGCTGACAGATCCGCGGCGATGCCTGCGAGAACCTCAGGGGGTTTCCCCCCGGCTGGTTCATTCACGAGATCCCGGGCGAGAAGCACGCCTTCGGCCACCGCTTGGCCGCGTTCGATCGCGTCCCCGGCATCATCTCCTGCTCCCAGCAGCACCAGGCGCTCGTTGGCTCGAGGCTTGGGCTCGGAACGGTACTTGTCGAACTGGTACCCGCCGAGCGTGAATCCGAGCGTGACGGCCTCCACCGCCCCGTCGACGTCGACGAGGTGCAGCGTCGTCGCGGCAACCGGATACGGGGCGGCGAACCGCCCGAAGGACCCCGCAGCTCGGCGGAGCGCTTCAGCGTCCGCCTCGTCACCGAGGCCGACGAACAGGACCGAACCGTACGGCAGGTCTCCACCCGGCACGGCGACGAGTTGGCCGGGTTTCCCGGTGAAGTCGCGAGCGTCGAGATACGAATCGATCCACTCGCCGAGCGCAGCAGCGGCTGCGTCGGCTCCGGGTCCCCAGTTCCTGTCGGCGAACACGGGGACTGCGAGCAGATCCCCCGATCCGGCCTCGAGTTGCGGTCCTTCAACGATCTCGGTCATCGGTCATCTCCTTGACGACTCGGGGTCCACTCGCCCTCGACGGCCCGGGCGAGCATGTACAGGTAATCGGCGAGACGGTTCAGGTAGACGATCACCAAGCTGCCGTTCCCACCCGTCTCACGGTCGTGCGTCACCGTCCGCCGCTCGGATCGGCGCACCACCGTGCGCGCCAGGTCGATGTTGGCAGCCACGAGATCCCCGCCGGGCACGACGAACTCGCTCGGCGAGCCGCCGTCGGCTTCAAGCCGGTCGATCCGCGTCTCGAGCGACTCGATCATCTCCCGATCCACCCGGCTCACCCCGTCCTGGAGCTGATGCCGGTTCTCGAGAGCGGTGGCGAGTTCTGCCGCGACCACGAACAGCTCACGCTGGATCGCCAAGATCTCGTCCGCCACGGAGCCTTCCGCCGTGGCTCGAGCCACACCGAGCACCGACACCGCCTCATCGACGGAGCCGTAGGCCTCCGGTCCGGTGGAATCCTTGGGCACTCGGCCTCCATGGAAGAGACCGGTCGTCCCATCGTCGCCGCGGCGGGTGTAGATGCGCACGCGGTGCAGACTAGAAGTCGCTCCGTCGTTCCGGATCGCGCCGACACACCTGTGATCAGCTGATCCCGCCGGTGACGAGGATGCGCCCAACGGTCACGACTCCGAACGAGGTGAGCACCGCGAGGTAGGACAGACCGGTTGCGGCCATCACTCCCGAGTATCTCGGCTCACGCAACGACATCCATACCCCGACCATCAACAAGCCCGTGAAAACAGCCAGGACGACGTAGGCAAGACCGAAAACCCCCTCGTCTCCGGTCACGACGAACGAACCGGTGATCGCCACCATCACCCCTTCGAGGACCAAACCGGCCATGGCGAACATGTCGAGCCGCACCAGGGACCACCGGGGAAGCCGGGGATCGACCAGGAACCAGTGGCCGAGCAGCATCTCGGAGGTGATGGCGCCCAGGAGGAGAGACCCCGAGATCACCGCCATCACCGGAGAATCCATCGCGCCGACAACGCCGTTCATGATCGCCGCGGCGGCGAACAGGATGGTGGAACCGATCCGGAAATGGGCCCCGATCGTGGCGAACACCGCGAGCGCCGCTGCGGCGTAGGCTGGGGTGCCCCCGCCGGCGAGCCCGGTGAGCACGGAGAACACGACGACGATCGAACCGGCGAGCCACAGGTAGCCGGTTCCCACGACCCTCCACCAGCCGACGAGCGCGGCTCCTGCGGCGATCCCGCACGTCCACATCGCGAGCACGAGCGACGGCGTCAGCTCCATCGACCACGTTCCGCGATCGAGACGACGGCGTCCCGGATCACCCTCCCAGCCACCCCGTCACCCGGGCGGCAACAGACTCGGGGGTGAAACCCCACTCGCGGGCGATCACATCGGCAGGAGCGGAGACGCCGAACCGGTCGATCCCGATGCGGAGCCCGTCTCGACCCGTGAAGGTCTCCCAGCCGAAGGTCGAACCGGCCTCGATGCTCACCATGGGAAGAGTGCCGCCGAGCACCGACGTCCGGTAGGCGTCGTCCTGAGCCAGGAACGCTTCCGCGCACGGCATCGAAACGACCCGGACGGATTGCCCGCCCTCCTCGAGCAGTTCCGCTGCCCGCTCGGCAAGCCACACCTCCGACCCGGTAGCGATGATCACGAGGTCGGAGCCCGGCCGTCGTACGTAACCGCCGCGGGCCACGTCGCCCGGATCGGGCGGATCTGCGGGTACCGGGAGACCCTGTCGCGTCAAGATGAGGGCGGTCGGGCCGTCGCTGCGGTTGAGCGCGGTTTCCCACCCGACGGCGACCTCGACGGCATCGGCCGGTCGAACGACCCAGAGACCGTGTATCGCCCGGAGGGCGGCGAGGTGTTCGATCGGCTGATGGGTGGGCCCGTCCTCTCCCAGGAACACCGAATCGTGGGTCCAGACGAAGATGGACGGCAATCCCATCAACGCGGCGAGCCTGACTGCGGGCCTCATGTAGTCGGAGAACGTGAGGAACGTCGCCCCGTATGCCTCGAGTCCGCCGTGGAGTCGGATGCCGTTGACGGCTGCACCCATCGCGTGCTCGCGAATGCCGAACTTGAGGTTGCGACCGCTGCGATCGAACGCCGAGAAGTCCCCGGAGCCATCGATGTGGGAGTTGTTCGAAGGGGTCAGGTCGGCGGAACCGCCGATGAGCCCGGGGAGCTGTTCGGCGGCCTGCTGGAGCACCTCGCCCGACCATCAGCCCGGGTCGCGCGTGGCGACGCGCC
>PVMS01095000.1_pt1 | contig 12915 bp, 11 predicted proteins | sample 1853461 | NCBI WGS metagenome assembly PVMS01 (sample SAMN08582032, study PRJNA380276) | Marine sediment metagenome, whole genome shotgun sequencing project. | isolation source: ocean sediment barecode stripped | collected 2017 | reverse complement strand
GACGATTTGCTGACGCACCTGTCGAAGATCGCATCGCTCAAGACGATTTCCCGAACGTCCATGCTGCAATACCGAGAGACCACAAAGAAGGCGACCGCAATCGCCAGGACGGTAATGATGACGAGATCGAGCTTTCTACCGGTTTGCGCGGTAATGGAGTCCGAACGATCAACGTCTTCCTCACGTTTGAGACCCTCCGGAGTGAGCTCGAATGACCACGACGCAACGATCGCAAGCGGAGATCCAAGCACGACCAGGACCAGCAACATCTGCATCGCCCAGTCGGGGGCATGGAATGCCGGCAGAACAATGTCGGCAATCTGGATTGTTAGCCAGGCAGCGATGGCGTATGCCGCTGCGACACGAATACGTTACGGCGGCGTAGCTCTCTGATGAAATTGCTTGATCTGGCCATGTACGGCGATCCCCAATCCGGGGCCCAAGGATATCAGGCGACGACGAAAATATTCAGCGCGTATCCGAACAGTACAATCTGGGGCACGGTAATAATCGGCAGCGAGATGGCGGTGCGGCGTCCGATATTGGACCAGAGCAGGCCGATCTCGATGTAGTCCGTTAGCACGCCGGCTAGGGCCGACATGGCGGCGAAGGTTGCGGCAATCGCCAGGGTTTTCATGCTCTTATTATTGCAGCGGGTAACCGGTTTCGCTGGGCAACTTGCCATCGACGCGTACAAGCTTTACGTCGTCGGTGACGTCATTGGCCCGCATGAATGAGATCGATCCTGGAATAGCGATCACCAGTTCGAGCGTCATGTCGGTGCTGAACACGATCTTCGGTCCGCGTGGCACCTCAGCCCGAAACATCTTGGCGATCCAGTACTGACGGAATTGCGCCTCGGACATTTGATAGATTTTGTTCAGAACGAAATCACGTTCATCGGACTGCGGCGCTCTGACCAGCAGAATGATTCGTTGCCTGTTTCGCCAAAACTGTCTTTCCGCAAGAAAGATGCTGCGGAGTTCTGCGAGCGACAGATTATCGATTTCGGCATCCTTGTGAACAACGATTGCGATAGAGCTCGATGCCACGACTTCGTCTTGTGCATTGGCCGTACCAATCGGCATCATTAACAATCCGAGCAGGCAAACAACAATTCGCCTGAGATTCGAGACCCGCAAGTCGATGTGGAAATTCATAGTCTGATTATAGTTTCGTCAGCACAAATGATACCTGCACGCGGAAATTGTTCTCCCGGCCGCCATTGTTGAATTCTTCGTTTCGATACTCTGCTTTCAATGCAGCATATGGATTGAAATCCCAGCGCACCCCTAAGATACGCGCCTCCTGATTCAAGGCTTCGCTGCCGAGCAGAGGGTCCGTCGGGTCAATGTCCTGATCTTCGAATCGCAGATACGGCTTCCACTGAGCGTGCTTGCCCTTTAGCCGATAAGCAAACTGCGCATACCAGGCGTTAACGTCACCGGACACACTGCTATTGTCAACTTCTTCGTGATTCGAATGCAGGTATTCGATGATGATCTCAGGCGATTCCTTGGTCCATGCCGCATAGGCGGAGACTGTGCTTTCCTTGACGTCGGGCGCAGGCGACAACTCTATTTCATCGTTGTAAAAACCGAGCCCGAAATCCAGTCCATAGATACTTTTGGGACGTGAATTTAGCTGTAGCATCCAGGCTTTGTTACCGTTGATGTCTCCTGCATCACCGGCCTGCGCGATATTGCTATGCCGGCCGTTACCGAAACCGACCTTATAATTCAGCCCCAAATCTGTGGCGGGAATATTGCCCTCTAGCAATACTCCGACAAAGTGAATCGGCATGAGTTTTGAACCGAACTTGACCATCTCGGGGCGGGTCGTTGAGGTCTGCAGCCAGGCGCCATGATGAAACGCCGAGTTCCAGTAGCCTATCGGTGTGTGATATCGACCACCGGAAAGTTTGAATGCATCCGAGAAGTCATATTTGACGATGATGCGCTCGACCCCGAAGGAATATTCTGAATCCTTCGCCGTTGCGCTGAATTCACCAAAAATAGCCAGCGAATCTCCCAGCGATGCACTCAGGTGTGCCACGGCCTGACCGATCACGAAGCCGTCCTGATTACTGCCGTCGCGGGAAAAATAGCTAATGTCGCCGAATCCCATGACGTGAAATTCGGGTGCCGATGGGTCTCCGGTGCTGGTAATTTCCGAGGACTGCGCGAACGACATCGATACCAGCGCTGTACAGGCGCCGACCAGGACAATCAATCGCGTAAGTGTCGATAATTCCATAATTTTTAGGTGCCAGAGACTTGACCAAATGGAAAGCGCGCGACCGGATAGTACCGGCTTTTTGCAGCAAATTCCAAGTCTTATGACCCCTGCTTGCTATAATCCGGCGACACCGGAATTAACCTACAACAAGAAAGCGAATGGCATCGAGAGCAATATCCGAGTGGCTGCCCAGAGTCATGTTCGAGTCCATGCTGATCGTGGTCAGCATCCTCTTTGCACTCTATCTGGATGAGTGGCGTGACGATCGGCAGGATGCCGAGAACATAGAAGACGCATTAGCGTATTTTGTCAGCGAGATTCAGCAAAACAGAGCACGCGTCGAGGACGCAGCCCCCTTTAACCAGGGCTTGCGCCATGTCCTAAGTCGCAGGCAGGAAGTCCGCGCTATCGAATCGGTCGCAACTTTCATCAATATATTCGAAAGTTATAACCCGGTGGTATTACAGTCCACCGCCTGGGAGACCGCAATTGCGACCGGGGCGTTGGCGAAAATGGACTACAAGCTCGTGTCGGCGTTATCACTCACCTATAGCTTGCAAAATCGCTACCAGCAGGTCAGCCAAAACGGCATGGCGGAGATGACCAGCCCGCAAAATCTATCGCAGGAAAAGCTCGATCTGGCTGTCTACAATGCCATCCGGTATCTGGATACTGTAACCGGCATGGAAACGGAGCTCGGCGCCGTCTATGCCGAGGCGGAATCCGTCCTCTTGTCCGCAAAACAAATCATGAGCGTAGATACGCCGTCAGATCTGCAGTCCGTGGTGCAGGGTCAACCAGATCCGTAAATCTATTCGCGGGGCATGAGTGCCATCGCACCAACGACCATGGCTTCGACACCCGACTTGATGCTCGGCTCCGGCTCAATCCAGAACAACGGAGAGTGGTGCGAGGGAGCGTCGTCAATGTCTTCCCGGTTGGTTCCGCCAACATCAAAATATACGCCTTTGACTCCCAGCTCCGGCTCGACAAAGTAGGCAAAATCCTCGGCACCCATGCCCTCGCGAGGCTCCTCGAACATCATTTCGTCGCCAAAATGTGCGGTGAACGTCTCTTTGATTTTTCGTGCGGTATCTTCGTCGTTGATGGTCGGCGGCGTCGTTTCGATTTCGGATCTTGTGACTTCCGGTAACAGATCGTCCGGAACACCAAATGATCGCGCAACACCTTCCACCACACGATCAATTCCGTCGAGCAAGAGCTCACGAGTTTCCGCGTCGTCCGAGCGAACGGTCAGCTGCATCTCGACACGATTGCCGATGATGTTGTGTTTTCGACCGCCGTGTATCGATCCGACCGTGATAACTCCTGGTTGTAACGGCGCGATGCTTCTGCTCACGACCGACTGCAAGGAGACGACGATTTGTGATGCGACCAGTACAGGGTCTATACCGCGGTGTGGTGATGCGCCATGCGCGCCGACGCCGTGAACGACAATGTCGACCGAGTCGGAACTCGATCCGACGTTCGTCAATGGGACTTCAATTTTTCCGGCAGGTTTGCCCGCGGATACATGAAATGCAAGCGCGTACTCCGGTTTCGGAAATCGCTCGTAGAGCCCATCTGCGAGCATAGCTCTTGCACCCGATATGCGCTCTTCCGCCGGCTGACCGATCATCACGAGTGTGCCCGACCATTGGTCTTTACGCGCTGCCATCTGCCTCGCGGTTCCGACCATCGCCGTAATGTGCACGTCATGACCGCAAGCGTGCATGACGGGCTGTTCGATGCCGTTAGTGTCCACCTGCCGCGCTTTCGACGCATACGGCAGACCGGACTTTTCCTCGACCGGCAGACCGTCCATGTCCGCCCGTAGCATCACCGTCGGGCCCGGGCCATTTTTCATCACGGCAACGATTCCGGTGCCGCCGACGCCCTCGGTGACGTCAAATCCGAACGCACGGATTTCCTCTGCCAATCGCTTCGCTGTTTTGAATTCCCGGTTGGATAACTCCGGGTTGGCATGAAAGTGCAGGAACAGGTCTTCCAGATTCGACTCGTAGTCGAACGCGATCGCATCTCGCAGCGATTCTGCCGATGCCGGCGCCACGCAAATAAATGAAAGTGCTAGACAAAAGCTGGCAATTCGATTCACGGTGATCATCCTCTCTCGTTACGCGAACGCAGCTGACGCGTTATTATGATGTCGCCACGGATCGCTATCATAACAACAAGCATTGATTAATTGAGGTGATAAGAATGAGACCATATAGCCACCATTTGCCAGTTTATTTCACATTGCTACTTGCCTTGTCTGCGAGCGCGTTCGCCGCTGAGGATGGAGCCAGCAAGCCCACTGTCGGCATCATTGGTACGGGGGATATGGGCGACTCACTCGGCCCCAGATTCGCTGAACTGGGCTACACGGTCGTCTACGGCTCGAGGACCCCTGACAGCGAGAAATCCCGGGCACTGGCCGAACGGACCGGTCACAACGCCCGTGTAACCACCCAGAAAGAAGCAGCACAGGCTGGCGACATCGTGGTGCTGGTCGTTCCCTGGCCGGCCATGGAAACCGTCGCGCAGAATCTGGGTTCACTGGACGGCAAGATAATCATCGATCCCTCCATGCCCTCAGATGCCGGCGAAGATGGCTACTTTGTATCGCTGGTCGAAACATCCAGCGCCGAAATGATCCAGTCGTGGAACCCCGGCGCCAGAGTCGTCAAAGCGTTTGCGACTCTGGGCAGCTTTGTTATCGATAATCCCAGCGTTGTCGGCGGCCCGGTAACGGTGCCGATTGCCTCAGATGACCGGGCAGCAAAGGAGCAGGTCGCTAAAATCATCCAGGCGATGGGCCTGGATCCAGTCGATGCGGGTCCGCTGCGACTTTCCCGTGAGCTCGAGGCCTTACAACGCCTTTACATGGTACCGTTGTTGCAACGGCGTACCGCGGCTTGGGAGCCGTATTTCCATCGTAGTTATTTTTGGGAATGCCTCTGGGAAGACGACTACAGTGCCCCGGTTGCAGACGCCGACGATCTTGCAGATATCCCCGAGACACAAGGGCCGCCCAAGGATTGCCCCGGCACCTGACAAGCAAACGAACACAAGTAAGTAGTAGCCGAAAATATCCGGGCCAGTTACGGATTACGGGCAATCATGCACTTGCTTATCCTGAAGCCACAATGGTGATCGGAGACACGGCTTTAATGAGCAAGGACAAGCGCGAAAAAATCGGCAACTTCCTGCTGCCCAACGCGCCGACCTATATTGCTGCCTGCGATTTGGCAAATGCTCGCATATACCTGACTCGGCGCCGTTTCGGTGACTGGGTCGAAGTAGCAACGCTGCAAAATCCGGACGCCTCCTTGCGCGACAGAGACCGGGACTCGGATAGACGGGGTCGGGGATTCGCCAGTTTTGGTAAAGGCCGCCATGCGATGGCACCTGGGGAAACTGGCCGGCAACAATCGACGCACCGCTTTGCCCATGAAATTGCTAACTACCTGAATCGGGCATTGACCGCCGGCGATTTCACTCATCTCGTGTTGATGTCAGATCCGACATTTCTCGGCGTGTTACGAAAGGAACTGTCGGCATCACTTCAAAGAAGCCTTTGTTATGAAGTATCGATTAACCCGACTGCCTATGACTTGGAGAAACTCAAATCTCTATTCACATGATCAATATCTGGAGATGCAGATGAGCGACAAAAACAGAATTCTTGTATTGGTGGAGCCCGACCATAGCCCGAGTGCCATTGTTGAACGTGCAGCCTGGCTTGCAAAGCTCATGGACTGCGATCTTGAATTTCTGTTGTGCGATTCTTCGGTCAGCGCTTTAGGTCAGGGTTTCTTCGTTTCCAACGAGGCCAAGGATATCGGCGAGAAAATTAAGCTAGCGCAGCGGGAAATCATCGACGCATTTGCGCAGGACGCCAGCCAGCATGGTGTCACGGTTACGGCCGCTGTGCTCGACGAACGACCCATCGCGGACGCGGTGTTGGCAAGAGCCCTGGACTCGGATCCCATCATGATAATGAAAGGGACGCAGTACCACAGCACTGCCCAACGCACGATCATGCTGGATACCGACTGGCAATTGATTCGCAAATGCCCGTACCCGCTCTGGCTGGTCAAGCCGGGTAAGTTCCAGGCGGAGCCGATGATCGTCGCAGCGGTCGATCCGACGCACGAGCATGACAAGCCCGCGGCGCTCGATCAAAAGATCATCGATGCAGCAAAAGCGATCGCTGCACGGATCGACGGCGATGTTCACCTGCTGCATACTTACGAGCGTCTGGCGGGGATCGGAACTGAAGTTAGCAAGACTTTGAAAGCGGTTAAGATTCCGATCGAGGAAATCGACAAGCGCATGCAAAAAGAACATCGCGATGCACTCGATTTGCTGGCGCAGAAGAACGCCTTCGATAAAGAACACATCCATCAGCTGCCAGGCCGGACCCGGGAGCTATTACCGACATTCGTCAGGTCCCACAAAGCCGACCTCGTGGTCATGGGCGCCCTCGCCCGCTGGGGAATCAAGCGCATGGTGATCGGCAGCACGGCTGAGCGCGTGCTGGATCACTTGCCGTGTGACGTGTTGATCGTCAGGACCGACTCATCACTCGGTAATGCCGATGAGGTCGAGGAAGAAGGCGTAGAGCAGCGCCGTCTCGCGTAGCGGCTGATAGCGGCCGGTCTTGCCACCATGCCCGGCGCTCATATCCGTCTGCAGCAGCAGCCTGTTGTTGTCAGTCTTGTTGACGCGCATCTTTGCGACCCATTTTGTGGGCTCCCAATACTGTACGTACGCGTCCTGTAGCGATGTGGTCGCGATGATATTCGTATAGTCCTTCTTTTCAATATTGTCGTAAGGCGAGTACGACATCATGTATTCATACTCGTCTTTCTTGTTCGGATTACCCCATTCGTCATATTCCACCGTTGTCAGCGGAATGTCCGCATCCAGCATTGTCGTGAGGACATCAACGAATGCCACGCTGATATCGACGCCCCGATACAGATCCGGAGCCATGTTGAGGACTGCGCCCATGGTCAATCCACCCGCACTTGCTCCAGTCGCGAACACTCGATCGCTTGATGTGTAGCCCTGCTCAATCAGAAAGCGCGTGCAATCGATAAAGTCCGTAAAAGTATTGCGCTTATTCAGGCCCCGGCCAGCGAAATACCAACGCTGCCCCAACTCCGCGCCGCCACGTATGTGTGCAATGGCGTAGATGAAGCCCCGATCAAGAAGACTCAGCACATCTTCTTCGAATTCCGGATAAATGGAGTCGCCGTAAGCGCCATAGCCGTATTGCAGCAGCGGGCTCTTGCCGTTCCTGACCATACCGTTGCGATAGACCAGCGAAATCGGCACCTGAGCGCCATCAGATGCAGTCGCGAAGACGCGTTCCGACTCGTAATTGTCCTTGTCGAATCCGCCCAGCACCTGCTCTTCCCTTAACAAGGTCTTCTCGTGTGTCGCGAGATTTATATCGAACGTCGACGGCGGCGTCGTCATGGATTCGTAGGTGAATCGAAACGACTCCGCCACGTATTCGTAGTTGTCGTCACCGTCGACCGTGTAAGCAGTCTCGTCGAATTCAATCGTGCGGTGCTCACCGCTCGCGCGATCAATCGTCTCGATGCGGGTCAGACCGCCGTCGGTCACTTCGACCACAATGTGGTCCCTGAATACGGTGACGGTCTCAATCTGTACATTTTCCCGGTGTGGAACAACGACCTGCCAGTTGTCCTTTGAGGTTTTACCGACCGGCGTTTGCATCACTTTGAAATTTACGGCGCCATCGTTGGTGACGATATAAAAAAGATCGCCTCCATCCGTAATCGCATACTCATGATTCGGCTCGCGAGCAAGAAACAATGTCGGCGCATCGCCTGGATGGTTGGCGTCGAGGTAATATTCCTCGGCTTCGTCGCTGCTCTCGACAGTTATATACAAGAATCGTTCGGAAAGAGCCTTGCTTACATAGACGTTGTAGGTCTCATCCGGCTCTTCGTAAACCAATTGCGGTGAGTTCGAACCGATCTCATATCGCAGTACTCTATCGAAGCGAAAAGTCTCCGGGTCCTGTTGGACATACAGGACGTTTCTGCTATCCGCGGCCCACTCGAAGACGTCGGTTATATTCGTAATTTGGTCGGGCAGGATTTCACCCGACTCGAGATCGACGAATTGCAGTGTGAAAAGATATCTGCCGGTTGTATCGACAGTGAATGCCCCGAATTTGTGATCCGGGCTCGGCTCAAATTCCGGTACGTCAAAATATTCATGTCCTGCCGCGATCTTGTTTACGTCAAGCAGAATCTGCTCGGCGGCGGAAAGTGATCCCTTCTTGCGGCAATAGATTGGGTAGTCGCGACCCTTTTCATAGCGGTGGTAATAATAGTAGTCACCGTACTTGTAAGGAACGGATTCCTCATCAGGTTCGGTACGACCCTTAAGCTCCTGGAACAACTTCTCCTGCAGTCCTTGCGTGTGTGCCATAACTTTGGCCGTATAAGCGTTTTCCGCCTCGAGATACGCCAGTACCTCAGGATTGTCTCTCTCCCTGAGCCAGTAGTAGTCGTCGATTCGAACGTCGCCGTGAATTTCCAGCTTACGGGGAGTTTTCTTTGCTTCGGGTGGCATCAAGGTCTCTTCAGCACAGGCTGACAACAGGAGAATTACGGATAAACAAAATAGTGATTTTTGTGTCATTTTTGTGTCGCGCCAGAGCGGGCCTGCCGTCTCTGGTCGCCCGCCCCAATATCGTCTAAGGTAGCCAAATAAACAAGCGACTCGAGGGGGATAAGTCATGGATCGTCGCCGCTTTTGCCAATCCGCTATTGGGGCTGCTGTCGCTGCCTCATTACCCGCAGGACAATCAGTCGCTGCATATTTGCAGGCGCTCACCACGGTTACCGGCGATATCGATGCCATAACCCATGACGGCACCGAACGCATTCTCAAACAGGCTCAAGTCCAAGAACTCAGCGACAGCCTGCGCGGCCGGCTGCTGCTGTCCGGTGACGACGGATACGACACGGCACGGCATGTGCTCAATGGCAGCATCGACAGATATCCGGCCCTGATTGTGCAGCCGAGCGGAGCTACCGATGTTGGGCTTGCTGTGGATTTCGCCCGTGAGAACAAGCTGATAACTGCAGTAAAGTGCGGTGGACACAGCACCTCGGGAAAGTCCACCTGTGAGGGCGGTCTGCAAATCGACTTGTCCAGCTACCGAAACGTCGAAGTGGATCGCAAGAATCGCATAGCTCGCGTCGCTGGCGGCAGTCTGTTGGGCGATATGGATCACGAGACGATGGCCCATGGCCTGGTTACGACAGCAGGCACTGTTTCGCATACCGGCGTCGGCGGGCTGACCACCGGTGGCGGTTTCGGCCGGGTGGCACGGCGATTCGGCCTGGCACTCGATAACGTGATGGCGGTCGACATCGTTACCGCAGATGGTCAGGTACGCCGTGCCAGCAAAAAGGAAAATCCGGATCTCTATTGGGGTGTGCGGGGCGGCGGCGGCAACTTCGGCGTCGTTACTTCTTTCGAATTCAAAGTTCATCCGATGCAGCGCACGATTGTCGGTGGCGACATCCTGTTCCCGCTGGCAGAGGCCCGGGATGTCATGCGGCTTTTCGCCGAGTTTTATGAAACCATACCGGATGAGCTCTACGCAGATCTCGGCTTGATTTCGACGCCGGGTGGCCAGGGTGACTTCGTCATGATTCACCTGTGTTACTCGGGTCCCGAGAAGGACGCTTCGAAGTGGGTTGATCCGATTCGGAATGCCGGCACGGTGGTTGTCGACGGCATCAAGGCCATGGACTATGTCGACATCCAGCAACTCTGGGACGAAACTGATCCACGTGCAACCGCGAACTACATGAAGGCGGGTTTTGTTACCCGCATTAGCGACGAGCTGATTGATGCCTTGATAGTCGGCATCGAGCCACATCCAGAACGCAGCATCATGGCGTATTTCCAGTGTGGCGGTGGCGCCATCGGCAGGGTACCGACAGATGCCACGGCATTCCCGCATCGCTATTCAAGGCACGACATGTTCGTGGCGCTTTCCTGGCCCTCAGGCGCATCGCCTGACGAGCACATTGCCTACAACAAACGATACTGGAACTCGCTCGAGCAGTTTACGAAAGGATTCTACGTCAATGATCTTCACGAAGAATCGCAGGAGACGATTAACAAGAACTACCAGGGCAATTACGACCGCCTCGTTGCGGTCAAGAACAAATACGATCCAACCAATTTATTCCGCCTTAATGCCAATGTAGTACCGACCGTTTGATTCGACGGGCTGCCCTTGCATTTTGTTTAACTTCTGCCCTGGTCGGCAGCCTCGTTCACTCGGCCGAAGGAACGTCTGGCAAAACAATCCAGGCAGTTCGGACTGACACTCCACCCAAGATTGACGGTGTGCTCGACGATGCAGTCTGGCAAAACGCGGCGATCGTCGAAGACCTGCACGAGGTCTCTCCTAAGGAATTCACCGCAACCTCGGAGCCATCACGGTTTTCGATTCTTTACGATCAAAATGCAATCTATGTCGCCGTACGCGTTTGGGAGAGCAATCCCGACAATGTGGTTGCCAAGATGCTGCGCAAAGGCGACTTGTCGTTCGGCGACGATACGATCACGGTATTACTGGATCCGCATAACGATGGCCGTAGCGGCTATTTTTTTGATCTCAATCCAAACGGAGTCCGTAACGAAGGTCTGTATACAGACGTCACGGCAGAAAACTGGGCCTGGCAAGGCATCTGGAACGGTGCCGCCAATCAGGACAGCGAAGGATGGGTCGCGGAACTCGAAATCCCGTTCAAGACGCTATCGTTCGATCCATCAAACGATACCTGGGGCGTCAACTTTATGCGCTGGCGCGGACAAGCCGGCGAGTGGTATGGCTGGGTGTCCGGCAATGGCTCAGTAAACCCCGCATATGCCGGCAAACTGCACGGCCTTGCTGGACTGGACCAGGGACTCGGGCTGGATATCATTCCTGGATTGCGCATTAGTGAGAGTAAGGACTTCACCACTTCACTGTCGAGCACCGACGTCGAGCCATCAATCGACGTTTTCTACAAGCTGACAACTGCACTTACAGCTGCATTGACGGTAAACACCGATTTCTCCGGTACCGGCGCCGATGCGCGACAGATCAATCTCAGTCGCTTCGGTCTTTTCTTTCCGGAACGACGCAATTTCTTTTTACAGGACACAGACATCTTCGAATTCGGACGAATCGGCGCCACTGAGAATTATTTTAATACCACGCTCAGCGGTGTAGAAAAGCAGAGCGGCCGACCGTTTTTTTCCCGTCGCATCGGATTGAGTGACGCCGGTGAAGCCGTCGATCTCGACATCGGCGGCAAAATGACGGGCCGAATCGGCCGTTGGGATATCGGCATCCTTGACATACAGCAGGCCAGTCACTTTAGCGTGGATTCGACCAATCTGTTCGTCGGACGTGCCGCCGCGAGAATATTCGAAGAATCGATGCTGGGTGTGATCGTCACCAACGGCGACCCGACATCAAATGACGACAACACATTGATCGGTGTGGACTTTCGGTATCTGAACACCCGTCTCGAGAGCGGGCGTACGATCGAGGGTGCGATGTGGTATCAGCAAACGGATACGACCGGGTCCGACGGTGACGATGCGGCGTTTGGCGTTAGCCTGAAGATGCCAAGCGCGGAAGGATTCCGTGGTGGGGTCTCATTCAAGGAGCTACAGGCGAATTACTATCCGGCGCTGGGATTCGTCAATCGGGTCGACGTTAGAGATTACACGGCGGAAATTGGCCATTTCTGGCGCCCCGAAAGCGAGATGATTAACGGGATATACAGTGGAATCGATGCGCAACGTATCGACACGATTGCGGGTGAACTACAGTCTCAGGTAATAACCTATCGTCCGTTCGAAATCGAACTGTCATCCAGCGATTTCCTGGTTTTCGAGTACTGGCACAACAAAGAACAACTCGTGGAAGATTTTCCGATACATGAAGATCCGATACTCGGAATCATTAATATTCCTCCGGGGCTCTATTCATTCGGGTATTACTGCATCGGTACGGGATCCGGTCCTCACAGGAGCCTTGCCGGCCAATTCTGGTACTGCGATGGAGAATTTTTTGATGGCGACAGCGTCAGTGCAAGTGCAGAACTAACCTGGCGGCCAAACTCTCACTTCAGATTCTCGATTCTGTACGACGTAAATGACATTGAACTCCCGGACGGAAAATTCACCACCCGGCTTTCATCGATCCGGGCTGATATCGCATTTACAAATACCTGGTCCTGGGAGAATTTCATTCAGTGGGATAACGTATCGAATGGCTTAGGCATAAACAGCATCCTGCGCTGGCTGCCCAGAGCCGGCCGGGAAATGGTATTTGTCATCAACCGGGAGTTCGAGGACCCGAATCAGACGCGTAGCTTCAAGTCGACCTATTCTGACATCGCCTTCAAGGTCAGTTATACCTTTCGGTATTAAGAGATTTTGAGGCTAATCGCTTGCCTCCTTCAAGGCCTTCAGACGTGCTGCCTCGAACTCGTCGCCCGTGTTCCACGTCGGCATCTCATCGGCATTGGCCACTGCGAGTCCGGTCCAGAAACCGAGCTGTGGCCAATGCCGATGAGATGCCGACGTGGAACACGGGCGACGAGTTCG
>PVMS01066868.1_pt1 | contig 12915 bp, 11 predicted proteins | sample 1853461 | NCBI WGS metagenome assembly PVMS01 (sample SAMN08582032, study PRJNA380276) | Marine sediment metagenome, whole genome shotgun sequencing project. | isolation source: ocean sediment barecode stripped | collected 2017 | reverse complement strand
TGGCGCTGTTTCCCCGTTGGGTCACCAGTTCGTGCGTAACGCCCGCAGGGTCAATATCGTCAGGCCAGAGAACGGCTTCTTCCGCTGAAATAGCGGACAGCAGGTCAATTTCTGGCTCATCCGTAAGCGCGGCCGTCATGACCCATGGATGAGATCCCACTTCCACGACACTTTTGACTCCAAGCCCTTTGAGCGTCCGCAGGGTCCAGGAAATGCGCTTTTCATGCATTGCAGCGTAATGAGTGACGTCCAAGTCTTCCCCATCGACTCGGATGCTGGTCATCCCCATTTCTTCCATATTAGTATTGAGCGGACGATGTCAGATTAGCGGGCATCCCAGCATCCCAAGAGCCGGACCCATGTCTCTTGTATACGGCCCTCGTCATAGCGGCAAAGAGATTGTCGCGCCTCCTGGCCGTGCACCCGAAGAATTTCGGGGTCGTCGATATAGCGTCCAATGCAGCTCACGAGGCACTCCGCCGTCTTATGTTCACAGACCAGACCTTCTTTCTCATTCTGCACGGCTTCCGGTAGACCAGCAGTACGAAAAACTACAGATGGCAATCCCGCCTTTTTCGCCTCCAAAATCACATTCGGAAAGGATTCCGACCCGCTTGTGGACGGACAGACGTGAAGTTGCGCCTGTTCGAGTAGTCCGGTTGTATCGTTGATATGCCCAAGGAAAATAATGCGTTTCCCCCATCCTTCCCTTGCGTTCCGAGCGATCAGAGCGTCTGCGAACGGGTTACGCCATGAATATTCTCCGGCCAGATAAAAATCAACATGCGGATTCTTGGCAACGAGCTGCCGTGCAGCTTCGTAAAGCACGTCCACGCCTTTGCTTTTCTGGATGCGGCCGAGGTATACAATACTAAATCGGTTGGAGGCAATCCGAGGCGCGTCCGATATGCCGCTCTCGGAGTTTTTCGGAAAACTATTGTAGATCAACTCGATTCTGACGGCCGGCCCTATCAGTTGTCGAAGCCGATCACGTGAGTAGGCAGAATTACAGACAAGAATGTTGCATCGGGGAGCAACCAGCCGCCTCCAGATAGTGTTCGCCAATCGCTGTCTCCATCCGTGGAGATCCAGGTCCGGGGGATTCGGCAAACGGAAGATCGTTTGCACGTCTCGTCGCCCGGGGAGGGGAAGAGCGAGAAGGAAGAACGACAAATTGGTAAGGTAAAGATGTGTAGGGCGAAATGACCGAAATATTGCTCGTAATCGGCGTGAAACCTTCAGCCAATACATCGACAGACTGAGTGCGTCACGTAGCCCCCGTGGCAACCTCAGATTGCGTCCCAGTTTAATGCTGGTCTGGTCACAGCCTGCGTGCCTCACGGCAGTTGAGACGGCCTTCCCCCAACCCAACTCCGTGACGAAAAGCACCTCGACCCCGGCACTTTTCAACAATCGCATGATCTGGATATTCGCGCGCTCCATTCCGTGCAACGGTATTGATGGCATTACCACCAATACACGTGGTCGCTCACCTTCAACTATCGCGTGGTCCATCTCTACTCAGTTGAGCCGAAGGTGCTCATCGATCGAGCGATATCAGGTGCGCCATGGTGCGGTACTCGTAGACAATCAGCTCAGGCACGCCGCCTCCAGTGCCTCGGCCAGCCGTTTCGTGCCTGCCCGGGCGGAGTCCGCCTCGAACATCGGATGCGCCGTCGAGTGACGCTTCCGCGTCGCCGACATCATCGATCTCAGCGCCCGTTTTAGCTCACCGGCATCCAGAAGCCCGCTCTCGGGAACGTCGACCACCATACCTGCACCGGAATCTCTCAACATCTTCGTCGCTGTACTCCGTTTATGCAGCAGAGCCAGTACCGGATTCCGTGACTGTACCGCCTGGAATACCTTCGAAGGTGTATAGTGCTGTTCGGTCGACCCCAAGATGAGGATTCCGGATGCCGCTTTGAGATGCCACAACACATCCAGGTAATCGATTCGCGCGGGATACTCGACGACGTGGTTTGACAGATCAAGTCGATTGATCGAACCGGCGATATTATGCCCGTCAGAATCATTCGGAGAACGACCAGTACCGACGAAAGTCACCCTCAGCCTGCTTTCACCCTCTTCTTCATCCAAAAACCCCCTGATCGCCTGTAGAAATCTCTCCAGGACGATCTGAGCCTTCGGCCACATCGCTCCCGCATATAGGAGATGATAGTTTCCGTCGGAGGGATCGAACAGTCTAACCTTCGGAACATAGCCGTTCGAAACCGCATCGAAATCTCGCTCAGGACTTGCCATAGGAATAGCCGCTGTTACAGACTGTCTCTGCAACAACGGATTGCGGGCAAACACCTCGGCATAGTAAAGCGGTGAAACCCCGGTGATAAGTCGGGCATGGCGTATCGCCCACGGCTCACACAAATAGGAAAGACAACAGGAAACCCAGGCTTTACTGAACAACTTTTTGGAACGAGGAGAATCGTGTACCCATGGGTCAGAATAGTCGATCCCATAAGGAACACCGTACTTCCGATGAATCCTTGGTCCAAGCAGCGCCGAAAAATGGTCTGGAACGATAATATGTACGAAATCGATCTTGTGCCGGGTCAACAACTCGTCCAGTGCTCGTCTCGACCACAACATTGCTCTCAGGGCCATATTGCCCAGAAGCCGGACGGGCTTAGTTCCGAATGCCTTTGTGTGGATTACCTCGAGTTCAGGATCAATCAGATCCATCAATCCCCAGTCGAGGCTCTCCTCGTAATGTTTCCAGTGACTCGTAAGAATCGTAGGCTGCCACCCGAATTCGGGAAGATACTGCGACCAGATCCTTGCTCTATGAACACCGACAAGATTGCTGGGCGGGAAGTGCGCAGTTATCAATACAACCCGTTTCATTCGACGTGAGCCACGCAGACGCAAAACATGGGGGCATGCTCCACTTCTACTGAAGCAGACTTCCCACCACGCTTCCGAGTTTTGTCCGTTCGTGCGCCCAATTGAAATTTTTCTGAGCCGCCCGCAACGCCGCGGCCTTCGCCTTCACGAGAAGACCCGGATTCTCAATCCAGGCACTGAGATTTTCAGCCAGGCTTTCAGGATCGTCCCACGGGAAAACGAAACCGGCATCGGGTATCTTTGCCATAAATTCAGTCTGGGCATGTGTGCCCGTTGCCGCGACGGCGAGACCCGCCGATAGATACATCAGTATCTTGTTCGGGATACACAAATCATGGTTCCTGGACGTAGGTTCTTCAAGTGCCAAACCCACATCATAACGCACAGCAGAGCTGACAATATCATCGTATGCGACCCTCGGCAGTGAAACGATCATGTGTTGCGGAACTCGAAGGTCGTCGGCCAACATACGCAACCTGTCTTCGTACCCATTTTGCCAGTTGCCGCGCAAAAATACTCGCACTGGGGTTTTTTTCAGAAACCCGAGGGCCCGCACCAAAGTCTCGAGACCTCGATGCGCGCCAATTGTCTGTGAAATCCAGTAGAGCGAGAGCGCCCCATCGTTGGTCCTTGGGATTCTCTCGACACAACGGGCCGGATCGAATGCATTCAGCACCACGGCATCGAAGGATATCGGGAATCGTTCCATGTACTCGCGAGCAATCAACGGGGCTGCCGCGCTCAAATAATCATAACGATTCAAATGATCATTTTCCCAATCCGCGACGATCCTGTCCTGCAACGAGCTTTTTTCTCCGATCCGATTCATGCCGGAGTGAAAGTCCTCGGCATCGAATCCACACTTCGCCCCTTTGTCCCTGGCTATTTTCCATGTGATCGGGAGCAATCCGGGATTATGGCCAACGAACAAATCCGCACTAACCTTTCGAGCCTCGCGCATGATTTCCGGCAATACCCGGTCAAAAGCACGAATTTCCAACCACCCAAGTCCTCTCCTGATACCAAGATTTCGCAGTAGACGCACGGCGAAATGGCATCCGAATCGACTGACTCGTGATAACCAGCAGAGGTGAAGATTGTCGGTGCGTTCCCATCAAACCATGTGTACAGACCAGGACGCCCGCTTCATTATTCCCCTATCACTTTCACCCAACGCCGAATCGTAATGACACGCAACGACAGTTACGTCATATCCGTAGTATTGGAATGCTTCTGCCTCTTTAACCAGGCGAGGATTGTTGCTGAGGTGCGCAGTCGTCAGAAGACAGATCCTCTTAGGACGGATCATTTCCGCCTCCTGCTGTTTCAGAAATCCACATATGTCCTTCTTTTCTTCATTCCATTCTGGCTGGGCTTATCGTGTCAAACTCCACTGTCGACTGCCCTGTGACCTTCGCCGTATGGGTTCCCCGAAGGAGGAACTCATGAATCTTTCCACCCAATAAAAGCAAACTCACGGTGAGAATTAGAAAATCTTGTATAACACCTCCGAAAAGTTTCGTGAAATTCCCTTCATAGCTGAGAAAATGCTGCAATAACAGTCCAGCGACGACCGCCGCGAAGACGTGTGGCGAAGGACTTACACGGCTCAAAATTCGATACATAAAACCCATCAGCAGACCGTATAGAAACAGAGGCAGCAGCATGACTGGAAACCCATAGTCAATATAGAATTCCGCCATATATCCCAAGCCGACGGAAGTCCCCGATTCATCCCCGGCGACGTTTAAATGTGCGTACTTTCGCACGAGCCAGGAATCACCTCCCAAGTCGGGTTTCTCCGGAAAGATAAACCTCGGCATCAGGACGTGCCGGATAGCCCTCCACGTCAATTCGCCATTCTCGTGCGGGACAGAATTCGGGACGACGCGTAGCACATGTGAAAAGTACCCGACCCCGGAGGACAATCTGGAAGCCAGTGTTTCAGCCGCTTGAACCGAGTCGAATCGCTCGATGGAGTCGACGGCATGTTGTCCATAAGCCCCGATCTTGTCAATGGGCGACCCTGCAACTTGACCGCTAAGTAGTGCAGTGCGCCAACTGTGTTTCATACCGCCCGTCCAGACGAGTCCGACCATCACGAGAAATACGGTGACGGATAATACGATCACTAGAACGCTACGATTCTTGAGCCGTTCAGAACGTCCCGTCGCAAACGGCTTCCACTGGCTCAGAATTACTACCATGAACAGGAAGAATAGTTCCTTAAATTTCGTCATGCTGCTGGTCAGTTCCGGTAGTAGAACATACGCGAACGCCAAGAATCCCATTGAGTAATGACGACCCTGTTGCACGATCGTCAGGAGCAGCAAATACAGAAATAAGTATCTCAAAATCAGGACATGGTGAAGAATTTGTGCGATGTTGAATGCCGCCAGCCGCAGCTGTACGGCTGACAGTTCCGCAAACCAATTAACGGAGAACAAGATCAGTACAATCCAAAACAACCTTGTGGCGTCATATTTATTCTCCTGATAGTCTGGGTTAGCGTGATAGCCTCGCAGCGCAAACCGAATACCGAAGGTGATGCCTAGTAATCCGGCCAGCGAGAACCAAATCGCGGTCTCCAAGTCGCCCAGATAACGCATGCCTGGATAATTGCCGGCAATCTTGAGATAGACGTATCCAACGCCGATAAACAACCATTGATAAAGGATGCAGAAGGCGAAGATCGGAACTTCAGAGCGACGCCACAGAAGGCCTGCACATGCAAAACCAACAAACAGAATTACACCCATCAGAACATCGCTAAAGACACCTGAAACGACGACGCCAAGCACGGCCCCCACGAGCAACAGGAGTTTCAGGACAGGATACATTCGAGATCTTGCCGAGATCTGGGTTCGCGGAACATCATCAGTATCGAGATCAGGAAAACCTGCTATTCATACCGATGGTGATCCCTCTGAGGGTTTCTAGGATCTCTGGCTTGCGCTTCGATTCAATCATAGATCGTACATGAGCCCGGTTTTTCCGCTTTGCGTATCAGATTCTTTGTGGGATTACAGCACATCGCAAGAATCTGCCCGAACGATTCCTCTCTCGATCCTACTTTCAGAAACGGATTCGGGAAATACCGCGCGTATACCCGCAAGGCACGCCAACCAATCCTAGATGAATACACATTTGACCAGAAAAGTGGCCAGAAATAGCTGATATCCACACGCTCGAAGAATTTTTTAAGGCAACTTCCAATTTCCGATGGGGTAAATTCGCGCACGTGATGTACATCCCATACTCGATCTGGACGCCACTTCGGCGTCGTTAATATCAAAACCCCACCCGGCTTCAATACACGCGCCGCCTCCTCGAGCGCCGATTCCGGCTCATCCAAGTGTTCTATTACATCGGCCATGACGGCAACATCAAATATTTCCGTAGGAAAGGGCAACTTGTAGCAATCCGCTTGCGCAATGGCACAATTTTCCATTCGCCACAGCGCACTCGAGGCCAGTCGTACGGCAGTGTCGTCGATTTCGATGCCAACTACCCGGGCTCCGGATTCTGCCAGCAACGCGGTAAGACGACCGTCACCCGCTCCGATTTCGAGTACGTGCGCCGCGTCTGTTATCCGGTCTGCCACCACTTGGTAGCGTGCGACAAGGGGTGGATTGAATGTGCGCGACCGACGGTCACACTCTTTCCAGTGATATGCTCCGCCCGACTCGTACTTGTCGAATGTCCGGCGGTTGCCTTGGCTGCTACTCACCGGTCGTTGCATGAAGCCCCGATAGCTGACAGCAACCCGTCTGTTGCCTTCGGGATCGAATATCGGCTGGAATTGTCCGCCAGTGCCTGGCGGACGGCCCCCAGACTCTCTGTGCACACTCGCCTCGCATCAGCCATCCTATCGACCAGCTGGGCACAGTCGCCGACCGCGTAACTGAATCCCGTATGCTCGTTGTCGATCAGGTCGGGTGTACAGCCGACCTCTTCGCTGACGATTGCCGGGCGGCCGCACGCGGCTGCCTCATTGACCACCAGCCCCCAGGACTCACGCGCATCAGACGGCAGAACCACTACGTCCGCCACACGATAGTAGGCTGGAATTTCAGATTGATTGACGAAGCCTGTAAAATGAACGCGGTCGCCCAGAGCTTCTGCGGCCTTTCTCAGAGAGGTCCCGAGCGGTCCATCCCCAACCACGAGTGCGTGAATATCGCGGCCATTATCCTGCTGCAGGTACCTCCTGATGCCCTCGAGGAAGTCGCCCGGCCTTTTCTTCTCGATCAATTTGCCGACAAACGCGTACACGAAAGCATTCTCCGGAATACCATATTGTCTTCTGATTCGAGAACATTGACCCGATGACTCGGCCGTTTCTGCACTGATTTTAAAATACTCGCAGTCTACAAAATGCGGTGCGAAATAGAGCCTTTTCGCGGGAACGCCATAATTGACCAGGTACTCACGGTTACGTGCTCCGACGTATAAGTGGCCGGAATATCGTCCGAGCCCATATGGGTAAACAAAACGCTTGAGAAGCAACAGTAGAGCCGAACGGCGACTGCGTAGCTGAGAATCTCCACGCATGAAGACGGGAACCCCACTCTTCAAGCACGCGCGGCATGCTTGCCAGGCGCTCAGGTAGTTCCACCCCAACACTAGAAATCCAGAAAAACCTCCCTCTCGCACGACGTCATAGATGTCAGGCGTGTTGTACCGCAGAAAGATCGATTTGGAGCGTGGTGATGAAACGTTGTTGAGCCACCGATACTCGTAACCTCCCAGTGGATCGTTGTCCCACTCAAATTCTACGTCGAAACCAGCCTCTGCTTGCTCTTTCGATGACTGCTCATGAGCATAATAAACGGTCAAAGACACACGGTTCGCCAGATATCTGAACCACGGCGCGTGATATTGCACAGGATGCGTAGCAAGTATGCCGATTCGCTCAGACACCGATCACGTACCGTCCACGGCCAGAATACTACTGCTGCTTCCGAGCTTTTTACCATCCAACGGAATCAGGTCGTACTTACAATGCTTCAGAAATCGGCAACAATCAGAATGAATGTCGGGGCCATGGGTCGATAGAAATATGACTGGACGAGATTGGTACAGATAATCCCTGATTCCGAGCAGCGCCCGATACTCCTCCCCTTCCACATCCATCTTTATACAACTTGGTGGTGGCAAGTTCGAGTTCTCGATAAGTTCGTCCAGGCAGACGGTCGCCACCCCCATGCCACCGTCATCTGCAATTCGGCCCATGGATCTGTTTTCATGCACGCGAAATTTCACAAAACCCGTGTGATCTGAAACCGCCTTATCGATGACCGTAACGTTGTCGATTTGGTTAATGGTGAGATGCTCACAAAGATAGGTGAGATTCCGCGGCAGCGGCTCGAACGCCACCACATGGCCATGCGAACCTACGATCGCCGAGGCTACCAACGTGTAGAATCCAACGTGTGCACCCACGTCGAACACGACGTCCCCGGTTTCAATGTATTTTTCGAAAACCGATCGTTGTTCGTACTCATAGCTACCAAGCCAGCAACCATGATTGCCCGATCCGACGATCCATCGTAGGCCTCTCGATGGTCCTCGAAGTATGGGCAGGCGCGCGGAAGCCGGGATCAGGCGAAGGGGAAGCCGGAGTAGTTTTCCTCCCAGGGTTCCAGAGGAAAAACCGGGCAAGCTCACGGACCCCTACCGTACCTCTTTGGACTCCAACTCGACTCCATCATGTTACTTTTCTTCCGAGAGCCAGTGACTCAGCTGGCGACCAAGCAGCTTCGATAACTCTCGAACATCGGAGTCAAATCGACGCGATAGATTTGTCTGGACTTCCGAAGATAAACTCGGATATTCGGCATCGTGGAAGAAGAAATCCATGCCCTCTCTAACGCGAAGCATCGCCTTGAGTTTATCGGCTCTCTGGACGCCAAGAAGAATTTTTAGTGGTTTATAAATATATTTCGCCAGAATCGCGTAGATATGACGTTGCATTCGCTCTTTGCTTTCCGTCCCCGAGACTCGCCCTTTTCGCATTTGAAATCGACTGGGAAACAAAGCCGATGGCACGAAGTTTTTGTCAACCTCCAGGAATGAATACAAATCTCGAATAACTTTCCCCGGTGAAGATTGGATGTCATCATAAATAATGATATGAATCCGCGACTGGTCAAAATACTCAAGCCAGTTGGACAGATTCCGATAGTAAAATGCTGGATTCAGTAACTGGTCCTCCATGTCTCTCAGCGCTTGCTGGAAAGACGGCACGTCGGATGACACATCGAGTCCATGAAAATTCTGCCTGCGCAAATGCCAGTAGTGTGAGTAAATCTGATCGGCCGGTCGCCTCAGAGACACGATCAGCTTCGCCTCCGGAATCAGCTTTCTGATTCTTGCCGGAGCACGTGTCGAAGCCAAATAACGTGTGCTGAATTCCCCTACAGCCTTCGCATCTCCAGCCCGATCGAAATGCTTCTCGTATGTCGTGAGCCTACCCTTGATATCTCCATAGTCGAAAAACATCACTTCCTTGCTGTCGGCGACGAATATCTCCGGATGCTCACGAAGGCAATGGTACAACCACGTCGTAGCCGATTTTGGTGCGCCCAAGCCAATGAAATTAGGAAGCATCGTCGCCCTGGTCACTCACGCAACTGATAATTCGTTTGGATTTTCCCGCAATTGTTGCCCCAATTTCAGTCACACGATTGATGCGCACTGAGTTCAGTCGCCTGTCAACCTTGAAAAGCCTCTGATGTATGAGGCGGGTGGTGTCGAGAGGCAAATTCTCGCCGGAAGTGTAATTTATCGTGATATCCCGGTTCTCCCCCTGCACGACCTGAAAGGCGTGAATTTCGCCGATATCCCGCATGACATGGGTGAAGGCTTCAGAATGCACGAAGCCGTCCGTGCCGACGACGATCCCGTCGTTCGCTCTGCCGATTACCTTGTCGAAACGCTCGCTGACGCCCAAGGCACTGGAGCCACCGTGAACCAAATCACCGATTCGATAGCGAATCAGGGGAGTCAAGCGTAGATAGAGCGCGGTGATCACGACCTCTTGTCCTCCCGGGTACTCCCGTGAGGGCATTCCCTCGAGATAGTAGCTCCCCCAGAAGACGTGGAACTCACCGGACGGACGCTGATGCGCGATTGTTCCCGTTTCCACGCTACCGTATTCCATGGCAACTGGACATCCAAGCACATCCGATATCAACGTAACACTATCGGGCGAGTGAAAAGATTCACCGGTTGCAATGGCGACTTTCAAGTTCAGTTTTCGAAACTCAGGCCCCCTGTCTCTATTGAAATGCGCCAGTCGGTGCAAGGCGGTCGCATACCCGAGCACATAACCGGGTCGGAGTTGAAGAATTTTTCGCCCGGCCTCCCGCAGTTTTCCCTCACTCAGGTTGTAAGCGGAAAATCGCAGATAGCCGATGCAGCCATCTTTCAAGCGTCGCTTCGTCGCGTTCACTCTTCCGGATAGACCTTCTCCGAGCAAATGGCTATGCCCCCATAGCAGGAACAATCGATCGGCAGCGTTCGCACCGAACCAACTCCGGGCGAACCACGTATTTCGGGCGGTGTGCCGATCCTCATTGCGCCAGGCCGGCATCTGTAGGGGCTCCGCAGTGCTTCCTCCCGTCGTTCTCCAGTAGTCGGGTTGCGCACCGGCTAGGCTGATACGGTCTCGATTGCCTTTGAAGACGGCCCGATCCATCATCGGCATCGCGCCCGAAAACTCGGTCCAGTTTTCGAAGCGCTCGGGAAGCCGGCCCCGTTTTATCAGCGCGGCGTAGAATGGAGAATCTTTTGAAACCACTCGCCATACGTCATTGAAGCGCTCCAGCTGGATCCGCCGGATGCCGGACGGACTGTGGTCACCGGAATACAGTCTTTCGAGCCCCGGGAAAAACTTCCGGATCCGCTTCTCGCGTATGGTGCGAATCAATCGCATTTCAGCATGGGCGCCAGGAGCCGTCTCAATCGTCGTTGTACGTGGGTTGCGGTAAATTTTTCGCTGAATCGGCGCAAACCCGCTTGCCCCATGCGGACCGCCAGCTCTTTGTCTCCCAGCAGTCGCTGAACGGCGCGTAGCAGCTCTTCGTTTTCAAATGGATTGTCAATCAGCAGACCGCTGATCCCATCATCGATGATCTCTTCACTGCCCCCGTTTCGGCAGCCCAGGCATGGCTTTCCGTAATTCATCGCTTCCAGATAGACCAAGCCGAATCCTTCCTGCCGGCTTGGCATGACAAAAGCATGGCACTGAGAGTAAAGTCGCCGAAGGGCATCGATTGACAGATACCCTGGAATGAACACCGTCGACGCGACCTGCAGGCGTTTTGCCATCTCCGTCAAGTTACCCCGGTCATTGCCTGGCCCGGCTAGCACGAGCTGTGCGTCCGGAAACTCACGCACCACGGATGGCCAGATGGTCAACAGCTCATGGTGCCCCTTTTCGCGTTCATCACGATCCATGCGGGCGACGAGAAGAATCACCCGGTCTCCCAGTACTCTTGTCTCCCCGTCGACGGCCGGGAATATTACTTTCGCCGCGGAATCATTCGATTCTGTCGTGGCTGGATCGTGCGATGGCGGTAATCCGAGCACACAGGACCGCCCTTCGAAGCCCCCGAATGTTTCCTGCATCTTTGTCAGCGTATACTCCGAGTTCGTCAAGCACATCGCGGCTCTGCGAAAAAGCCACTTACTGGTTCCACGTACCCGCTTCCAGGCTTCCGACCCGTGCGCCAGGATCACGAAGCCGCGAAACCCGGCAAACGCCATGGGCGCGAGCGGTAGGCCCAGGCGTACATGGTCGAATACATAAAAACGATTTCGGCGGAACAGCATCAGCAATCTACTCGCATATGCCCATCTGTTCCCTCCGAATCCGACGAAAATAGCCTCATCATCGAGAAAACCTGGTCGGTCCTGTCCAGTTTCATGAAGACTGAGCACGATAAGTTTTCTACCTGACTGAATCGAAAGGGCGTTGAGCGCATGCAGTACGTTCAGATTGGACGACGCGATCCCGCCTGCAGTCCCCACCGCACCGGTCATGGCGAATACGATCATTGCCGCCCCGCCGGTAGGTCTCGCTTCGGCAGTGCCGGAAAAATCGACACCTGGCTCAGTCAATATCCCACCTGGGTTGTAATCAGGCTGTGCTCACTCGAGAAGCAGCGTTCTGTTGAGAAATTTACGTTGCGGCATGTACGAAACAAGCTCTCGGAGAGAGCCGGGAAATAAGATCCGCACAACAACCGTGTAGATTACGACGAATAACACGACCTGCACCCCGATGATCAGGAGTTCTGCCGATTCACCGGCGACGTGGGTTGCGTCATAAAGAAAAACCACCGAGGCACAGATCGTGCCAATAACCGGCGCCGCGAGCGCTTGCATTACCGCATCGGCATCAATGCCTCGTCCAGAGCGCAGCATGAATACCGCAACGATGACGAGGACGATCTGGGTCACGAGAAGACCCTGCATATATCCGATAAGTCCGGATGGCAGCAGGAAATACAACGACATTACCGTTCCCGCGATCAACAGGGCGTCAGTCCACAGGCATTGTCTCTGCTGCTCGTGGGCCAACAGGAGTTTGTAAAGCGTGAAGTAGATTGCACCGGTCGCCGCCAGCGCCATGGACCAGCCGACAAGGGGAATTACCTCGAGCCACTTGTCCCCATAGATCAACTTCACGATGACGGCCGCCAGCTGCCCCATCAAGGCGGCGATCGGAATAGACAGCCAGGTGCTCGTTCGTAACACCAGTCCGCTGATTCGTCGAAATCTCGAACTGCCGGAGTCGATCTTCGTTAGTGACGGGTACAAGGCCTCGATGGCATGGCCCAACATCCGGTTGCAGATGAGCTCGGCAAGCCCTATCGCTCGTCCATAGACGCCGAAACTCGCAAACCCCAGCACCTGGACCACCATGCTGCTCTCCAGCAATCGCCGGCCAGCGACAATCGCTCCGCTGAGCTGCCGATTCACCCCGAACTTGAGCGCGGGCTTGAGGCGCTCGAAGTCCCAAGCCCAGGTCGGCCGCCAGGC
>PVMS01072037.1_pt1 | contig 12918 bp, 14 predicted proteins | sample 1853461 | NCBI WGS metagenome assembly PVMS01 (sample SAMN08582032, study PRJNA380276) | Marine sediment metagenome, whole genome shotgun sequencing project. | isolation source: ocean sediment barecode stripped | collected 2017 | reverse complement strand
GAAGCACGACAGGTGACGTCCGGTAATGATGAACTGGGTTCCGGCTCCTTGCAGCTATCACTGCAGGATGGCCGCCTGGCGCTGGAGCCCTTGCAGATTGATACCCCGGGCGGTGGCGTCAATATCAACATGAGCCTGTTGCACCGGGATGAGAATATCGTCTTTGCAGTAACTGCAAATATTGATCACTTTGACTATGGTGTCCTCGCGCGCCGGGCTGACCCCGGGACGGATATGGACGGGGTCATGAGTCTGGATATTGTGCTGGAATCAACGGCAACGGCGATGACGGACATCATGGCGAACGCCAACGGGCATTTCGATTTTGCCCTGTTGCCCGAGAACTTTTCTGCCGAGGTGTTTGATCTGTGGGCCGTCAACCTGATCTCGGCCATTGCGACAGAGGTGGACCAGGATGAAGCCTCGGAAGTGAACTGCATTGTGGTGCGCCTGGGTCTGGAGACCGGCCTGCTGACCGAGAAGGCGGTATTTATGGACACCACACAGATGAGTGTGGCTGGCAAAGTCGATATTGATTTCAAGTCAGAGGAAATCGATATTCTCATGGCCCCAAAGGCGAAGCGGCCCGAGTTCTTTAGCCTGGCAACCCCGGTGAAGGTCCATGGCAGCTTTGATGATTTTGGTGTCGGCGTCAGCAAGGTAAGGGCGGCGCGCAGTGTTATCTCGTTTATTACCAGCCCGCTACATGTGCCAATACGCCGGGTTTTCAAAAAAGAAGTTCCTGAAGACGGCAGGGAAGCCTGTGAGCTGGCCTGGAAAAAGACGGCTATTCGTGCAATAGACCTGGAGTAGTCAGAAAGGTCTGTTTAACTGGTTGAATGGCAGCTATTTTTTTCCAGCTGGTTTCTGTCGATGGTTCATATTAAAATTGCCGTCCCGGGCAGGCTGCCCGGGAAATCCCCTTAAAAACAGAAGGAACTCACTCCGATGAAACATTCTTTTCGTACAGTAGTTACTGTTATTTTATTCGCAATCTTCTCCAGTACCGCGCTTGTCAATACGGCCGCTGCTGCCGGTGCCGGTGAAATTGATATCAAGGTCGATGGCACCCTCACAATGTTCAAGAAAGATGTGACAGGTGGTGCCGAGTTTTTGAAAAAGGCCAAAGCCGTGCTGGTGTTTCCTGATGTCATCAAGGGTGGTTTTATCGTCGGTGGTGAATACGGTAAAGGTGCCTTGCGCCACGGTGGTGATACCATGGGCTATTACAGCATCGCCAGCGCTTCTCTTGGCTTGCAAATCGGTGCCCAGCAATACGCCATCGTCATGGTATTCCTGAATGACGAGGCACTGGTGAAGTTTCGTGACAGCAAGGGTTGGGAAGCCGGTGTAGACGGTTCAGTGGCCATTGCAGAATGGGGTGCAGGTACGGATATCAATACCCAGAACTTCAAAGATCCGATCGTCGGTTTCGTGCTCGACAACAAGGGCCTGATGGCCGGTATATCCCTGGAAGGTTCCAAGATCAGCAAGATCGATCCGTAATCTGAAAGCAGGCATGGCCATGGACGGCCTGCCATTAATTTCCTGCCATACCTGCAGGAGCATGCATCCGCGAATCGCGCCGGGGACGGCGCTCCCACATTGTAGGAGCGCCGTCCCCGGCGCGATAGTTCCTAACCCAGTTGCTTGATGACCTCGGTATAAAGCAGCAGACCAAACACCACCAGCGAACCCAGCAATACCAGATTTACAAGCAGGCCGTTTTTCAGCTCACCCAGCCAGGCGCGCCGATTGTTCATGAACAGTAACAGCCCGCACAGTAACGGCATGAAAAAGGCGCCGGCAATCGCATAGATCACCACCAGCCAGACAGGCTCGCCCGCCAGCAGCAGCAACATGGGGGGCAGTGCCAGATAGACAAGATAACCACGGTAGGCCGGGGAGCGGGTATCGACGCGCACAGGCCGTTCCGGACGATACGTGTACTGCTGTACAAAATCGGCAAACAGGTAGGGCACGCCCTGCCATACACCCAGCATGGAACTGAAAACAGCGCTCCAGAAACCGACCAGAAAGCACCACTTTCCAAGCGGGCCCACAATGTTCTCCAGATGACTGGCAACACCCAGCACCATGCCCGGTCCGGTCATTACTTCCGGTTCTACACCGGCCGCGATAATCATGATGGCAACGCCGAACAGGCCGGTCAGCACGTAGGCGACCGCCAGATCTATTCTTGTACGCGGCAGATCCTGCGGTCGGTTCCAGTCACGCTCCCGTATCCAGTAGCCATAACACAGCAGGGTGACACTGCCACCGACCCCGCCGATGACACTGAATATGAACATGACCGAGCCATCAGGTACCGATGGCACCAGTAGTCCGCTGGCAACGCCGGACAGGCCGGGGGCGACCAGGATGGCACAGATAAGGACAACGACCAGCATCAGTCCCATAAAGAATTTCATCAGGTACTCAAGCAGGGAATAGCGCCCGATAAGGACCAGTGCCAGTGCCAGCAGCGAATGAAAAATCCCCCAGCGTTCTACTGAAATTTCCGGGTAGAGTGCGTGTGCAGCCAGGCCCGTTCCGGCAATCAGTGCGCCGGCAACAATAAAACTCCAGAGTACAAGATAGATAAAGAAGTAAATGGAAATGAATTTCGGGAGCCGCTGCACCCAGCCTTCCAGCAGTGTGGTACCGGTTGCCAGTTGCCACCGTGTCAGACCTTCGTTCATGACAAACTTCATGATGGCACCAAGGACTGCTGCCCACAGGATGGTCGTGCCGAAGCGTGCACCGGCAACGGAGGCTGCAATCAGGTCACCTGCTCCAAGCCCGGTCGCGGCGATCACCAGGCCCGGTCCAATATTTTTGAGACTGAAGGATGAGTTGCTCATGGCTTCCCGGGTTATTTCAGGACGTGTTTATAACTGCCGTGGTAAAGTAAACGTCATGGTGTTTACGGAATAAAGCAGATGAAACTGCGTGCCCAGATTTTCCTGCTGCTGTTTATGTTCGGCCTGGTGCCGTTACTGGCAGCCTACGTAATCAATGTGCCGATGATTTTTGATCGCATCGAGTTACTATACCACAAGGCCCATATACAGAATTTGCGGGCCGGCTTCAGTGATCTTGACCAGCATATTGCGCGTCGCCACGAAATGGTGCGCCTGCTGGCCAAGATGCCGGACCCCGCCATGCTGCTTGGCGAGGCTGATCCGCTATCTGTGCAGTCGCTTGAAGTTGCACGGGCCGGCTATGTCAACTGGGTGAACCGGGTGCTGGGCGATCAACTGGATATCACCCAGGTCGTGTTCCAGGGTGAGGACGGCAACTCCCGTCTATGGCTGGATCGTGATCAAGAGACAGGACGCCTTGAAGCGCGCAAGGAAGTCAGCCAAAGCCTCAACCCGAAACTTGTTGAAGCGGGCAGGCAAATACCACCGGGCGGGGTGGTAACCGGGCCGATTACCTTCAATCGCATACCGGGCGAGACATTACCGAACCGGTTCATGCAACTCAGTCTTATCAGCCCGGTAGTGATACCGATGGTTGCGGCAGACACAGGGGAAGTGACGGAAAAACGGGGTGGAGTCGTCATGTACCTGGATATGGGCGGCCTGGCTCGTGCCTACCGTGGTATTTACTGGGTACAGAGTGATGGCAGCTATCTGGGTACAGCCGAAGATGATCTGTCTGCGACAAAAGCATTCGATGATTTCTCCGGGCTGGAAGAAATCTTCAACAGGGGTGAACTGGATTTGTGGGAATATCAGGGCCAGCAGGTAATGTGGGTGCCGCTGTTTCAAACCGAGAATTCGGGTCCGCTCTGGGTTGGCCGCAGCGTGGATCCATCGCCACTGACGACACTGCTGTACAAGGTTGGATGGCGTGTTGGCCTCATTGCCATACTGTTGCTGGGCGTTGTATTTATTGTTGCCCGTTTGATTGCAGTAAAAACCGAACGACTGGGTAATGACCTGACTGACGGCATTTCCCGGGTACTGGAACATGATGAAGCCGTGCGCTTCTCATGGCAGAGACCGCAGGAGCTGAATGATCTGGGTACCAAGCTGACCCGGCTTGCCGAGGAGCATACCGAGCACAACCGGGCGCTGCGTGACTATGCCAGGGAACTGGAGGCATCGAACCGTTACAAGTCGGAGTTTCTTGCCAATGTCAGTCATGAACTGCGCACGCCGCTCAATTCCATCCTGCTGTTGTCAAAAATGCTGTCGGAAGGCAGTGCCGGGGAATTGTCAGAGGAGGAAAGCCGGCAGGCGCGCGTCATACATGATGCCGGTACGGATCTGAAGGCGCTTATCGATAATATTCTTGACCTGTCCCGGATTGATGCGCGGCAAATGACACTGCATGCCGAGACGGTTGATTTACGGAAATTACTGCACGATGTGCTGGAACTGCTCAAGCCGCAGTTTGATGAAAAACACCTCGATCTGACATTGCATATAGATGATGCAGTGCCGGAGACCATTGTCACGGATGGTGACAAGCTGCGCCAGATAGTGATTAACTTTCTTTCCAATGCCGTCAAGTTTACCGAGTCCGGTGGTGCGACAGTGCGGCTGGCGTCCGGAGATTCCTTTCCGGTGAACATCAGTGTCAGCGATACCGGCATAGGGATTCCAAGAGGAAAACACGGGCTAGTGTTTGAGGCCTTTAAACAGGCGGATGGTTCGACAAGTCGCCGTTACGGCGGTACCGGACTGGGTCTGACCATCAGCCAGGAGCTTGCCAGTTTGATGGGGGGGCAGATTGTCGTCGAGAGTGAAGCGGGCAAGGGATCAACCTTTTCCCTGTTGCTGCCACTGGAAATACCGGCAACGTCAGGGGAAAGTGAAAACGGGATCCTGGTCGATGCAGAGCCTGACATGCCGGCAGAACAACCCATACCTGTGGCCGATTACCAGGGGGGTGCGCGTATTGCTCGTCGACGATGATGTCCGTAACCTGCTTGCACTGACGCCGTTACTGGAGCAGTGGGGGCTGGATGTCATGGCGGCGGGTGACGGTGAGGAAGCACTTGAAACGCTCGAGAGCGCGGGTGAGTTCGGGCTGGTAATTATGGATATAATGATGCCGGGAATGGACGGTCTCGAGGTCATTAAACAGATGCGGAAAAGTCAGGCATTCAGCGATCTGCCAGTGATTGCACTGACCGCCAGGGCCGCTGATGAAGACCGCCGGCAATGTCTGGCAGCAGGGGCAAGTACCTTTGTTGTCAAGCCGGTTGACCCGCATGCCCTGAAAAATGCACTGGATACATTACTGACCGATAACGACGTGCGTAACCAGGGCTAACCAGGAAAGCTGTTATGAATCGATATGCCGATTTCCGTATTCTGATTGTTGATGACAACCGGAATAACCTGTTCACTCTGCATGCCCTGATTGCCAAACATATGGACGTTGAGGTACTGGAGGCGGATTCCGGGCAGGCGGCACTGGATATTGCGCTGCAGAACCCGCGCATCGACCTGATCGTGCTGGATGTGCAGATGCCGGAGATGGACGGTTTCCAGACCGCTTCCATGCTCAAGGTCAGACAGCGGACCCGGGATATTCCAATCATCTTCCTGACTGCGGCCTACAAGACGGATGAGTTCCAGAGAAGGGGTTATGAAGTCGGGGCCGCGGATTACCTGCTCAAGCCAATTGATGATAACCAGCTAATCAACAAGATCAGCACGTATCTGCGGCTGATCGAGAAAGAACGCGATATGAATCGCCGCCTGGAAATGCAGGTGGAGGAACGTACCCGGGAGTTGCGCGTTGCCAAGAATTACCTGGAGAGCGTCATCAACAACATGGGTGAAGCGCTGTTGCTGCTGGGTTCGGATGGCAGGATCAAGGCAGCCAACCCGGCGGCCTGCGGGATGCTGGACTATGCAGAGGCTGACTTGCAGGGTATGGCGATTGGTGATGTTTTTGAAGAGGAAGAGACGGTGCAGGCCAATGCCTTTATGGGGACCTGGCTGGAAGCGCTGATTCGCACCGGTACCATCAGCAGTATTGAAGCCTGCTTTATTGCCAAGGACCAGCGGCGAGTGCCGATACTGTTCTCCCGAACTGCGATCAAGGATGAAGCAGGCGGGATTACCGATATTATCTGTATTGCAAAGGATATGACTGGTTATACTCGCGTAACGGATGAGCAGGAGACCACCTGATTACGGCAGTTGCAACTCCGGCCACACTGCGTACACTTGCCTGCATGACTATTTGGAGTGATTGATGGAAGATTCAAAACCAGACCGGGCCCCGGATGAAGACATCACCCTGACCGCGGAGGCCCTCAAGGCCATGGGGCACCCGCTGCGGTGGAAGATTCTGTGTACCCTGGGTAACAAGGAAATGTCTGTTGGCGAGATTGTCGAGAAGATCGGCACCTCGCAGAGTAATGTCTCGCAGCACCTGGACCAGTTGCGGAACAAGAATATTGTCAAATCCAGGCGCGATGCGAACCGGATCTATTACTGTGTGCGTAATGAGGAATTGCTGGGTCTGATAGGTACCATGCGCGGCGTGTTGTGTCATACAAACCTGGATGATGGCTATTTATCCGAGTAGTTGAGCGGGGGACTGACCCCGGTAGCCATTTCCGGGTGCATCGCTCCCGGCATAATCGAGAACCAGGCTTGGTGGCAGCATTAAGAGATCGCTCCCCTGTTGGTCGGCGCGTCGCTACCGGCATCCCTTCCTCACGCGACGTACCTACATCCTGTAGGCAAAAAACGGGGGCAACTCTTTCGAGTCGCCCCCGTCTGGCTTTTCTGGCTGTCAGGCCAGTGTCTACTGGGCAACCGGAGCAACAGGCGCCTGCGGGGCAGCCGGAGCAGCAACCGGGGCATAACCGTACGGGGCATACCCGTAAGGCGCATAACCGTAACCGTTGTAACCACGGTAACCGTTGTAGCCGCGACCATAGCCACTACCACGACCGCTGGCATGACCACCCATGCTGAAACCGAAGCTGGCATCGGCATCGAAATCGCCGTCGCCATAACCATAGCCGTCGTTATAACCGTTGTAACCATTGTTGTAACCGTTGTTACCCCAGCCCCAGGCAGAAGCGGCAGTAGAAGCAACAGCGATCGTCGCAGCGAAAATTGCAATAGAAAGTTTCTTCATCATAGTTCTCCAAATATTCAAGTTTGTAAACGTGGTTAAAAAGTGTGTGTGTCTAATGACGGGAATAATAATATAAGTAACTGCTTAAATAAGCAAGTGCTTATTTAATAATTCATTAATAAACCCGCAAAATAGCCGCGCATTGTAAATTTTGTCCTATAACAATCAGATATGTCGCTGAGCAAAGTAAAATTATCTTCAGCGAGGGGGCTGCCGTCATGCTTTCATGGGTAAAAGGGCCTGAAAGCCGGCCGTCAGCCAACTATATAATAGGTTCAATATTCGCCGGTTTGTGAAATTTCTCCCGTTTTACCGGGCAGAGCCGGATATGATTAGGCTATGTCTGCTCAGGATTCCCGGAAACTGCTGTTGTCCATCATCGAACTGGGGGGCTATCCCAATTTCACCCCTTTGTATGAATCGTTCGGTTATGAGGTGGTCGTTGAAACACGCATACGCAAGGCGCTTGGCCTTCTTAAAAAACGTCAGCCTGATGTGATTGTTGCCGAATTTAATTTCCAGTCGGATTTTCGTGATCGTACCAGTAGCCTGGAGTCATTGCTTGCAGCCGTGCAGCGTCTCCCGAATACGCGTGTTATCGTTTTCTACGAGCAGGAATTTACTGTGCAGTTTGACAGATTGCGCGCGCGACTGCCGGTGTACAAGGCCCTGACTTTTCCTGTCGAGGAATCGAGGTTACAGGACTCCCTGCAGGAGGCAGCGACTGTTCCTGCTTGATGTATTCAAAAGATGTTCTACACTTATCGGGTAACAAGGAAAATAATATGAAATATCTTTCAAGCGTATCGTGTTTATTCCTGGTGCTGACGTCAGTGACAGTCTCCGCTGCCGATGTACAGGTGCGGGTATTCGCGCGGGGCGGGACACCGCTGGCCGGGGTCGCCGTCTGTCTTGGCACACCTGCAAGGATCAGCCAGTTTGGTGCAATGCAGACAGATGAGAACGGTAATGCAGCATTCAGCGATGTGCCCCGGGCCACGCTGCAGGTGACAGCCTCCAAGAACGGCTACATGGCAGAACAGAAAATCATGGGTGCTTCAACAAGTAATCGCATGCTGGTGATATCCTTGCCAACCGGCGGTGGCGGTATTCAGTGTCCCCTGGACAAGGGGGCAGCAAGTGCGTCTGGCAGGGGTATGGTTATCAGTCGGCTGGCAATGAATAACGGTGCCGTCAAGACGATAAAGCTCAGTGTGGCACTGGATAATGTGGTGAGCGGCCAGCCGACACATTATCGTGCCAGCGAAAGGGCGGACTTCAGGGGCGCAGAGTGGCAGGATTATACAAAAGCACCTGTTTTCCATTTGAGTCCCGGGCGGGGTAAAAAGATCGTCTATTTCCAGGTGCGCCGTGTTGCGACCCTGGACGGAGCAAAACTGGAAATATTCTCACCCGTCAGGCAGGATTCGATTCTGCTGAAGTAGGACCGGAAGGCGCTTCAGAAAGGAATTACAGGACCTTCCCATTTTACGTCCTTGCGAAGTCGTGCCCTGGAGATGGCTTCCGTGGCATCACCCCAGCCGTTGCAGGCATTCCGGCCCGGGCGGCCCCGGAAGAAGTTCAACACCCCCTTGCACCGGGCATAAAATCTGAAAAAAAGCAGTATCAGGAAACGCCGCTGCGGGGTGTCGGGGTCGGGGCTGCAGATTATCTTGTCGTCGTACATGCCACGGTCGGTCAGTCCCACAGCGCCTACTGCCCGGACGGTTACACGTTTGCCGCGTTGCAAGCGTGGCCCCAGTACCACTGCATCCAGCAGATCACCTTCAAGACCGATATGGCTGTCGACCGAGCCGTAATTAAACGGGCACGGGAAAGGCGAAATAAAATCCAGTTCACCCGTTGATCCGCGCTTCAGAAAGCTGCCTCGCGGTATCTCGATGACGACTTCCAGTTGCGGGAAATTCCGGCAAGCATCCGGTAGTTTGGTTCGGGGCTGTCTTTCAGGAAACATAATAATGGTTCTGTCTGTCAGTCATCGTGTTTGCGGGAGCGTTTTTTACGGCCTTCAAATCTGACGATGGCCTGAATAATGACGTCGTAAGGCAGGTTTTCCAGACTCCCGAATCTTGTTAATGCTGCGTCGATCAGTCCAATGGCATTGTCTATGTTATCTGCATCGGACAGTGCCGGATGCAACAGGCCTTGCAGCCCAAGCAGACCACCGGTCTGCACCTTGATTTCCCTGGCATGCGGCAAGGGGCCGTCAGCACTGGTCAGGTGCAGTGCAAAGCGTGCCTTGCTGCGCATGTTGTGCAGCAGTTCCCCGCAGAGTGCATTTGCCGATGCGGATCTGCAGGTAATACCCTCGCGGTCTGCAAGATGAAAGCGACGGGATTTGCTGCAGGTACAACGTCGCGAGTTTATGGCCTTTTCGAAGACACAACGCCGGTCATTAACCGCATGGTAGGCATCCCTGTATTCCTGCTCATCCATTGCCGGACAGCGCCTGCGCTATTTTTCCCATTCCCTGGCAATGGGCTGTTCCCTGAACTTGGTGAGTCGTTGCTCTGCTTCTGCCGGGTTATCTGCGAAGATGATCTTGTATACCTGATTCTGTTCCAGCTGCGCTTCGCTGCGCAAGCGCCTCACTTCGGTTTTGGCGAGTTTGAAGTTTTCATATGCACGGACCGGTTTGGCTGACTTTGTCGTGGCCGTTTCATGGCTGGTGACGATGTATATGTAATAGGGCATTGCCGGTTCCTGAATTAACGAGTGTGGTTTGTACAGTATACCAGTCGTAATGTTTGCCTCGACAATCAGCTGTCAACCAGTACTGCAGAGACATGCGCGTTATGCATGATGATACACCCGGTCCGGCGTTCGATGCCGTCTTCACTGTAATCAAAAGTATAGGTGCGTTTCAGGCCGGGTCCACCGGTACGCGTGTAATAGGGCTTGACAGACTGCAGGGATGCCGTGCCATCAAGAAATTGTACGCCCTGTTGCTTGCAGGTCTGGCGGGCGGTCAAAATGGCCGTATCACGGCAGCGCTGACTGATTTGCCAGAACCAGACCAGGAAGACGATTAACAGCAACAGTGCGAGCGGGGCCATATGCAGGAGAGGTCCGGTGAATGATTGTGTGCGGCATTATGCAGTGATCGAATCATAGGGAAAAACTTGCCGTTAACATATGAATATCTGACTGCTACTGAATAACATACCTGAAATGACGCAGGGATAAAGGGGTAATATCGTCATTGCCGGATAGCCGCATGCTAGAATACTGTTTTTGAAATCGTCCTGGTCCAGGGGCAGTGGGATATAAAAATAATGTCAGCGCTTACACTGGAAGATCGTACGCAACTGGGTCGCATGGTCGTCAACCTGCTGGATGACTGGGGCATCGGGGCTGCCGACCAGATCAGCATGCTGGGATTGCCGGAAGATACCCGTACCAGGATGTTGCGTCGTTTTCAGCAAGATACCCCCTTGCCGGATGATCCGGTGGTCATGAAGCATGTTGAGCACCTGCTTGGGATTGCCGACGCGCTGCGTACCACCTTCCCGCGAAATGCCAGTATCACCCTGCTCTGGTTGAAGCAACCCTGCAAGCGCCTGCGCCGCAGGCGCCCCGTTGATATTATGTGTAAGGAAGGCCTGAGTGGTTTGATTACCGTGCGTACCCATCTTGATTGTTCCTTTGCCTGGCGCGAGTCCGAGCGCAAGGATTGACACTTTTCCGGTTTTTACGTCAGAAAACCGTCGCACTACCTAAGCTTTTCTCCTTTCCGCTCGCAGCTCCAATTTGCACAGGGCGCTTGTCTATTACCTCTGTTTTTCTATAACACACTGTTTATAAAAAAATAATACTGATTACCCCGGTGTTGTCCAGGTTCTCCGAATGGCTTTTCATTAGAAAAGGCATGGTTTTTGCTCCGTCACAACAAACAACCTGTTTTCAGGTAGTTATACCTGTGCCAGATCGGCACGGAATACGGCGGAGCAAGGGAACAGTTGGTGGTGATACGGAGAACACTCAAAAACTGGTTACAGCAACTGGCATTGCCGGGCATGGTGCTGTTGCTGGCAGGTTTTTCCTCGCTGGCGAGTGCCGCGCCGGTGTGTTTTTCCGATGTCGATGGTCCCAATGATCCACCCGGCGACGGGCAGGGCGATATCACGCGCTTCTGTCTCGATAATGACAACCTGCCAACCTCGTTTGATGTCTACTTGCAGTGGGACGAGGACGGTTTCAATGGCGGAAATACCGGCGATGCATGTGTCTTGTTTGATACCGATGGTGATGCAAGCGGTAATGTTGACTACGCAATCTGTATCAGTGTCGGGGGAAAACCTGGCGCACTGTCAGCCGGGCCACTGGTTTACAGTTGCGGCAATACTGATCCGGATCGCTGTACATCGCCGGTTACCATTACCCCGTCTGCAGGTACCATCTGTTCCGTGTCCGTCCAGCCGGATGACCCGTTTACCGCTGGCGATGACAATCCGAATGACACCGTAGGTGTTTGTACTATCGACCCGACTGATATTCCCGCCGGTGGCGTACGCATCAATCTATGCTCGTTTCCGTCAATCAATCCGAATTCGGCTCCCAAGGACTGTGTGGGTGCGATTGGTGGCGGGTTTATCAACATTGTCAAGGTTGCTGACCCGGACGATGGTACCAATTTCAGTTTCACGCTGGATGGACAGACCTATACAATTTCAGGAAGTGGTGCCCGGTCGGTTAGTCTGACAGCCAACCAGACTTACTCGTTAGCCGAGACTGTTCCATCCAACTGGGCGTTGACATCCGCCACCTGCGTTGACAACCGTACCAGCCTGCCAGTGGGTACCTTCGACAATGTCAATACCATGTCGGGACTGGCGCTCGGCGCCAGTGATGACTTTACCTGTACTTTCTCCAATACGAAAAACTTTGTTGATCTGGTGCTGGCTAAATCGGTCAGTGATGCCACGCCGGATGAAGGTGACACAGTCACCTATACCCTGCAGTTGAGCAATAACGGGCCGGTTGCAGCGACCAGCATCAATGTCACAGATATTGTCCCCGCGGGTGTGACCTACATAGCAAGCTCGATCTCGGGTGGTGACAGCAGTGATGACAGCAATCCGGATACAACCGGCCTGATGTGGACCGTCAACAGCCTGGCTTCCGGCAGTAACATCAGCCTGACTTTCCAGGCCACAGTCGATGCCGGCACGGGTGGTTCAACTATTACTAATGCCGCCACAAAGACACAAACCGAACCGGATACCGATTCAACGGCGGATACGCCGTCGGTTGATATCACAGTGAACATCCCCCTGGTTGCGGATCTGGTGACGACGAAGGTGGTCGATGATGGTACGCCGGACGAAGGCCAGAGCATTGTCTATACGTTGACGGTGAGCAATGGCGGCCCGGACAGTGCGACGTCGGTGAGTGTGACGGATCTGTTGCCGACGGGCGTGAGTTATGTGAGTGCCGTGGCGAGCCAGGGCAGTTACGTGAGTGGCACGGGCGTGTGGACGGTGGGAACGGTCACGAGTGGATCGAATGCGACGTTGGCGATCACGGCGGTGGTGGATGCGGGCGAGGGTGGCAACACGATCACGAATACGATTACGAATGTGAGTCTGACGGAAGGTGATCCGACGGGTGTGGGTGATGACTTAAGTGAGGCGCTCGTGGTGAACGTGCCGCCGAGTGCGGATCTGGTGACGACGAAGGTGGTGGATGATGGCACGCCGGACGAAGGTCAGAGCATTGTCTATACGTTGACGGTGACGAACAACGGACCGGACAGTGCGACGAATGTGGTGGTAACGG
>PVMS01170299.1_pt1 | contig 12919 bp, 10 predicted proteins | sample 1853461 | NCBI WGS metagenome assembly PVMS01 (sample SAMN08582032, study PRJNA380276) | Marine sediment metagenome, whole genome shotgun sequencing project. | isolation source: ocean sediment barecode stripped | collected 2017 | reverse complement strand
TATCCCAGCCTTCGTCGGCGAGCATCAATTCTGCCCAATGGGCATAGATTTCGGGATTATTCGGGGATAATTTTGCTGCATCCTGAATTTTATGGCTGGCTTCTTTCAACCTGGATTGCGAAGCTAAGATCTTCGATTGCAGCAACAATATTTCGCTATTTTGGCCGGTCAGTTTATTGGCTTTGCTGATGGAAAGCTGGGCTGAATCAGGATCATTATTCTGAATTTGAGCTTCAGCTAATCGAATCAGATATTTGGCTTCACCTGGATTCTTTTCGTGCGCCACAACAAATGATTGGATCGCGGCGCTATGATTTCGGCTATCCTCATGCAGAAGCCCCATATTAAAATGGTGATCCGCGTTCGCTTCTTCCAACTGAATGGCTTTCGCGAAATGGGGAAGGGCGGCAATCGGATCATCTGCCTGCTTTAGCCAATTTGCAAGCATTGCATGCCAGCGACCCTCATGGGGCATGATTGCCAGGGAATGCTCAATACTTGCAATGGCCTGCTCAATGTTGCCAACTTTAGCGGCAGCTTGAGCTTCGATCGCATGGAATGTTGCCATTGAGGGAGATTCCTTGACAGCCTGTTTTGCAAATGCAAAGGAACTTGATGGATCATCCCCTAATCGCTGCGCGGCCATTTCAATGAGTACATCTGATGAATTTGCGAAAGCCACTACTCTCGCTCGTTCGTCACGAAGCGAATCGTTTAGGCTAGCGGCATATTCAAGGGCAGCGGCTTCTTTTGTATTGCCAGGAAAACTGTCGGGCAATGATTTGTTATAGGATCTAGGGGCCAATCGCAATTCGGCCCGTGTGATCAAATTGGTTAATTTCTCTGCCATTTCGAGCCCAGGAACTAAAGCAGAAACTTTTTTGATCAGTTCGGTAATCTCGGCCAAGATATCCGCATTATTTCTCTTGATAGAAGGGCGCAACTTTATGCTTTGGCTTATTTCGCAGATTTGGAAGCCTTCGCTGCGCAGCACAAGAACATTCGCCAATTCCAGGAGGTAGTTTGCAGAATCATGGTGCTCTTTACCTAAGCCCCGCAAAATTCGAAGGCTGCTTTCCCAATCCTGGAACAGCGTTGCGCTTTTCGCAATCGCCAGAAGTGTTTCAGGCTGGATATTGTAAGCGTCGATTTTTCCAAGTTCACGCAATGATTGCATATACGCTTGATGAGCTCCGGAAATATCTCCCTTTGAAAATTCCAACATGCTGTGCAATGCAAGCGCTCGTGGATGTTTTATATCCTCTTCCTTGATTTTGGAGAATGATTTGGCTGCTTCTATTTCTAAGCCCAGGGCGAAAGCCGCTTCAACATCTGCGCAAATACTTTCAAAGTTACTATGCGTTGTATTGGCAATAATTTGGCGAAGCCTGGTGTGCTGCAAGCTCGTTGCCGCCAGATCAAGGGCCATCATTAGCTGCGAGAGGGTGGGTTCCTCGGCAGCGTGGAATGATTTTTCGGCTGCTTCCAATGCTTTTAGCTTGTCACCGCTCTGATCGAGCAGCAATGCTTTTCTCAGTAGCAAATCTGAATTATCAGGTAGAAATGAGAGTGCTTGCTCCAGGCTTTCCAGTGCGCCTAAGGGTTTCTTCACTTTTTCAAGCAAATGGGATTTCCTGATGAGAAACTTTGGATTTTGAGGGGAAATCAAGATGGCCTTTTCGATTGCTCGCAGGCTCTTCTTTTCCTCATTTAAATCTGCCTGACAATCAGCTAATAGCAGGAAGAGATCAGGATCATTGTTTCCTGTGTTTTTAATAGCCTTGGAGATGAATCGGATAGCCAGCTTTTGTTTTTCTTGCTTACGTAAAAATGTTGCAGCTTGCAAAAGATTTTCTCGGCTAAATTCATCTGCTTCGAGAATAGTCTCAAAAACCTTTGTAGCTTTTGATTTTTTGTCGGCAGCCCATAATGTTTCAGCAAGCTGAATTTTCAGATTTTCCGAATTAGGAAGAGCAGAGATGCCTTTTTCGAGCGCTTCAATGGCTTCCTGTGGATGGCCGCTTGCTTGTGATTGATCGGAATACCAAGCAGTGAGCTCTTCGCTTTGTGGGGCGGTTAGATAAATATGGTTTGCAATTTGAAATGCTTCCTGGGCTTTATCAGCCTGGCAATATGCATCACAAAGCAAACGTAGAATACCGAGGTCTTCGCCAAAACTTTCTCTCAGATTTTCTAATGCGCTGATCGCTTCAGAAAGATTTCCGGATTGTATGTCTGCCTGGACTTTGCCAATTTGGATTCTCTTTGCCAGAGTTTCTTTCTTTACCTCTGAAGATTTTTCTAATTTCGAGAACTGGCGATAGGCTAATTCGTGATTGTCCAATGCTAAGGCGCATTCAGCCTGCATGACCTTGGCGATCACATTGGCAGAATTATTTGCGACTATGGCATCCAATATTTCTTGCGCAGCAATTAATTTGGAATTCGATTGCAGGCAGGCCGCAGCCAAATCCAATTGCGTATCTTCATTATTAGGCATTTCCGAATTGGCTAACATTAATGGGGCAATAGCGGTATTTGCTTCGCCCAGAGCCAGGGAGTTTCTCCCGAAAGCTAGCGCGATGGCAACATTTTTCGGAAAGGATATGAAGGCCGCTTCGAGTGTTTTTTGAGCGTTGTCAAAGTCGCCGCTTTCCACTTCCAGTTCTGCTCGTTTGAGCGAGATGGATTGGCTGAGTGCGGCATCGCTTGGGAAACGAAGATATTTTTGAGCCTCTTTGAGCTCTGCGATTGCATTAATTATCTCATTTGCATCAATGTATAGTTTTGCCAGCTGCTCGAGCAAGCCCGGGGATTTCACAAATATTGCCTTTGCTTCAAGCAAAGTATTGATGGCTTCTTTTATTTCGCCTGCTGCTCGCTTACTTAGCGCCAGCTCGATCCAGGCCTCTTCCAGGCTTGGATCAAGTTTGATCGCCTGGTCGAAATGGGACTGCGGATCACCTTGTTTATTACGTGCTAACAATTTCCCTTTCAACAGGTGTGCAAAGGCGTTGCTGGAAAATTGAGAAATCAAGGTATCTACAGAGCTTTCACACTGAGCGTATTCTCCAATCTCGAAGCAACAAATAGAATAATTAACGAGATCTTGTTCCAGAAAATCATTTTCTTCTTCAATAAGCGAAGACCATTCCAGGAAGGCTTCCTGAAAACTTCCCTGGGATTGCAATAGGGAGGCAAGGTTTCGGCGTGATTTTTGGTCAACTGGAGATAAGGCCACAGCCAGGTGAGCGGACTTAAGCGCTGCTTCAGGTTCATCGCACGCCAATTGTGCGCGGCTGAGGTTATTTACCAGATCGGGTTGCCCGGGAAATTGAGCGCTTGCGTGTTCAGCAAGGTCTTTTGCTAAATTATGTAGATGCAGATCGATCATCAAGCTGCTTAAATTAATTGCGTATTCTGAATATTCCGAAAGCGTAAATTTGTACCGGGAACCTCGGAATGCCTTCCAAGCGGCCTGAGCCATCTCAATGGCTTCTGCATCTAGCCCGTTTTTCGCCGCAACAAGTGCTGCAGAAAGCAAGGGCTGAGGCTGATTACGAGACTTTCCTATTATTTCTTTGTGGTCGATTTTCCCTTTCGTGATCTTGCCAGCAAGAATTTGATTTTCAATCCCGAAATTATTGGGGTCTAACTGTGCGGCTTGTTCTAAAGCTGCCAGGGCCACAACACGGTCATCAGACTGTTCAGCTGATCTAGCAAGCTGATTTGCCAATTCGGCCTGAAGGCGCTGAGACGTGTCCCAGGCTTCAGACAATATTGCCAGTGCTTTTTTATTATCTCCGGCGATGAGCAGGGCCTCAGATTCCAGCTTCAATTGCTCCAGCTTTTCATATTCGCTGCCTGATTTGCGGCTTTGTTCAATTGTTTGCATGGCTACAGGGGCAAGCTCTTTAGCCAGCATTGGCTTTATTGCTGCAATTGATTGCAATAGCCGAACCCAGGTGCTGGGCGAAAATGATTTCCCAATATTCAAAAATTGTCTCACTTGTTGCTCGGTCGTTTGCGGGAGGCTAAAAAATGCTTTAAGACATTCTTCGAAGCTTTCTTGATCCTGGAAATTTTCTAAATAGCTATTGAGAAAATTTTCAATATCGGGCAACATGCCCAATAGTATTGAAAAGGCAAGCGACCGCATTTGCGAGGGAACGCGAGCTATATCTTTGCGCACTTCTGAAATGTCTTGGGAACGTCGAAATCTGTCCTTTAGCGCGATCGAGAAATCGAGTGCTCTTTCGAGACTGTTTCCTTGAACGCTACGAGCCGAGGATTTATCCTCTAAAGATTCGAAGAGGCTCAATGCCGAGAAAAGATGATCGTCGCCTAAGGCTTTGTTCTCAAAGCTGGATAATGCTTCGTAATGCCCTTCTTTCCCAATCTGCAAGAGGGCTAGAAAAGCAGGGGTCCATCGAGAGCGAAGCTTTCCAGCTTTTTCCAGGGCAAGCATTCCAAATTCTTCATCCTGCAAGGCCCGCCAAATTTGAGGCTGCATGCGCAGAGAGGCAACGACTATTGGCCAGTCAGCCCGAGGGAGCTGCTTCTTTATTTCGGCAATGAAAGAAAAGATCGGCATTGCTGCTATTACAGGGGCCAGTTGACTTGGATAAGAACCCAGTAACCAGAGCCCATCAACAACATTCCAGCAATAGTCAGAAAAATGCCGATTCCGGCAGCTGTTCGAACCATCGAGGTTAATGAGGTCATTAGAGCCGATGCATTTCCGACGATCCCAGACATATCGTCTGTGATGCCTTTGCTTGCAATTCTGGCTGTATGAGCGCTGATGGCGCGCATATCCTTGCTCATGGCTCGCATGATCAATACGAAAAGACCAAGGATCATTGTGAGCACACCGATTAAGAAAAGCAGTGAGCCAATTGCCAGCAATGTATCTGATTGATTTATGATGTACATGTTAATCTCCTAACAAATTTTGGATACAAGGCTATAGTTGCAGGAAACATGCCATGTATTGAAAGGAGCTGGGCGCGATTCTGTTATTGACGAAGAATTGCCTTCAGGCTAAAATCCGCCAGCGTCATGGGGCCTTTCTCCAATGAGAAGGCAATATTCCCAAAAAATTAAACTGAATTGGCGCAAATTCATTGAAGCGAAGGTAATCACGGTGCGTGGTGAGAGGCGTTTCAAAGGGAGAAAAGATGGATCAAATAAAATTGTCCGCTACCAAGCGGAACAGATTTGGTAAAAAAGTAGCAATTCTTCGGCGGGAAGATAAAGTCCCCGCAATTCTTTACGGGAAATCAATTGAAGCACCAATCGCAGTGACTCTGGATCTCGCAGAAACCTCAAAAGCTTTGCGTGAGGCATCATTGTCCACCCTGATCACTGTTGATGTTGAAGGCGAGGAACACACCACGCTGGTGCGTGATTATCAAATTGATTTCATTCGCGGAACATTGCAACATGTCGACTTCATGGTCGTTTCTCTCACTGAGAAAGTAAGAGCAAGTGTTGCTGTCGTTGTTGAAGGCATTGCCCCAATCATTGAAGAAGAGGGTGGGCTGCTGGTGACCGGTTTGGAACAGGTCGAAGTGGAAAGTTTGCCACAGGATTTGCCAGAGCGTTTTGTGATTGACGCATCTGAATTGGAGAGCTTCGGTTCAACGCTTTTGGTTAGAGATCTGACAGTACCTGAAAATGTTGTGATATTGAGCGACGAAGAAGAGTTGCTTGTAGTTGCAACAGCCCCAGCCGTTGAAGAGGTTGAGGAAGAGGTCCTTGATGAGGATGAATTGGCTGAAGGTGAAGAAGGTGAAGAAGGTGAGGAAGGCGCAGAAGGCGCTGAAGGCGAAGCCGCTGAAGGTGGCGAAGCTCCCTCAAAGGATGCTCCCAGCGAAAAATAGGAACAAATTATCACGGTATAAAAAAGGACCCATCATTATGATGGGTCCTTTTATTTTGTCGCTTTATTCTGAAGAGCTTCCAGGAAATTTGAAACTATATGAGCCGTAACGCCCCATAATAATTCGCCTTCATATTCATCATAATAAAGTACTGGGAGTTTTTCGGAGGAAGCGGATATTTGCCGATACTCAGTTCTGCGATTGGAATTATCTGCCAGCCACCCAAGGGGAATAGAAAAAACTCGTTCCACCTCAGATGCTTGGGGGCGAATTTCAAGCGGCCAATCAACTACGCCCACAATGGGGGTAACTCGGTAATTTGTAATCGTGACCATATATTCCAACTGTCCAAGGACTTCAATCGCTTCAGCTTGAATGCCGATTTCCTCCTTGGCTTCCCGAAGAGCAGTTTCAACAGGATTACGATCGCCGTCGTCCTCCCTGCCGCCAGGAAATGCTACCTGCCCACTGTGATGATCTCCATCAACGGTGGTGCGTCGAATAAAAAGCAATTCCCATCTGTTTTTGTTTCTTATCAAAGGGATCAATATTGAAGCCGGTCTGGCAGGCCCAGGAATTAGCATTTCAGCTTCTGGAAAAATATAGGGTTGCGCTTGTCGATTGTTTAGCTGCTTACGGACGAAATCTGGATTGATCTTGTCTATGTCGGCGAACATAAATAGATTTTAATCGATTTGGCCGGCAACTACTATGCTTCCGCAATATTTACATTCCGTTACAGAATATCGCGAATTCTTTAGCTGCTTCAGGCTTAGCGATGCGCCGCAATAGGGGCAGGTACTGGGAAATTCATTATTAGTGCTCGCATTCCCCTTTTTTTCACTTTCAGCGAGCGGGAGATTTTCTGCTAACTTTGCTAATTGCCTGGCCTCGTCTCCAAAGCCGCCATCTTCAAATGCTTGAAGAATGCGTTTGTGTTCCCTGGCATAAGCTCGCCAGCGTTGCCTTGCGGCTAGTAATTCCAATCCCGAGCTTGCCTGCTCCAGCGCATTTTCGCTATGGTTCGCAAGCATGAATGCTGTGGCAGACTGCATATACAGCATTGCCGCTGGAAATAGGATGCCCTTATCCTGTGAATTCTCCCCCAACTGCCTGAACATCTGCGCGGCATTTAGATGCTCACCATTTTGCATTAAATGATTGGCGCGCTTTAGCTCTCGTTGCAATATTGGATTGAGTTGACGACCTGAAGAACTCCTGCGTGGAGAATTCCTCTGGACTGGGGGTCGTCGTGAACCAAATGGCACGCCTCTTCTGCCTTTTCTCCTCATTGAATTATTTCCGCTCCAAATTTGATTCGCGCACATGCCTGGCAAAGAACAGATAGCCAGTATGTGCGACCATGCTATCAGCTGGCCGCAAGCGGCGGGCTACCGGCTTGTAATAACGATGCAAAATTTCCGAGACCTCAAAAAAGGAGAAGCCTGCTTTTTTCATAGCCAGCAATAAGGTGCTCACCTGGTTGCTGGTCGGTAGAATGCAGGCGAAAAATGCTCCCGGCAACATTGCCGCTTTGAATTGCTCGAGGTAATCTTCCGGGTTTGGAAGATCTACAATGATGAAGCGTAAATTCTTCTCGTCCAAACCCTCTTCAACGTCTCTGAGTTTGAAGGTCACCTGTGCATTTAATCCTAAATTTTCGATATTTTCTCTGGCTACCGATTGAATTTCTGGGCGCCTGTCATAGCTGAACACTCTGCCTTCTGATCCAACACAGTGTGCCAAAGCTATTGTCATCGCACCAGAGCCGCTGCCTACTTCAACTACCTCGTCTCCAGGTCCGATACCCAGGCTCAAAAGAATATAAGCAATGTCTTTAGGATAAAGAGTTTGCGAGTTCCTTTTTACAGTTCTAATAAGATCATCAAGCGCGGGTTGCAAAATGGTGAAGGCTTCGCCCAAATGGCTGCTCACTTGCGATGCCCACTTTTCTCCAATGATCTGATCATGCTCAATAATGCCATCTTTGGATTGGTGCTTCGCACCTGGGCTGAGTCTCAGAATCTTTGCTTTTCCGGATTTCCCAACAAGCTGAACCAGTTGGCCTGCGGTAACGATATGTTTCTCTTCGGGCATATTATTTAGGGGGCTGCATTAAGCTCAGCCAATAGCCGACAACCAAAATGAACCAGCTTGAAACCGTGGCTAAGCCAATGTGTAAAGGCCCGTAGCTTGCAAATTCCCATCCCAAATTTTCAGAAAGAAGATGACCTCCCCAAAAACCGATCCAAGCCAATCCGAGATAAAGGATCAAGCGCATTCCTGATCCGCCTCGCCAGAAATGAAATGCGAAGCCAAATATTGTTGCGATTAGCGCACCTAATAGGAATGAGGGCAGGGTCATGCTGGAACCATCTCCTCAGAAATTTCCGGATACTGCTCGCTTTCTGCATCAAAAAGAATGAGCGCACTGCCCAGCACTTCCTCCTCTTTGTAAACCACTACAGCTTGTCCCGGAGTAATATCCCGTACAGGATTTTCGAATTCCACAATCATGGAAGAATTGCCTTGGGGGAAAATACGGGCGGGGTTTTTTTCTGGATGAATATCGGATTTTCACGCTCCCATCAAAAGCCTTTGATGGAGCAATGCCAGAAAGCCAATTTACCTTTCCTGAAGTTAAAGAGCTTTTCCCTAACTCATCAAGTTGGCCCACGATCAATACATTATCCTTCTGCCTTTTGCGCAACACATAATAGGGCTTTTCAGCTGCAATCCCAATGCCCTTTCGCTGTCCAATGGTGTAATGCACCAGGCCGCTATGCTGCCCCAATGTTTCTCCTGCCGAATTGATGATCGGTCCTTGAATATCAAGGCTGGGCGCGTTACGGCTAAGAAAATCACGATAGTCCTCGCCACCAAGGAAACATAAATCCTGGCTTTCTTTCGATTGAGCAGACGGAAAATTTCTTTTTTTGGCTATCTCATAAACTTCGCTCTTCAACAGATTGCCCAATGGGAAAAGAGCGTGCTTTAGTTGAGATTGCTCTAGCACAGAGAGCACATAAGATTGATCTTTATGCAGATCCTTGGCCTCAAATAAACGCACCTTTTGGCCTTTCTCGCGCTCCAATCGAACATAATGACCTGTGGCCATATAGTCCGCCCTAATAGCGAGCGCCTGATCGAGCAGGAATTCCCAGCGAATGCTGCGATTGCATGCCAGGCATGGATTTGGAGTTTCTCCTCTTTTGTGCCCATCCAGAAAATATTCCACCACTGTTTCGCGAAATACCTGCTTGGCATTAATTGCGTAAAAGGGGATATCCAGCTGCCCGGCCACTTCTCGCGCAATCCCCATAGCTTCTGGCGTACAGCAACGATTTTGAGTGCTGCGACCCTTTTCACTCCAGAGGCGCATCATCATGCCCGTGACTTCATAGCCCTGGTCTTGCAGGAGCGCGGCGGCCACGGAGCTATCCACTCCTCCGCTCATAGCCACCACTACTTTTTTAGCCATTAAGCTGCCTCAACAATTCTCAAAGCCTCAACAGCTTCTGGCAATACATCCAAAAATTGTTGGATTTCTTCCTGGCTCGTGTGTATTCCCACAGTAATGCGCAAAGAACCCAGCGCCCAAATAGGATCCAAATTCATAGCAAGGAGTACCTCTGAAGGTTTTGGATCACCTGTTTTGCAGGCTGAGCCAGAGGAGCAGGAGAAACCCTTTGAATCTAAATGCATTAGCAATGCATTCCCGTCCACACCCTTAATAATAAAGCTGGCGTGATTGGGAAGCCTTTCGCTGGGATGGCCACTCAATTTACAATCGGCAATCCTATTGAGCACACCCGTAATAATTGCATCGCGTTTTTCTTGCAAATTGTTGGTTCTTTCTTCCATTTCACTTTGGATTAATTCATAAGCCTTGGCCATACCAACGATATAGGCAGTATTTTGAGTACCCGCTCGCAGATTATGCTCATGGCCTCCGCCTGTTTGCATAGAGGAAAGGATTTCCTTTTCCCTGAGATAGAGCACGCCCACTCCCTTTGGCCCATAAAATTTATGCGCACCGAGGGATAGCATGTCGACCCCTAGAACTTCGACATCAATTGGCAAATAGGCTCCAGCCTGCACTGCATCAGTGTGAAGAGGGACGCCAAATTTTTTGCACACTTTAGCAATTTCGGCAATGGGATTGATCGTGCCGACCTCATTATTTGCCATGATTATTGATACAAGCGCCGTATCTTCACGAATGAGCTCCGCAACGGCCATGGCTGATATTTGCCCAAATTCATCTGGCGCAACGATATCCAGATCGAAATTATGCAATTGTGCTAATTGTTCCGCAGTCTGAGAAATAGCATCATGTTCAACACCGCTGATCACGATGTGATTGGCTCCGCGCTTTGCTCTGCCAGCAAAAGCGCTTCCCCGCAAAGCTAAGTTGTCGCTTTCTGTAGCGCCAGAGGTGAAGATAATTTGTTCCGGCCGCGCACCAATCCCCTCTGCAATGCTGCGTCTCGCTTTTTCAAGCCCACTTTCGGCCTTTTGCCCGAAGCGATGCGTTGAAGCAGGATTTCCAAAATTCTCCTTGAAGTAGGGCAGCATTACTTCCCACACTCGAGGATCTATTGGTGTTGTTGCCCCATAATCAAGGTAAACGGGCGAATTATTAGTGACCATTGCGCGATTATACCTAGTCCCCTATATGTAAGAAAATCGTCTTTTTTATCTTGCAAAGTCAAAGACTGTTATAATCATTAGTACGAAATATCACTTACGATTCGTCCTAAATACGAGGAATTAATGGTTGCAAAAATCATTTTTGGAACAGACGGCTGGCGGGGAAGAATAGCGGAAGTTTACACATTTGATAGCTTGAGGCGTACGAGCCAGGGCTTTGCAGATTATGTAAAAACTCTGGATAATGCAAAAGAAGGCATTGTTGTAGGCTATGACATGCGCTTTCATTCTGAAAACTTTGCCGATACAGTTGCCGAAGTCTTGGCTGGAAATGGCATCAAGGTCTATCTTACTCAGGGGCCAACACCAACACCTGTGATCTCATACGCTGTTGTAGCTAAGAAGGCCACCGGAGCAGTTAACATTACGGCTTCGCATAATCCGCCTACGGATAACGGCTTTAAGGTGCGCGATCAATTTGGGGGCGCAATTGCTCCTGAGGGTCTCAAGCAAATTGAAGCAGGCATTCCAGATGACGTTGAAGATGTTAAACGAATGCCGATTGCCGAAGCAAAAGAAAGCGGCATGGTGATCCTCTTTGATGCGAAACCTGATTATGTAAAACATCTGGACGATCTAATTGATCTGCAACCCATAAAAGATGCTGGCCTAACTGTGATGATTGATCCTATGTGGGGCAATGGGGCAGGGTGGTTTACGGAATTGCTGGCTGGCGGAAAGACCAAAGTTTTGGAAATCCACGATGTTCGCAATCCCATTTATCCTGAGATGATGCGCCCAGAACCTATTCCGCCAAATGTGGACAAAGGCTTGGAGGCCACAGTTGAAAATAAGGCCGATGTTCTGTTGATCACAGATGGGGATGCGGATCGGGTTGGCATGGGTGATGAAAATGGCAACTTTATTGATCAGTTACGAGTCTTTGGCTTGCTGGCTTACTATATGCTCGAAGTCCGTGGCCTGCGGGGACCGATAGTAAAAACTCTTTCGACCACAAATATGCTGAACAAACTGGCAAAGATCTATGATGTCCCCTTGCATGAAACGGGTGTCGGATTTAAATATGTGGCGCCCAAAATGTTGGAAACAGACGCAATCATTGGCGGCGAAGAATCCGGAGGCTATGCCTTCAAGGGAAATGTTCCAGAGCGCGATGGCATTTTAGCTGGTCTGTATATTCTGGATATGATGGTCAAACTAAAGAAAAGCCCCACCGAACTATTGGAATGGTTGTTTGAAAAAGTTGGCGCTCATTATTATGACCGCATCGATACTTTATTCAGTGGCGATCGCGAAGATCGCAAACAAATGATTTTGGATGCAAAGCCGAAGGAAATTGGCGGCTTGAAAGTCACTTCCATGGAAAGCACGGATGGCTTCAAATTCAATTTAGAAGATGGAGGCTGGCTGCTGGTGCGCTTTTCCGGCACGGAGCCAAAGATTAGAGTGTACACCGAGACAACTCATGGGGACCGCGTGCAGGCGATCTTAGAGGACGGCCTGCGCATTGCTGGGATATCATAGTTGCTCTTAGCCGACACTCACTGCCATTTGGATTATGAAGATTTTGATGGACACAGGCAGGAGATTATTGAAAGAGCTATTAAGCAAGGGATTGGCATGATAGTAAATCCCGGCACAAATGTAGAGAGCAGCCGAAAAGCGTTGAAATTATCTGAACGCTTTGAGATTGTTTATGGGGGCGCAGGTGTTCATCCTAATGATGGACATGATTGGAATGCAGAAAGCGTGGATGATCTTCGCGAACTTGCCAGGCAAAATAAAATTGTTGCCATTGGCGAAATAGGATTGGATTTTTATAGAGAGCACACTGAAAAAAACAAACAACGCATGATGCTGGAAGAACAATTGGATCTAGCAGAAGAAATGGAATTGCCAGTGATTATCCATAATCGTAATGCTGATGAAGAGATCATTGAAAGGCTTGGAGGTTGGCAAAAATCCCTTGCTGCAAAGAAATCCAAACTTGCTCAAAATCCTGGAGTGATGCACTCGATCTCTGGAAATATTGATTTCGTCCAATTCGCATTAGAGCACAATTTCTACGTGGGTCTGACAGGCCCCGTAACCTTTAAAAATGCCAAAGAGCTGCAAGACATTGTTCACCAAATTCCCATGGAAAAAATTCTTATTGAAACAGATAGCCCTTTTCTTTCTCCTCATCCAGAAAGAGGAAAAAGAAATGAGCCTGCAAAAGTGAAGTTGGTTGCGGATAAAATAGCAGAACTACAGGGGATCGAGAAATCGGAGGTGTATAAAATTAGCACGAATAACGCTTTACGCCTCTTTAACGTGGAGCTTCCTTTATGACAATGGCAAAATCAAGCATTGTCATAAAG
>PVMS01176449.1_pt1 | contig 12920 bp, 10 predicted proteins | sample 1853461 | NCBI WGS metagenome assembly PVMS01 (sample SAMN08582032, study PRJNA380276) | Marine sediment metagenome, whole genome shotgun sequencing project. | isolation source: ocean sediment barecode stripped | collected 2017 | reverse complement strand
CTTTTAATGAAGATTTTACTACAAGTATATCATCTACATTTAATTGCTCAGATACACTATCTTGTTTAATATTCACCAGAATTTTTCCAATGCTTTGTTTCCCATTGAATTGCACAAGTTCAGCTACGTATTTTGAATAATATAAACTTGGTTTTAACACTTTTCTAATAGATATTATTCCTAAAATTGGTTGATCAGTTGAAAATTCAGGATGATTTGAATAGTGCTGTTTTTTATTCAATTGATTTTTATAAGTAATAGATGCCACCCCAATAAAAAAGGAAAGTATGAATACGAATACAGCGAATATACCTGTAGACTTAAATCGATAGTTATCTACACAATAAACAATCAAAAAAAACAGTACTAAAATGCCAAAAATTAGAACAAATGAATTCGGTTGGAAATTGTGAAAACTTCCTAGAAGTATCCCAAAAATCAAAAACAGGGTAAGTTGTATTGGAATAAATTTCAATATCTTTTTCATAGCATGGTAAAGCTATAAAAAATATTTTATTTATGGCTTTTATATGTTTTATAAATTGGTAATTGAAATTTAAAAAAAAACACTCATTTGTAATCATTCCAGGCAATTTCATATATAGCATCTTAATTTTTTCATTTTTAAAATAAAGTTTGCAACAATTGTTACAGAATGATTTATATCATAAAGGAGCATTTCAATATAAGGTAATTTTGATCGAAATTTAAAAACAAACAAATGAAAAATATTTTATTCAGCAGTATCCTAATAGTTTTTTTCAGTTTCAAAATGACTGGACAAAAATTGGCTCCCTATATTAAGATAGGTGAGTCAAGTGAAACGATTCAACAAGTTTCTGAAAAAGTAATAGAAGCATTAAAAAGCAATTCGTTTACAGTACTGGGTTCTTATAGCCCTTCAGATAAAAGTACTTTAAAAGTCATTGCTTTTACGAGAAACGATTTAAAAAACACCGTTATAAAAGTTACCGATAGAGGTGGCTTATCAGCAGTTTTTAAAGTTGGTCTTGTACAAAAAAAAGCTAAAGTTGTTATCTCGTATACCAATCCTGATTATATTTTAAGAGCTTATTTACGAGATAATTATGTGACTTTTAAAAGTACGTTCGAGAAATTTAGTGCTGATCTAAAAACAACATTCTCAACAATTGGTAATGAGTTTGAGCCATTTGGCGGACTTATTGAAGCTACTAAATTAAAGAAATATCATTATAAAATAATGATGCCTTACTATACGGATCCGATCACTTTAAATGAATTTTCTTCATTTGAGGAAGGCTTAAAAACCATAGAGAATAATTTAAAAGCTAAAAAAGGTGCTACCGTTCAAGTTTATAAATTAGTATTCCCAAATGAAAAAGTCGCGGTTTTTGGCATTGGCTTGCAAAGCAAAGAAGATGGCGAAGCTAATTTTTTACCAAAAATTGGAGAAGATCATGTTGCTGCATTGCCTTACGAAATTATACTACAAGGAAAAGAAGCAACTATGCTTCATGGAAAATATAGAATTGCTTTACATTGGCCCGAATTGACCATGGGAACTTTTATGAAAATTATGAGTACACCTGGTGATATTGAAGATACTTTAGAAGGACTTTGTAAGTAGTTTTTAGTTTAATTACATCATTAATATTTAAACTCTGGGACATTAAATTGTTTCAGAGTTCTTGTTTACTATTAAATCTGCCAATTTATTTGAAGCTCCCTTGCCCCCTAACTCTTGCTCCAAATCGTAATAATCTAAAAACATGACTGCTCTGTTGTAATCATCTAATAGTTGATGTAATGCAGCCTCTAAGTTAACTTCATTAAAGTCATTCTGGATAAGTTCTTTTACAACTTGCCTATCCATAATTAAATTTACCAATGAAATAAATTTTAAATTGACCAGGAGTTTCCCGATTTGATATGACAACCAGCTGGTTTTATAACATACTATTTCAGGTACTTTAAACAATGCTGTTTCTAAAGTTGCCGTACCTGAAGTTACAATCGCTGCATAAGAAATTGACAATAAATCATAGGTTTTATTGCTTATAAACTTCACATTTTCTTTACGAATAAACTGCTTATAAAAGATATAATCTTGGCCTGGCGCTCCTGCTATAACAAATTGATAATCGCCAAATTTATCTACCATTTTAAGCATAACTGAGAGCAATTTTTTAATTTCTTGTTTTCTGCTTCCCGGTAATAATGCTATAATAGGTTTATCTGAGAGTTTATGTTTTTCTCTAAATTTATTTTCGTCAACTTGCTTTCTGTTTGAAATTGCATCAATAAGTGGGTGACCAACAAAATGTACAGGGAATTGATGTTTCTTCTCATAAAAATCTTTTTCAAAAGGCAAAATAACGGCCATTTCATCAACATCACGTTTAATTTTCTTAATCCTACTTTCCTTCCATGCCCAAATTTGTGGAGAAATATAGTATTGAACTTTAATCCCTTTTTTCTTTGCAAACGCTGCAATTCGCATATTAAAACCCGGATAATCGATCAATACTAAAACATCAGGTTCAAAAATTAAAATATCTTTTTTACAAAAATTTATATTTTTAAAAATTGTAGTAATATTCATCAAAACTTCAGCAAAGCCCATAAATGCCAAATCGCGATAATGTTTTACCATAGTACCACCAACTTGTTGCATTAAATCGCCTCCCCAAAATCTAATTTCTGCATCTTTATCTTTTTCGAACAATGCTTTCATTAAATTGGAGCCATGTAAATCGCCCGATGCTTCTCCTGAAATAATGTAATACTTCACTTTTTTATTTTACTTTGAAAACAATGTTAAAAATAATACTAAAAAGGCTATCAAGAAAGTTTCTATCAGTACCCCTCTTGCTCTATATAATTGTTTCTTTTTTAAAAATACGAAAAAAACAAAAAAGTTAGCTAAAGCTCCTAATACCAACACTTTCCCTTCTAAATTTCCTTCAATAATCAATGATAAACTCTTATAAAAATCGTATTTCGAAAAGAATTCTATAAATATAAAACACCCAAAAGATGTCGCTATTAAACCTACTATAAAACCGATGAACAATTCCTTTTTCATAATTACAGATTCCAATTGTTTAATTTATGAATAAAATGATGTGCTGTCAAATCAAATTGTACAGGAACAATAGAAATGTAATTATGTGCTAATGCCCACTCATCTGTATCTTCACCTTTATCCATATTTACAAAATTTCCTGTCAACCAATAATAAACTTTTCCTTGCGGATTGATACGTTTATCAAACTCTTCAACCCAGTTTGCACGTGCTTGTCTACAAATTTTAATACCTTTAAATGTTTCTTCTTTAGGGAAATTCACGTTCAGAACAACGCCATCAGGCAAACCATTTTCCAAAACACTTAAAGCTATATTTTTGATATAATCTTTTAGCGGATCAAAATTGGCATTCCAAGAATAATCCAATAATGAAAAACCTATTGCCGGTATCCCTTCAACACCTGCTTCAACTGCTGCACTCATAGTGCCTGAATAAATGACATTTATAGACGAATTGGAACCATGATTAATTCCTGAGACACATAAATCCGGCCTTCTATCCAATATTTCACTCACTGCCAACTTTATACAATCAGCAGGAGTGCCGGAAGATTTGTACTCCTTCTGAGGTCCATCATCAACTTTTATTTCGTTACAATAGAGTGTATCATCAATGGTAACAGCATGCCCCATTCCACTTTGAGGTCCCCCAGGAGCCACAACAACAACATTACCGATTTCATTCATTACAGAAATTAATGTTCTTAATCCAGGAGCTGTAATCCCATCATCATTGGTAATTAAAATCAAAGGTCTTTTATTCATATAATAAAATTAAATAACAAAGCTACTATATTTTATCTTGTTTCAATAAATTAAATTTTAACATTTTATAAAGTATATTAAAACAATATATTCGTTAATATTGTAACGAATATTACTACAATACATAAAAAAATCAGGTATTATGCTTGTTATAGCACCTCTTTTTAAAAGCAATTTAACACTGACACAAGCCAAGCGAGATAGTTGTTCATTTTGAAGTAGTAATTATTGCCAGCTTAATTCGACAAAACAAAGATAAATCACGAATACAGTTAAGGAATATTAAAAGTTGAAAACCAAAATATTACTGCGGTAATTTTTGGAGAAAATTGTAAAAAAAGGTTAAATTAGACTCAAAACTAAAAAATGGCACTATTTTAGTAGTGTTCAAAAACATAATAATAACAATTGATTCGAAAGATGATTAGAAAATTTAAATTTTTACTGCCACTTCTTTTTGTTACAAGTTTGTTTACAAGCTTTCAAGCAAATGATAATCCTGACCCCAAAGACAAAGTATTGATTTCAATCTTAAATTATGTATTGTCACAAGGGCATTACCACCCGCTAAAAATAGATGATTCTTTTTCAGAAAACGTTTTTGACGATTTTTTAAATAGACTAGATCCTTCTAAACGTTACTTTTTAAAATCCGATATTGATGAATTTGCCATTTATAAAACACAAATTGATGACCAGATTAAAAATAAGGATTTGTCATTTTTCTTTTTAGTGTACAATAGATTTTCACAAAGAATTGAAGAATCAAAAACCTATTACAAAAGCATTCTGGAGAACACATTTGATTATGATAAGGAAGAAATTTTAAACCTGAATTACGAAAACACATCTTATGCTAAAAACTCCAACGAATTAATAAATGTTTGGTATAAACAACTAAAATTTAGCAGTTTATCTCGATTGTACGACAAATTAAATGATGAAAAAGACAAGAAAGAAGCCGATGAAAATTATGAAATTGCTTCGTTTGAAGAACTTGAAAATAAATCACGTGAAGCTACCTTAAATAATATGAATGAAAGCTTTCAACGAATAGATGAATTGACTTATTCAGATTGGTTTTCCACTTTTGTGAATTGTATTTCAGAACAATTCGATCCACATACTACGTATTTTGATCCAAGTCTGAAAAAAAGATTTGATATTTCAATGGCTGGAAAATTAGAAGGAATTGGAGCGCGCCTTCAAAAGAAAAACGATTACACGAAAGTAAGTGAATTAATCTCTGGAGGACCAGCTTGGAAACAAGGTGAATTAGAGGTTGGAGATTTAATTATAAAAGTAGCGCAAGGAAATGAAGAGCCTGTTGATATTGTTGGTATGCGATTGGATGATGCTATAGAATATATAAAAGGTGAAAAAGGAACTGAAGTAAAATTAACCCTAAAAAAAGTTGATGGCACAACTAAAATTATTTCAATTCTTAGAGATGTTGTGGAATTAGAAGAAACTTTTGTAAAATCAAGCGTCGTTAAAAAAGATGGGAGAACTTTTGGAGTTATTAATTTGCCGAAATTTTATATTGATTTTGATGAAAAGAATTATAGAAATTCTGCCACCGATATGGCGAAAGAGATTGAGCGTTTGAAAAAAGAAAACGTTGAAGGCTTAGTCTTAGACTTAAGATATAATGGTGGAGGATCTTTGCAAACTGCAATTGAAATCTCCGGATTATTTATTGAAAAAGGACCTGTGGTTCAAGTAAAATTTAGAGATCGAGAACCCAATGTAAAAAAGGACAAAGACCCTAAAATAAAATGGGATGGGCCTTTAGTTGTATTGGTAAACGAACTTTCGGCTTCAGCGTCTGAAATTTTTGCTGCTGCAATGCAAGATTACGGAAGAGCTGTTATAATTGGAGGGAAACATACCTATGGAAAAGGAACTGTGCAAAGCGTTATAGATTTAAACAGATACCACAACTTAAAAGAAGATATTGGAGCTTTAAAAATGACTATTCAAAAATTCTATAGAATTAATGGAGGATCCACACAGTTGGAAGGGGTTCGCTCTGATATTATGTTACCGAGCAGATATAGTTATATGAATATAGGAGAACGCGATTTGGACAATCCATTAAAATTTGATAAAGTTCCTTCTGTAAACTATACTCTTTGGAATAATTACGAAAATTTTAATAACGTAATTGAAAATAGTAAAAAACGCATTGCAAATAATAACGTATTCAAATTAATTGACCGCAATGCAAAATGGTTGAAAAAAGCGCAAGACGATACACTCGTTTATTTAAGTTTAGAAGCTTATAAAAACGATTTAGAAAGTCATAAGAATGAATCATTAAAATATAAGGCTATTAAAGATTATACTACCAATTTAACTTATTTGTCACCACAGTACGAACAAGCCTTGCTCAAAGTAGATACTAGTTTAGCCGATAAAAGATCTGCCTGGCATAAGAAGTTAAAAAAAGATATTTATGTTGAAGAAGCATTATCTGTCTTAAGTGAATTGAAATTAAAACCATCATACCATTTGGTTAAAAATTAGCTGATATTATGCAAAATAGTATTCAAAAAGAGTCGTGATTTTTCTCGACTCTTTTTAATTTTTATCCTAAATTTGTCAGTTATAAAAATAAAATGACCTTTAAAATAAACTTCAAAACAAAATGGTCCGATTTTGATCCGAACAGGCATATGCGTCATACCGCATACAACGATTATGCCGCTGAGGTTAGGGTCAGGTTTTTTCAGGAACACGGATTGTCTATGGATGAGTTCGCAAAATTAAAAATTGGACTCATCCTATTTAAAGAAGAAACCTCTTTTTATAAAGAAATTCAAATTGGTGAATCCATTTCAGTCAATCTGGAACTTGAAGGAGCTTCAAAAGGAATTGAACGCTGGCGTTTTAATCATCAAATTTTTAATCAGGATGGCATTCTTTCTGCCGAAATTAAAGTTTACGGAGCATGGATCGATCTTGAAAAACGCAAATTAGCTTCTCCTCCACAAAAATTTGCACCTATATTTGACACGCTTCCAAAAACCGCTAATTTTAAAGAAATACTCTTAAAAAAAGGGAAATAGAAAATCCAACCAAACAATTATTTCAATCTTCTCTGTTTGTTTTTTTAAAAAGTTTTCAACTTTTATTCCCTCGTGAAAATTGCTTTTCTTCCAGTTATTAACAATTATATTGCTGATTTCTAAATATTTGAGTGTTTCTATTGTTAAGTTATCAATATCTTGTACTTCTATAAACCAAAAAACTTAATTATTATGTTTTCAAAATCAAATTTATTAGCAACGTTAGCTTCAGGAATTTTCTTATTTTTTGGTGGCTATCTCATTTGGGGAATTTTAACAGTAGACTTTTTTGCTGAACATGCCGGTTCCGCTACCGGAGTAATGAAAGACCCTGGAGATTTGGTCTATATTGTAATTGGTAGTTTGCTTCAAGCATTTTTCATGTCAACTATTTACAGCAAATGGGCACGAGGAGTACATAGTGCTAAAGAAGGTTTAGAGGTTGGAGCATTGGTAGGAGCATTTATCGGGCTCGGATTAGGAGTATTGTGGTATGGTATAGCAAACATGTCTGATTTAACAGGAGTTTTTGCTGAAGCTGTCCTTGACATTATTTTTATGGGAATTGCAGGTGTTATTATAGCTGTAGTTTATAAGGCTACAAGCAAATAACTATACCATTAAATTATATTTTTAAAAAGCTTCTATTTTATAGGAGCTTTTTAAATTATAATTAAGGTTTACTTGTATTTCAACATCTATCCTCCAACTGTAGCCTTAATATTATAGTTTTTAAAAATAGAAATTATGTCCTGAATTTCATTCTCATCGGGAGTTTCAAATTCAATAAAATTTTTCGGATTGCCCAGTTTCAAGTGTTTGTTTTCGGCAACCTTATGATAAGGTAAAAGGTTTATCAATTTTCTATGCCCCTCTAAAGTGTTCATAAATATTGCCGTTTTTTCAATATTTTCTTTAGTTGTATTTAAGCCTTTCATCAAGGGAATTCTAAAAATAATTTCACAATTGGTTTTTGCCAATTCAGTAATATTTGCCAATATTATTTCATTTCCAACGTCAGTAAATTCTTTATGTTTCCCAGAATCCATATGTTTCAAATCGATTAGGAACATCTCCGTGTGTTCGGCTACTTCTAATAATATTTTTTGCCTGGAAAAAGCAGTGGTATCCACGACTCGATGATAAAATCTTTTTCCACACTCTTTTAACATTTTTAATAAATAGTCGGCATGCATTAATGGCTCTCCGCCTGAGAATGTTACACCTCCCCCCGACTGGTCAAAAAATATGGCTTCATTGTCAATAATTTTCATCAATTCATCAATTTCCTTGTAGTGCCCAAGTATTTCAAATGCTTTTGTTGGACAAACTTCAGCACATTTACCACATAAATTACACAGATTTGTATTTGTAACAATTCCATCTTTTGTTAACTCCAATGCGTTATTTGGACAATTTTCAATGCACTTCTCAGCCCCAATACATTTTGAAACTGTGTACATTTTTTGAACTTTAGGTGATATGCTTTCAGGATTATGGCACCATTTGCACGATAAACTGCAGCCCTTGAAAAAAACTGTCAATCGTATGCCAGGGCCATCATTTATCGCATATTTTTTTATGTCAAAAATTAATCCTGTCTGCATTAAAACGATTCATTTTCAGTTCTGTCAATCACTTCTTGTTGTAAATCGGCATTCATGTCGTTAAAATAATCACTATAACCTGCCATTCTCACCAATAGGTCTTTGTACTCTTCAGGATTTTTTTGCGCCGCATATAAGGTCGCTGTATCAACAATATTGAATTGAATATGATGTCCTCCAAGCGAAAAATAACTTTTAATCAGACTTCCCAACTTTTTTAAATCTTCATCTCGTTTCAATAAACTTGGTAAAAATCGTTGATTCAATAAGGTTCCTCCCGATTTTACATGATCAATTTTGGTCAATGACTTAATAACTGCTGAAGGGCCATTGGTATCACAACCATGTGACGGTGAAGTTCCATCAGAGATAGATTTATGTGCTAAACGTCCGTTTGGAGTTGCCCCCATCACCTTACCAAAATATACATGACAGGTTGTGGACAACATATTTAAATGAAATGTCTCTCCTTTTGTGTTTGGTTTTCCATCGATGGTATGAAACAAATCATTATAAACCTGCAATGCTATATCATCGGCAAAGTCATCATCATTGCCATAAAAAGGAGTGTTGTTCAAAATAGTTTGTCTTAAAATTTCTTTTCCCTCAAAATTTATGGAAACGGCTTTTAATATTGTATCCATTGAAAACGTTTTTTCTTCAAACACATGTTTCTTTAAAGTTGATAAACTATCAGTTACAGTTCCTAAACCGGTACATTGAATATAGTTGGTATTGTATCTTGGTCCACCGTTGTAATAATCTTTCCCTTTGGAAATACAATCTTCGATCACCACTGATAAAAATGTTGCGGGACTGTACTTGGCAAACATTCTGTCGATATAATTACTCACCAAAATTTTCTGATTTACTATATATTGAAGTTGCTTTAAAAAGGCATCATACAAATCCTGATATGTATCAAAATTTCTCGGATCTCCCGTTTCAATACTTACTTGCTTTCCTGTTATTGGATCAATACCATTGTTCAGCGTGATTTCAATAATTTTAGGCACATTTAAATATCCTGTTAAAATATAAGCCTCCTTACCAAATGCTCCTACTTCGATACATCCGCTACAACCACCTTCTCGAGCGTCTTCTAATATCTTTCCTTGACGTAACATCTCCGGAATATAGATATCAGCATTGAATACTGAAGGATAGCCATGCCCTTGTCTGATCACTTTACATGCCTCCTTTAAAAAACGATCCGGCGTTTTAGAACTTATATGAACTGAATTTCCTGGTTGAAGCACATGTAATTCTTCAACTATTTCAAGCATTATATAAGAAACTTCACTCACACCATCAGATCCATCTTTTTTAACTCCTCCAATATTGATATTTGTAAAATCGTTATAAGTACCACTTTCTCGGGCTGTAATTCCTACTTTTGGGGGTGCGGGATGGTTGTTTACTTTTATCCAAAAACAGCTTAACAATTCCTTGGCTTCATTTCTTGATAGTGTTCCTTGGTCAATTTCTTTGTCAAAAAATGGTGTTAAATGTTGATCAAAATGACCTGGATTCATTGCATCCCAACCATTCAATTCAGTAATTGTCCCCAAATGAACAAACCAGTACATCTGAATAGCTTCCCAAAAATTTCTGGGTGCATTTGCCGGAACCCATCGACAAACCTCAGCAATTTTATACAATTCTTTTGCTCTTTTTGGGTTGGAAGATTTTTTGGCTTGATTTTCGGCTAATTCGGCATGGCGTTCGGCAAAAATAATTGCTGCATCACAAGATATTGCCATGCCTGTTAGTTGTTCCTCTTTATCAGTTGCTTCAGGATCATTTAAATAATCTAACTGTGATATATGCTTCTGAATTTCTTTTTTGAAATCGAGCATTCCTTTCTCATAAATCTTCCCATCCAACGCTGTGTGTCCCGGAGCACGTTGCTCCATGAACTCCGTGAACAAACCTGCCTCATAGGCTCTACTCCATTCATGTGGAACATGACTAAAAATACGTTCTCTAATTGTTTTTCCTTCCCAATAAGGAATAACTTCCTTCTCATAGGTATTTATATCTTCCTGACTTATAGTGTAACGTTGCATGTCACGTGTATTTAACACGTGAAAATCTTCAACGCTATGACATGTCAATTCAGGAAAAGTTGGTATCGCTTTTGGTTTTGGTCCTCTTTCACCTACTATCAATTCTCCATCACCTAAATAAATGGTTTTTTCCTTACATAATTCTAAAAAATTCAATGCTCTCAGTACAGGAATGGAATATTTTCCATAATTCTTTCTATAAAAAGATGTTTGAATCAATGCTCTTTCAATTGACAATGATGGTTCGGCTTCAAAACTTAATTTTCTAAGTTTTTGAATTCTTTCATTCATTCCAGGTCCAATGTTATTTTTTACAGGTTCATAATAATTACCCTGAACTGAGGCCGGTCTTTCCGGTTTGATTGCTTTATGTATTGTTTTCATATTTTTTGATTACTAAACTTGTCAGATAAAACTATCTGAAAAAATTAAACAATTAGAAAATTGATATTGATGTATTATGAAAAAGAAGAAAAGAACATCAGGCACTCAAACAATTGTCTGTACGATTTTGTCAAGCTTGTTATGTTCTTATTATGAGTCATTTAAACGATTTAAGATTATCAAATATACAAAAAAAGAGTTGATAATTGACAACTCTTTTTTAACTTTTAATGGTATTATTATTTCCAGAATAGTGCATATAAGGCTACCAGTATAATCATTACAGCAAAGGCTCCAATATTAAATACAGGACTTGTTTTGAACAATTTCCTGGTAAGAGTAATACCTTTTTCGTCTTCTTTTCCTTTGTTTTGGCCCAAGCTTACCAGTACAATTACTAACATCGTCAATAGTGCAGTATAGCCCATTTGGTCCATCCAAGGTAAGTCTAAAAATAAAGCACTTGTAGACCAACCTTTGGGAGCTACTTTAAAATACATTGCTATTGGTATGGAAGCCAATGCCCCTACAATTGCTCCTTTGTTTGTGGTTTTTTTCCAGAACAATCCTAGCATAAATACGGCTAAAATACCCGGACTTACAACTCCTGTATATTCTTGTATAAATTGAAATGCCTGATCAATCCCACCTAATAATGGTGCTGTAATACAAGCAATTATTAATGCAACCGCTGCTGAAATTCTTCCTGTGTTTACTGTTTGTTTATCACTTGCATTTTTGTTGATGTATTGCCTGTAAATATCCATTGTGAATATGGTGGAAGTTGAATTAAGCATCGAAGCTAACGACGATACTATTGCTGCCGCCAATGCTGCAAACGCTACTCCTTTCAATCCTGTTGGTAAAAATTGCAACAACCAGGGATATGCTTTGTCGGCTTGCTCAAGGGAAGGTAAGTTCTGCAATCCTGCATCGCCTAAACTACCTAATATCTCAGGGTCATTTATCATAACATAAGCCGCTATACCCGGTACAACAACAATTAATGGTAAGATCAACTTTAAAAATGCCGCCAATAAAATTCCTTTTTGAGCTTCTTTTAATGATTTTGCGGCCAGAGTTCTTTGAATAATATACTGGTTGAATCCCCAGTAATATAAATTCGCTACCCATAATCCTCCAACCAATACTCCAATACCCGGTAAGTTATTAAACTCCGGATTTGATTTATCTAGTATCATTGCAAATCTTTCCGGTGCTGCTTCAAACACTGTTTTGAATCCTTCCACTACACCCTCTCCTCCTGATACCGTATTCAATGCTATATAAGTCGTTACCAATCCTCCAAGCACTAAAAATATGACCTGAATAACATCGGTCCAGGCTACTGCTGATAGTCCTCCATACAATGAATAAGCTGCCGCAAAAAGTGCCAGTCCTATAACACCATAGATCATTGGGATACCCATAATGGTTTCCAGTGCCAATGAACCTAAATACAATACTGATGCAAGGTTTACAAAGATGTATAATGCGATCCAGAATACTGCCAGTATGGTCTTTAAATTTGTCGAGAATCGTTTTTCAACGAATTCCGGTATGGTATACAGTCCTTTTTCTATAAAAATGGGTAAAAAGTACTTTCCTACTATTATTAAGGTGATTGCGCCCCTCCATTCATAGGATGCAATGGCAAGCCCTAATGCAAATCCTGAGCCTGACATTCCAATAAATTGCTCTGCTGAAATGTTAGCCGCTATCAGGGAAGCTCCAATTGCCCACCAAGGCAAGGAATAAAATAATAAAAAATAATCTTCGGCATTTTTTTGATGTCCCTTTTTATCCCTGGACACCCATAAACCTACACCTAAAATTAATACAGCATAAGCTATAAATACTAAATAATCCCAAAATCCAAAATTTGCTGTCATAATATTCTAATTTATTTTAATAGTTGTTTATTAATGGTTGTTCCTTCACTTGGCATGGCCTAT
>PVMS01050532.1_pt1 | contig 12920 bp, 13 predicted proteins | sample 1853461 | NCBI WGS metagenome assembly PVMS01 (sample SAMN08582032, study PRJNA380276) | Marine sediment metagenome, whole genome shotgun sequencing project. | isolation source: ocean sediment barecode stripped | collected 2017 | reverse complement strand
CGCTGAGGTCTCCAGCGACCTCGCCCTCAACGCGAGCGTCCCTGAGCGCTTCGATCAGCCCGGGAAAGGCGTCGGCCAACCCGGTCAATTCGGGCGGCACGCTCATCGGCGTAGGATCGGACATGTTGAGTATGATATCAAACAACCGTTTGTTTGATGTGGAGATGACCATGGAACTACAGAAATTCGATGACTACCCGTTTCACCAAGCTGTTTCGTCCTTTGCGGCCCCCGTGACATCGGACTCCCACTTCAACGACGGTTACTACTTTGCATGGTACCGACCGGGCGAACACTGGTTCTGTGGCCTCCGTGTGCACCCCAACAACAACGTCATGGACGGGTATGCCGGAGTCGTGCGCGACGGAGAACAACGCTCCATTCGCGTGTCGCGGGAGCTGCACCCGCACTACGACACAATCGAAGTCGGACCGCTGTCCATCGACATCCTCGATCCGATGCGACTGCAGCGAATCAAGCTGGCGGACAATGCATCGGGATTGGCTTTCGCGATCGACATGGAGGCGTCGGCACCGCTCCACATTGAGCATGGACACACCCACTATCGACACGGTCGGCTGCTCAACCACCTGATCCGCTACACCCAACTCGGGAAGGCAACAGGCACCGTCAAGGTCGACGGTGCCCCCTCGGACGTGTCCACATGGCACGGCTGCCGTGACCACTCGTGGGGAATCCGCTCGACGATGGGTCCATACGTCCCGCTCGGGGGAAGCGGGCGGTCCGAAACCGATCCTCGCGCCATTCGCATCTGGCTGCCTTTCGAAGTTGAAGACCACTCCGGATTCTTCCACACGCACGAAGACGCATCGGGCAACACCCTCGACTTTGCAGGAAGGCTCGACTACCCCGATGGAAGTTCCGTCCTCTTGGCCTCGGTACGTCACGCGTTCGAGTACTTCGAAGGCACACAAAGGCTTGCCAGGGGTTCCTTCACGCTGATCGACCACGATGGGAAAGAGCGGTCGTACGAGTTCGAGGTATCTGCCGATCCGGCCCACCCCCAGGGCTTCGGTTACACACGAGGGTGGTCGGATGGGGGCCAGCCCGGCGTCTACCGCGGCGAGTACGCCGAAGAAGTGGACAGGTTCCGAACCGATGACCCATCTCGGCCGCTCGGCCCCACGCACGTGCCAGAACAGCGGCGCCTGGGGGGCACCGAGCACAGCTCCACCTTGACAGGGCCAGGCGGTTCAGTCGGCATGGCACATGTCGAACACATGGTCTATGGCGCATACGAGCCATACGAATTCAAAGGAGACACACATTGAGCGATACCCCCGTCCGCAGATTCGACCACGTTGCACTCGCCGTTCGTTCCATCGAGGATGCCGCACGCCTCTTTCGGGACGTCTTCGGAGGGACGTTCATCAACGGTGGCGACGACCCGAAGCTCGACCTTCGGTCGGCCCAATACATGCTGCCACCCGGTACGAAGATCGAATTGCTCCAGCCGCTCACCGACGACTGTGCACTCGCACGGTACATCGACAAGCACGGCGAGGGCTTCCACCATGCCACCTTCTTCTTCGAGGATCTTGAGGCGGTTCTTCCGCCGCTCGAGGAAGCGGGCTTCGAGGTCACCGACACCGACCTGTCCGACACGTCATGGAGGGAGTCATACATACGGCCAGCGAGTGGCTTCGGCTCCTTGTTCCAAATCGTCGACACCGACACGGACTGGAGCATCCCGTCCCGGGCATCACAGAGGAAGCGGTGCTCGCTGGCGAAGTGATCTGGGATGGAGGAACACCCATGCTCAAGCAGCACGACGGCTGATGTCAGGGGATATCCTTGAGGTGACGACTTGGGGCAATGTCCTCGCAGGTGCCGCCAAACGCCATCCCGACCGTGAAGCGGTTGTCTTCCCCGACCGCCGCACCACCTACGCAGAGCTTTTCGAAAACGCGACTCGCAGATCGCGGTCGTTACACGCGCTTGGCATCGGTCCGAGGGACCACGTTGGGATCCTCATGCCGAATCTCACCGAGTTCATCGAGGTGCTGTTCGGCGCATCACTGCTTGGTGCCGTCGCCGTACCCATCAATGCCAGGTACAAGGAGATGGAGCTGGGCTACGTCATCGAGAATGCTGACCTTGACATCCTGATCACAACCGATGTGGTGGCCGAACACATCGACTATGTCGATCTCCTGTACCGCAGCCTCCCTGGCCTCGAGGAATCCGCTGACCCATACAACCTCGACCTCGCATCAGCCCCAAGGCTGCGCTCGGTCGTCGCGTTTGGCGAATCCGATCCCCTTGGAATGATTTCCCAACCCGACTTCGAGACTGCGGGAGAAGCCGTCGATCCTTCCGCCATCGACATCCTCCAGAGTCGGGTGTCGCTGCGAGACGTATGCATCATGATGTACACATCCGGCACGACGGCCCAGCCAAAAGGATGCCCACTCACCCATGAGGCGCTCGTGCGCACCGGACGTGCCATGGGAAGAGAGCGCTTCCTCCTTGGTCAAGAAGATCGGTTCTGGGATCCGCTCCCGATCTTCCACATGTCGGCGGTCCTGCCGATCACTGCAGTGTTCGATGCAGGAGGCACTTTCATTTCGATGACCCACTTCGATCCTGACCTCGCCATCGAGCAGATCGTCGCCGAGCGCCCAACGGCCATGTTTCCATCCTTTCCGACGCTCACCGCCACACTCATCCACCATCCCCGTTGGAGCGATGTTGACGTCTCAAGCATCAGGATCGTCAACAACGTCGCACCACCGGACACGCTGATCGAATTCCAGGCCGCATACCCTGACGCCATCCAGGTGAGCGCATACGGACTCACAGAGGCGGCAGGCGTCGTGTCATTCAACGAGCTGGGCGACACCCTCGAGCAGCGCACCACGACATGCGGAATTCCGTTTCCAGGCATTGAGGTACGCATCGTCGACCCGGAGTCGGACCGAACGGTGCCGACAGATGAGCGGGGCGAGATTCTCATTCGTGGCTACTGCCTGTTCGAGGGCTACTACGGGGATCCCAAGACGACCACGGCCAGCGTCGACAGTGAAGGCTGGCTTCATACCGGAGACCTCGGCAGCCTCGACGATGGGGGACGAATCCGGTTCCATGGACGGCTGAAGGACATGCTCAAGGTAGGAGGTGAAAACGTTGCAGCGGTTGAGATCGAGTCCTATATCGGCACACACCCGGCCGTGAAGCTGGTTCAGGTCGTGGGCGTCCCTGATGCGAAGTACGTCGAAGTCCCCGCTGCCTTCATCGAACTTCACGAAGGTGCGTCAGCTTCTGCAGACGACATCATCGAGTTCTGCCGCGACAAGATCGCCTCATTCAAGATACCGCGCCACGTCCGGTTCGTCGAAGGGTGGCCGATGTCCGCAACCAAGATCCAGAAATACCGTCTGAGAGAGGAATTGGTCGGCGAATTGGAAGGGGCATTGTGAGCGATCTCTACGACGGCGAGTGGGTGATCTCAAAGATCATTGATGCCCGAGCCGAAAGCTTCGGCGACAGACTGTTCGTGACATCGCACGCGGGAGACCTCACGTACTCAGAGATGCGGGATAGCGCGATGCGAATGGCGGGTTTCCTCCAGTCGCTCGACGTCGCACCAGACGATCGAGTCGCAACGATGCTGCCATCGACCATCGACTATCTCTCCGCCTGGTTCGGCATTGTGTGGGCTGGAGCGGTTGACGTCCCGATCAACAACGACTTCAAGGGTGGATTCCTCAGCCACATCCTCGCCGACTCTGAGGCGTCGGTGCTCGTCATCCAGGACCGCTGGGTTGATCGCCTCGACGGTCTTGAACTCCCTGACCTGGTCCACCTGATTGTCGTCGGTGAACCTGAGACATCGCTAGGTCTTGTTACCCACGAATTTGCCAGCGCATTGAGCCACGAACCGACGGCAAGGGTGGAGAGGTCGGAGGGAGACCTCGTCTACATCATGTACACCTCAGGAACAACCGGTCCGTCCAAGGGTGTAATGCACGTGAACCGCTCGGCATTGTGGAACAGCGCTGCGTGGATCGACATTCTCGATCTGTCCCACAATGACCGTGCCTACTCGATGTTCCCGCTGTTCCATGTCACAGCCCGATCTGTGATCGTTGGCTCGATGCTGTTCGCTGGCGGCAGCATCGTCCTGAGAAGCGGGTTCTCGTTGAGTGGATATTGGGATGACGTTCGGGACAGCCACGCAACATTCTTCGGGTACATGGGATCCGTTATCCATCTGCTGCATTCACAGGAGCCACTTCCAGGCGACGCTGACCATGACGTTCGCATCGCCTTTGGGGCAGCTGCACCGCCAGGGATAATCGACGACTTCGAGCAACGCTTCGGAATCTCGCTCATCGAGGTATACGGCTCGACGGAGTTGGGCGTTGCAACCGCGCCGTACGGCTCGAAGAAGAAGCTGGGGACCATGGGCGTCACGTGTCCGCATCTTATCGTTGAGGTCCATGACGAGAACGACTTTCCGGTCGCTGCAGGCGTCGAAGGCGAGATCGTGACTCGACCCGCGGTCCCGTTCGGCATGTTCCAGGGGTACTGGAAGCTCCCGGAATACACAGTCGACGCATGGCGCAACCTCTGGTTCCACACCGGCGATGCAGGCAAGTACGACGACGATGGATTCTTGATCTTCACCGATCGCATCAAGGATTCACTCCGACGCCGCGGGGAGAACATTTCCTCGTTCGAGGTGGAGCGAGCCATCCAATCGCACGAGGACGTGCTCGAGTGCGCTGCCTATGCGGTCCCGTCTGAGATTGCAGAGGATGAAGTGATGATCGCGGTAGTCACCAGAGGTGGTTCGACGATCGACCCCGTGGACCTCTTTGCGCACTGCATCGGCGTGATGCCGAGATTCGCCGTTCCAAGATACATACGTTTCATGGACGAGCTACCGAAGACTCCATCGCAACGAAGCCAGAAGTACAAATTACGCGACGACGGAATCACTTCTGACAGTTTCGACAGGGAAGCGCTGGGCATCGTCGTCCCCCGCAGCTAGGACCACGAAAGGCCAGACGCGCCAGCTGTGAACGGGTAGCGGTTTGCCGGTCAGGGTCGCCAGAGTTGGATCTACTCGCCGTACGGCTCGACGTCCCACCGCAGTTGCAGTTCCTCATGGAGGTGCTTGTTCTCCACATTTCCCGGATGCGGGTACCACCTGTCACCCACCGCCTGGTAACGAGTCGCAAGCTCGATAAGGACACCGTGCGCCTTCTCTTCACCGATGAAGTTCCACTGGAGCCACGGCATCGAGGCCGGGCCGCTGTTCTCCTCCAGGAGGACAGGGATACCGGCCTCCCTGCATTGCTCGACTGTGTGGCCGAAGTCGTCGGAAAGGAAGGCTATGTGATGGACGAATTCGCCTCGCTTCTCAAGCATCCTGTGGACCCATGTTCCTTCTGAACCGGGGGCCCAAAGCTGGATGCTTATGCCATAGGGATCAGGGTTCTGGAATGTCGCCCAGATCATGTGGACACCGTCAGCCGTGCCCTCACCCCTGGTGAGCTGGAGTGTGTGTGCCGGAGAGAGCACGTCAAGAATGTCCCGCCAGTCATCGATGGCAACCTCGAGATCCTTCACGCACATGGAAACGTGGTCAATATGAACGCCCGGCATGATGTGCCCCTCTCTCCGTCTGTGTGTCTAATCTACCAGACGTTTGTTTGGTGAACTCGTGAGGAGAACGCATGGAAATCTTCGAACCCGTCCTGCAGTCCATGAACTTTCGGCTTGCCTACGCGGACTGTGACCCTGCCGGCATCGTGTATTACGCAAGTTACTACCCCTGGTTCGAGCGCACGTACAGCGAATGGAAGATCTCTGATGCCTCAGCTGCCGCCGACGAGACGGGTGCATGGGGCGCGCGGCACATCTCGCGAGCCTCAGCGTGCGAGTACCTCGTGGTCGGCAAACTGTTCGACCCCCTCCTATGCGAGATGCGCTTCTGTTGCATGGCCACTACCTCGTTCACGCTGGTGTTCGATGTGGTTCACCGTGAACGTGAGGAGTTGATCGCCCGCGGCCACATGGTGCTCGTCTTCATCGACGATGATCAGAGACCTACGCCCATCCCTGAACGCTTCCAGGACGCACTGAAGATTCACGGCGTGGCGCTGTAGCTCAACGCAGATCCCCACCAGCCAGCCACCTGGCAAAGGCGGGGCGGGAAACATCATCGACCAGCTCAATCCTCAATCCATCCACAGACCGGTTGTAGGCGAACCCAAAGGGACCGTTCCCCGATCGATCCAGCCCGGAAACCTCGATCGGCAGCCCGCGTTCTTCAAGGTCGGCGGCATCATCGGCAAGCGAGTCGGACCACACCCCGATGTGATGCACCCCTGGCCGGGGCTCCCACACGGTTCCTCGCTCCCCCGATAGCAACTCCAGGTGTGGAGGACCCTCGATCGAGTAGGTGAAACGCAGCGGCGTTTCGATGTCGCCACTGCCCGTGCGGATGTTCATCGTGGCCGACTGCGGCGTGGCCCATGTGAGCCCAAGTGCATTCCCGTACAGAAGCATGGCCTCGTCAAGGTCGGCGACGGCCAACGCTGTGTGGGTGATATCCGTTGGATCGAACGACACGTTTCTCCTTGCTGGGCTTGCGGAACCCTAGCCATCGGTCGGCAAGGGCCCCGTGTCCTCCTGGAGGGCACGGGCCTCCTCGAAGGCGCGGGCCACGAGGCCGACGCCACCTTCAGGAGGCGGCGGGCGCACCGGAGTGGGCGTCGTGCGTCCGACCATCGTGTTCCCTGTGCGGGTTCACGATTGACGACATGTCAATCCGACGCCGTTGATGTTCCGGATCGAGCACCGAATACGAGCGCTGGACCGATCGTTCCTCCAGCTCCCGGATACGCGTACCCAAACGGGCTTGCTGCAGCGTTGCCGGCGGCATAGAGTCCAGCGATCACACCGGACCCGTCCGCTGCAAGCACTCGACCGTCGGCGTCCGTCCTTGGGCCACCCTTTGTTCCGAGGCAACCGGGAAGCACTTCCACGGCGTAGAAAGGCGCATCTGACAACGGCGCCAATGTCGGATGCTCCGCTCGTCGGTCGCCGAGAAACGCGTCGAGCAGGTGATCACCGCGTCCGAAGTCCTCATCTCGTCCCATGGCGGCTTGATCGTTGAATCGCTCAACAGTTGCCACCAGCGCCTTCGGTTGCACCCCGATCCGCTTCGCGATATCGGGCAACGTCGGTTCCCTGATCAGCCAGGCAGGATCGGGATCGCTCCGGCGTAGCGTTGCAAAATGGTATCGCTCCCGATATGCCGCGTCGAAGATCAACCACGATGGAACGCGGGGGAAGTCAAAGGCGGTCGCGTCAAAGCTGTGGAGCATTCGCCCGACGTCGTTGTAGTTCTCTGCCTCGTTGACGAATCGGCGTCCGAGGCGATCCACCATGAGCGATCCGGGATATGCACGCTCGCTGAGGAGCAACCGGTAGAGCGGTGCCCCATCGATGTCGTCTCCCGGCACGCGGATTGCGGGGCACCACCAGGCCTCACTCATGTTCCCGAGTTCTGCGCCCACGCTCATGGCCATCCTCAGGCCGTCACCCGTGGTCTCAGGCACTCCGGTCGGTGCAACCATCGGGCCCCGGAGAAATGCCTTGACGAGCGCTGGATCACGCTCAAAGCCCCCGGTGGCCAGAAGGACACGACCCCGAATCTCTTCCCCAGCCGCAACACCTTGCACGACATCGCGTTCCACTATCAAGCTACCCACGCGCTCTCCGACACGCACCTCAACTCCAGCATCAAGAACGCCCTGGAGCAGACCGGCAACAAGCGCAGGACCTTGGGTGAGGATGCCCGCCTCCACCCGATGCGTGAGCAGTTCACGGGAATACGACCCTGCGTCCATTTCGGCGTAGGTGATCGGGGCGAGAATCGTCGGTGCGTCCCTCACCAGGCCCCTGATCGCAGCGGAGACTTCCAGTGCCCGCGGCTCCAGAGAACGGCCACCTGGCGCACCGCCGAGGAACTCTGCGTGGTAATCAGGAAATTGGATCGCCTGCCACACGATCGGTGTTTCGCTCTCGACGAATCTGGCGACGCGTGCCCCATCGCTCACGAACGCGTGGATCAGGTCGGGCGACGTGTCGCCAACATCAAGACTTCGAAAGTATGCGAGAGCGGCATCGGTGTCGGAGGCACCAATCAGATCATTCCCAGGGAGCCAGGCCACGCCACCTGACAAGGCGGTGGTCCCACCGAGTCGCTCTGCCTTCTCGATGAGGGTCACCCGCGCGCCCTCCTTTGCTGCGGCGAGTGCTGCGGCAAGTCCAGCGGCACCCGATCCGACGACGACCACGTCATTGGTTGCCTGTCCGGTCATATCACATCTCTAATTCTGCATCGATTCCGCGCAGGACACTCGTCACTGTCTCGAGCACCGGTACATCGATGCCGTGCCGATGGGCTCGCGAAAGCATGTCTCCGTGAATCGCCTCGACCTCTGTGCGTCGTCCCGATTCCATCGCCTGGAGGACTGACACCCGTATCTCGGTTGAGCCAGCTTCGACCAACGCCTCTCCGACGGAGCGGAGACGTGCGACCGCGTCTGCTCGATCCGCGTCCGCGAGCGAACGGACCTGCAACGGCCCGGGAAGGTCGACGAGTTCGACACCCTCCGCCGCAGCGATCGCGGCTGCTTCGAGTATGAGCCCATGGAAGAGCGGCGCGATACTTTCATTGAGAAACACCCGGTGGTAGGGGAATCTTGTGAGAGCCGCAACACCCATCGCGGCAACGGCGAGGACGACCTTCGACCAAGCAACGGATTCGATGTCCTCCCTGACCACGGCATTCAATCCGCCTTCATTCAGCAGTGCGGCTAGATCGACCTCGCCTGTGCCGGTCGTCGATGACAGCGGCCCCAGGTACGTGAAGCCGTCAAGCGTGTGATCAACAAGCCCCGGAGATGTCAACGTGCCGCCAACCATCGAGACGCACCCGACCACTGCTGATCCGAAACGTTCGACCAACAGGTCATTCTTGCCTGCCCCGTTCTGCACGGACGCCACGACACGCGGCTGGAAGCTCACAGAGTTCACGAGTGACGCGACGTCGAACGCCTTGGACGTCACGAACAGTATCTCTGAAGGAGGCAGCTCTCGTGGGTCGGACGTTGCGTCGAGGATCACCGTCTCCATCGAGCCATCACGTGATTGAAGTTGCAGACCCGAACGGGAGATTGCCTTGACGTGCGACTGGCGAGCAAGGAGCGTCACGTGGCACCCTGAACGCGCAAGCGCTGCGCCGTAGATGGATCCAAGGGCCCCTGCCCCGAGCACCACTGCAGATCTCATGACGCGTCCTCGCCTCCCACCGGTGGCTCCGAGTCCAGCCAGCTTACAGGCCGGCCGAGGTGCGGAATCTTGACCATCAGTGCACCACGACAGCTTCCAGAGGATCTAACTTCCATCGCTCCGCAGGCTTCGCATGACGGCTCCGAGTTCCTCAACCATTTCATCCCATGCCTCAGAGCCCCTGACAACCGGAGTCATGAGGATGTGGTCCAGGCCCGCCGAGCGATACTCGTCGACGACAGCGGCCACCTCCTCGACAGATCCTGCGACCGGCTGGCGATCTCCGTACCCATCCCCCACCGTTGACCAGCCAGAGTACGAAAGGCCGCCGATGGTGACCTCCATGTGGGTTGACACAGCTACCTCCGAAAGGGGCCGCTCGCTGCGGTCCATCTCTTCGTGAAGCTTGGCAAGGCGCTCCGAGAAGACATCGATCGGTGACCACGTCGGGTGCCAGCCGTCGCACCATGCCGCTCTCCTCAGGGCTCCCGCGGAGGACCCGCCGACCCAAATCGGGACGTGGGATCCGGGCTGGGGGTTCACGCGCACACCTGTGAAGGAGAAATGCCTGCTCTCGAAGTCGGTTCCTCCCTCCCACAGCACCCGCCACCCACGGATATAGTCATCCAGGCGCTCGCCACGACGGGTCATCGGTACACCGCAGGCGGCAAATTCCTCCTCCAACCAACCGGCGCCGACACCAAGAATCGTTCTGCCCGGCGCAACCCAATCGAGCGTCGCCCATTGTTTTGCGAAATGCATCGGATTTCGATAGGCGGGGACAACAACGCTGGTACCGAGCCCCACGGTGGTGGTGACCGCGGCGGCTATGGAAAGAAGTGGCACCGGCTCAGGAAAGAACGACGGCATACCGCTGACCGAAAGCGGCACCGCAATGTGCTCTGACACCCACACATCATCAAATCCGATTGCCTCGGCATGCACAGCGGTCTCCATGATGCGATCTGGGCTGGCGGCTCTGCCGAGTTGCGGGAGGTGAAGTCCGAACTTCATGGCACGACGACCACTCGAAGTGCACCACTCGTCTTGTCCGCTGCGGTGCGAAAGGCACCATCGACGTCCTCGAGGTCGAAGGTGTGCGATATCAGGCGCTCAAGTAACTCCCCCTTTGAGGCAGCGATCCCAAGCGCAACGTCAAAGTCGTGAATCCCGTCGGCCACGCCATAGGTGACGGGAAAGAACATACGGATCTCACGAAAGACTGCCCGTCTCGCATCGAATACCTGCGGTGCGTCGAAAAGTCCGAGGACAACCACCTCGCCCGACGGCGCGACGACCCTCAGCGCAAGATCAAGCGTGTCGGCAGAACCACCGACAGCCTCGATGACAAGCCCCGGCCTCAGATCTCTGAGCGTTGCAACGAGATCATCTTCATCGGCGGTGACGACAAAGTTCGCACCGACGCTCCGTGCCGCAGATGCCTGGTGCCCATAGCGAGCCACGACGCTCACGTCACGCGCCCCGTGATATCTGGCGGCAACCGCAGCCAGAAGTCCAGCAACGCCACCGCCCAGCACGACCACGGGAACGTCGTCAAGCCTCCCACCGCCACCGAGGGCCGTGGCACTCCGGCGAACCGCGTGCACCGCACATGCAAGCGGCTCAACAAGGGTCGCCACCTGATCAGAAACCCCATCAGGAATGTCATAGAGGGAGTCCTGTGGAACAACCATTTCCTCGGAGAATCCCCACACCGGCACTCCCGATCGATTGCGACAGAACCAGTAGCGACCCGATGTGCATTGGTCGCATTGCAGGCATGCACCCGTGAGGTTCGGCTCGACAACGACTCGGTCTCCTGGCTCCCACCGTGTTACGCCTGCAGCACGGTCAACGACCTTCGCTGCGATCTCGTGACCGGTCGCCCCCGGTTGAGGTTCACCACCTGCCGAGATGCCATGGGAGGGATCACGCCATTCGTGGAGGGTCGAGCCGCAGATTCCACAGGCGGTCACGGCCAGCCGCACCATGCCAGCCGCGAGCGGTGGGGATCCTACGTCGAGCACCTCCAGTCGCCCCGGCCCGGTGAGGACCGCAGCCCGCATCAGAAACGGAACCTCGGCATCGGCGGGTTCATCGAATACTCGACGACGCCATACCCGCGCTCGCCGGTTTCGAGAACCTCGAAGTCGAAGAACGGCTCATAGCAATCAAGGCGAGCCTCAGCGTCGTTGTCGTCTCTCATCAAGCCATTTCGCGTCTGGCCGTGCTTGCGACCCGTGACCACGGTCAGCCGCTCACCATCTTCGAGATGGAATGTCATGTGGAACGACATCGCCGTGCGGGAATCGTCCTCAAAACGAGCCACGCACGTAGCGTCGACGATGGGGCGAGAGCCATCGGCGTCTGCGACCCAACCACCGACAGGACTTGCACCGTCTGGCAGCGGTTGTTCCGGATTCATCCACCCGAACGCATTCAGGTGGCGGTTTTCGAGTTGGATCGATGGCCAGAAGTGTCCGAGGGACCTCTGCAAGGTCCGATGCTGCCGCGGCTCCCATGAACTCTGGCGACTGAACCGATACGTCCATGAGTGATCGCGATGTGCCCACGATTCAATTCGGCGCCGCTCGCCCTGCCTGGGACCACCGTACGCCTCAAATTCGCCCTCACACGTCAGGGCCTGCTCGTAGTGACCCCCATAGGACTCGTAGGCAGCCAACGGGTTGCCTCCGATACAGTCGGCATAGTCGAATACATCGAAGCGGCTGCGATAGGTGAGATCGAAACCGAATTTCGGGCCGTCGAACGTCCAGCGATATCTGTCGAACGGCTTCTCGACCTTGAACGAAAGGCGGTTGTCCCCGATCGTCTCGAACGTGGGATCCCCACCGAGGGGCTGCCTGGACGCCCACTGCTGGTGAACCCCGTCGATGACATAGAAAGCGCTTGCCCTTACATACCCGTCGCTGAGCGACGCGTGGATGTGGTTGATGCCGAAGACGTCAGCTTCCTTGTCCACAACGGAGAACCAGAAGTTGTCGCTCCACAGGTGCTCGGAATCCTCCCCCTCAGGCGGTCGATGCAAGAATTCGTCACTACCTGTCAACGCCATTTCATCTCCTTGAAGTACATGGGGCGCGCCGTGAACCGCTGCCCAAGAGCCCGCAATGCCTCGCGCAGCATACCGCCGGAGTGGGCCGCCTCAGAAGTCAGCACGGAATACGCTCCTTCCCATGCCCGCGTTGGGTCCTGAATCTTGAGAACCTCAGCGAGTTGGGGAATGCCGGGGAGCGACCGAAGCTGGTCTACCGACCGCTTGACGAACTCACTGTCACGATCGTCGTCGAGGAGATGGGATCTCTGGGGGTCGTCGAACGCCAAGGATTCGGCAACCTCGATACGTCGTGAATCGGTCATGCCATCCCTGTAGTCGGAGGACCGCACCGCGAGGGTTTCGGGAAGGGCCACGAGGTCGTCGTCGAGCCACTCGACAAGTGACCACATCCCAACGAGTCCTGCCTCACCGATGACGATGACCTCCGGCCGGTTCGATCGACCCGAGCTGATGGCGGCAAGACCTCGCATTGAGGCTGTGTAGGACCTCCACTGCTCAAGCTTGAGAT
>PVMS01129011.1_pt1 | contig 12922 bp, 9 predicted proteins | sample 1853461 | NCBI WGS metagenome assembly PVMS01 (sample SAMN08582032, study PRJNA380276) | Marine sediment metagenome, whole genome shotgun sequencing project. | isolation source: ocean sediment barecode stripped | collected 2017 | reverse complement strand
CTGTGATTTTGATGAATGGTAGACCTTACGATACATAAATCTGCTTGTCTTTGCGAGGAGGCACGACGAAGCAAACTCCACCACTGACAGGGAGATTGCCCCGGTCCTGTCCCGATGCTCCAGAATCGAGATCTGTTCCTTCCCCGGGACAGGCCTCGGCCCCGTCCCGCTGGTCCAGGATCGAGATCTGGCTCTTCCCGAGACAGGCCTCAGCGGAAAAGCACCGCTTCGCAATGACAATCCCCTCTCATTCATTGTGACCCAGTACTAGATGCTGCCAGGCAAAAACGCCCCCCTGGAATTTATATCAGGGCTACCATCATCTCAAGTACCCCTAAGATATTGTTCACTCGCTTGAAGTTATCAGTTAATACTGAAAGGCTCATCTCCGCATTGACGTTTTCCAAGCCTTTCATCAAGAAAAATCCTTGATCCACGTGGTGCTTAATCGTTCCAATGGAGTGTTCCGCCAGGCACTTTCGCAGCTTCATTTTCTAAGGATCGGACCGCGCCCTGTGCTCCATTCAATCCACAAGATCCTCATCCACCCAGCGCGTGATGCCGCAACATTCTAGTCTACAGACAGCTAAGTCAGAAATGCTTCTACCTCGCATGCGCCCATACCTTGCGGGTGTTTTTTATCGTGGGAAAGAATGTACTGTTTTCATCCAATTCAGATCAGCCCGTTCAGTTATGTTGGCATACCCTTTCAGGCGCAGGGTATCGCGGGGGCTATTAGAATTTTTCTTGGTTATGGGTTCTTCTCTACTGATATAATCCATTACCGTGTTTTTTAAGGGGTCATTTACTGTCAGACATACTCCTCACTTGTTTGGTGTTGATAATATTTGTATAACGGACTTATACCCAACATTTGTTTGTACAACATATCAAAGTGGAGATATTGCATTAAGAGATTTGGTTATCAACCCGTCAGCCACTAATGGGAAATAATGCGGGCACATATAGTTGTCAATAATTTAGTTTTCTAAAATGCGGTTCGGTTGGCACTGATTTTACGAAAAGCATGTCAAAGGCAAGATGAATTGTTCACAAACGTAGAGCGATTTGGCGACAATTACAAAACTGATATGTGCAAGGAAATTCAAACTATTTTAGACATCATGGGCAATGAAAGATAGGAACGAGTACATGAATGTGATTATTAGAAAAGAAGAATTAGTGCTAGATACTGAATCTAGTATAGGTTCTATAAAGCTCTGTCTAGAAGTAGGTGATTTAAGAAGACCATTTGATAATTTCCAATACTGTGTAGCAAATGGTCGTCAAGTGCTTTTAGGACATCACGGACATGGTCCAATTCAACAAGATTGGAAAATTGAGTTCCCACATACTAAATCAGTCAACTACATGTTTGTCAGCAAGGGTACACATTACCGTAAAGCGTGTACCTGGATGGAACTTAGAGAGTTACTTTACGAAGGCTGGATAATAGGAACACAACGATACCCTGGTGTGAAAATTTGGTTTGCCAGCACAGGGCGCAACTCGCGGCGTGAGATAGAGCGCATTTTTGTGATTATGTAAGATGAATGTTTTTTTATTCTGTCGGAAATGTAGTTTCGGTGAAACCAACTTTGGTTTTACAAGAGCGTGGTGGCTAACCCCGTGTTAACGCAGACCTGCTTCGTAGCAGGGGACGCGGCGCGATTTGATAAGTTTGGATCTGGTTGAGCAGCGTCAGGAGCCAAAAACGCAGGCAGGTTACGCCCTCGTTATGCCGCTACATGCTACTGAATATGATCGGAGGAGGAAATGATTGAGACACTCTCAGGTTCTGATTGGGTATTGATTTGTACAACGGCGATCCTCGCAATCGTCGCATTTACCGCTCCATTTGTGGTATGGCGACAACAGCGCAAATACCTCGCGCCCAAACTCAACGTTTCATATCTTCATGATCAGCCAATGTCCCGGCTTTCTTCTCGATCAGTGGATGGCCAACCAATCGGAGAGCCGTTCTTCGACTTTCATTTTCAGGTGTTAAACGAAGGAAGATCTCCAGCCAAACGAGTTGAAGCCGTTATCGAGGAGCTCTGGATTTATGATGCCTCAGGGAAACCCGTCAAACAAAGGGAGTTCTGGCCGGTTAATCTTCGCTATGATCCACATACACCTCGATATGTGGATATCAATCCGAAACGTCCGTACTTTTGGAACATTGGCAACATTCCTTCTGCGAACATTCAGGCAGGACAACTACGGGATTCCTTTATTGACGTATACGAGAACGCGAGTGATGAACTTCGGTTCGTTCTTGACACACTCGGTGGTCCCTTCTATCAAGCTAATGCATTCCTTCCCGGCACATACGGCATCAAAATCGCGCTCTATTCGGAGAATGCTAGCAAGGCTGTCCTGCTTCTCAAGATCTTTTGGTCCGGCGAGTGGAGAGATACCGAAGAAGAGATGTTTCGCCAAATCGTTATCGAAGAGGTTGCAGCATTTTCATAGCGCTGCAGTAGATGCGGCATAACCAATCGCCAGATCGTGTGAAAATGGGAAGCGTCGACAGGGATGTATCAGGTGGTGCCAGTGCGTAGTTTGGGGATAGTAGGCGAGAGTTATGGGCCTGGGTTGCCCGGCAGGTGAGGCCCTCGTTATGCATCCGCTTCTTTTCTCTAGCATGTGATAACATCGTTGCTGTATGACAGCTCCCGAAGATCTTCCGCAATTGCGAATGGTATCCCCAGACAAGCTCCTTGGTCAGCCCTTAGATTTTTCGCCACCCTCAGGCTGTTCTCTTCGTCTCTACCGTCCTGGGGACGAAGCTCGCTTCTTTGGAATTAGCTACAGCAGTTTGAAATTTTATTTTAAAATTGCTGGTGTGCTTGCGGCAGTCATATTTGCACTGATGGGCTGTGAACTTTCCCGACCACCCACCTGTTTAGATACAGAGGTTGGCCCCATTGTGGAGATCGTCCTCTCGGGTTTAGAGAATCCCCGTGGGGTAGCCATGGCTATGACAGGGGAATTGTATGTCGTTGAAGCGGGAACGGGACATTATTCACCCGATCCAACTAAATGGAATGGCAAACTCACCAAGTTTACCGACATTAATGGTGATGGAGACTTCGCAGACGAAGCTGAGGCTGAGCGCTGGTTCAGCCATTTCATTACTTATAATGGCCTGTCAGCGTATGGCACAGGACGGGACGAGGTCAGCGGGCCCAGCGATTTGTTGTTGCACAGCGATGGGCGATTATTTCTATCGGTGGATGACGGCGGGTTGAGCAACAGCATGGCACTTCACGTAATTAGCCCCGAGGGAGCCGTAGGATTTACCTTGGCAGACCGCAATAATATGAATGGGATCGCTTTCGACCGTGACCAGGATAAAATCTTTGCAGTAGAGAGCGGTTTTAATACACTTATCGAGATCTCTTTTGACAGCGAGGTTCAAGAAATCCTGGTCTTCCCCTTGCTGGACAGCGGTCAACAAGCGGTGCCTGCGGGTCTTGCGGTAGATCCCGAGACCGGTGATCTGCTCGTCGCCTTGTTCTCCGGAAGCGTTGGTAACCTACAAACAGGCAGTATTGACGACATCATCCCATTTGTCGAAGGAGACGCCAAAATAGTGCGTGTTGATCCCGGTACGGGCGTAACTACAGACGAGATCATCGGCTTGACCACCGCAGTGGACGTGGCAATTGATGCGGCCGGCAATATTTACGTCGTCGAAATGGCAACTACCCCTACCAAGCTTCTCCCAATAGGATACGATCTTTACGATCCGCAAGCACTTCCCGTCCATGGGGGTTATCTGCGATTTAGCGGACGTGTCACCTTATATCCAGCCGACGGCTGCCCACCTCGTGTGCTGGCCGATGGGCTTGACGCGCCTACCAATATTTCCATTGGACCCGACGGCGCGCTGTATATTTCCACCGGTCAGGGTACACCTGGCCGTCCTATTCCCGGGCCAGATGGAAACACGACAATCGTTGGGGAGATCCTTCGCATCACCAATTTCTCTCGCCAGCGTTGAGCAATGCATTGGAGGAAGAGTGAACATCCCTAACCCTAATCTAAGTTCACTCTTTGCATTTCGCCCGAGTTCCGCAGACATTGATCTTAATCTGGCGGCCCATTATGCCCCCAGCCGTGGCGCCTAGTATCTTTCGGAATAACACCATCAGGTCATACCTTAAGTTTGGCTACATTCCCTCGCTTTATCTAGAAGGAATGATAGATCGGTGGCAGGAACTGTGCGAGAAAGTGGCCTGGCCATTTACTCTAGGAGAATGGGTTTCCGATAATCAACCAGATGCCTAACCCCTCGGCAGATCGTATGAAAATGGGAAGCGTCGACAGGGATGTATCAGGTGGTACCAGTGCGTAGTATGGGGATAGTAGGCGAGGGTTGCGGGCCTGGGCTGTCCGGCGGTTGATGCGCAAGTCGTTGGGTACCGCCGATGTAATAAGTTTCAGTTTGAAGGAATAATAGTCGTAAGAGCAGGTTAAAAAGATGGAGAGAGTTTGTAAGGTAATCGAACTGGTTGACACCAGACTGTCTCGCACCTGGTACTCTGTCTGCTCATAGCTAAGCCCATACAACCTCTTGACTGTCAATATGTGCAATATAACTTCCACTGGTGTCGAGTTTCGACCCGTTTGTTATGTTTGCGGAAATTGCCTGGCTAAGTCTTGCCTGATCATTTGGTAAAGTTCTTCATTATCCAATAACTAGTCGAATTAAGCCATAATTGGACTTCAAGATCAACAGATTGAGATTGCAATCCATTTATTTTTCCCAGCTATCGACTGAATGCACAGCAATCCAATAATCCGGAGGAGTAGGAAATATGACGATACCATTTTGTAGGACTACAGCAAATTGGGGACTTTGGAGGATCAGATCGTTGATCTGGTAAGTCAATGCCAAATCCTCGACTTGAAGAGGTATTTTGGCTGAATATTTTGCATCCCGCTGCCCGATCGATAGTAACTGAGAGGTAGACGGATATTTTCTTAATTTTGCCTGAACTGAATCGGTTGCATTACTGAAATGATCGATCCCACCAATGGCTACGACCAGGTAATTCTCGGATTGGTTCTTTCCTAAAAAATTAACGATCTGGTTTTTCCAAAGTTCATTTCGATAGGGGATATCTACACCAAGCCCTAATGCTCGCTCAGATAGGGACAGGTCTAAACCGATGATTGGAATTCGTGCCCGGGCAGCCCACAACATCATCGCCTCAAATACATCTGCGGAAGGGTAGTTCAGATAAGAAGAATTAAACGTATTCGGCCTCCACACGGTTTGATAATCATCCGTCTGTAATATTCTCCTCATCTCTTCTTCTCTCAGTTCTTCGCTATCAATTTTATTCAAAGCCACCAGCCTTGGTTGTAGAGTAAGAGGGAACCGCTCCACCGCCAAGGCGATCCTCCTTCTTTGAGCCAATAGGCGAGTGATCTCGAAGGCAGTCTGCATATCTCGATGATCTCCATGGGCTTCGCCAATCAACACGATATCTGCTGCCTGTAGATCACTCAATAAATCCTCCTGGTTTATCAGACCTTCATATTTTCCATGAGCAAGCGACAGGGCAGTCAATAAATTGGCGGGAAGCCTTTCTTTTACTCCTGACACGTCAGCATTTCCGATCGCTGATTGTGGTTCTTGGGCAGTCCCACGGATATTTACTGGAAGAAAGATAGTGAGTATCACAAAGGCTAACGCGGCGGTAATCTTGATCAGTGAAGGAATCTGTTTTGTCTCTTCCATACTTTACCTCTTTGAGAGGATCGGACTTGACTTTTCTCACTCTAGCAAAACCGCGTTGAACGATATCTACGCAAGCGTTAATTTTGCGTATTTTGAGTCGTCTATTACTCCGCTGGTCTAAACTTAGTCATGGAAAATCCCAGAGTCCCCCGGTAATTGGAAGAATCACGCTGAAATAAGCTATTAGTGATAGAATTTATCCAGGAAACAAGTGGTATTGATCGTTGTAGCTCTGGTAGCCGATAGCCAACCAATTTCCCCACTTTTATATAATTGTTGAAGTGACAAGGGGAGCTAGACACGAACTGCTCTCAATGAACTCCCCACTGGTGAGGTTTGGAGCCTTAATGCTCGAAGTGAGTTTGCTCGGCCAGTTCGATGTGCGGAAGGATGGTGTTTCTATCCTGATTCCCTCGCGCCCGGCGCAATCATTGCTGGCTTATTTACTTCTGACAGCGGGAATAGCCCACCGCCGGGAAAAATTGGCTGGTTTGCTTTGGCCAGACAGCTCTGAAGACAACGCCCGCAGCAATCTCCGACAAGCCTTATGGCGCGCACGGAAAGCGCTGAATGACAATTCTTCTCCAGAACTGACCTATCTTTTTTCCGACCAGTTCTCCGTTGAGTTCAATCCTAATTCCAACTATTGGCTCGATGTCTCTATTCTGGAAAGACAGGCAAGGGCAACCACAGCGACCGATCAGCTGATGGATCTCCTCACGCTTTACCGCGGCGAGCTTCTCCCAGGTTTTTATGATGACTGGGTGATGCTTGAGCGAGAACGCCTGCAAGCTGTATTCGAACGGGAGGTGGAACGGCTTCTCGAACAGCTGAAAAATGAACAGCGCTGGACAGAAATGCTGGAATGGGGAGAACACTGGATTGCCTATGGGCAGAAACCGGAACCCGCCTACCGGGCTTTGATGAATGCCTACGGCGCACTCGGTAACCGATCGAAGGTAGCCTATACCTTCGATCGCTGCGTCAAGGAACTGCGAGATGATCTTGGGGTTGAGCCTTCCGAACTTACCCTGGATTTGTTCGAGAAGCTCGTACAAGGACCCTATGTAATCGAAACCGCCTCGACCAGTGCGCGGGTGTTACCACCATCTGGTGAGACGCGTTCTTCGGGCAGACCCCCTTACAAAGGATTACAGTATTTTGAAGAAGCTGACGCCGGACTTTTCTTCGGGCGTAAACTGCTGACCGCCAAGCTTGTCACTCGTTTACTCAAGGAACGGTTTCTGGTCCTGTTGGGTGCCTCTGGCAGTGGCAAGTCTTCAATTGTCCGCGCCGGCCTCGTTCCTGCCATCAAGTGCGGCGAGGGTTTGGCAGACAGCTCATCTCCATTGGACAACGGGAAGAGCCAGTGGGTACAAATCATTACCCCAACTGCACGACCGCTCGAATCGCTGGCCTATACTCTGGCAAGGGTTTCTGGGTCCTCGATTGCACCTGCTAGGTTTCAGGATGATCTGGGGCATGATCCGCTCGGTTTTCTTCGAGCTGTCTCTCAGATACTGCCCGAAGGTGCGCGGTTTGTACTGATCGTGGATCAGTTCGAGGAATTGTTTACGCTCTGCCATGATCCATTCGAGCGTGAAGCCTTCGTGGATCATTTGTTCTCCGCCGTCTCTGGAGAGAGCGCTGCGGATATACTGGTTGTCCTCGCACTGCGCGCAGATTTTTACGCACATTGTGCACAGTATGATAGCCTTCGGCAAGCACTGGTTGAGCATCAAGAGTATCTCGGACCGATGAGCGCAGAAGAGCTGCGGCGGGCGATTGAAGAACCAGCCCGGCGCGACGGTTGGGAACTTGAGCCAGGGCTGGCAGATTTGATACTTGCGGAAATCGGCGATGAACCTGGCAAGTTACCGCTGCTTTCACACGCTTTGCTTGAAACATGGAACCGGCGCAGCGGCCAAACGCTCACCTTGAAAGGCTACACAGAATCCGGAGGAGTGCGGGGAGCCATTTCTCGTACCGCCGAGATAGTCTATCAAAAACTATCACCTGACCAGCGAGAGATTGCCAGGTATATCTTCTTACAGTTGACTGAATTAGGAGAGGATATACCTGACACACGTCGCCGAGTCACACGCCGAGATCTCCTCAATCAAAGAGAAGGTGCAACCAGAATTCAGGAGGTGCTCAACATCTTGGCTAAGGCGCGGCTGGTTACGATAAGCGAGGATTCTGTCGAAGTGGCCCATGAGGCTCTGATTCGGACCTGGGGGCGCCTGCGAACCTGGTTGGACGCCAGCCGCGATGACTTACGCCTGCGACGCACGTTGACGATCGTGGCGACAGAATGGGCGAACACCGGGCAGGATCCTAGTTACCTGGCAGCGGGGGCGCAGCTGGCGCAATTTGAGGCCCTGGCGACAGATTCGGATCTGAAGCTGGGCTGGACGGAGCAGGAATTTTTGGAGGCTAGCCTGGCGGAGTATGAGCGGCAGCAAGCGCAGGAACAAGCTCGGGTGGCACGCGAAGCCAGCCTGGAACAGCGTTCTCGAAACGTATTACGCGCCATGGTAGTGGTGTTGCTGCTGGCGACCTTTGGTGCGCTCGCTTTAACCGGGTTGGCGTGGAACCAGAGCCGTATAGCCCGGCAAAACGAAGTCGTGGCTCAGGGTCTGGCCTTGACTTCTGGTGCACAATTCGCAGCCAGCCAGGGGGATCCTGAGCTTGCCCTGGCGCTTGCATTGGCAGCAAACCGGTTGGATCAATCCAATGTGCAAGCCCAGCTGACCCTTTCCGATTTGGCTTACGCTCCGGGCATCCGGCGACGCATGGTTGAACACACGGATCGAGTGAGCGCCGTGGCCTTCGCTCCCGAAGGGCAGCAGGCGCTTTCTGCCTCCTGGGATAAAACCCTGATCCTGTGGGATGTGACCAGCGGTATCCCAGTGCGCCGGTTCACCGGGCATACGGGTCCAGTTACAGCCGTTGTGTTCAGCCTGGATGGGAAAACTGCGCTTTCAGGATCTACCGATACCACCTTGAATTTGTGGGATGTTGGGAGCGGAAAAGTGATCCGTCGGTACAAAGGGCACACGGGCGAGGTCACAAGTGTGGCGATCAGTCCGGATGGCAGCCTGGCATTGTCCAGCTCCGTGGACCAGACCTTGATCTTGTGGGACCTGGCATCCGGAAAGACTATCCATTCCCTCACCGGACACACCGGTAAGGTAAATAGCGCAGTGTTCAGCCCGGACGGAACGACGATAGTATCCGGCTCATCTGATAATAACCTGATTCTTTGGGAGGTTGTTACCGGGAAGGTGGTTCACCGCTTTGAAGGCCATCTCGGTGCTGTGACCGCGGTGGCATTCAGTCCGGATGGGAAGACCATCCTTTCGGTCTCGCTTGACCAGGTGCTGATACTATGGGATGTCGCCAGCGGGGAACCTATCCACCGCTTTGAAGGGCACCAGGATCAGGTCAATGCGGTCGCCTTCAGCCCGGATGGGAAAACCGCGATCTCGGCTGGTGGTTCCGAGGAAGTATTTAACACCACACTTGAGCGAGTCCTGATTCTATGGGATCTGACCACCGGTAAGTCCCTCCGGCGCTTCGAGGGACATACAGCTCCAGTAACAGCGGTTGCATTCAGTCCGGATGGCAAGACAGCCCTCTCAGGCTCATCCGACAAGTCTTTGATCTTATGGGGACTCGCCAGCGGTGCGGAAATCCAACAGTTCGAAGGACATACGAGCGCTGTCAATTCGGTTGCCTTAAGCGCGGATGGCAAAACTGCTTTGTCTGGTTCGGCGGATGCATCGCTGATCCTCTGGGAGGCATCAACCGGGAGGCTCATCCACCTAATTCTAGCGGATTCCATCACCCATGCGGTGGCGCTCAGCCCGGATGGGCAAAGAGCGCTTTCCGGCAGCCCGAATGGCCGGCTTACGCTGTGGGACGTAGCGACAGGTCAGGCAGTACGCGATTTGATTGGGCATACCGGCCCGGTAACTTCAGTAAGTTTCAGCCCAGATGGCAAGACAGCCCTGTCTGGCTCGCTGGACCGGACGCTGATTTTGTGGGACGTGGCCAGTGGGCAGGCGCTCCGCCATTACAAAGGCCATACGAACGCCGTGAACAGCGTGGCCATTCGGTGGGATGGGAAACAGGCGCTTTCGGGTTCGTTCGATCGCACCCTCATCTTGTGGGATATTGATACCGGTCAGGCTATACGGAGCTTCCCTGCCCAGGACAATGTCGTCAACGCGGTAGCATTCAGCCCTAATGGGAAAACCGGGCTTTCTGGCCTTGCGGATGGCGACCTGACTTTGTGGGACCTCGAGCTCGGTGTTGAAATCCGCCGTTTTACAGGACATTCGGGACCTGTTTACGCTGTAGCGTTCAGTCCGGATGGTAAAACAGCGCTCTCCGGGTCGATGGATCAGTCCCTGATCTTGTGGGATGTGGCAAGCGGGCAGCCGGTCCGCCGCTTTTTGGGGCACGCGGATGCGATCCGTGCAGTCGCCTTTAGCCCCGCTGGCCGGACGGTCCTTTCGGGTTCTCTGGATAGCAGCCTGCGCCTGTGGCGGATCGATTCACTGGAGGACTTGATTTCGTGGACGGAGGCTAACCGGTTTATTATTGATCTACCTTGTGAGCAGCGAGCATTTTATCGTTTAGAACCGCTATGTGAAATGGCAGGCGCAACTCCTTCACCAATACCTTGAACCTGTTTTATGAGTGAAAGCGAGAGCACCATGATCTTGATTAAACCTTCTCTGAAGTTCTTCTGCATCCTGGGTTTGTTTCTAATTCTTATCAGTGGATGCGGTTCTTTAATCCCGGCTGAGGAGAGCATGACTTTGAATAGTCCCGAGTCTCGTACAGAAGCAAGCAGCGATCGCCAGTTGGAAATCATTAGCCCATGGACGGGAAGTGGCGGGAGGGATGCACTCGAGGCACTAATTGAGGTCTATCAGCGGCAGAATCCGGGCGTCGAGGTGATCAGTGCTGCTGATTCAGGCCTCTCCTACCCTGAGCTGTCTGCCTTATTTTCTGAAAGGATGCGGAAGCAGCAGCCGTTTGATTCCTGGCATGTTCACCCGGGGGATCAGGTTCTCAACCACGTGATTCTCGGCCAGGTGGAACCCCTGACCAAGTTATTTAAAGATCAAGACTTAGATAGAGTCATACCCCCAACGCTTGTCGAGCAGATCACGATTAAAGGGGAAATCTACTCCATTCCAGTGAACGTCCATCGCTCGAATGTGCTCTGGTACAATCCAGCGGTTTTTAAGGCCAATCACCTGACCCCTCCGGAAACGATTGAAGACTTCTTCAATGTCGCCGAGGCGCTCGAAGATAGGGGCGTCACCCCGCTGGCCCTCGGCGGGAGTCTTGGGTTTGAGGTCGGACATCTATTCGAGAGTGTGCTGTTAGCTACCTTCGGGCCGGATGATTACTTACGTCTTTTCCAGGCCGACACTGACCTGTGGGAAGACCCGCGCATCTCAAGTGCCATCGAAACTCTCCAAAAGATGCTCGCGTACACGAACGATGATCACCTGGAGATCAGCTTGGAGGCTGCGGCACAGATGGTGCTAGACGGGAAGGCAGGCATGACAATCATGGGCGATTGGGTCGAGGGCCACTTCAAAAACCAAGGCGCTCTACCGAACCAGGACTTTGGCTGGACTGCAGCTCCTGGCACAGCTGGTACCTTCATCTGGATTAGCGACGGCTTCGTCCTGGCCACGGGAGCGGAAAACCGCGAAGCCGGTCTCGCCTGGATTAAAGTCGTCGGTTCTAAAGAAGGACAGGATGCCTTCAATCCCATAAAAGGCTCGATCCCGGCGCGCATGGATGCCGACAAAAGCCTGTACGATGAATACCTCCAATGGTCGATCGATCAATTCGCCTCGGACATCCTCGTCCCGAGCGCAGTCCATGGGGCGGTTGGGCCCGAGCCCTACTTGATTGCTTATGGCGATGCACTGGCCGCCTTTTCGAAGGACCTGGATGCGGTAAAGCTGCTGCAGTCGCTGAAAGCTGCGGTCGCAAAACTTGAGCAGTAAGGATATGATATGTCTATTCTATTGTTAGACTACACTGATGAAGGATCGCCGTTTTTTATTCGCCAGATCGTCCTCAAGCCAAATAATTTCGGCGTATTGTTTATTGATATAGCCCCGAATTCCTTGTTCAGCCTCGATTTGTTCACTACAGGATATACATTAAATCTTTGATTACCAAGGAACTCAAACTATAAGAGCAATAATTAATTTTCTCCCCAAGGGTTCATGTCGCGTTTGAAATCAGCATGTTAAAATGCACTAAACAACACCAAATTTTTGAAGGCACACAAAATAACAGACTTTTGTGTGGTTTTCCGCATCCGCGCGGCGGGTGAACCGCGAGTCGTTAGCCAGTCCGGAATGAGGAGAACTTACTCTTGGTGGAAAACGTGTACTCTTAACGAGGTGTAAATCATGAAAAAGGGTCAACTGGTTTCGTTTGTTCTAATTCATAACCTCCTTTCGATCCTATCCGCGTGCGCGGTGCCATCCTCTGCCATCGATCTAACAGGCCGAGTAACCTTTACTGTGCCGATTGATGCGGAGATGTTTTCTGAGGAAGCGCTCCTGAGATTTACATTATGGAATGCCGATCAGCTTGAAATCATGAATAGAACTGCCAATTGCGCCGTTTCCTATAATGCTGAGTTACAGAAGGAGGAGATAGATTGTCCAGAGGGCGTTGAGTACCAGGAAGTAACACCTGAAGAAATCATCATTCCCGTTCAGGAGATCAGTAAATCCGCTAAGTTTGAAAGCGACCAAATCAGAGCAGGTGAAAGGTATAGGCTGCTCATTACTGGGTTAAGCAATGACAACTGCAATACAACTTCAGCCAGCATAGAAGATATCGCTCAGCAGGTAGATATAACTTTCGAGGATCTTGGTTGGGCGACAACAGAAATGGCTTGTCCGTAGATTATGGTCACGCTTCTTCTTCGATGCTGTTCATCATGTGCGGTAAATTTGTGGACCAGGAAACCCCAACTTATCTTGGGCTGGCTAACAATCTCTGCCGCGGACGCGGCTATCGCCGCTCGAAATCGGCGGCCACACGCGCTTTCAGGGTGTCCTGTGGCGAAGACTCTCTCCCGCACTTCCCGCACGGGTGAAGCCGGTACCATTG
>PVMS01053958.1_pt1 | contig 12923 bp, 14 predicted proteins | sample 1853461 | NCBI WGS metagenome assembly PVMS01 (sample SAMN08582032, study PRJNA380276) | Marine sediment metagenome, whole genome shotgun sequencing project. | isolation source: ocean sediment barecode stripped | collected 2017 | reverse complement strand
GGTCCATCAACATCATGTTGTGGGACCGCCACAGGGAAACGGATCCGTCTTGTCACTTTCCGCCGCATTACATTCCATGATGATGCTTCATACCTTCCCCGCCTTTCATGGGCATATCCTTGCGCACCTTGAAAATCACGCTGAGTTTTGATTCATCTGCGAAGACGAAATTTATGGTTGCCTGGTCATCAGCATGTAAAGGCCGTTTAGGATGCATCAACATCAAATGGTATCCGCCCGGAGCAAACACGACTTTCCCATTAGCGGGGATGATGACTTGATTCTGATGTGTCATGTGCGCCATGCCATCTTTTTGCTCGGTGCGGTGGATCATTACCCTGCCAAATGCAGTCGCCGAAACTGAGGTCAATGACTGACTCTTGTCCGACTGGTTCTCCAGGATCATATAACCGGCTAATGAAGTTGAATTGGGTGGGGCCTCACGTATCCATGCATCCCGTATCACAATCGCGGAGTCAGTACTACTGACAACATCGGGAAGCAGGCTAAGCATAAAACACACTACCCCTATTGACTGAAGTTTCATAATTTTTCCTCCCGACGAAAATAAGTGCGCTGTTCCCCTGACCGCTTGTTTATTGCACCAGCAGACCGAGGACAAAGGCCTTGTAATACGTCATAAGGCCGGTGATATTCAGCAAGGCAAGAATACTCAGGGTGAGGCCACAGATCATACTGGTTTTGGCCGGATTGTTTACCGCAGACTGTACTCTTGTTAACAGTTGTATCAGGACAAGGCCGGTAACCGCAAAGGCCAGACTCAAACCCAAACCGTAAAAGAAGGCCAGCACGGTACCTCGTGTGGCCGTTTCGGGGAGGTTCGCTATCCCCAGAATCTCGGACAGGGTGGGCGTTATACAGGGCGAGTACACCACCGCAAAGCTCAAACCCAGCAACAGTGACAGACCTGCCAGGGCCAGTGGACTGGTTATTTTTCTGAAGACATTTATCCGCTTGGGGAAGATGAGATACAAGCTGACCAGCGTGAGATAAATTCCGGCGACCAGCCTGAGACTGCCAAGATTATAGGACAGGTAGCGACCCACCAGCAGGCCGGACGAACTTAACAGCGAATAGAGAATGGTAAATCCTGCAACATAAACCAGGGACGGCACCACAGCCCACTGTTTGATGTCCGGCTTGTTCTGTCTTGTCCGGCCGACAAAGTACAGCCCGATGATATAGGCCATAAAAAAGGGGCTGATCTGCATGGCACAAATCTGCCAGATGGAAAAGAAGGATGAGAATCCTCCCCAAAATGCCTCGGTAATACCCACTAGGTTAATTCCTCAACCCACTGTACGAACTCTTCCTTTTTATCCTTGATGTTGCCAAAGAAGACCCGCTTCACAATGCCGTTCTTGTTGATGAAAACCATGGTGGGTGGTGCATTGATCCCATAGGGTCGGGAGATAAGCTTGTCGTCGTCATAAATGGCGGGAAACAGGATGCTTCGCTTGGCAATAAAGCGCTCGAACTTGCTCCTGGCCTCCTGGATGCCCACCATCAGGAACTCGACGTTATCATTTTTGTGGCGCTGATAGGCATCATTCACAATGGGGATGGATTCGTTGGAGCAGGGACACCAGGACGACATGAAGATCATAATCAGGCCCTTGTCATGATAGTCGCTGATGCTCCTGGTCTTGCCATCAAGTGAGGTCGCCGTGAAGGCTGGTGCCTGCACGCCCACTTGCAGGACCGGAAAGTTATCCCCGCTACAACCGGTGAGAGTGCCCAGGAGAAAAAGGATCCAGGCAAAATGTTTAAAGTAGTCTGTCAAATTCATGTCTTAACAAAACCTTGTGCAACATTTCAGCGCTTTTTCAGAAGAGGGGGTGCATGGGTTTATCGAACCACAGCCGCTTGCGCTCTTTGCCGAATGATCCAATCAGCTTCCATTGCCCGTCTTCCTTCTTGATGACATGGTCCTGCTGGTTCCAGTTATCGATGGGTACAGGTCCACCACCTTCTTCCGGTATGCCCATCAGGATACCGGAGCATCGCATGATGACAAGATCCTTGTCAGAAGATGTTGTGACCAGACTCATGTTGTGCCGGGTGGCCAGTTCACTAAAGCGTTTGAAAATCCGCTCCCAGATCTTCCGGGCCGCCGCCTTGTCATGATCGCCATCCCGATAGCCGTCGGAATACAGCGCCATGAGGGCCTCAAGGTCTCTGGACTGGATGGCCATCTCTGCGTTGTGAAAGAAAGACATGACCTCTTCGGCGGTCTTTTCCCCAAGCTGTTCCTTGATGGAGTCATCGACCTCCAGTTTGTGTCGATCCGCCAGGCGGTGCTGGTCGGCAAACGTGGACCCGGCGGACATTGCCAATGCAATCATGAGAAAAATGGCCGTTCCAATTGGGTGCGGCCTGTGGGTAAGTAGGCGTAGCTTGTTGGATTTCATGTCATTAGTCCTCCTGTTTATCATCGGCCAGGGCAGAGTTGCAGGTTGAGGCCGTTGCCTCACTGCGGTAGTTGTTCCGGTGGCTTGATATGCTGCCAGCCTTCGCCATTCAAGGCCTTGAGAAAGGCTACCAGATCGGCCTTGTCCTGTTCCGTTAAATCAAGTTTGATCACACTCTGTTTCGGCGGAGTGTCTGTGGGTGTTTTCTTGTCGTATAGATCCAGAACCTGCTCCAAAGTGAGCTTGAGTCGTCGCATCTCACTGTCAAGAAACGGGTTTGCGATACCGCCTTTGTCATAAAATTCTATGACTTCATCCAGGCTCGCCATGCTGCCGTCATGCATGTAGGGCGCCGTGCGGGCGACCTCCCTTAAGGTCGGTGTCTTGAACGCCCCGATATCCTGCTGTAAAGAAGTCACTGAGTAGCGGCCAAGATCGATGCGCCGCTTGTCCCAGCCGACGCCAATATTATGATACTCCTCATCTGTGAAATTAAATCCGCTATGACACTGATTGCAGCGCGCCTTGTCCTCGAATAATTCCAGGCCCCGTTGTTCCGAGGCGCTGAGGGCCTGCAGGTCGCCAGCCTTGAATCTATCGTACTTTGTATTACCCGACAACAAGGTCCGCTCAAAGGCGGCAATCGCCTTCGTCAGGTTGTCGATACTGACCTCGCTGTGAAAAACCCTTTTAAACCACTTGCGATAGTCGGTGATAGCCGTGACCCGGTTAACCACATCCGCGTGGTTTGCCATGCCCATCTCCGTTGGGCTGATCAGTGGTCCTTTGACTTGTTCCTCCAGGGACGCTGCACTGCCATCCCAAAACTGTTCATTCGCAAACGCCCGGTTGATAAGCGTTGGCGCATTACGCAACCCTGTCAGTCCACCGATCCCCTGTGAATGCTGGCGACCATCGGTAAAGGCGAGTTGTGGCAGATGGCAGGTAGCACATGATATGGTGCCATCCGCAGACAGGCGCTTGTCAAAAAACAATACTCGACCCAGTTCTACCTTGTCCTCGTTTAACGGATTGTCCTCTGGAACAGTAAAATGCTCGGCAGGCAGCCCCAGTGGCAACTGAAATTGATAGTTTTCCTGATAGATGGTTTCGCCACTTGATATTTGGCTGGAGCCCGCGAAGCTTGCAGGAACCACTGTCATGCACAGAACAAGAACAAACAATGTATGGTGTGAAATCATGCGCAGTTACCGGGCACTGGTACCTGTACCATCGCTGAATAGATACAGATCGCAAATACCGGATACTTAATTATAGTAGCTTGTCGAGTTCGTATCTTAATAAATCCTCTGTAACGCCGCCCAGATGAAGATAATTGATGATACCCTGCTTGTCGACAAACAAGGTAGTAGGCATACCATATAACTGGTAGTCCCTGCGTATTTTCCCGCTTTTATCCAGGCCAGTGGCAAAGGTGAGATTGTACTTGCCAATGAATTCCCTCGCCCTGGTTTCCGTGTCATTAATGGCGACCCCGACAAAAACCACCCCCTTTTTGCTGTACTCGGGGGAGACTTTGGCCAGTACCGGGATTTCTGTCCCGCAGGAGACACACCAGGAGGCAAAAAAATTGATAAGTACGGGTTTGCCCTTGTGGGCACTTAATTGAAACGAACCGCCGTCAAACCGGTCGATGCTGAAATCAGCGGCCGGTTCGCCCTTCAGATAGACATAGCTGGTATCACTGCACCCCTGGGCAAACCAAAGACAAACTGACATGAACAAAACGATTAGATTCCTGTACCTGGATTGAAACATCAAGCCCTCTCGTCATCCGAAAAACTTCATCAGAAACAACTATCCTAGAAGATAAATCCCTTACGTTCAGCCAACAGGCTTCGCACGTCTGCCGCGATCTGTGCGGGTGTCGAGGTGGGATCGTGCAGCACCCGTACCCGACCTTGTCTGTCCAGTAAATAAAAAAATGCGCTATGGCTAACCTGGTAGCCGCCACCGGGCAACGGCGGCTCTTTCCTGAATTCCGTCAGGTATGCCTTTGCCACCCCGGTGATTTCCTTCAGTGTCCCCGTCAGGCCGATAAAATCGGTGTGAAAATGGCCGACATAGTCTCGCAGTCGTTCAGCAGAGTCCCGTTCGGGGTCAACCGTTATCAACAATACCTGCACCTGTCCGGAGTCTTTCCCCAGTTTATCCATGACCTGCTTCAGGGTATACAAACCGGTTGGACACACATCCGGGCAGGTGGTGTAACCAAAGAACACAATCACTATTTGGTCACGATAGTCTTTTAGCCCGATGCGCACGCCACCTGTAGCCGTTAATTCAAAATCTGTGCCAATATCCGCCAGGACAGGTAGAGATGAGGTATTCATCACGCTGTAATTTGCCATCCATATACCCAAACCGGTGGCGATCAACATTACTGCGATTAATATAAAATGTTTTTGCTTGCGCTTGCCCATGGCCTTAACCCTTTGCCCGGGACGCCCTGAACGGCCTGCAACACAATACCAATATAAAACAGGGCCTCATGGCCTTTCCTGCTGGTACAAATGACGGCCCAGATAGAAGCGTTCGATGATACTGGCGCGCTCATGTGGTGGTGAAAAGTCTGCATACCAGCGAGCCCTGGGATCGAAAAGCATAATTGACGAGGTGTGACTCAATAGATAGCTCGCAGATGTGTCTCCCTCAATACGCCTGACCTCTATATTCAACTGACGGCCAAGGACATCCAGTTGCGCCTGGTTGCCGGTAATACCAATAAAGTCGGGGTTGAAATATTCCACATAACCACCCAGGCTCTCAGGCTTGTCACGCTCCGGGTCCATTGACACAAAAACAAACTGCGCCTCGATTTGTCTTGGGTCGCGTTCCAGAACCGTGGCAATATTCTTCATCACGGCCATGGTGGTGGGGCAGATATCCGGGCATCGTGTGTAACCGAAAAACATGAAGGTCCACTTGCCTTTGAATCGGTCGAGGTCAAATACCTTGCCGTGTTGATCCGTGAGCCTGAAGGCCGTCAAAGGCTGTGGTTCCGGTAGCAGTGCGCTTTTCAGGTCTGACGGTATATCCTCTTGCGGCTCATGTCTGTTTAAAGAGTGGGCCAGCCACGAGCCAGCAACGACCGCAAAAACCGCCAGCAGCATTAATAACATCGTGCGGCTGTCTTTGTAGTTGATGCTGTATCGGGTTGAAACCATAATTCTAGATTAGCTTGTCGATCTCATGCCGGATTAAAGCTTCCGTAACCCCACCCATGTGAAGATAGTTAATCTTTCCCTGTTTGTCGACAAACAGGGTGGAGGGCACACCATATAATGGATAAGACTTGTGTATTTCCCCGGAGTCAAGGCCTGTGGCAAAGCTGAGCTTGAACCTGTCGACAAACTCCCTCGCCTTGGTCTCTGTATCGCTAACGGCGATACCGACGAATACCACGCCTTTTTTACTGTATTCTTTATAAACCTGCTCAATTGCAGGCGCCTCCTCTGCGCAGGGAATGCACCAGGACGCCCAGAAGTTGATGAATACCGGCTTGCCCTTGTGATCGCTCAGGCGGAAATCCCGGCCATCAAAAAGTTTCAGAACAAAGTCTGGAGCGATTTCTTTTTCGGCCGGTTCAGTTTGATGCTCTTCGCTACACCCCGATAGCAACAACAGACCCACCAGAACCAGCAGTGGTGTGAGGCAAGAAATTTTAAATCGCAAGGTTATGCCTCCTCCTTGAATAATGGTATGGGCAGCTGCCATTGAAATATCCTCTTTCTCATCCCCGGTAGTTTGACCTCGACCTCCATTAGCCCCGACTCTTTTTTGATGTCGACAGGAAAGGATAACAACCCCTGGTAGTGATGATTCTGTCCATCGACATAAGCGACCTGCCAGCGATTGGCCCTTGTTTCAACACCCTTATCATCCCTCAGGACAGCCATCTCGGCAATCTTCCATGGTGGAATAACGCCTTGATGGGTATTGATATACAGGACAAACAGCGCCTCCACAGTTTCGGTTTTCGTCGGTGAATTGTTTAATATCAGGTAGGGTATCAGGCTGCGGTGTAACAGCGGAATATAGATAATGTCCAGGTATAAATCGCTTTCCCCAAAGTCACTCTTCCAGAGATGCTTGCGTAGAAATCGCATAACCTTTTCGGGCAGGATGGTCGGTGTGTTGCTTAGAAAATGTTTCTGCAAGTACTCGGTAATGACCCTGGCCTGCCTGTCCGGGATATCGCCCCGCTCGGGGGCCTTCATGCGGGTGACGATCCAGTCCCATTCCATGGCAGTGCGCGGTACTGATTCGATAACATCCGTGCTGTGACATTTTCGGGTACAGGTGGATCGATAGAGCCGGTTTGTCTCGCCTGGCGTCAGAATATCAACAACAGCCAGCCTGTGAAGAAAAATTCGCGCTGAAGAATAAATGTAGCTTATCCGGCCTTCCGGGCCCGGCTCCAGCAGATAAATAAAACCGAACAGGACAATGCCTCCGGTCAGCACGACAAAGACAACAACACTAAGCAACAACGGCCGCATGACAATGCCCTAGATGGCCTTTTCCCTGCGCAGGTATTTGTTCACAAGAAAATAGACCATGAAAAACATCAGCAGCATCCAGATGAGAACCCCGGAGACGAGGATGACCCACTCCATGGTGCCAAATCCTCTTGTATATTGATAAATCTTTCCATTGATCTTCTGTAATGGGGTAAGGCGCGCACCCTCACCATACTTGGCAATGAAGTATTTGGTGATCTCTTGTTTGCTTTTGCCTTCGGCGATCTTCTGGCCGATCTCTTCCTTCCATCTGAGACCGCAACTCATATTACAATCCTGAAGGATAAGCGGGCATTGACAGGGACAGGCCAGGTCCCTGGCAACCTCTCTTATCGTCAGGGGAGGCTCACTCGCAGAGGCAATAACATTATACGCCGCAATAACAAGGAATAGTCCCAGGGACATACCTGTCCTGACTGGTGAAAAGCCTGTCTGCCTCATAGCCATTCAGACTCTTTGTTTACGCCTGTAGAAAAACAACCCGCCTATCAACACCAGTCCTGCAACACCTGTGATAAAGATGATATAAATAATCTTCCTGACCTGTCTTTGCGTGTTATAGGGAGAGCCCCAGACCTTGTCTCCGGACATACGTGAATATTTTATGTCCACCGATGGTAAACGATCTTTCTTGCTGTAAGAGATATTGAACAGTTTGTCCTCCCCCCTGGAGACAGGACTATAAGTATATTCAAAATGATTAAAGCCCTTGTTTGTGGAAGCATCCTCGCTTGCGGGGCTTATATTAAACACGGTGGAACGCAAGGGTTGCTGGATATCCATCTCCAGCGTTTCTATTGTATGGTTTGTCTTTACCCTGTAGTCGATGGTCCTGTTGCCAGTCTTGCCACCATCCGGATAGGTATGAAAACTGAGATAGAAATTGGGAAAGGGCAGGAACAGCATCACCTCATTAAACTCCCCCCGGTTGACGGTCTCATAAAGCTGGCAAAAATGCTGTCCCTTGGGCGAAAGGCTGCAGGCATCGCTGATTACTGCATCCTTCGGTAAGAAAAAACTTGTCTTCAGGGGGAAACGTGAGGAGTCGGCAAAGCGGCCATCATAAATGACCAGCACCCCGGGGTCATCATACTCCGGCCAGATGGCGATTTTCATTCTGCCTATGGTCAAATCGCTCCCGGCCAGCCCGTATGCTGCCGGCAGCCATGCGAGCAGAATAAAAGTGCACACGCCGATGATGGGGAAGACTTGAACAGGACGCTTACGGACAAACAACAAACAGGACATAGCTCTTTTTCAACATCAAATACCCTTACATTATGGCACCTGATGCCTTGTCTCAAGACCGGGGACTGGCAGTATGACAGATTTTATCGCGGGTTTCTGCAGTTGCTGAACGATATCATGGCTCACCTTGCAGGCCTGCGCGATACGGTCGCGCACCGAGACACCGCCGGAAAAATTACCTTCAATATAGAGTCCGGGGAGTTGTTGCAGACACTGCCTGACCTGCAACAAACGGGTTTGATGGGCACCATGGTAGAGTGGCAGGGCCCGGGAATGCCGGTCAATACGCAGCATGTCCGGGGCGCCTTTTATGCCAAGCAACGGCTGTAATTGCCTCTGTGCCGCATCCAGGGTTTGTTCATCGCTCCAGTCCAGTGCCTGTGGTGACCGGGCACCCCCCAGATAGGCGCTGAGCAATACCTTGCCTGGCGGAGCACGCTGCGGAAACAGACTGCTCATCCACAGGTTGCCGGTGAGTGGAAGCCCTGCCTGTCTTGGTACCAGAAAACCGGTGCCATCCAGCGGGTGTTTTACCTGTTGTCTGTCAAACCCCAGGTGAACTATGGATACCGGGGCATAGAGAATACCTTCCAATAACTGTGATAATTCTTTATTCAGTGGTTTGAGTAGCCTGGCACTGCTGTCTGCTGGTGTCGTCAATACAAGCTGTGGTATTCGCAGCATGACATCACCGTTACCGGTTGTGGCACTGACCTGCCAGTGTCTGCCTTCACGGTGGAACTCAGTCACCCGATAGCCGGTTCGCACGGTTATTCCGTTGGTCGCGGCCAGTGTACGGATCAAGGTACTCATACCACCACGGAAGGAAAAGGTATCGGTCAGGCAGGCGGTGCGACGTCGCAGCAGGCGGTTGACCAGGACCCCCGCAGTAATACTTCCATAGCGGCGTTCCAGGGCAGTCAGTCGTGGCAGGCAGGCCTCGGCCGAGGCGAGATCCGGATCTGCTGCCAGGGTCCCGGCCACAAAGGGTTCCATAGCCTTCTCCAGCATTTCCTTACCCAGACGTCGACGGATAAACTGGCTGACCGATTCATCCTTGCGGTAACGTGGCGGTATAAAAGGTTCGGCCAGCAGGCGCAATTTGCCACGCAGGCTCCAGAGTGGTGATGTAATCATACCCCCCATGCGCATGGGCAATGCGGTCAACTGTTTATTATGCAGCAGGTAGCGCCTTGATTCGGCCTCCGGCTGGCGGGGTGTTTTGGTGCTTTCCAGGCCGGTCCCGCGGATAAAGTCACTGACTTCGGGACGGAAGTTCATCACCATGGCAGCGGCGCGCTCTGTCAGGTAGCCATCCTGTTGAGTGGATTTGATCTTGCCGCCGACACGTTCATCAGCCTCCCAGACCTCTACACGCAGGCCTTGTTGTATCAAATACCAGGCCAGCGACAGGCCCGAGATGCCGCCACCGATAATCAATACATCGGCATTGCTCATGTTTGGGTCCCTGAGGCCTTTTTGCCGGCAAGCCCTGTGATCTTTCCAGTATCAGGTTTGCCGGGTGGTCCTTCCGATCCAAAGCGGCGTTTGATCAGAAAATCCAGATGTTCCGGGGTGACCATGCATTCATGTTGCTCGCGTACATAGCTCTCGGCGCGTTTTTTGATCATCTTGCGCAAGAAGGCGGGTACTCGCGACAGACGTTGTTGTGCATCCTGGCTCCATTGCATGTTACGTTCCTGTTCCGTCCATATCGGGATTACCGTATTGTCTTGCGGGAGATAACTGCACCAGGTGTCGGCCGCCATTAAATCGCCTTCCAGGGCCAGGGCACGGGCGCGGCAACCGCCACACAGAGCCCGGTATTCACACTGGCCGCATTTGCCCTGCAATTGCGGGTTGCGTAATTGTTGCAAGGCCTTGTTGTTATCCCAGACATCAAGAAAGGGTTTGCTACGGATGTTATCCACCTCGTCATCAATATAGGGACAAGCGGTGACACCCCCTTCGGGGGTGATGCGGCAATAGTGGGTGCCGGCGATACAACTGCTACCGTCATAACCCTCGGCCCGGGTAAGCAGCGAATCGGGATTTCGTTGATGGGCGACGCGCTGAAAATGGGGCGCACAACGGGCGCGGATGATCAGGTCCCGGCTTTGTTCCTGAGCCTGCAGAATTTGATTCAGTACCTGTTCATAGCGGGCCGGGCTGATGTCGGTCATGGATTCCCCCCGACCGGTGCAGACCAGAAAAAAGAAGTTCAGCACCCAGGCGCCACTGGCACGGGCAAAGTCGATCATGGCCGTGATTTCATGGGCGTTGTCTTCGGTCACCGAGAAGTGGATCTGGAACGCCAGATCATGGCGACGACACGATTCCATTCCAGCCAGGGTTTTTTGCCAGGCCCTGGGGCTGCCGCGAAACCGGTTATGTTGTTCCGGATCAAGGGAGTCCAGGCTGATGCCAATGCCCATGGCACCGGCAGCCTTGAGCGATTGCACTCGTTTATCGTTAAGCATGACACCATTGCTGCCGACCACCATGAACAGCCCAAGCTTGCTGCCGTGTTCGAGTAGTGTTTCCAGATCACGTCGCAGCAGGGGTTCGCCACCGGTCAGTACTACCAGAGTTGACTTTGAGCGCGTAGCAATTTCATCCAGTAACGAACAGACTTCCTCACTACTGAGTTCGTCATCGCTACCGTGCTCCAGAGTTGACGCATCCAGATAGCAGTGGGCGCAGCGCAGATTACAGCGGCGGGTCAGATTGATGGCAATGAGGTAAAGATCATCCACAGTACCTTTACCTTATTCATTCCCGGAGCGGGTGTCGTCAGGCGCCAGATGGAAGTAACCCTTTTGTTGCCACTCGGCTTTGACAGCTTGCGCGGCGGTCTCGGTAACCCGTTCCAGTCCCTTGCGCATGGCCCAGTTTTCAATTTCCCTGATAAGCATTCCGCGGACCATATCGGGTGCTCGCTGGATCGATAGCCGTGCCGTTGACTCCCAGGGCAGGGCTTCTGTGATATTTGATGAGCCCGATTGAAACGTATCGAGCACTTTTTCCAGGAAAGATCGTTCGATATGGCTGATGCCCTGGTTATGTGCGATGGCCTCGGCCGCTTTACACGTCATGTCACGACTCATTCCTGCGGGTATTTTTCCAAGTCTTTCCGATGCCTCGCTGGACCAGCTGATGTCACCTGTATTGTTACCTGCGGGAGTCGCCTGTTCATTTGGCGCGGCAAAGGGACATTTCCCCGAATCTGTTTTAGATTGCGTGTCTGCAGGCAGATCCCTGTTTTTCATTGCCGTTTCCATTGTCTGGCGGGATTGTTGCAGCCCGGCTTCGGCAACTTCTAGTGTGATCTCGGTGATGTCTTGTTGCTGTGCATGGTTCTCAATATGTTGCCGGCTACTGTCACGCATAAACCCTTCCGGTACGCTCATCAGGCGTGCCAGGGCAGCCGCTTGCCAATGTAACGGGTAACCAGGGGCGAGGGGCGAGGGGCTATGAGTAGTGGGGTTTGGGCTGGCCCCCTTATCGTTGTTGCTGGTATCGAGTGTCGATGGGGCGATAAAACTTTCTAAGTGTTTTTTTTCTACCTGTGTAGAACCTTTTGTACGGGCTTTTTTCTCGGCACGTTTGCGCAAATTATTGCGAATGGATGAATCTTCGGTCTGGTTTAACAAGGTTTCGGCATCCGTTGACCAGTTCAGTTTTGCGAAGCCTTTGGTTTGTTCTTGTCCTGTATCTAGTTCACCGGCGTCATGGGCGGCAACAATTTCTGCTATCGCCTGTTTGGCATGGCTGGGACATAGTTGTGAGGTGGCCTCTTCAACAATACTGGCGGTGATCACCGTATGGCCGCGTTCCTGGGCATAACGCAGAATGGCCATGCGCGCCATACTGCGCGCAAATCCCGGAACCTTGTCCATGGCTCGTTCCGCCTCATGGGTCCATGAGGTGGTGACATCGGCCACTACATCCAGACGAGGCTGGTGTTGCCGCTGACTGAGTAGTACCGCACAGTCCACATTTTGCAACAGGTTTTCCGCATTCCCACCGATGTCCAGTTCATCATCGGCGTGAATACCCAGTTTGCCGATCACCAGCAGGGAGGGGTTTATACCTTCTACATACCTGGTAATGGCATCATGGGGTTTGCCGTCCAGTAACAATGTATCGACTTCTACATCATGTTCACTGGCAATGGACCGGGCGACGTCCAGATGGCCTTGATAAATCTTTGCCAGACCGGAGTCGATGATCTCTTCGTGCAGTTGTTCCTGTTCCTGGAAACGAAACACCTTGCCGGCTTCTTCCGAGAGTACGCCCGCGATGCGGTTGAAGGCGACATAATGAAAATAGGGATCGAACACCGCGATAACTTTCACCGGGACTTGCCAATGCTTCGCCAGTTGCAGTGCGGTGATCAGACCACCATAGGCCATGGCGGAACCGTCCACAGCGACCACGATGGGGCCTTCGGCCAGTGCGCGTTCGGGTTGCTTGATGACTAAGGTGTCGATATTACTGCGGCGCGCCACCCGTTGGCACACCGTGCCCAGGCGACTGCCTTCGACAGCCCCCAGCCCCAGCGCGCCCATGACGAGCAGATCGTAGTTGCCGCTATTGGTCTCCTCGGTCAGGGCGCGGTAATTTTTACCCTCCGGAGAACGGCGCTTAAAGGTAATGTCTGCCTGCTGACAATTCCGCTCGGCCTGATCCAGATAAG
>PVMS01152434.1_pt1 | contig 12930 bp, 11 predicted proteins | sample 1853461 | NCBI WGS metagenome assembly PVMS01 (sample SAMN08582032, study PRJNA380276) | Marine sediment metagenome, whole genome shotgun sequencing project. | isolation source: ocean sediment barecode stripped | collected 2017 | reverse complement strand
TTATTGCTGCTTCCTCCATGGCTGCGATGCCTGTGTTGGTTTGGGCCTCAGCACGCTGGGGCAAGATGACTGTCTATAAATGGTGCCTGCTGCTGTACTCCATCAGCATCCAGTTTTATTTTTTCGCTGATGCCGATTCGATGTGGATCGTCTGGCTGATCGCCATCGCCATTGGATTATTCAATGGCGGTTTCATCCTGATGTCGTTCTCGGTGCTCACCGATACGGTCAACTACGACCGTATTAAAACCGGCATCAGCCGGGAAGGTGCGTTGTCCTCCGTGTATTCAGCCGTCGATAAAGTTGGCAATGCATTTGGCGCTGCCATCTTCCTGGTCTTCCTGTCACTGATCGGGTTTGTGGAATCCAGCGATGGCAGCCTGCCGCAGCAATCAGATGAGGTGTTGCGCTGGATTGCGCTCGCCTACATAGTCACCCCGGCCCTGCTGCATTCGAGCAGCATCTTTATCCTGAATCGTTATCAGCTGGATGAGCCTGGCCAGACTCACGCCTGATTTGCAATCGCGGACTTTGGAACCTAGGGGGCAAGCCCGACAAAGTGCCAGCGCACGGATAACTGCACCTGGCTGTCCTCCGTGTTTTGTGGCAAGCCATAGAGACTGGTCCAGGCACAACTGTCGAACTTGCAGTGATCGCTTTTGATCTGCATGTATTCAGCGGCAAAGCGAAGTTTCGGTTTGAACTGAAACAACCAGCTTAATGCCAACGCGTTGCCTTTATCCTGGTTGGTCAAGCCAAGCGGATCATCATGTGGCTGTAAATCAAACCATTCATAGCGAACGGCTATACGGTGTCGTCCAATCTGACGAGTCAGCGTGGCATAGGTCGAATCAAACCGTACATCCTGCACGTGCCAGCGACCAAGATCGGGCCCCATGATCGTGGAGCCATCGATCCACTGCCCAAGCAGCCCGAGTTCCCATGGCAAGGCAAACTGCGCACTTAGGTGATTGAATTTTGTCGCCCAAGCATAGGCCATGTCGGGCGCAGTTCCGGATGTGGCTTCGGGATCAGCATGGTTGTCGTAATGAAAATATTTGATCATGGCGCGCTCACCCCAGCGCCACTGGACCCCGCCATAGAAGCCGGGTCGGTCATCAATTTCCTCGAACGGCTCTAGTTCAGGCAGCGGCCCCCCGGCTGGAACCCAGGGCATGATGACCGAGGAACCGGTCGGCATGGGAATAGCCCCGCTGATGCCGGTTTGCCGATCGTGCGATGTCCAGCCCCGCCAGGCCAGCGCCGCACCCGTCGGGTCGTTGGCGTAGAACACGGCACCTTCCAGCGACACGTGTTGGTCGTGGGGAAAATCACGCAAAACGCGCAGTTCCGCACCGATAGTACGCAGCTCCTCGCCTATCCAGGTGTTAATCACTGAACTGGTCAGTCCATAGGCATTGCTCCAGCCCGGCTCGATATTTTCCAGTGACAGGCGTGGATAAAACGCGCCCAACTTGGCGCGAAAACGCCAGTCACTTCGGGGGACGGGACGCCATTCGAGAAACGCTTCGGTCAGGTCAATCGCTTCCTCAACATCATTGTTCATGTTGAGCGTCAGTCGACCTGACAGGGTATTAGTTATGCGACCGTGATAATCGAGAAAAATACGGTTTAGTCTCAGGCCATCGTGCTCTTCGTCATACCTCAGCTTGCCACTGCCGTGGTGCAGATAAGAATCCAGCCGGCTGTTAACGTGATAAAAAGATAAGTCTGCCGCACCCGTGAACTGATGCCGGTCGGAGTCAATGGCAAATGCTGTTTGCGTCGCCAATAACGACATCAGTATGCCGTGCCTGAACATCAGTACTCATCCCAGGCAAGCGAGCCACTAACCGGCTTGGGTGCAGACCGTAATTTTTTACTGACCTGAAACGCACGCACACCATCTGAAAGGTAAGAAACTTCCACTGCTTGCAGCGCTTCGAAGTTATCCAGTCGTGGTGACCATACTTTTAGAGTGTCTACATCCTTACTATTCAGGCCGGTAAACGTAGCGTTACCACTACCATCGCTCATCGCATAATGCGGTGTTTCGACTACTATGATATAGCCGAGCATTGAGTCATGAATGTTGCAGCCGAGTGTAACGACACCAGGATAATCGAAGCGAATCGCTGGGCGATGTTCATCCTTGTACAAAGGTAATTCGAAACTGTTCGGTTGAGCAAAAGAGTAAACGTGATGTCTTATGGCATCGCTGTTCGGGAATTCAACTTCGGTGCCCACCTGAATTACAGTTATTTCGGGCACGAAAGCCTTGTTAATCTGATCTACGATTACTCGAGACTGCTGCTGCGCAGTTGAAGGCGCGTCACCTCCCAGAAATACAACGGCGCCGGGTACCGGCGCACCATTTTTATCGACTATACGAACGGTCAGAGCATCCGCAGCAAAAACCCCTCCTGATGTATACATCAGTAGCATCGCTACACACGCCCAACTTCCGAATATCCGGCACATCCTTTAAAACCACGTTCAATTCTCTACAGCCCTCCAAAAATAGGCTTTTTTTGCCCTGAAGGGCGTGATGAATATCACGTATTTCAATGACTTGTTGCGCTAGCATAATGTTGGCTTTCCACTCAAAAACACCCCGCAACACTATGCTGAATCTGCAAACCAAAATCATGACAACCGCTGTCGGCCTGGTCATTGTCTGCCAGATCACCACCATAGGTTTAGCATTGCTAACCGTTAAAAGTAGTGTTGCGGAACGCGCCATTGTTAACCTGGAACGTGAGGCCAACATGACAGCGCGCGTCACCTCCAGTCAGGCTAGCCAGGCCGAAGGCCTCATTAATGCCCTCGTCAGCGACTTTGGTTTCAAACAGGCCATCGCCACGAACGACATACCAACTATTAAATCCGCACTGGACAATCAAGCGGAACGAGCCGCTGCTGACGTCGCTTTTCTAATTGACAGGGACCAGCAGCTTATCGCCACTACAGACCCCTTATCGCCGGCATTAAAGGAGACGCAACAGCTTCTCAATTCAGCCGAATCGAAGGAAATTGGGCACACCGTAATGATATTGGATGGCACTGCCTACTTCATAATTACCAAGCCGGTACGCGCGCCATTACCTATAGCATGGCTCTCAGTTGGATATGCGCTGGATGATGCATATGCGATTCGCGCGGAGCAACTACTCGGCATGCAAATATCCATTTTCTCTGTAGCCGAAGACAACCCCATACTGTTGGCTAGTGTTCTACCTGCAGCAGCCCGTGCAGATCTGACACTACAATTCTCGAAGGCACTTAAGGCCGACACATTTCTTTCACCCGATAAGATATTGATTGGAGATCAAGAGTATTTTGCCGTTCGCAAACCCTTTTTCAGAAACCAGAAACTGCTGCAAATATTAATTACTCAACCGAATCAAGAGGTGATGTCTGTTTACTCACTGATTCGACAGACTCTGTTATTTCTGGGCGCCTTCCCACTCATAATCGCGCTGATAGCAGCATTACTGTTTTCACGCAAACTTACCCGTCCTCTGAAAGATCTCGTCAGCGCTGCAAAACGTATTCAGGACGGTGACTACGAACAGACGGTCACGATTGACACCTCTGACGAATTCAATGAGTTTGCAATTGCTTTCAACGCGATGCAGAAAGAGATTGGGGCTCGTGAGGCCCGAATTGTTTACCAGGCCAAGCATGATGGATTGACTGGCCTCTACAATCGGGAATTCGCGATCGATAACCTGGGCGTCGCAATCGCTCAAGCCAGTCAAGCGAACGAACAACTAGCCGTCATGATTGTCAGCCTGAACGCAAGCCAGGAAATTAGCGCTACGTTGGGCCATGAAATCGCTGATGCTTATCTGGAGAAAGCTGCCAATAAAGTACGTTCATTCGTCAGCAGAGACTATATTGTTGCACGACTGGAGCTCGACACATTCCTGATAATTCTGACCAAAACGAATGTGGAAGGGGCCAAACAAATTGCTGATGACTTTGTGGCTCGCCTCGTAACCGGCATCAGGCTGCCAAATGTCAACATTGCTGTTACGCCACGAATTGGCATAGCAATTTACCCTCAGCATGGTGAGACTCACGAACGTCTGATGCTGCGTGCGACGATTGCCAAGAGTGAGGGCAGTCAGAATCAGCGCCCTGTCAGCGTATACCATGAAGGTGATGAAGAACATCGGGTACGTAACATGACTCTGGTGCGCGATCTGCGTAGTGCTGTGCAGGACAACTCGCTGGTCATGCATTACCAGCCGAAAATCGACGTAACCGATGAATCAGTGTGCGGTGTCGAGGCTCTGGTTCGCTGGAATCACCCGACTTATGGCTGGCTGCCTCCCAATGATTTTATTCCTGTTATCGAACAGTCAGGCAATATTTCAATACTGACACGCTGGGCGCTGGAAACCGTAGCTCGCCAGCACCGGAAATGGCTTGATGAAGGTCTTGATCTTAAGATTGCAGTTAATTTATCGGCCCATGACCTGCAGGATAATGAGTTGCCATGGTTCATCATGGACACACTACGAAACCATCAGCTGCCGCCGGAAAAACTGGTCCTGGAAATTACAGAGCAGGCTATGGTGCAGGATATTAACAATGCGATTACCGTGCTTACGCGCTTACGCGACCTCGGCATCAAAATTTCTATAGACGATTTTGGTACCGGCTATTCTTCCCTGTCGCAACTCAAGAAACTGCCGGTGGATGAACTGAAGATTGATCGCTCATTTGTGGGCATGCTTCCGGGTAACCGTGCTGATGAAGCCATTGTCAGCACGACCATTGATCTGGCACATAAATTAAGACTGGAAATTGTCGCCGAGGGCGTTTCCAGCGGGGCGGCTTATCGCTGGCTACAGAACCATGGCATCGACCGGGCCCAGGGCTTCTACTGGAGCAAGGCCATTCCAGCCGAGGAGCTGTCTCCCTGGGTGAGCAATTTCATAGGCGGGTCAACGCAGGTTTTGCAGACGGTGGATTTCGTCAATACTTAACTACATCAATACCGACTATTTTAGCGTGTCGGTAAATTCCTCAAAGTCCGGCCGCACAATTTTCTTGCGGAGTGCCCGCACATAGGACTCGGGGCCGAGGGGACATTGCGCATACAAAATATGCCGCCATCCTTCCGGGGTTTTTCTAAACAGTGTCAGCACCCGGTCAAAACCTGCAGTGGGTTCAGGCTGACCGAATATCAACTGAATCTCATAGAAGTGATCAAAAAGTGCGATCGCCAAATCGTCACCTAACATTTTTACGCGTAAATTGTCGTAGTCCCAACGAAATCCCTTCAGCACCTTGCGGCCCGGGTTCCAATACTTTTCTAGCTGTGGCCATGAAAAAAATGGCTGCGATATTTCTTCGGGCACATACCAGGGCTCTGGATCACTCGCATCCCATACTTCTTTAAGACGGCCAAAATCCTGACTGTTCCAGATCTCCCGGGTAGTTTTCAACACCTCGTCAATGGCATTGAATACCTCATCTGGAGCGGAGGAAGGAATATTCACAGTGGTTGGTGCGAAGTGCCCGCCCGCGGTGGCTGTTTCAGGAATGGCCAACATGCCACTCATCGCCAGCATCAGGCTAATTGCTTCGCGCCGGTCCATTTCCCGGTTGTGGGTCGTGCTGTCTTTTTCTGTCATTTTCAACTCCGGTTGCAACAGGCACAAAAAAGCCGGGTCATGCCCGGCTTTGCCGAAGAATTTTACAGGCTTTGCAGATACCCGGTGACTTCGGCGAGGTCGCTGTCACTCATCCAGGCAAACGCCGGCATCGGCACGCCGGTTACGCTGTCGGGCGAATCAGGCAAACGACCCTCCTTGAGAAAGGCCAGCATCTCAGCTTCTGTAGAGGATACTACGAGTTCTGATTCCACCAGATTCAGGCCCAGTCCCTGTACCCCTGTTGCGTCAGCACCATGACAGGCGATGCAGTGAACACTGTAAATAGCCGAGGCAGCGACAGCCGCTTGTTCTGTAGCAACCATTTCGGGTTCGGCAATGGCGACGGGTTGTTTAGAGGCAAAGCCAAACGGAGCGATATTGCCATCGGCGTCAATGGATACCATTTGCCCATCGTTATTCTGATCCTGGGCCAGTGCAGTTTGTTCTGTTTCAACCGTCTGTGCAGCATCAGTAGCGGGTCGATCGCAGGCTACCAGCACTAAAAATGCCAGCGTCAGGCTTGTTAATTGCAGAGTTTTGTTCATAGGAAATTCGGGTGGATTCTTTATAACAGCAGAATAGTCTGGCATAGTTTCCGGGCAGGGTCAGAGCCTATTTTAGCTGTGACCAAAAAGCATTGATCAGCGGGCTCTTGAGCTTCTTCTCAAGCGTAAACAAACCGACGTCGTAGGCCTCCAGTTGCGGCCTTACATCCAGCACCTGTACCTTGTTTGCCAGCGGGCTGTTGTTCAGGACGATCTCGGGCACCACCCCAACGCCAAAGCCCAGACTGACCATGCTGACTATGGCTTCATTGCCCGCAACCTGGGCATAGATAATTGGCTGTATACCGAACTCGCGGAACCAGGCATCGACCCTGCGACGCGCGATGCCGGTTTCAGACAGAATCATTGGCGTTACCGCCCACCAGGCCACGTCCGGCTTGTCATCTGCCAGCCGTGCGTGCTTTGCATCATCACCGGTGTATTTTTTGGCGGCAATAAACACCAGGGGTGAAACTGCGATGGGCTTGAATGCCAACCCCACAGGCAACATTTTCGGGCGGGCGCCGATAGCAATGTCCTCATCACCGGCCAGCACCCGCGTAATCGCATGCTCCGGATCCCCGGTATGCAGCTTGATCTCGATACGCGGGTGGTCGTGCCGAAAACGGCTGAGGATATCGAACAAAAAGCTGTAACTGGCCGTAACCGAGCAGTACATGCTCACCTCTCCGTACAATTCATCCGCCTGTTCCATCAGCGTGTTGCGGATGACATCCCACTGGGTCAATGCGTCCCGCGCGTAATTCAGGAACAGACCGCCCGCATGGGTCAGTGCCACACTGCGATTGTTGCGTTCAAACAAGGTGACACCTGCCTCCTCCTCCAGATGCCGGATGCTGCGACTCAGCGCAGAAGGACTGACATGGCTGGCCTCGCTGGCACGGCCGAAATGTAGGCAGTCAGCCAGATTCACGAACTGTTTAAGGATCCGGGTATCCATGCAGGCAGTATTGCATAAATCGGCATACATTATTGCGTATATATCATTATACGCAATAGTAATTCAGCAGTATATTCATCGGCACCAGCTACGGATAAATCTTGATGGGGCCTGACCCCGACTAAAACCAACTTCGCAGCTAAAGCCATTCCTAACAAAACAGGTGAAGAATAATGCAGGTTTATTACGATAAAGATTGTGATCTTGAAATCATCAAGGGCAAGCACGTTGCGATTATCGGTTACGGTTCGCAAGGTCATGCGCATGCCTGCAACCTGCATGACTCCGGCGTGGAGGTCACCGTGGGTTTGCGACCTGATTCGTCTTCGCGCGCCAAGGCCTCGGCGCATGGCCTCACGGTAGCCGATGTGCCAGCGGCCGTTGCGGGTGCTGATCTGGTCATGATCCTGACCCCGGATGAATTCCAGAAGCGGCTCTACCTTGATGAGATTGAACCCAATATTAAGCAAGATGCCACACTGGCTTTCGCGCACGGTTTCGCGATCCACTTTAAGGAAGTTGAACCGCGTGCTGACCTCGACGTCATCATGATCGCGCCGAAAGCACCGGGCCATACCGTGCGCACCGAGTTCACTCAAGAGCGGGGTATTCCGGATCTTGTGGCTGTCGCCCAGGACGCTTCGGGCAATGCCAAAGCCACAGCCCTGTCGTACGCATCTGCTATCGGCGGTGGTCGCACGGGCATTATCGAGACTAGTTTCAAGGACGAATGCGAAACCGATCTGTTCGGTGAGCAGGCCGTCCTGTGTGGCGGTTGCGTGGAACTCGTGAAGGCAGGCTTCGAAACTCTGACCGAAGCCGGTTATCCGGCCGAGATGGCTTATTTCGAGTGTTTGCATGAACTGAAACTGATCGTGGATCTGATGTACGAAGGCGGTATCGCCAACATGAATTACTCGATCTCAAATAATGCCGAGTATGGTGAGTACGTGACCGGCCCGAAGATCATCAACGCTGAATCACGTGCTGCCATGCGAGAAGCCCTGGCCAATATCCAGAGCGGCCAGTACGCCCAACGCTTCGTAAATGAAGGTGCCAACGCGTACCCGGAAATGACCGCGGCACGCAAAGCTAATGCGGCTCACCCAATCGAGAAGGTTGGTGCTGAGTTGCGGGCTATGATGCCGTGGATCGCAGCCAACAAGATCATCGACAAAACCAAGAACTAGTCGCAGCCCTACCGCCAGACTATATTAAGGATTGCAGTCAGAGACTCTTTACAATGGCGGAAATGGACGTAGTTTGCGGGTACTGTCCGCCGCTTATGCTTTGCCTGTAAAATAGCCCGCCTGCAGACTATAACAATTGGTGTCTTGCACCAAATAACAAAGGATACAGATTCATGATTTTGCTTACCGGTATTACGGGCAACAATGGCGGCGCGACCGCGACTGCATTGCTGGAAAAAGGCGTGAAGTTTCGGGCGCTGGTCCGAGACCTGGAGAAAGCATCTGCCTGGGCGGACAAGGGTGTTGAGCTCGTGCAGGGCGACCTGAACGATCCTGCTTCAGTCGAAGCCGCCCTGGACGGCATCGAGAGCGCTGTGCTGATCCTGTCAAACGGATCGGATCAGGAGCGCCTGGAACTCGCTTTCATTGCAACCGCTAAAAAAGTCGGCCTGCCCTGGATTCTCAAACTGTCCTCGCCTGAAGCCGTGCGCGGTACCACCAGCCCGATTCCACTGGCACACATTGCGGCCGAAGACGCCATCAAGGATTCCGGTATGAACTGGACTCTCGTGCGCCCCAGCTTTTTTATGCAAAATTTCCGCGGCTCAGTGCCACAGGCCCTGGCAACCGGAAAATTATCGATGCCGATGGGCAACGGCAACGCTGCACTGACCGATTGCATGGATGCGGGTGTGTTCATCGCACATGTGCTGACAAGTGATAATCCCGAACAGCATTATGGCCAGTGCTATGACATCACCGGCCCGGACGAGGTGATGACTTTTGCCGAAATTGCCAGCGCTATCGGCAAAGCCATAGGCCGTGATGTCGAATACGACGACTGCGACCCAAAAGGTTTCCAGGCGGCAATCCGCCCGTTTATGTCCAGCGACTGGCACTCGGATGCGGTAGCCATCCTGTTCTCAGAGATTGCGGACGGCACAACGCCGGGAGTCAAGACCAATACTTTTCAGGAAATCACGGGGCAGTCTGCCACCTCGTTTAAAGAGTTTCTGCAGACCCTCGCCTAAAACAATAAGAATTCCTTACAAGCCGGGTCGAGCCTCAAAGCCCCATTGCGACTCTCCCGGAGCAATGTCGATGCCGGCTGATGACATCAGCCCGTAGAAATCACCTGAGATTTTCGTGAGCAGTCATGTCAGGTATTTCGCGCCCGCGTTCAGAATCCGTGAGTTGGTAGTGTCACTGCTTTTGAATGAAATGGCAGGCTTGATTGAAGCAAACTTGTTTTTTGCGTATTCAAGCAATTCAATTATTTCCTTGCCCCAGATTGGGTGACCAAACAGATAGCCCTGGGCTATGTCACAACCACTTTCGCGAAGAAACTCTAGCTGCCGTTCCGTCTCTATGCCCTCTGCGACTGTCTTCAGCCCAAAGCTTTTGGCCAGAGAAATGATGGCTTTACAGATGTGATCGCAATCCGCATCCAGTGTGACATCCGCCACAAATGACTTGTCGATCTTCAGAATATCGATCGGAAATTTGCGCAAGTATGCCAAACAAGAGTTACCCGTGCCAAAGTCATCAATAGAAATTTTCAGGCCTATTTCTTTCAGGCAATTCAGACGCTCCAGGGAAGCATCAATGTCGTCCATTAACAGCCCTTCAGTCAGTTCCAGCTCAATCAACTCAGGATCAATCTCATTGATTTTGAGAGTCTCGACGATCTTGTCGACAAAATCCGCCTGCTGAAACTGGCGTACAGAAATATTGATTGATACAGGAACAATCTTGAGTCCTTTGCTTTTCCAGAGCTGAATAGTTCGGCACACGTCATCCAGCATCCAGTAGCCCAAAGGCACAATGTCACCGCTCTCTTCAGCGGCGTGTAAAAATTCATCCGGACGAACCAGGCCTCGTGTCGGGCAGTTCCAGCGAATCAACGCTTCTATACCCATAAGCTGATAGGTCTGCATATCAACCTTGGGCTGATAGACAAGCGAAAACTGCCTCAGACCTAGCGCCGCGTGCACATCCTCCGCTAGCTTGTGCCGCTGGACGAGGTCATCGTGCATGGTTTTGGTAAAAAATTTGAATTCGTTGGGACCGGACTCTTTGGCCTGGTACATGGCAATGTCAGCATTCTTCAACAAGTTCTGCGTATCCTCACCATCATCCGGATACACAGTGATGCCAACACTGGCAGTCACCACAATTTCGCGACCATCGATCAGAAAAACTTCATTCAGTGAGTTGATCAGCTTCCGCGCAGTAGCTTCGACATCGGTTACCTTTTCAAGACCTTCCACGACCAGTGCAAACTGGTTACCACCAAGCCGGCACAGCGCATCCCCCGCCCGGGTATGCATATATAAATGCTGGGCAACTTCCTTGAGCAGCAAATCGCCAGCTTCAAAGCCGAGCATGTCATTTACGGCCTTGAACTTGTTCAAATCGATATAAAACAGAGCAACTTTGCTTGTACCGCGTTCTGCCCGGGCGATCGCCGCATCCAGATGACCGGGAAGAAACTCACGGTTCGGTATGCCCGTCAAGTTGTCGTGCTGGGTAAGGTAATTCAGCTGCAACTCGGCGCGCTTGCGCTCAACAGCGTAGCGAATTGCACGCAGGATAATGCGACCCTTGTCTTCCCACTTAACCAAGTAGTCGTGCACGCCCTGGTTCAGGATGCTTATTGCGAAATCTTCATCATCCTGACTACTCAGCACCACGATCGGTACCTTGGGGTCAGCATTCTGCACCGCTTCGACGCATTCCATGCCATTGCCATCGGGCAACCTTATATCAAGCAGAACCACATCAAAATCATCTTTTCGCAGTGTGCTCGTACCGTCTTTTAAGGTGCTGACATGGGTCAGTTCGATATCATCGACGCGACTATGTTGCAGTGAAGACCTCAGAAAATCTGCATCGGTATTATCGTCTTCGATCAAAAGTAACTTCATTTACGTATATCCAGATCATGCTTGGGACTCAATGAATACAGGCTTGCCCAATAGATAGTTCGCCCCAATAGATAGTTCGCCCCAATATAAAGGCCGCCCAAATATAGCGAGCGACCGTATGAATACCCTACGAATTTACCTGCGTGGTAACCGAGACCGCCTTCACATTAGTGCATTGGACAAATGTGAACTGGATCACGTTAGATTTCGATCTGATTGAACCCCAGAGTCAGGCTGGCTCTGAGATCACCAACTACCGGCTATGCAGTCGGGCTATCAACATAAGCAAACCGGAGCGTTGCTTTGCCATCAATGTTCACTTTTTCGGTGAACATAGCAACTGGCCGTACCCAATAGCCACCGTCCCCATATAGTGGCACGTAGAGCACCATCAGCTCTTTGGTCTCAGAATCGCGGGCGAACCCCACTACACTGTAATCATTGCCCTTAAAGTGCCGGTAAAGGCCAAGTGGTATCGGATTCTCATCATGCATGGTCACACCATAAACCATACCCGGCCACAATGGTGTACTCTGACAAACTTACATATAGCCGCTAAAACTAAATAACAGGAATCAATACATAAGTAATCCTGATGGCTGCCAAACGCTACCGAAAAAAGGTAGAGGCCATGCTTGCCTCTGCAGATATCCTCATCGAAGGCACCCGCCCCTGGGACGTGCGCGTACTCAACGAGGATATATATGAACGCGTTGCCGTGGAGGGGATGCTCGGCGTCGGCGAGGGCTACATGGATGGCTGGTGGGAATGCGACCAGCTGGATGAAATGATCTGCAAAGCTTTCAGGGCCAACTTCCATAGCGAAATTCGTCCGCTGAAGTACTTGCTGTTTACGCTTGATGCGCAACTGCGCAACCTGCAGCGCAAGGCGCGTGCTTTCCAGGTTGGTGAGCAGCATTATGATCTTGGAGACAATCTGTATCGGGTGATGCTCGACCAACGCATGATTTACAGTTGCGCATACTGGAAAAATGCAGAGACACTTGACCAGGCACAGGAAAACAAGCTGGATCTCATTGCCCGCAAGCTGCAGTTCGAACCCGGCATGAAAGTTCTCGACATCGGTTGTGGCTGGGGCGGCGCACTGCACTACTTCGTCGAAAAATACGGCATCAGCGGTGTGGGCATCACCATATCCCGTGATCAGCAACGTACCGCGCAGGAACTATGCACGGATCTGCCTGTTGAAATCCGGCTGCAGGATTATCGTGATCTCAACGAGCAGTTTGACAGCATCTATTCAGTTGGCATGTTCGAGCACGTTGGCCACAAAAACTATGACGCATACATGCAAACCGTACGTCGCTGCCTGAAGCCCAACGCACTATTTTTATTACATACGATTGGTGGCCGGTTCTCTCAAGCACGAACCGACCCCTGGCTGACACGCTATATTTTCCCGAATGGCATGCTCCCCTCTCCTGCAACAGTGGTTTTGCATTGACCGGTGCCGTGTCTCTGGAGTGTACGTCGAAGTCCGTCATCCTTGGTTTCCTGTTGATATTGAACGATCAGCGAATATTGTCGTCGTTCTAGCCACCGGGTACGCCTTCTCGGGAATATACGATTCGCCAGAGCTGGTTGCCGCCGGCACGGAAGCGACCGGCACAGGCGAGC
>PVMS01073591.1_pt1 | contig 12930 bp, 14 predicted proteins | sample 1853461 | NCBI WGS metagenome assembly PVMS01 (sample SAMN08582032, study PRJNA380276) | Marine sediment metagenome, whole genome shotgun sequencing project. | isolation source: ocean sediment barecode stripped | collected 2017 | reverse complement strand
TGGCGTGCTCACCGCCGTCCGCCGCACCAATATCGAGACGCCGGCACAACGTGACGCTATTGCCCTCCTCGGCATCGACCCGGTTGCCGAATTCGCCGGCAAGACGATGGCCAGCACACTGCTGCTGCTGGCGTTCGAGATCGTGATGGGTGCGGTCACCGTCGCGCTTTACGGGCTCGATCTGGCCGGGTGGGAATGGATGCTGGTCGTCATGCCGTTGACGGCCATCGGCCTTGCTGAGCTGGGCACTTTGTCGGGTGCGATAACGGCCAGCGTCAATGCCGGACCGGCCCTGGTTCCACTCCTCGTGACCCCGCTTGCCATTCCGTTGTTGCTCGGCGCGACACAAACCGTTGAAGCAATAGACACAGATGGGGGTAATCTGTCGTGGCTGGTGCTGATGACGATCGTGGTTCTGGTCCTTGCGATCGTCGGTGTGGCCACGGCGCGACCCCTACAGGAGACACGATGACGACCGCAACGCGTAAACGTCCCTCGGTGCTTGACATCGTGGCCGCCGTTGCCGTGCTCGCCGCATTCGGGTTTGCCGTCGGCAGCCCTCGTGTCGAGTCTCAGGGCGAATCAGCCCGGATGCTTTTCATCCACGTGCCAACTATCTGGCTGGCTTACCTTGCGTTTGGGGTCACGTTCGTCGCCAGCGTCGTGTATCTCATGACGCGGAAGCTGCGGTGGGACCACGTCGCAGGATCGTCGGCGGAGATCGGTGTTGTTTTTACGACTGTTGCCATCATCGGCGGGATGATCTGGGGCAAAGCCACGTGGAACGTGTATTGGACCTGGGACGCCCGGCTCACCCTGACAGCCATCATGCTCTTTGTCTACATCGGATATCTGGCGTTGCGGAGGGCGATTGCCGACCCTGAGGCGCGGGCGCGGCGTACCGCGGTGCTCGGCATCCTCGGGCTGGTGCAGCTTGTCCCGGTGCACTTCTCGGTTACGTGGTGGCGGACCCTGCACCAGACGAACACCTTCCGGCCGCGCGACATTCAGATGGACGGCCCGATCCTGGCGGCGCTCCTGGTTTCAGTCGCAGCCTTCACCGTTGTCTACGCCGCGCTGCTGCAACATCGCGTCGAGTTGGCCGAATTGGAGCTCGCCGCCCACATCGCGGGTGCCGCTGCCGAGGGACCTGTGGCCGGGGATGCCGTGAGCGCCCCGTCGGTACAACAGTCCGGAGCTGAGTCATGAGGTACGTCGTCGTTGGGTACTTCCTGACTTACGGCACGCTTATCGCATACGTAGGATTCCTTGTTGCACGATTGCGGTCCGCAGAGAAGAAGGTAGGCGAACAGACGTGATCCGCCGTTATTGGAAGTTCCTCGTCCCGGCTGTGCTGGTTCTTGGTTTGCTGGTGGTCTTGCTGGCCACCCTGTCCAGCAATCTTGTCTATTTCCGCACCCCTACTGAGCTGCTGACGGAAGTCGAGCCATCGTCCGACCGGCTTCGTCTCGGGGGACAGGTCATCGCAGGAACCGTCATTGAGAACGGCGAAACGCTTCTGCTGACGGTGACCGACGGCAGAGAAACCGCCCGGATCGAGCATGCTGGCGTCATCCCGCAGTTGTTTGCCGAAGGCCAGGGAGTCATCGTTGAGGGCACCTGGGACGGCGAGACATTCCATTCCGACTCGATGCTGATACGTCACGATGAGCAATACCGAACCGAGGACAACGTGATCTACGACTCGATTGATCACAAGCTCGACGAGTCGTGATCGCCACCGTCGGTTTTCTCGCCATCCTGCTGGCAACAGCAGCATCAATCATGCTGATCTCGCGCGCGTGGACAGCGTCCCGCAGTGAGGAAGCCGCCGTCCGCTCCATCGAAATGCCGGTTCTGATGTTGTTGGCCGGATCGATTGTCGCCTTCCTCTCGTTGGAGGCCGGCATCCTCTCCAACGACTTCACTCTTGAATACGCAGCCAGGAACTCGAGTTCCACGACGCCATTCATCTTCCAACTCGCCGGAGCCTGGGCTGCGCTCGAGGGGAGCATCGTTCTGTGGGGTGTAGTCCTTGCCATATTCACCTACCTGGTGGCGCGGTCGGTGAAGAACGGGGACCGGCTGGGGCTTACTGCTCTGGCCGTCTTCGGCGTCATTGCCCTTTTCTGGTTCGGGTTGATGGCCACAGTCTCCAACCCTTTCCGGGTCTGTACTGAAGTCATCTCCGGCTCTTGTGCTGCTTCGAGCTGGTTCCCGTTGGCGAATGCCGTCGCCCCCATCGACGGGATCGGGGCCAACCCGTTGTTGCAGAACCACATCCTGATGGCGATCCACCCACCGCTGCTCTACATCGGTTACGTGGGCTTCACTGCGCCGTTTGCGTTCGCCATGGCGGCGTTGATCCGCGGTGAGCAGGGGAGCGTCTGGCTGGAGCGCACCCACCGCTGGTCGGTTGTTGCCTGGGCTTTTCTCGGGTTCGGGATGCTGTTGGGTGCCTGGTGGTCGTACGAGGTGTTGGGCTGGGGCGGGTATTGGGCCTGGGATCCGGTCGAGAACGCTGCCTTCTTACCGTGGCTGGCGGCGACTGCCTTCATCCACTCTGCCGTTGTGCAGCGACGCCGTGGCATGTTGCAAGCGTGGAACCTCGTCCTGGTCATCGCCACGTTTGCCCTCACGATCCTGGGTACTTTCCTGACGCGATCCGGGACGATTATCTCGGTCCATTCGTTTACCCAGTCCGGTGTCGGGCCGGCGCTGCTGGTGCTGTTGATGGTCGTGATCATCGTGCCGCTTGGATTATTCGCATGGCGCTCTCATCTCCTCACATCTGCTCCACGGCTCGACTCGTTGGCCAGCCGCGAAGGGGCGTTCCTGTTCAACAACCTGGTCCTGACGGTGTTTGCGCTGGCGGTGCTGATGGGCACCTTGTACCCGATTGCTTTGGAGGCGTTTGGGGGAGCTCGCGTTTCGGTGGGGACGCCGTACTTCAATCGGGTGACCTTGCCGGTGGCTTTCCTGTTGTTGCTTGCAATGGGAATCGGGCCGGTGACCCCTTACCGCTATGCGCGGGCCAACGTCGTGTGGGAACGCATCGCCGCACCGCTTGTCATCTCGCTTGTAGTGGGCGCCGCGGCAGTGCTGGCAGGCGTGGAATCGATTCCCGTCGTCATCGTCATGGTGCTGGGCACTTTCGTCATCGCCAGCTCGCTGCGCGAGTACGTCAGACAGGTCGGCAAGGTTGACGGGCGACGAGTCGGCGCTGCCTCACGCGTGCTGCGTCGTGATCCGGGTTATTGGGGCGGCCAGATCGCACACATCGGTGTTGCGTTGCTGGCCGTCGGGATCGCCGCCTCGAGCGGAATGGCGTCCCGTGATCACGTGCGGGTTGCCGTCGGCGATTCTGTTCAGGTAGACGATTACTGCATCGTGTACGAGGCGGCAACTGCCCGTGTTGAGCCGCATCGGCGGGTTGATGGAGCCCGGTTCTCGCTCCGCACTGCGGACTGCTCGCATGAGATCGACGTTCTCGAACCAGTCTTCAACCAGTACGCCAGGCCTCCCGCTGTGGCGACGCCTGCGGTGCATACCGGATTGACTGAGGACGTGTTCATCGCCCTGGCCGCGGTGCCCGGCGAGGACGTCGTCATTGATGTGTTTGTGTTTCCTTTGATGTGGATGCTTTGGCTGGGTGGCACGGTCGCGGCCGCAGGCGGTATGTGGGCGGTGTTTGCCAAGAAGCCGAAACGGAAGGTCGTGGTCCCGGACGCTGCAGAGACGTCCAATGTCTGATGGCACACGGCGGGCGGCAGGTTGGCTCGTTGCGGTCATAGCCATTGGCGTGATGATCGGGGGGCTCTTGCCGAAGGCGGCTGTGGCCGATCCCGACGCACGCCAGCAGCAGTTGACTCAGCGGATCGCCTGTCCCTGGTGTCACGGCCAATCGCTCGCCGAATCCGACTCGGAGGTCGCCAAGGACCTCGTCGTCATCCTTCGGGAGAAGATCGACGACGGCTGGAGCGACGACCAGATTTATGCGTACTTTGCGTCGAGTTACGGTGACCACGTGTTGCTCGATCCGCCGTTGACGGGGTGGGGGATTGCCCTGTGGTCACTCCCGGCAGTGGCCTTTGTGGCCGGCGGGTGGATAATCTGGCGACGCCAGCGGGTGTCGGTATGACTCTCGAAGTCAATCGTATCCAGGAACAGATCGCACAAGCAGAACGTGACCTGGAGGAGATCAAAGACCAGGTTGCCATCGGGGATATCGATGCCGAGACAGCAGAACTCCTCAGTGCCCGTTACGCGGCCGAGCGCGACCGTTTGCAGAGCGAGCTCGATGGCCGGCCAGAGATCGATGACTCGCCGCCGGAGCTTGCCGCCATCGTTACCCCGCGGCGTCTCGCGGGTGCCGCCGTCCTTGTGGTGGCTGCCGCAGTGCTTGCTTTCGGCGTGACCCAGGCAGCTGGGAGCGGTAAGCCGGCAGTGGAGGGGGTCGCGGCCGATGTGCTGGCTAATGACGGCATCAACCTGGACGACATCACCAACGAGGAGATGGAGGTGGTCGTCTCCGAGAACCCCGATATCGCCCCGATGCGCCTGGCGTTAGCGGATCGCTACTTCAGGGAAGGCGACTTCGGGAACGCTTTGTCCCATTACATGTATGTCCTGGAGACCCTGAAAGTGCAGGACCCTTCCGCCCTCGCCAACGTCGGATGGATGAGTTATCTCTCTGGAGTCCCTGATGTCGGTGCTTCGTTTGTCGAGCAGAGCATCGAGGTGCAATCCGACGCCGGCATTGCCTTTTGGTACCTGGCGAATATCCGTTTCGCCGGCCTGAATGATCCGGCGGGCGCTATCGAGCCGCTCGAGAAGCTGCTCGCCTACGAGAATTTGCCCGACGACCTGAAAGCCGAGGCCGAGAGTCTCCTGCCCGCAGCCACTGCGACACCATGACCGACGCACGTGACAAAAGCTCCGGGCGCCTCTTTTGGCTGGTGGTCGCGGCGGGGATCGCCGTGATGGTCTTTGGCATCATCTTCGCCGGCCGTTTTGACGCCGACATCACGCTCACGCCATCACCGCTGATCGACGAACCGGTCCCGGATGTCACCATCAGGTACCTCGACTCAGTAGAAGAGTTCCGCCTCAGCGATTACAGGGGCGACGTCGTGGTGCTGAACTTCTGGGCCTCGTGGTGTCTCAACTGCCGGGTCGAACACGCTGCGCTCAACGCTGCCGCCGTCGGCTTCGAGGATCTTGGCGTCACCTTCATCGGCGTCTCGTACCAGGATCGAGAGTCCGCCAGCATCACCTTCCTCGACGAACTAGGAAGAGTCGACCCTTACGTATACGGAATCGACGAGGACTCCCGCACCGCGGTCGAATTCGGCATCCTTGGCCTCCCCGAGACCTTCTTCATCGACCGCGAAGGAATCATCCGCGGCAAGGTCAGCGGCCCCGTCGACGCCGAATTTCTCAGCCGAACCATCGACGCCATCGTCCTCGGCCAAGCCATCGACCCCCAAACCACCACCGACGAAGTAGAAAACCGCTAGCCGAGCGTGCGGCAAGCGGTGGCAATCAGTCCCCCCTCTTGGGGGAAAGTACCGCAGCGGCGGAGCCGCTGGGGTAGGGGGTCTGAGCAGGTGTCCGAGTCGCGGTCGCCCGTCCCCTACTTAGCCCCTCGAATTACCAGCCCATCCAACAACGTCTGCGACGTCGCGGCGATATCCGCCACTGCCGCATCGAACACATCGGTGTTGTGTTTTGCCGGTTGGCGGAAGCCGCTGATCTTGCGAACGAACTGGAGAGCGGCGGCTTCGATCTCTTCCGGTGTGGCTGGGGTCGACCCCTCGCGGAGTTGTTTGATACTTCTGCACATATGATGACCCTACATGTCAGAGATCGAACGAGAACACTGGGACCAGCGATACGCCGCTGAAGGCGCCCGTAGCACAGAACCGGCGACATTCCTGCGCGAGGTGACGCCACAGTTCCCTCCAAGAGCACGGTTGCTGGATGTCGGCGGAGGTATTGGTCGCAACGCTATTTGGTTGGCCAAGCTCGGCCACGAGGTCACAATCGCCGACATCTCCGAGAGTGGCCTGGCGATTGCTCGTGCCGCGGCGAAGTCGGCCGGAGTGACGATCGCCACGGTTTGCGGGGACCTCGACGCCGGCTCGCTTCCGGAGGGGCCATGGGACGTTATCGTCGACTTCCACTTCATCAAGCGTGACCTGTTCCCACGGTTCCTTGAAGCGCTCAGACCGGGCGGTCTCCTGGTCTTCTGCCAGGCGACCGTGCGCAATCTGGAGCGTCACGATCGGCCCCCACGGCCATATCTGCTGGGCGAGGGTGAAGGCTGGGATCTGCTCGAAGGATACGAGTTGCTCATCGCACGCGAAGGCTGGTCCGCCGAAGGCCGCCACGAGTTTGAGACGCTGGCACGGGCACCGCTATCGGCAGAACGGAGCCGCCACTCTGGACCCGCGTAGCCCAGACTCCCTGACTTCGGGCCATTTGTGGATTCAGTGTCATATTCGGGTTCTAGCATCTACGAGTATCGCGATGTGAGGAGCCGTTCTTGTCCACCGAAACCGAGTACCGCCTACCAAGATCGGTTGTCCCGTCCCGTTACGAGTTGACGCTCGCTCCCGATCTTGCAACGGCGTCATTCACAGGTAGCGAGACGGTCGACGTCGAGGTCGTAGAGCCGGTTCGTGAGATCGTGCTCAACGCGATCGAGCTGGTGATCGATGCGGTTGAGATGGTGAACGCCGACGGCAAGAAACTTGCGGCAACCGTCGGCTACGACGCCGACAACGAACGCGTCACGTTCCGCTTCGATGAGGAGCTTGCCCCCGGACCCTGGCAGCTCAACGCCAACTTCAGCGGAATCCTGAACGATGACCTCCACGGCTTCTACCGGTCGACCTACAAGGACGACGACGGGAACGAGCAGGTGATCGCCACGACCCAGTTTGAGGCCACCGACGCCCGCCGGGCATTTCCCTGTTGGGATGAGCCTGACCTCAAAGCGACATTCGTGGTGAGTCTCGTCGTCGCCGAAGGATTGGTTGCTGTTTCCAATGGAAGCGAGGAATCGACCGAGCCCACCGACGACGGCAAGGTCGTGCACCACTTCACCGAGACGATAAAGATGGCGACATACCTGGTCGCGTTCATCGTTGGCGACTTCGAGATCAGTGGCCCGGTTGACGCCGCCGGGGTCCCTCTCCGGGTGCTGCACACGCCGGGGAAGGCACACCTCGCCTACTTTGCTCTCGAGGTCGGAGCGTTTGCCCTCGACTATCTCGCGACCTACTACGACATTCCCTATCCGGGGGACAAGCTCGACATGATCGCGGTTCCTGATTTCGCCTGGGGGGCGATGGAGAACCTCGGTGCGGTCACCTACCGCGAGACCACGTTGTTGGTAGATCAGAAGCGGGCAACGCAGGACGAGATGGCCAGGGTGGCCGACGTCATCTCGCACGAGCTCGCCCACATGTGGTTTGGGGACCTCGTCACCATGAAATGGTGGAACGGAATCTGGCTCAATGAGGCCTTCGCCACGTTCATGGAACTCAAATGTGTCGACGCTCTCCGACCCGAGTGGAAGCGGTGGCTTAGCTTCGCCCACTTCCGTGCGCAGTCGATGGACGTCGACGGGCTTACTTCGACCCGGCCGGTCGAATTCGAGGTCGATTCCCCGGCGGAAGCCAACGAGATGTTCGACACGCTGACGTACGGGAAAGGCTCGTCGGTGCTGCGCATGCTGGAGCAGTACCTGGGCGAAGAGACCTTCCGGCGGGGCATCAGCAGATATCTCAAGAAGCACGCCTACGGGAACACCGAAACGGATGATCTGTGGGCGGCGCTTGAGGCCGAGTCGGGGGAACCGGTTGGCGAGATGATGAGCGGGTGGATCTATCAGGGTGGCTACCCGCAGCTGACGGTCACCCCGGCCGAGGGTGGTTTCCATCTTGAGCAGCGGCAGTTCCGGTTCCTTGGCGGTGGCGAGTCCGACTGGCGAATCCCGGCTCTGTACCGGTCCGGATCCGAAGAGAGCAGAGTTGTGGTTTCGGATGCGGTGTTTGTCGCTGCAGAGGGCAAGGACTTCTTGCTCAACAGTGGTGGTGATGGTTTCTACCGGGTCAACTATCCAGCCGAGATACTCGACAGGTTGGCAGCCGACCTTCCCGAGTTGGCTCCTGCCGAGCGCTACACACTGATCGCCGACACCTGGGCGAATGTGTTGGCGGGCGAGACCCCCGCCGAGGACTTTATGGGCTTGGTGGGCGCCCTGGACGGCGAGTCGGAACCCGATGTGTGGGGTGTCGCCATCGGTGGTCTGGCGGAGCTGGGCCGGGTGATCTCTTCTGAAGACCGGGCGGGGTTGCAGCGTCTTGTGCGAGATTTGGTGGGTGAGCAGGCGACCGCGATGGGATGGGTTCCCTCCGACGGCGAGAACGACCTGCAGCGTCAGCTGCGGGGCTTGCTGTTGCGGACTCTCGGCAACCTGGGCGACGACACGGCTACCCAGGCAACGGCCCGGGACGTCTTCGATCAGTCGATCGCCAACCCGGATTCGGTGGACGCGGATGTGGCGGTGGCCGCCACCACAATCGTGGCTGCCAACGGGGCGGTCGCTGAGTTCGATCGCTTCATGGAGTTGCGGTCTGAAGCCAAGAGCCCCCAGGACGAGGTTCGTTTCCTCCGCGCTGCAGCTGCGGTTCCTGAGAAGGAAACCGCCACCCGTTTGGTCGAGATGGTCCTAGCCGGTGAGATCAGGAGCCAGGACGCCAATTGGGTGTTGGCCCGCCTGCTGGGACACCGCGACACCGGCGCCACGGTGTGGGGGTTGGTTAAGGAGCACTGGGATGAGATTCTCGGCTCGATGCCGCCGCAGAACCGGCGCCGGATGCTCGACCTGATCATGTATCGATCGGAACCCGAAGTTGCTGCCGACATTGCGGAGTGGTTCGAGTCGCACTCGGTCGGAGGAGCCGACAGGTTCACGGCGCAGCAGTTGGAGCGGCTCCAGATCCGGGTTGGGCTTCGGGAGCGTGAAGGGGAGCGGCTCAGGAAAGTGTTGGCCGACTAGCCGTCGACGCCACGATCGAGCGCAAGAACTAGCAACAGCAGCGATCCGAGGAAGAGCCCGAGGCCGATTGCCATTGGCGTGATTGATCCGGACATCACCAGGGCCAGGACTCCGAGAAGCAGCCCGAGCTCGGCAATAGCGGTCCGCACGACGAAGCCCATCTGGAGCTTTACCGGGCTCTGGGTCTGCTCGCTGGCACCCGACCACCACTGGAGAGCAATCAATAGCCCCGCTATTCCGAACACGCTCGCGGCCAATGCCCCGCCGTCGGCCAGGTCCGGGTTGTCGGGCTCGCCCAGGTCGACCGATGAGAGCACTACGAAGATGGCGATCGCACCAGCGGCGAACGAAGCCGCCACAATCTTGAGTGTTCGTTTGGCTGCGTCGAGGTCTTGCACGCGAGCGACTGTAGTTACCTACATGCAGGTAGCGTCGGCGCATTGTGGGTTCGTTAGTGTTCAGCGGGTATTGCCGAGCGAGGAGGACCGGGTTGCGGGTCGTAACCATCGATGGGGGACCACTGCAGATCGCCGACGTTGTCGACGTGGCCGATGGCCGCGCCACCGTCACCGTAGGGTCGGGCGTTGCCGAGCGGATGGCGCCAGCTCGCCGGCTCGTTGAACAGGTCGTCGCCGAGGGTCGAACCGTCTACGGGATCACAACCGGTTTCGGGCGACTGGCGACCACTCACATCGAGCCTGATCAAGCTGCCAGCCTTCAGATCGGCTTGCTGCGCAGCCACGCCGCCGGTGTCGGGGACCGTCTCGGTGACCGTACCGTGCGCGCCATGCTGTTGCTCCGGGCACGGACGTTGTCCCAGGGTCACTCCGGGGTGCGCCCGATCATCGTTGAGCGGCTGGTCGAGATGCTGAACCGGGGTTTGCTTCCCGTGGTTCCGGGACAAGGGTCTGTCGGTGCGTCGGGGGATCTTGCTCCATTCGCCCACCTCGCCCTGCCTCTTATTGGCGAGGGGCAGATCAAAGTCGACGGAGTCGAGATGGATGCCGCCGAGGCGTTGGCTGCTGCCGGGTTGGAGCCGATCGTGTTGGCCCCGAAGGAAGGCCTGAGTCTCCTCAACGGAACCGAAGGCATGCTTGCTCTCGGGGTTCTCGCTCTGGCCAGGGCACGCTCGCTGGTCAACGCGGCCGACATCGCCTGCGCCTTGTCGGTTGAGGGGCTCCTCGGCTCGTCGAAGCCTTTCATGGCGAAGATTCACGAGCTGCGGCCCCATCCCGGCCAGATCACCTCGGCCGCCAACATCGCACGGCTCCTCGAAGGGTCGGAGATTGTTGCCAGTCACGCCCACGACATGGTCCATGCGGTTCAAGACGCATACAGTCTTCGTTGCGCGCCCCAGGTCCACGGCGCAACCCGCGACACCCTTACGCATGCGGAGGCCGTGTTCACCACGGAACTCGGGTCGGTGGTCGATAACCCCATCGTATTTGCCGACGACGGGACCGTGATCTCGGGTGGCAACTTCCACGGCCAGCCGTTGGCGGTCGTGCTCGATTTCCTGGCCATCGCGGTAACCGAACTCGGGTCGATCTCAGAGCGGCGCACCGACAGGATCCTTGATCCCGATCGCTCAGCCGGTCTCCCTGCCTTCCTGGCACCGAACCCGGGCATTAACTCCGGGTACATGCTGTCGCAGTACACGGCCGCGGCATTGGTAGCGGAGAACCGGGTGCTGTCACACCCTGCATCCGTTGAGTCGATCCCTACCTCGGGTTCCCAAGAGGACCACGTGTCGATGGGGTGGGGGGCTGGTCGCAAGCTCCACGACGTCCTTGCCAACACGGCCCATGTGATTGCGGTCGAGGTGATGTGCGCGGTTGCGGCCATCGAGCACCGAGCCCCTCTGGCCGCCGCGGAGCTGACCCGGGAAGCTGTCGCCAGGGTTCGCAGAGTGGTGTCGCGGTTGGAGGACGACCGTCCAATCGGACCCGACATTGAAGCTATTGCGTCGATGCTTAACGACGGTGGGCTCGATCATCTCGTCGGTAACTAGTGCGGTGCTGTTGCATGCGCACAATGTGGGTTCACTAAGACAGGGAGTAAGACATGGGTTTTCTGGATACCGTCAAAGGTTGGTTCGGAAAAGCGAAAGATACCGCCGGTGACGTTGCCGAGAAGGCCGGCGATGCCGCCGAAGGTGCTTGGGATAAGACCAAGGACGTAGCGGGCGACGTTGCTGAGAAGGCCGGCGATGTTGCCGAAAGCGTCAAGGATAAGCTCGACGGTGATGACGAGCCCGAGGCGTAGCCACCACTAGTCGATGTTAGGAAGACCGTCGGTTAGGCCGGCGGTCTTCTCGCGTCACGACGCCGCGATGGTGAGTGTGACGTCGCGAGCGTCAGAGCTCTGGATGTAGTCGGCAACGACCCAACTTGGCTGAGGCACGAGATCAGCCTGTCGCCATTCGACGCCGGCCACCCCGTCGATCCACACGCTTTCGGCTTGTGATTGTGGCGGCGCCACGCCAACGGCGACCAGGGCGGAGTTGGTGCCGGCCGGCAGGACCGGGATTTCAACCCACAGCTCATGCCACTCGCCGTCACTCACCAGGGGTAGCTCGATATCGATGGTGTCCAAGGGGGTGGACTTCGGTTCCCGGGTGGGGTCGGTGTCGTCGAAGTTGTATGCGATCACCCTGACGAACGGTATGCCGGCTCCGACCCGTTTCGCCCATACTCGAACCGAATATGTGGCGATACCGTCGACCGGTTGTCCGTTCTCGTCAAACCGTCGGTGCGCAGGCAACGACACTCTGGCAGCGGTGCGCGCCGTCGCTTCATCCAGATGCTGCGAAGTCCGGTTGAGGCGAATCGTCCAGGGGCCCGCCGGGCTGTCCAGGTCAATCTCGAGAGAGTCCGGAGGCAGAGACCACTCCAGCCCGGCCTCGATAACTCCGTCGGCCTGAACATCTTCGAGATCGCCGTACCCGAATAGGTCGCGGCCGATGAGAAGCCCGTCGGCGGCGTCGTCGGTTAGAACCAGGGTGTTGTCGAGCGCCAGGGGCGTGCCCGCGGTGAGCGATTGGGCCGTCGTAGCGGTGGCATTGAGGGGCACGATGGTTCCTCTGCCCTGGTCGGAGATGACGGTGGCGGTTACCGGCGCTGCGGTGTGCGACGAGCCGATGCGCAGGTCCGGGAGGCGAATCGACTCGGCATCCTGCAGGGAAGCCTCAGTGATTTGTCGCAGGATGCGATCGGCAATGTCGCCACCCACCGCGACCGGCCGATAGTCGTCGAGCATCACCGGGTACAACGTGGCTTCGAGTAGTTCTGTGCCCTCGAAGACTGTTCGCAGCACTACCGACGGGTGGGTGACCAGGAAGTCCTGACCGAAAACGAAGTTGCCCAGGCTGTACGCAATCAGCGTGTCCTCGTAGATCTCGAATCGATGGAGCACGTGGGGGTGATGACAGATCACCAGGTCGGCACCCCATCGACGGCGGCGCGGGTCGCCCGACCGAAGAAGTCGGAGCTCACCTCGGCGAACTGAAACCCACCGTGTAGTTGCACAACGACCAGGTCGGCTCCGGCGGCCCGTGCCGCGGCGACGCTCTCTTCTACTGCATTGCGGGAGTAGTGCGCCGCACCTCCGTGACCGCGTCGCGCCACCCAGTCCTGGAGTTCCGGATACGGACGGGCAATGTCCCGCCACAGGTCGGCGGCATCGCCAGGGGCCAGCTCGGCCTCGAGCTGGTCGTATAGGTCCCAGATTGCGCCCGGCCGGCGTTCGCTCAACGCTACATAGGCGGGATCGCGCTCATTGCCGAAGCCAAAGGTGCGTGCCTCGTACTGCCACTGATCCTTCTCGGCAGTGGCTGCCGGTACCGGTGGGGTCGCGGTTGG
>PVMS01013922.1_pt1 | contig 12935 bp, 11 predicted proteins | sample 1853461 | NCBI WGS metagenome assembly PVMS01 (sample SAMN08582032, study PRJNA380276) | Marine sediment metagenome, whole genome shotgun sequencing project. | isolation source: ocean sediment barecode stripped | collected 2017 | reverse complement strand
GGTAATTGTGTAGCCAGTAAACTCCCAAATGCGAATAATATAATCGCGAGCCATTTTGCAGTATTTGGGGCTACGCCGCCAGTAATTAGGGGCCGCTCTGGGCGGTTAATACGATCAACATCCATATCGCAATAATCATTTATTACATTGGCAGCGGCATTATAAGAAACAACCACCCCGATGATTAAAAACACAGTGGCGATTTCATTCAATTGCTGCAGAATCGAAGCTGAAATTAAAACAGTCACCGCTCCAATAATGAGATTCAGAGGACGTAATATTTTTATATGTCCGTTTAAAGAACTCACGCTAATCGGGCTTTTATAATACGTTCATCGCCATTAAGATCTCTTATTAATTCAATTGAATTAAATATAGGGCTCCCGAATAATTCTTGTACCTTTTTGGGGTGCCTGCCACGGCCTACTTCCATTAAAATATATCCGTTCTTCTTAAGGATTTGAGGAGCGATTGCTAGCAGTCTTTTATAAAACACCATTCCGTCTTCAAAGTCGGTCAATGCTGCCTGCGGCTCAAAATTTTTCACGTCATCAATTAAATTTTCTATTTCTTCATTAGGTATGTACGGCGGATTTGACACTATTAATGAAAATTTATTCTTAGGAATTTCCTTTAAAATATCGATTAATTTGAATTCTATATTTCTTATTTCATGCGCTTCAGCGTTTTTACTGGCGTTTTCAATTGCATTATGTGAATTATCAATCCCAGTTACTTTAGCGTTTGGCAGTTCACGGGCCAAGGTTACGGCAATGCAACCGCCACCGGTACCAATATCCAAGATATTAATATTTTTATCATTTTTTGTTATTCGGAGTATAGCATCAATTAGTTGTTCTGTCTCAGGCCTTGGAATAAATACCTTGGAATCTACAATAAATTTTCTCCCGAAAAATTCAGTTTGCCCAGTTATATATTGGAGCGGTTCCTGAGTCAATCGGCGCTTTATCCAGGATCGTAATGTCTTTAATTCCTGCTTTGAAAGGGGCTTTTCAAAACGTAAATACAGATCTACTCTTTTACAATTAAAAAGGTCCTGTAATAGCCATTCGATTTCGCGTCGCGGATTATCAAACCCCAGCTTTTTGAAATATTGCCTGGCCCAGTTAATTACATCAATTACCCGCCAAATTTGATTTCCATTACGGGTATTGATATCCATTTATTCTGCCATTAGTTGCGATTGCTGATCGGATAAACGGAGTTGCTCAATTAAATCCATTAAATCGCCGTCAAGCATTTGCTCAAGATGGTATGAAGTATAGTTAATCCTATGGTCAGTAATCCTGCCTTGTGGAAAATTATATGTTCGTATCTTTGCTGAACGATCGCCAGTGGAGACTAATGATTTGCGCTCCTCAGCCCGTTCTTGTGCCAGACGTTCTGCTCTTGGGCCAATAATCTTGATCTTAAAACTTTGAGTGCTGCGGCGCGGTTTTTATGCTGAGAGGATTCATCCTGGCAGGTAACCACCAGTCCCGTAGGTAAGTGTGTAATTCTTATCGCCGATTCGGTCTTATTGACATGCTGACCGCCGGCTCCGCTAGCGCGATAGGTGTCAATTTTTAAATCTTCATTACGTACATCAATGTCAGCTTCCTGTGCTTCCGGTAATACCGCAACCGTTGCGGCGGATGTGTGAATTCTTCCGCTGGCTTCTGTTTTAGGTACGCGCTGGACGCGATGAACCCCGCTTTCAAATTGCATATTGCCGTAGGCTCCTTTACCAATAATAGAGAAAATTATTTCTTTTAATCCACCAATCCCGGTTGGATTGGTGTCCATAATTTCATATTTCCATAATTTACGTTCGGCATAACGTGTATACATTCTGTATAAATCAGAAACAAATAAAGCCGCTTCTTCACCGCCCGTCCCGGCCCGAATTTCGACAATGATATTTTTATCTTCATTTGGGTCGCGCGGTAACAATATAGTTTTAAGGGCATCTCCTAATTTCACAAGCTGTGCTTCTAGTCCAGGCAATTCTTCCTGCGCAATGTTTTTTAAATCCGGGTCGTTGCCTGCTAGCATCTCTTTATCATCTTCAATTTGCTCTACGATGCTGATGTATTCGCGACCCCTTAGAACGGCCTCTTCAAGCTGGCTTCTTTCGCGAGCTAACGCGGTGACCTTTGATTGGTTGGTTATAATTTCAGGATCAACTAACAATTGGTTTATTTCATCGAACCGTTCGATAATTGATTGAATCTTATTTATCATCCTACAGCCTCAGCAACATACTCTTTACCAGCTATTTCATCGTATTTATCACCAAAGGCTGATTTTAAGGCGATAATACCTACCTCAACCATGTCGTCCGCCGGTTGCTTTGTAGTGATCAATTGCAACCACAATCCCGGGGCGCGCATTAGTTTAAAGAACCAACTATCACCATGTCGTGCTGTAATTTTTATCACTTCATAAGAGATTCCCATGACTAATGGAATCAATGCCAGATGCGCTACCAGCCGTATAATTAAATTAATATCGCCGATCACAGCGATCAGTGCTGTATCGACAATAGTAAAAAAGATTATTGCTGAAATCATTACAATGAACATAAAACTGGTCCCGCAACGAGGGTGCTGGGTAGGAAACGATTGAGCAGTTTTTATCTCAACCGGCTTTCCCGATTCAAAATTATACACTACACGATGTTCAGCTCCGTGATACTGAAAAAGTCGTTTTACATCTTTCATCAACGAAATTGCCAGAAGGTAAAATATAAAAAATGTGATTCTGATTATCCCTGCCAGCAGGTTGAATGCCAATGCTTCTTTTTCAACTTGAAACAGATGCGTAGTTATCCAATATGGTCCAACCATGAACAGTAATAGGGCAAACGCTAAAGCAACGGCGGTTGATAAAATGCTGGCGATCTTACCGGGCTGATCTTTCTTGGCTTCATCGATAAACGCAATATCAGCTGACCACTGCAATGTTTTCATACCCATTTTTAAAGATTCATACAATGCCATCATCCCCCTCAGAATGGGTAGTTTCCAGATAGCCGATCTTTCGGTTCGAGATTGAAAATCATTACGTTCAATCTGAATATTACCCTTCGGATCGCGAACGGCCGTAGCATAAGCCCCAGGCACGCGCATCATTACACCTTCAATAACAGCTTGCCCACCGACTAAAATCGATGGTTTCATGAGCATTAGTGAAATTATGTTTTTCATAGATATAAAAAGGGCTTCCAAATAATACACATATTCCAGAAGCCCCTAATTTTAGTATAGTTATTGTGCTCTATGTTTGCCGTACTTTCTTTCAAATTTTTCAATTCTACCAGCCGTATCGACCAGCTTTTGTTTTCCAGAAAAGAAGGGATGGCAGACATTGCAAATGTCGATGCGTTGATCTTTCAGGGTGCTGTAGACCTGAAAAGAGTTACCGCAGGCACAACGCACAGTTCCCAAATTATATTCCGGATGAATCTTTTCTCTCATCCTTGACTCCTGTTAATCAAATAATTCTTCTATCGTTTTAGATTGTAAATTGATAATCTAATGACCGACTACAATAAATCCCTTTAACGGGTGCCAATTTTACTTAGATAAATTAAAATATACCCACACTATTTTTTCATTATTTTCTCAAAATTTCGCTGTTATTAATGAAATGATATAGTGCATTACAATTCATTGTGCGTAATATTGCTAGTTAAATTTTATTTTTAGAAATTAACAAAATCACAGTGTCAATTACAAATTGATATCCAGCGCAAGGAATTTATATATGAGCATTAGCCAAATGGCGCGAACCCTAAATGAATCAGCAACTATGAAGTTGAATGAAAAGGCCTCTATTCTTAGAGCTAAGGGCGAGCCAGTAATTCACCTCGGGGGAGGAGAACCCAAAAGTCGCGCTCCTTTTGATGCGATATTATCAACAACTGGTATGTTGAATTCAGCGGAGATTCGATACACGCCAGCCGATGGAACACCTGCTATGAAAAAAGCAATAATCCGCTATACTGAAGAATTTTATAATCGCTTAGTTGCACCAGAAAATGTCATTGCGACCAGCGGAGCAAAACAGGCAATAATGGTTGCCCTGCATGCAATTCTTAATCCGCAGGAAGAAGTTATATTCCCAGCACCTTACTGGGTCAGCTATCCTGAAATGGTAAAGTTATGCCAGGCTATCCCGGTAACTGCACTTCCTGAAGATGGCACTTTTTATCCCAAATTGCAGGATATTGAGGAAAAGGTCGGTTCTTACACAAAAGCTATTATTATCAATAGTCCAAATAATCCAACCGGTGCAATGTATTCCGAGGAATTTATTGCCGATGTTGTGGGGTTTTGTGAAAAACGTGATTTGTATTTAATCATGGATGACATTTACCATCGGTTGATTTTTGATGGCAGGACACCAATCAATTGTTATGATTTCGCCAAGGATCTGTCCGAAAATTCTAAATTAATCGTTGTGAATGGCGTCTCAAAGCAATATGCGATGACTGGGTACCGGATTGGCTGGGCGGTTGCAAATAAACGCCTCACCGAGGTTATGGGAATTATTCAAGGACATCAAACCTCGGGTCCATCAGGCTTGCTGCAAAAAGCAGCAATCGGGGCAATTAATGGTGTCCAGTCTTCCGTTGCGAGTCTACGCGCAACCCTGGAAAATAATCGTAATATTATGATTGATAGTCTTAAGTCTTTTGAAGGTATTAAGGTTACAGTACCTGATGGTACCTTCTATTGTTTTGCGGATTTCAGCGTTTATGGGAAAAATTCAAATGAATTGGCAGAATTTTTAATTGATAAGGTTCAGGTAGTCACCGTGCCTGGAGCGGAATTTGGTATGGAAGGCTACCTAAGATTAAGCTACTGCGGAACGATAAAAGAAATTCAAAAAGGTATTGAACGAATTAAATGGGCTTTGGATTTAAATTCACCAAGTGAACTTTATATTGGCGATAGAAAACTAGTAAGGGATTGGACATGAGTAATTATCTGAATTTTGATACACCAAGTACCAAACAGGCAAAAGATCTGGCCTCGGATTACGGTCTAAAAAATCACGGATTACAACATCTTGACCGCGTATTCTGGAATCTCCCGACACCTGCGCTGTATGAAGAAATCATTTTCAGAAATGAGGGTCGTATTGCACATGATGGGCCGGTGCTGGTTAAAACCGGCAAGCATACAGCACGTGCAGCGGCAGATAAATTTGTAGTTCTGGAAGAAACAACAAAAGAGAATATTTGGTGGGGTGAGTATAACCGACCTTTCAATCCTGATAAATTCAATGCGTTGTATGCCCGCGTTCAGGCCTTTGTGCAGGATGAAGAATTGTTTGTGCAGGATTGCTATGCCGGAGCTGATCCCGAATACCGTTTGCCAATTCGAATAATTACGCAAAAAGCCTGGCATAGTTTATTTGCACGTAATATGTTTATTACTACAAATGATAAGGACGAGTTAAAGCATTTTATCCCTGAGTTTACAATCATAGCGGTTCCAGGATTCAAGGCTGACCCAAAAATTGATGCAACACGCAGTAATACTGGTATAATAATAAATTTTCCTCAGCGATTGGCAATAATAACAAATTCGCATTATGGCGGTGAGATCAAAAAAACCATTTTTACTGTATTAAATTATTTACTGACATTCAGAGACGTTTTACCGATGCACTGTTCTGCAAATGTTGGTAAAAATGGCGATACGGCAATCTTCTTTGGATTATCAGGCACAGGTAAAACAACGCTGTCTGCTGATCCTAATCGCTATCTTATTGGAGACGATGAACACGGCTGGAGTGCCTATGGTATTTTTAATTTTGAGGGCGGATGTTATGCTAAAGTTATCCGTTTATCATCAGAGCATGAACCTGAGATTTATGCCTGCACTCATAAATTTGGTACAATCCTTGAAAATGTGGTATTTGATAATACAACGCGCAGAATAGATTTGGATGACGATATCATTACTGAAAATACGCGTGCATCTTATCCCCTTGAATTCATACCTAATGTTATGCCAGAGCGACGGTCTGATACACATCCAAATAATATTGTCTTTTTAACTTGCGATGCGTCCGGTGTCATGCCGCCCATCGCCCGACTTAATCCTGATCAAGCTCAATATCACTTCATCAGCGGTTATACTTCAAAGATTGCAGGAACTGAGATCGGACTAGGGATTGAACCCGAAATTGCGTTCAGTGCCTGCTTTGGCGGTCCTTTTATGGTGCGGCACCCCTCAGATTATGCAAAAATGCTAAAAGACAGAATGCTCAAACACAATGTTAAGTGCTGGCTCGTTAATACTGGTTGGATTGGAGGACCTTTTGGTGTTGGTAAGCGCATTAGCATTAAACATACTCGAAATCTCTTGAATGCTGTTTTAGATGGTAAGCTGGGCAAAGTAAAATACAGAAAAGACAAGTTATTTGGATTTGAAGTGCCGTTGAGTTGTCCCGGTGTACCGCCAGATGTGATGGAGCCATCAAATGCCTGGGGCAGTAAAAAAGACTACTGGAAACGCTATGATGCTCTTGCCGCACGCTTTGTTGAAAACTTTAAGTATTTTTCGGCAAAATGCTCAAAGGAAGTAATTAATGCAGGACCAAAGCGTATAACACCATAATAACTCTTTAAATTTTATCTAAATAATTAAACACCTAAGTCTTCCCGCAGGATTTCTTAGGTGTTTTAATTTTAACTATCCGTCAGTTAATTTGTATGTTGCTTACGATGGAATTCATCCGTGTTGAATTTATCGTCATCGGATTCTTCCTTTTTAGGTTTTTTACTTTTCACTGGTTCTGGTTTAGCTTCAATGAATTCTTCAATTTCATACTCTTCAGAAAGAACTTTCTTGGAATTCTTTTTAGTCTTGGGTTTTTTTGCTCTTTTATTCGGTTTGGGAACTTCCTCTACGGTTATTGTTTCTAGTTCAGTATCCGAATCTTTAATATCCTCAGTTTCAAACTTTGGAGCATCCTTTACCAAGGAACCTTCATCATAATTAAAAATATCAGGATTAAACAGCCCATAAATTGCGCCATAGCCACGCGTGATTCCGTTGCCCAGACCAATAAAATTTGGAAGAATGAAATTAGTTCTAAATTCTCCGAAGAATGCGCCCCAATCACTTTCGTCCACCGGTTTCGGGAAAAGCGAGGTCAGAGAAAGTTTAGTAAATATTTTCTCTTCCATCGTAACGCCCATTTCCCTTGCCAAAAAAACAATATTTTGTCCAAGAAGTCGATTAAGAAAGGTTAAACGATTTTCGTTTTTTAGAAATTTATATCGATTCCCAGTGGTCTGGTTAAGCGCCACCCAGGGCGTGATGAAACGATATCTTATTAATTGGTTAGTTGCTTTAAAACGATCCTGATAATCGTCAATATCCATATCAAGAACATTAAAAGTAATATTCCCAAAATCAAGAAATTCAAAACGACTAGTCAGCTCTTTTATTGGTTCTACACCTTCATTAATACCGACAATATAAATTTGCTCGTTTAGGATTTTAACTTGTACTCTAGGATAAAGAAATTTTTCACGATAGGCTCCATTCAAAAAGGGAATTATTTGAGCATCCGGAAATTCCTTCATAAAAACACCCTTAACTTGATAAGGCGTTTTTTTTACAGGCTTATCTGTAATTAGACGTACAGTTATTGACTGTACCCCACTGGTTGTTTTATTCACGGTTAAACCTCAAAAACGTTATATATATGTACTACACCTGAAAGGAATTTAATACTTATCGGCTCATAGTGTCCAAAAATTCCTTATTTGATTTTGTCCGCCTGATTCGCTCGGTCATAAATTCCATTGCTTCAACAACTTTCATTTCATTTAAAAGTTTTCTGAGAATCCAAACTCTACCGAGCTCCTTTGGCGATAGCAGTAATTCTTCTTTTCGAGTTCCGGATCGCACCAGATCAAAGGACGGGAATAATCTCCTATCGCTCAAGCGGCGATCAAGAACCAATTCCATATTGCCAGTACCTTTAAATTCCTCAAAGATAACATCGTCCATTCGAGACCCGGTATCGACGAGGGCCGTTGCTATTATAGTAAGACTGCCGCTTTCTTCTGTATTACGAGCCGCACCAAAAAATTGTTTTGGTTTTTTAAGCGCATTGGAGTCGACACCTCCGGATAGAATCTTTCCACTATGTGGAATAACTGCGTTATGAGCGCGGGCCAAGCGCGTGATGCTATCCAATAAAATTACTGCATCTTCGCCATATTCTACCATTCGCTTTGCTTTTTGTAAGGCCATTCCAGCGACTGATACATGTCGCTCAGGGGCCTCGTCGAAGGTTGAGCTTAAAACTTCTGCATCAACATTGCGCTTCATATCCGTGACTTCTTCCGGCCTTTCATCAATCAGCAATATGATCATTCGCGTCTTGGGATGATTTGCTCTAATTGCATTTGCTATCTTCTGCAATAAAATAGTTTTCCCAGTTTTGGGCTGTGCCACAATCAGGCCCCTTTGACCCATGCCCACGGGCGACATCAAATCCATGATGCGCATAGATAAATCTTTCGGATCGTACTCCAAATTGAATCGTTTTTCGGGGTGTAGGGGTGTCAGCTTATCAAATAGAATAATCTTTTTTACATCATCAGGATTGCGGCCATTCACGAGATCAACTTTTAGCAATGCATAAAATCTTTCTTTTGCCTTTGGTGGTCTTATGTGTCCATCGACCTCATGTCCAGTCTGTAAGCCAAAACGCTTTATCTGAGATGGGCTTACATATATATCATCTGGCCCCGGAAGATAATTAAAATCGGCACTTCGTAAAAAACCATATCCATCGGGCAGCACTTCAAGGGCGCCACGCGCATAAAGTGATCCGTCCTTCTGGGCCTGGGCTTGCAGAATTTTAACAATCAATTCTTGTTTATTGAGGCCCGATATACTGCCAACTTTCAAATCCTGGGCAAGTTTTGACAAATCTTTTATTTTTTGGGATTGTAATTCATTTATATCCATTAAACAAAATCCTTGTGGTTTGAATGTGTTCCGGTAAGTAATAAAACCTTTATAGAAAATCGAACAACGCAGTGTCCGTATTCGGAGAGCTAAATTACATTAAATGGTCTCGATGTCAAAGGGAATTTCAAGCGCGTTAAAAATGACATTACTAAAATAGTGACTCCCAAAAATTGCGTTAGCATTGAAATGTTGTTCATCATTCTTGATAATTTTTATTACTTGTTCAGGATTCAATATTCCGGCACAGGGTATTTCATGTTTATCTAACATTTCGTGTAAATCATTACCACTCATTATGCCTATGTTGGGAACATCTAATACATATAGTCTGTTAAAAGCGCCTCTTAATATTTCTGCAATACTTTGTAGCTCCTTATCTGCCTTTAAGCCTATAACGCCCATCCAGGGCCGATTATGTAATGCTTTTAATGTATCCAGCATTGCCCTGATGCCTTGCGGATTATGAGCCACATCATAATAAATTGGTAAAGTATCGTCTAATTTCTGCATTCGTCCAGGCCAAATAACGGTTTTTAATCCCCAGTCCAGCTGCTCATCAGTAATAGAATTATCATAAGCTTTTGCGGTACAAATTGCCAGTGCAGCATTGATTGCTTGATGTGAGCCTAATAAGCGTGTTGTATATTGCTCATTAAACAATTTAAATGAGGTTCCACCAATATCAATTTTATCGATATGAAAATCAGACTCACCAATACCCTGCATAGCAGCATTCTTCTTTTTTGCAGTGCTGCGCAATACTTCCATGACCGTTTTTGACTGGTCAGTAGTAATTAACGGAACGCCGTTCTTAATGATGCCGGCTTTTTCGCCGGCAATTTCCTTTAAGGTGCTTCCCAGTAAGTCGGTATGATCCAACGCTACTGGAGTAATAACAGTCAGCGATGGTTTTATGGTATTTGTTGAATCCAGTCTGCCACCTAAGCCGGTTTCAATCACAGCTACATCAATTTTTTCCTTGGCAAAATACCAATAAGCTAATGCAGTCGTGGTTTCAAAGAAGGTTGATTGTATTTGATTAAAATCTTTTTGGTAGGTGCTTACAAAATCCACAATTTGTTCGTTTGAAATAGACTTACCGTCAATTCGGATACGTTCGTTAAATTTAATTAAATGGGGTGATGTATATAGTCCTACTTTTTTCCCTGTTCCACATAAAATTTTTGCCGTAATTGCCGCAGTAGATCCTTTACCGTTAGTTCCTGCAATGTGAATTGATTCAAATTGTTTCTGTGGATCACCACAGCGCTTCAGGAGTTCCCGGGTGTGTTCTAAACCAACTTTAATTCCTTGCCTTTGCAGGGAATATAAGTAATCAAGCAGTCGATTTAATTCATTAGAAGTGAATTTTTGTGACATTAGTAATTGAATCACCTAAGAATCTTCTAGCCACAGATTCGAACCGGGCGGGAAAATCAGATACATAGCAATCAAGCTTTCCGCTTTGATTAGATCGGTCACTTAAATCTTTTTCAATTAACAATTTTGTAATATCATCAGCGACTGCTTCAGCGGAATCAACCAACTTAGTTCCTGAATTAACACTTGATTCAATAACCGTTTTTAGCAATGGATAATGTGTACAGCCCAATATTAAAGTATCGATATCTTTCTGATTCAAGGGTGTTAAATATTCTTTTGAAACCAGCTTGGCAACTTTATTATTTATCCATCCCTCTTCGACAAGGGGGACAAATAATGGACATGGTTGAGCTACTACCTTTGCGATGTTTTTATGCTTCTTTAAACTTGATTGATATGCCTTTGAATTAATTGTTGAAATTGTGCCAATCACTCCAACATTTCCATTTACAGTGGTATAAACAGCGGTAGAAACACCTGGTTCAATAACGCCAATAACAGGAATTGAAAGCCTATCCCTAAGAAGGTCAATCGCCAATGCTGATGCAGTATTGCAAGCAATAACCAACAATTTTGAATTTTTGGATAATAAGAAATCGGCAATTTCCAGACTGTATTCCTGAACCGTATCGGCACTCTTATTTCCATAAGGAACGCGCGCTGTGTCACCGAAATATACAATTGTCTCATTGGGTAATGCTTTACGAATGGCACGCACAACCGTTAAACCACCAAGTCCAGAATCAAATACGCTTATAGGTCTAATCATTTTAATTTATTCCTCTGCTAAAACATATTCCCTAGATTCTTTAAACTTGGTAATTGTGGTAAAAATTGCTTCAGCAATTTTTTGACGATAATCCGCCTTTCTCAGGTTTTTCTCCTCAGTGGGATTTGTTAAAAAACCTACCTCAATCAATATATTGGGCATGCTTGCACCAATCAACACTACAAATCCGGCTTGTTTAACCCCGCGATTTTTTGAATTTAATCGTTTTTGCATTTCTGTTTGAACTAACGCAGCCAAATCTTCGCTTTCTTTCATAAACATACTTTGAGCCATGGTTGCCATAATCAAATTCTCATTACTTAATTCTGGGTACTTACCGTTTTGAGAATCCTCTAACTCAATCACGCCGTTCTCACGTGCTGCCACTTCAATTGCATCTTCTGTTCGACCAGGACTTAAAAAGTAGGTTTCAAACCCACGCGCAGAACGGTTGCGGTTGCCATTGGCATGTACACTTACAAATAATTTTCCATTATTCTCATTAGCAATTTTTGTTCTCTTCCAGAGTGGTACAAAAACATCTTCGTCCCTGGTATAAATCACATTGATGTGAGTATTTTTTTCTAATAGTCGTCCAACTCTATTTATAATATCAAGTGTTATATTTTTCTCTTTTGTCCCACTGCGCCCCAGGGCACCACTGTCTTTGCCTCCATGACCAGCGTCTAATACGATTGTGTCCAATTGCCATTTGGAGCGAACTTCCTTTATTCTATCTGCGCTTTTAGATAAAGGCGTTCTTAACGTTATAACAATTTCTCTTGGATCGTGACTCTGATAAAATTCATGCCTTTCAACCTCTGACCGTAACCGAAAAGCCAATTGTACTGATTCAGCTAATTGGTCAGCAACCACCCGCCTAATAATACCCCGTGTATTGGTCTTTTTCAATTCTGTGGTATCGACAATTCCACCTTGTATAGTAATGTAAAACCAGCCATTCCGGTGAACAAACATACTAATATTATTGTCATCGAATTGTTTTCTTGTTTCTAATCGTAAAATTGTACCATTAGCTTTGTCATCAATTTTCAGTCCAGTGATATTGAATTCCGCCAGATCCAAATCGAGTAGCCTTCTTTCGGAATCATAAGATATCCCTGGAAGAATGGTTGTTTTAAGGATTGAAAAAAGTGATTCAGCAGGTATAAAAATATCGTTATCAAGGCTAATCGCATGAAATGGCATCTGATAAACCGATTCATCTACTATAACATAGCTCGTACCTGCCGATAACTTGACACGATGTTCACCGATATAGATAACTAATTTTTGACGTTCCCTATTTTCGAATATCTGATATGATAATACGCGCGCTAAATCTTTTGTGGAACAATAGGGGCTGCTGTCGTGAAAAAGCGTGGTGATTTCATCCTGACTTTGGTTAGCACGGTTAATTACACGGATTGAATTTGCCCATGAAAGTGAGATCAATACTAAATAGAATAGAATGACAAATCTGACAATTCGCATAGCAGAGAATTTATCCTGTACTTTGAGTCTGGTGCAAGTCACGCTTATATTGAAGTTGTAATTAGTAACGTCCCTTCAATCTTTGAAGTTCCCTGAGGGTACTACCCATTCAATCTATGCCTACTTCTTGCGTCAATACGAAACTGTTTTCTGTAATCGTACAGAATTTTTAACGCAAGCGTGTGGCCTGATTGGCTAAATACTTTAGTTCGCAACTCCCCGGGAAGATTCATATTCCAAAAATACAGTCTTATGTTTTCTTCATTAATCCAAGTACT
>PVMS01103205.1_pt1 | contig 12938 bp, 11 predicted proteins | sample 1853461 | NCBI WGS metagenome assembly PVMS01 (sample SAMN08582032, study PRJNA380276) | Marine sediment metagenome, whole genome shotgun sequencing project. | isolation source: ocean sediment barecode stripped | collected 2017 | reverse complement strand
CTCTGCCGGTGCCTGATTATCCAGCTCATGCCCCTCTCGGTAGGTTGCTGCCAGCATAAAACCATGATTTTCGTGGCCCAGAGCCGCAACACCGGAGCCGACCCAACTGTCATTCGCTCCCTGGTATTCTCGTCGTGATCGATACCCCGAAGAGAAGTGGTATTTCGAAAACGGCGCCCATAACCGAGCTGTGACTTTATTTCAGTTTCCACGTCACGTTGCTGACCGGTTGCCGTCAGACGCAACAGATTCCCTGCCGAGGTGTCAAAGGTGTAGCGCAGCATGACGTCGCTGCTGTCCCAGTCTTGTGGATCTATGGGTGTCTCTGCCGGTGCCTGATTATCCAGCTCATGCCCCTCTCGGTAGGTTGCTGCCAGCATAAAACCATGATTTTCGTGGCCCAGAGCCGCAACACCGGAGCCGACCCAACTGTCATTCGCTCCCTGGTATCCTCCGCGCAAGTTCATCCCATACTCACGTGAGGTGTGTGAAAGAAAGTCTGATGGGTCAAAGGTCGTTATCGCAACCACACCACCCAGGGCATTGGAACCGTAGATCGCCGAAGCCGGTCCGTGCACAACTTCCGCACGCTTGATACGGTCCGTCTCAACCAGGGCCCTGCCACCATTTGAGAACGCTCCGACTGCAAAACGATCACGTACCGGAATCCCGTCTTGCTCAATGGCAACCCGATTACCACCAATACCCCGAATATTGATACTGGAGGCACCAAAGCGTGTACCGGAAGATTCCAGATCAATACCCGGCTCGTATTTCAAAACACCATCGAGGTCTTCAGCCATATTATTACGAATGGTGGCTGCATCAATCACCGTCACCTGGGCAGCGACCTCGGATAAAGGTCGTGGTGACTTGCTGGCTACGACAACCAGGGGATCCAAAGTAATTCGATCCTCCACTGGCTCGTCCGTGTCCTCCGCCAGGAGCGAGACCGGGAATATTCCAATCACAGTGATCAAGCCCTTGATAAGGACACTGAAGTAATTATTCTTAATCATGGAAATTTGATTTTCCGGTGTCTCATCAGGGCGTTCGAAGAATAGATGCAAACAGGGGCATCAATTATGATCCAAGTCATTATTTACCTCAATCAAAGATTGTCGGATCAGACCCCCTCACATCACGCCTATAAAAGTCTTGACTTGCATCAATAGCTTCATTGTGTGCTATTGCTAAATTGGTGGCCTCCTGATGCATCAAATAGCGAAATTGGCATGAAACTCACCCGTTTCACGGACTATTCATTACGCGTACTCATTTACCTGGGTTTGAAAACCGATGAACGTGTAACGATCAGAGAAATATCAGAGTCTTTCCAGGTGTCAAGAAACCACCTGATGAAGGTGGTCAGCAATCTGACCAGAATGGGTTATCTCAATGCCCGACGAGGGCCTGGCGGAGGTATAACCCTGGCTCGCCCGGCCACCGAGATCAATCTGGCCGACGTAATTTGCGATATGGAAGAAGATATGAACCTGGTTACCTGCTTTTACGAAAATGGCGAGTGCGTGATCAAATCAGTCTGCCGTCTGAAAGACGTACTTCAGCAGGCCCTGAGCTCCTATATCGATGAGTTGAACAGGTATAGCCTGCAGGATCTGCTACAGCCCGAAGCCCAGCTTATTGAGATATTGAACCTCCCGGACACACACGCAACGTCAGTCTGACCCAAAACCAGGGATCAATGATGGAATACCAGCTTCTCAAGCAGGTTCATATGGGTCTGGCTTTTATCAGCCTGTTTGGCTTTTGCCTGAGATGGCGCTGGCGAATGCTTGGGTCTGAAATCGCATTCAGCAAACCGGTGCGCATATTGCCGCATATCATCGATACCCTGTTTCTTATTACCGGGGTCTACCTGATTTATTTGTTTGGTTCGGTACCCGTTAATGACGCCTGGCTCACTGCAAAAATCTGCGGTTTACTTGGATATATCACTCTTGGAATGATCGCTATGCGTTCAGCACCTCGTCTGAAGCTTTCGTTACCCGCGTTTATCAGTGCGATCCTTATCTTTATGTGGATAGTCTCTGTGGCCCGATTAAAGACACCGCAAGGGGTGCTTGCATTGATCCTGCCGGGAACCTGATAAGCCCACAAAAAAGAGCGCCTCCAAGCGCTCTTTTTCTGGTGGTATCAGAACCACCAATTTACCTTTGATTTCTTGCCTCAGACACGGCTTCTGACAAAATGAACAGCCGTACCCAGTAGTACCAGCAAGCTACCTAACAGGGCAAGCCAGTATGTTTGACCAGCGGTTGTTGGCAATTCAGCAACTGCCTCTTCATACATTTCTTCCTCAATTACTTCCTCTATAATTTCTTCCTCAATTACTTCCTCTATAATTTCTTCGGCAAGGACAAGTTCAAAGTTTCCTTCGTCAATCACGTAGACATTTACTTCCTGTCCGGCGGGCATGTCTGAAATCCGGACATCTTGACCGTCGATTTGCGCTGTAAATCCTCTGGGTGGGTAAGCGCGCTCAGAGGCACCAAAGTCTCCATTAGTATCCGCGTATCGAACAACGGTTGAATTCACACCCTGTCGTACAATTTTGGCCCGCATCTTGGCGTACCAAACGCCACCTCTATCAACCACTTCAAGACAGTGGTCGGCAACATTTGGATTACGACCCAGAAGATCTGCGCCCCAGACAACATCGCCACAAGACGGTCCCTGTGCACTTACGGAGACAGAAAAACCTGCTGAGGCTGCCAGCGCCACTATTGGTAAAAATATTGATCTCTTCATAATGCCCTCATTTAGTTAATTGCAAGGAATTGCTCGGCCGTTGCCTTCACGATATATCGTTTGGGGGCGTGCCCAACAAAGTAAAAGGGGTAACAGGTGACCAGGGTTAAAGTCCTCTCCTCGGTGGGAGCCAGAACAGAAACATCACTGGGATCTACAATGACAATGGATGTTACACGATATCGTACGAGTTCGTACGGGGTTTGCAGTTCAATGAGTTCACCCTGTTTGATGTCCTTGAGACCACGGAAGAAACCATCTCTGTGTCCGGCAATGCCCAAATTGCCCAATCCATCCATCCGGGCAGTCCCGATGATACGTCCCACGCCCCTGTTCAGGATGACTTCATCGGTTCCATTATAAATAGGTACTTCGATATCCAGATTTTCAATCGTCAATACACCCCGGGGACTATCAGCAACTTGTGTCAGGCTTTCTTCGAATGCCCGAACCCGTTGTTCAGACCAGAGTTCCTGATTGGGTCTTTCGAGGAGATGGCCAGCAGTTTTCGAATTTGCCGCTTCAAGCTCAGGTCCCTGACCATTGTTTTGATAAAAAGCGGTAAGACCGTCTTCACGCAAGCGAGACTGCTCTGATTTGATCAGAAAAAACGCCAGCAACAAGGCAAGCCCGGACGCCAGCAAAGCGCCTTCGATCCATCTGAGTCTGTTTGCAACCGATAATACTGTCATGGATACCTGATTCAGTTTTGTTCTGCCCAAAACCAAGTTTATACGGGGTGAGGCAAATTTGGCAATTATTTCGCTTTGGGTAAGCGAGCTTTGTTACTCCCGTTTCTTCAGTCTCCGATACTCATGTAACAAGGGCTCAGTGTACCCGCTGGGTTGCTCGCATCCCTCCAGCACCAGATCACAAGCAGCTCTGAAGGCAATATTCGCTTCAAAATCCGCTGCCATGCTCTGGTAGAACGGATCATCGGCATTTTGCTGATCGACCACGACGGCCATGCGTTTGAATGTTTCCAACACCTGATCCTGGCTGCAGATATTGTGCCTTAGCCAATTGGCGATATGCTGGCTGGAAATTCTCAGGGTTGCCCTGTCTTCCATCAATCCTACATCGTGAATGTCAGGAACCTTGGAGCAACCCACACCGTGGTCAATCCAGCGTACGACGTACCCCAAAATTCCCTGCGCGTTATTGTTCAACTCGGACTGGATGGTCTCGTCATCCAGTTGTGTAACATCACCATAAGGTGGTGTGAGAATGTCGTTCAGGTCAGCCAGGGGTCGCTTGGCTATTAGCTGTTGTTGAATCGCTACATTAATTTCATGGTAGTGCAGCGCATGTAGTGTTGCTGCGGTTGGTGACGGTACCCAGGCACAGTTTGCACCGGCCCTGGGATGGGCAGCCTTGGTATCCACCATTTCTTTCATCTCGTCTGGTTTCGCCCACATGCCCTTGCCAATCTGAGCCTTACCAGGGAGTCCACAGCGAATTCCAATATCCACGTTCCAGTCTTCGTAGGCATCGATCCAGACAGCTTGCTTGATCTGTTCTTTTGGCAACATGGGTGCAGCATGCATGCTGGTGTGAATTTCATCACCTGTACGATCAAGAAATCCGGTGTTGATAAAAACCAGCCGGTCCTGCACTGCACGTATGCACTCTGCGAGATTTACGGTGGTGCGCCTCTCCTCATCCATGACCCCTACTTTGATGGTAAAAGGCTCAAGACCCAGCATCGATTCGACACGACCAAACAGAGTATTGGTAAATGCGACCTCATCCGGCCCATGCATTTTGGGTTTAACGATATAGATACTGCCAGTTTGGCTATTTTTATAGGCTCCCCTGCCCTGTAAGTCGGCCAGGGCGCAAGTGGATGTAACAACTGCATCAAGAATACCTTCGAAAACGGGCTTGCCTTTGTCATCACAAACCGCGTCATTGGTCATCAGGTGACCGACATTGCGTACCAGCATCAGGCTACGACCGGGTAAACTGAAATTCCGGCCTGCAGGGTCGACATACTCACGATCCGGATTCAGATTACGGGTTAATTCACGATCACCCTTGGTGAAGGTCGCAGACAATTCTCCACGCATCAGGCCAAGCCAATTGCGATACACACCTACTTTATCCTCGGCATCAACCGCAGCAACCGAGTCTTCGCAATCCTGAATGGTCGTGACGGCAGACTCCAGGTCGATATCCCAAACCCCCGCCGAAGACTGTTTACCCACCGGGTGATCGCGGTCAATTTTCAGTTCTATGTGCAAGCCATTATTGACCAACAAAATTCTGATTTTTCCGTTCTGTTCACGGTATCCGGAAAACTGTTCGGGCCGGCTCAGGAAGGATTGCATCCCGTTTGCCAGTTTCATTACCAGTGTGGCAGATTTCTTATCGAACTCAATCTGGTAATCAAGCACTTCAGCATGAGAGGCATCAACCAGCGGTACCGCCTGGTCAAGAAAAACTATTGCGTGACGGATGACTGCATCACCGCGAATCGGATTGTAGGTTTTGCCCACCGCCTGCCGGTTTGAATCCGGGATGACATTGGTGCCATACAAGGCGTCATAAAGACTCCCCCAGCGAGCATTTGCCGCATTCAAGGCAAATCTGGCGTTGTTGACAGGTACGACCAACTGCGGCCCGGCAATCGTGGCAATTTCCGGATCGATATTTTTGGTCCGAATCCTGAATTCTTCACCGGGTGGCACTATGTAGCCAATGTGCTCGAGAAACGCCCTGTATTCGGCCGTTGAAGGGAGTGCATCGGGGCCTGCTTCCAGAAACTCATCAATCTGTTTCTGCAATTTATCCCTGGTTTCCAGCAAACGACGGTTTTCCGGGGACAGGTCTTTGATAATACTTTCCAGACCACTCCAGAATTCCTGGGAATCCATACCGAGATCCGGCAGGAGATCCTGTTCGATAAAAGACTGAAAAACTGGATCAATGGTAAGTGAGTGGGTCATTTACAAAAGGACTTGTCGAAATAAAGGGTAGCAGGCAATTATATGCCACCAGCAAAGTCAAAGTGATGTCCTTGCCGATTTATATGACATCAGGACGCAATAGGTGACAAATGTACTGGTTGTTGAGGTCTGAAATTGATACCCTGCAGCGCTACTATTTGCACGATACTGAAAAGTGAGTCCAAATAGAATCGAATCAACAGGAGATTTAAATGAATTACACCACACGAATACTGATATCTGCAATCACATTAACAGCAAGCATGTCCTTATTGGCTTTTGAGCCAGACTCGGGTAACAAGCAGGAACTTGATGTCGCTGCGGCTATTGTAGCCATCAAGACTGCCGACCCCTCAATCCAGACATTTTTTGATGATTCAGCGGGTTACGCTGTTTTTCCAAAGGTAGGAAAAGGCGGAATAGGAATTGGTGGCGCACATGGAAAAGGACTCGTTATAGTCAATGACGAAGCCGTCGGAACCACATCACTGAGCCAGCTGACTATTGGTTTTCAACTGGGTGGCCAGGTGTATGCCGAGTTTATTTTCTTTAAAGACGATGTTGCCCTGGGTAATTTTCAGCGTGGTAATTTCGAACTGGGTGCACAGGCCTCGGCTGTTATTGCTGCGGCTGGTGCTTCGGCCGATGCGGATTACAACAAGGGCGTCGCCATTTTTACCCACACCGGCGGTGGCTTGATGTATGAAGCTACTGTTGGCGGTCAGAAATTCAAATACGAAGACAAATAGCAGCTGAAAAGAAAATTGAGATAGCCAAGGCCCGCTTCGGCGGGCCTTTTCTTTTTGACTATGAACCCATCAGCTAATCACCAGCCTGGAAAGAGTTGATTCGTAATCTCTTATAAAACGCCTCTCATCCCGCAGAGGAGATTCCTCAAATCGATCTCGTAATTGTGTACGGATACCAGCCAGAAATTCGTGATCCTGGCACAAGTCGGTCACAGTACGAACATAGGAATCAGTATTTTCTGCAACCCATTGATCCAGCCCTATCACGTCAAGCACACCCGCAGCCATACGACCTGCGTGATTAGTGCCTTTAAGCGTCACCACCGGCACCCCCATCCACAGTGCACAACAGGCCATGGTATGACCACTCCATGGGAACGCATCCAGCATGATATCGATATCTGAAAACAGCTCAAAGAAACTCTGCTTTCTCCCCGTGTGGTAAATCATCACCAGGCGCGATGCTTCGATGCCCTGTTCCAGAAACAGGTCTTGCAGACGAGCCTGATGCCAGTCATCGAGTTGGTCACGAGCCAGTAATAGACGTGAACCAGGGTTTTTTTGCAGTATCTCCGCCCAGGTCTCGATGACTTCAGTAGTGATTTTTTCAAGCCTGTGCAGACAACCCAGTGTTACATAGCCGTTTCTTAGCACCGGTGCTGGCTGCACGGATGGCGTGTGTTTCGCAGGTCGATAGCAGGCAAAGGGTGTGGGTAAACGCAATAATAATTCGGTGCCAGCAAGCACTTCATTTGCCGGTGCCGTATATTCATCAACGATTCGATAATCCATTTCAGCCAGTCCCGTTGTGGTCGGGTAACCCAGGTAGGAAATTTGGACCGGTGCTGGCTTCCGGGCAAACACACCCAGACGGCCATGACTGGTATGACCTGCCAGGTCCACGAGAATATCGATCCGGTCTGACCGTATCTGCTCACAAACGGTATCGTCATTCCAATCGCTGACGTCAAACCAATGCTCAGCCAGTTTCTTGAATCTTTCGGTCAGGAAGTCTGGTTTGGAGACATTTGAATAACAAAAAATCTCGAATTCCGAACGTGAATGATGTTCCAGGACGGGTTCAAAAAAATAGGCAACAGCATGTGCACAAAAGTCACCCGATACATAGCCAAGACGGACACGTTCGTTCTGCCTTTTCTCCACCACCATATGCCTTCGCGTACCGAACACCTGGGTCATGACACGTTGATGTTGTTCAGCAATCCATTTTCTGTCCCTGCCCGGCAACAAGTTCAGTGTATAAAGAAACCGCATTGCCGCTGCAGGGTAATCAGGTCGTAACTCCAGGGCTTTTCCAAGAGCATCAATCGACTCCTCCAGCATCACATGATCCCGCAGGACCAGACCCAGGTTATACCAGGACTCAGCCCAGTTGGGCTCTATCCGACAGGCTTCCCTGGCATGTACCAGGGCTGCATCATGTTCACCGACCGCCAGGAAAGCAGCACCAGCATTGAGATGGGCACCGGCATATTCAGGGCGTAATTCCAGGGCTTTTAACAGGTGCTCAATTGCACCCCCAGGATTACCTGCCTGGCGCATCGCATCCCCAAGGTTATTTCGCAAAACCGGCTGATCAGGATCCTGGTCAACTGCCTGCTGTATGAATGAAATGGCGGTGTCATGGTCCCCTTTCTGATGACAGACAAGTCCGAAGAGATGAAGTGCATCCGGGTGACCGGGGTTCAGGGCCAATATTTCCTTGTACATCAGGCTGGCCCGATCAAGGTCACCCGCCTGGTGATGTTCCATGGCTTGCCTGATCAGCGATTGCAAAGAGGAATTGTCTGACAAATTCAATTTCAAAACTGACGAACACGCTTACTTGCGTCACGCAAATCTTTGAATTCAGAGCCTTGCTGCCACTGCGGCCAGCGGTCTGAATTCCCCAACTCAGTTGTGATCGTTTGAAATAATTCGATGTCCTGGGCAGCACCACGCAGATCCCATTCCGGGTCCCAGGTATCGCATGTCTGGTGATAGCAGTTTCCAATGTAGTCAGCGATCCACTGATCACCTGCCTCACGTCCACCTTCAAGGAGATCAGAACCACCGGCAATACCCATGATTAGCAAAACCGGCACACCACGTCTGGCCAGGGAAAAATGGTCGGCTCGAAAAAACAGGCCGTTTTCAGGCAGGTTTTCGGGTGTCACCACACGCTGTTGCAGTGCAGCGGCCCTTGCCAGGTCGTCCTGCAAGTCACTTTGACCCTCCCCAACCAGGATGACATCGTGGGCCGGACCTGCAGTCTGAAGTATATCCAGGGTCAGGTTGGCTACGGTTTTCTCAAGCGGATAAATGGGCCTGTTGGCATAGGCTTCCGAACCCAGTAACCCGCTTTCCTCGGCAGTCCATGCGGCGAAGACAACACTGCGTTCAAGTGGCTTGCCAGCTTTCAGCACACGTGCCAATTCAATGACACCTGCAGTACCCAGGGCATCATCGTTTGCACCCGGCCGCACACGCCGGCCTTCAGCGTCCGGCTCGCCCAGACCATAGGCATCCCAGTGTGAGGAGATCATGATTATCTCATCAGGCCGCGTGGCCCCGGGTAGCAAGGCCAGAACGTTCTGACTCTCGATATGCTCGACAGATACTTTGATATCAGCACTGAATCGAGCGCCTTTCAATTCAAATGCCTCAAAGTCCGGACTACGCGCCCGACTGCGTTGCTCATCCAGGTTCAGACCCACTGACTCAAACAAGTCGGCTGCAGCATCACCGTGTAACCAACCCTGCAACATGACCGGCTTATTCTCTTCATCCGAGCGAACGATGGCATAGTTTTCACCCGGTGATGACGAGGCCACGTTCCAGCCATAACCTGCTGCTTTGTCTTCGTGAATCACCAGCGCGGCAATTGCACCCCGTCGACCAGCCTCTTCAAATTTATATGTCCATCGACCGTAATAGGTCATACGCCTGTTACCGAATTTCCCGGCTACGACTTCATCCGGACCAGCGGCAAAATCAGGGTCATTGACAAGAAACACCGCAACCTTACCAGCCAGGTCCATATCACCAAAATCATCCCATTGCCGTTCGGGTGCACTAGCACCAAACCCCACGAATACCTGGGTGCTTTGTCGATATTGATCTGCTCAACGGCATGGATCGTGCCTACTTCAATATCCGTGGCCTGTACCAGGGATTTTTCAAGTCCGCCGACCATCAGTGACAGGTTGACTGGTTCCTCGAACAGGGTGTGGATCAAAGGCACAGCCTGGGTCCAGCCGCCATTTTCACCACCCGGTTGCAGACCCAGATTTTCAAATCGACTGATCAGGTAGGCAACGGTTTTTTCCTCACCTGCACCACCCGGCGCCCGGCCTTCGAATTCATCCGAGGCAAGAACTTTGACAGTCTGTGAGAGTTGCTCTGTTTCAATGGTCGCGGCCTGTGTTGCAGACGCCATCAAAGCCAATGACAAGCATATGAGAGTGCAATTGAGTGTCATGATTGAAAAACCTGGTTTTGGGGGATCCGTCGCAGTGTACTATTTTTCACTCTGCGGATTGAGTCCCCCATCAAGTTTAATGGCCGCCTGGAGCATTTCAGAAAGAAGCGGATAATTGCTCCTGTCCAGTAAATTCAGAGCTGGCAAGCCTGTCAGTCTTTTCACCAGGTCCACGGCTGCGCAGGTATTCGCTGCTGGTCCGCTGACCAGCGTAGGGCTCAATTTGTCACCAAATGCATTTTTCACACCCAGTACGGCATACGGATCGGAGGCACAGAGCACCGTGAATAGAATATTTGGCCCCAGCAAGGCAACTGCGCAATCACCATTATAGGGTTCCAGGGGAGAGGCGCCCGCCTCAGCCACGAGGAAGTCAGCACCGGTAGCAGATATCTGATTCAGAATAGTGGCAAATGCACTACGAAATTCGTCTTCAGAACATGCTGTAGACGGCAGACCGGCATCGACAAAATCAAAGACATGAGAAGCACCGGCATCACGAAAGCTCAGTATGTCCCGGTACCTTGCCGCACCGGTCAATTTTGCACCAACCACGTCGTATCCCAGGTAAGTCAGAGCCCGGATAATAACCTGGCCCGCGGTAGTTTTTCCCGCGGACATGGACGTGCCGATAAGCAAAATGACAGGCATATCGAATGTGCTTGGAGGTGCTTCGACAATATAATCCGCCATGCTGAGACTCTGGCCATCCCGAATAACATGACCGCAATAATCCATGCGCATCAACTCGGGCAACAGCGGTGATATTGAGGTAGACTTTCCAAACAGTCCGGCGCTGGTGAGCGCTTCAATCTCAAGGTCGTCTTCAACGGCTTGCCAGTCACCAACAGCTTCCAAAGTAGCCGCACGCGTACCCAACGCTCCGACTACCAGATCACCACGAATCAAATCAGCCATTCGCCCGGTTTTGGTTTCACATTGATAGAGTCGATTTCGTTTCCCGGTAACACGTCCGACCACGAAATCACCTGTTGCCCACTTTTGACGATTTCTGTGTTCCGCATCAAAGGGCTTCAACCACAAATCCGAATTACGTGTGACCGCGCTGAAAAAGTAATGGGGTTGACGGGTTGCGCCTGGCTCAGCCGACATTTTCCTTCTCCTTGATGGAAGACTCAGGCAAAGGACCGGCCATGAGTAGTAGAGTTAACAAGGCAGCACGCTCCAGGGTAGCACTGATGCTCAGGTGTTCATGTGCTGCGTGTGCACCATCACCAACTGCACCCAGCCCATCCAGGGTTGCGGTATACAGGCTTGTGGTATTGCCATCTGATCCTCCACCCGCCATCGCCTGCTCCAATTCAAGCCCAAGGTCCTCACCCAGTTTTACTGCCAGTTGCCAAAGCACTTGATTAGCCGGTGTTCGTTCCATGGCCGGGCGGCCAAAACCACCCTCAATGTGCAGGCTGGTTCCGGCGATTGCCGGTTCAAGGCCAAGTATGGCCTGTTCGACGGCCTGTCCGTCGGCAGCAGAAGCCACCCGTACATCCACCACGGCCTGACTGAGTGGAGCAACGACATTTGGCCTCAACCCACCGTCAATCGTACCCACGTTAACCGTGATTCCCCGGTCAAGATCATTAAGAGAAAACAATGTCTGTATGACATGGGATAATTCAAGTATCGCACTGGCACCTCGCCCCGGGTCCAGACCGGCGTGTGCGGCCTCCCCCTGCACGGTGACCGTGAATCTGGCAATACCCTTGCGTGCCGTTTTGAGCCGACCCGTGGGTCCAAGTGAAGGCTCCAGCACCAGGACCCTATCGAGCAAGGGCGCCAGTCGGGCAATATAGCGGCCGCTTTCACGACTGCCGATTTCTTCATCGGAATTCAAAAATACCAGGGGAATAACCTCGGGCTCCAACCCAAACTCCTCCAGGGCTTTAAGGGCTAACAGAGCCAGCACAATCCCACCTTTCATGTCGTACACACCTGGCCCTTTCACCAGGTCGCCTTCAACGACAAAGGGCATTTCCGCTAGTGTTCCGATGGGCCAGACCGTATCGTAATGACCCAAAAGTAACTGTTCAGGACGATGACGTGGACGGGAGCACGGACGAGCGAACAGCATGCCGCCACTTTTATGTCCCGGAATACGACGCACTTTGTACCGCAGGGTCTCTAACTCACCAGCGATAATCTCGCGAATTTCAGTTTGTGCCCCGGGTACGCTCGAGGGTGATTCGACGTCGGTCAGTTTTTTTAACATGCGAAGCAGCTCTGATTCCCTGGACTTCATGAAGCCCAGAACTTCGCTGGCAGCAGGAGTGGATTGCCGGATCACTTCTTCATACCTGCCGGAAAAGGAAATGAGTTGCTCTGGTCAATTACGCTGAAGCGACCGGGATGCAGGTAAGCCAATAAGGGCGAATCATGTATCAGTGACTGGTCATCCCTGTCAGCCTGTCGTTCAGCACGGGAATCCACATGTGCAGCAACGATCTTTCCCACCAGCAGACTGTTTTCACCAAATCCATCTACTACCCGATCCAGGGTGCATTCAAGAAACAGATAACTACCTTCCACCAGAACTCCATCAACATGAGTAGCGGGAAAAACAGGCAAAACAGAAAGCGCTGGTTTGACCTCCTCATTACAGCGCGGTGATGCTGCCAGGCTGGTCAGAACCAGCTGTGACGGATTTGGATAACTGACCGTGAATGCACCTTCCCGTTTCGCATTGCCATAGGTGTGGTGCCTGGGGGTACAAACAAATCCAAAATAGTTCTCCCAGCTCATGGGTGTTACCAGGTGCTTGGGTGCAAGATCATGACCGCCATCGGCTTCACGTGTGCCTATCAACACCAGAGGAGCCATAGGCGACCCGCCGACCCCGGTTGGGTGAGTGAACGTAGTGAACGGCACCAGAGGGGTCGTGCGCTCAATTTCATGCCGTCGAGTGAAGCCGCCTTCCGCCGCAGGCGGGAGCGGGGAAGCGAGACACTTTATCTTCCCTTTTCCAAGAAT